>Ga0209758_1004666_pt1 | contig 11205 bp, 12 predicted proteins | sample AraplaMF_Col_mMF_FD_184258 | JGI IMG/M metagenome (GOLD analysis project Ga0209758, IMG submission 184258) | Arabidopsis root microbial communities from the University of North Carolina, USA - plate scrape MF_Col_mMF (SPAdes) (version 2) | ecosystem: Host-associated > Plants > Roots > Endosphere... | reverse complement strand
CCCTGCTCGTTCCCGCGCAGCGACGACACGGGTTTCGCAACGTCGGCCCCGGAGTGCTGCACATCCATGCCGTACTCGCGTCGCCTGTTTTCGAGGCGACGTTCGACGGGGCTGCCGAGCCGGTGAGACGCTGGCTGCCGCGTGAATAGCTCTTGCCAAACCAATAAGTATCGACTTATGCTTCTGCCATGATCGAAGCAGAAATTTTTCGCGCCCTCGCCGACCCGACACGCCGCGCAGTCTATGAGCGGCTCGCGGCCGGCGAGATGAGCGTGGGCGAGCTGCGCGCCGGTATGAGCGTATCGCAGCCAGCGGTCTCGCAGCACCTTGCCGTGTTGCGCGGTGCCGGCCTCGTGGTCGAGCGGCGCGCCGGCCGCAACGCCTATTACCGGGCCGATCCGCAAGGGCTCGACCCGCTGCTCGGCTGGATCGAACGCTACCGCGCCTTCTGGCCGGAACGCATCGAGAAGTTGAAGACGGTTCTGAAGGGAATGGACCAATGACCAAGAAAGAGAACCCGACAGCGACAGAAGCGCCGCTCAGCTTCGAGTGCGAGCTTGCCGAGCCGCCGGAAAAAGTCTGGCGGGCACTGACCGAGCCGGAGCTGCTGGCCGCCTGGATGATGCCGAACGACATGAAGGCGGAAGCCGGCAGCCGCTTCGCCTTTGCCGGCGCGGACGCGCCGATCGAATGCGAGGTGCTCGAAGCCGAGCCCGGCAAGCTGCTGCGCTATTCCTGGCGTGAGCGGCCCGTCGCGAAGGATGCCGACCAGCTTCCCGCCCCCGACAGCCATGCCTTTGACAGCGTCGTCACTTTCACGCTCGCCGGCACCGCCTCGGGCGGCACGCATTTGCGCATCGTGCACGACGGCTTTGTGCCGGCCGCGCAGCCTCTCGTCGCTGTCTCAGGCGCCGGCTGCGGGCTCTCGCTTTATGCGCGCAAGAATCCGATCGCCGCCAATGCCCCCTGCATGATGCTGCGCGCGGCCTGATCAAAGAAAACCGAGGAACCCGTCATGAGCATTGCCAACCTGGTGCCGATGGTCATCGAACAGTCGAGCCGCGGCGAGCGCTCCTTCGATATCTTTTCGCGGCTGCTGCGCGAGCGCATCGTCTTCATCAACGGCGAGATAAACGACAACGTCTCGGCGCTGGTCTGCGCCCAGCTTCTGTCGCTGGAATCGGACCACCCCGAGAAGGAGATCTCGCTCTACATCAACTCGCCGGGCGGCATGGTGACCAGCGGCTTCGCCATCTACGACACGATGCAGTACATCTCCTGCCCGGTGTCGACGGTCTGCATGGGCTTCGCCGCCTCGATGGGCTCCTTCCTGCTGATGGCCGGTGCGCCGGGGCGGCGCATCGCGCTGCCCAACACAAGGATCGTGCTGCATCAGCCGCTTGGCGGCTTCCAGGGCCAGGCTTCCGACATCCAGCGCCATGCCGAGGATATCGTGCGCACCAAGCAGCATATGACGGAGCTCTATGCCAAGCATTGCGGTCGCAGCTACGAGGAGGTCGAACGCACGCTCGACCGCGACTATTTCATGAGCGCCGCGGAAGCCAAGACCTGGGGCCTCGTCGACCACGTCTACGACACGCGCAAGAAGGCGGCCTGACCTTGGCGCGACGCGCGGCAATTTGATCGCCGCGCGTCTGGCATCGCTCCAGCTGCGTCTCTATAGTCCGCCCATGGCCAATCCGCTCCAATCCAGGCATTTGTGCGCTGCCCTTGCCGGCGCGCTGGCGGCCGGCACCGCGCTTGCCGACGACAGCGCGCCGCAGAAGCTGCCCGGCGTCAGCGGCGACTACCGCATCGCCAAGCCGGCGCCGCAGCCGGAACCGGACGACGCGCAGCCCGCCCGCAACAACGGCACGTTCAAGATCGGCAACACCGATGTCAGGATCGGCGGCAGCATCACCATCGACATGGCGACGGGTGGCATGAAGCTGCCGAACCACTGATCGTCCTGCACAGAAATTTTGTCGGATTGGATGTGTCCCCTTAGCACAGTCGGCGCCCCGTGGCGATTGGCCGAGGCGCTTCCCAACTCGTCATTCTATGGCGAAGCAAGGAGCGAAGCGACGCGGCGTAGACCATTGAATCCATGCCGTTACGCCAATGCGATGCGACGGCGCAGAATTTTGCACCGTTGCGGCCTTCGGCCGAGGTAACGGCATGGATCCTTGGGTCTTCGCTCCGCTTCGCGTCGCTACGCCCAAGGATGACGAAGTTGGGGGAGTTCCGGCCAAACTGCGAACCTGGCAGCGCCACAAAATGTAAGCCCCATCCCTGCTTGGCAGATGGATGGGGCTTCATGGATCTGAAATCCAACTTTAGCCGGGAGTGGACAGCCGGCGTTTGATTTCGGATGCAACGCGGCGTTCAGCCGACGATCCGACTATGGTCTCTGATTGTTGGGAATCGGCAAGTCACGGTTTGTCGGGCTGGCGTTTCAAGTCTGCCCTGGCACTTATGCCCGCCGCGGCTCCATCTTCGTGTGGAGCCTCAAGGGACTGTCCGGTGGCGTCATGCTCCGCTCCTGGGTCCGTTGCGACAATGTCGTTCGAAGCGCAAATCGCTATCGCCTGCGGCGTCTCGCAGGCCGCCTGTTGGGCGGCGAGGCCATCGAAAGACGGCCGGCTTCGTTGACGCCTTTGAGACTGCTCCCCCGGGCTCGGGACGTCAACCGTTGAATAGCCGGTTACCGAAAAATGTGATCACCTGGACGTTACGTGCAGGGAAGGGCCAGCGCCTTTGTGGATCAGCCAGCCAATATCAGCGGCACTTGTTTCCGCAACGCTTGAGCGATTGTTTCCACAACGCTTTGTCAGGAGCGTGTTCGACCTTTGTTCTTTCCGCTTGCCCGCTCGCGCGAAAGACGGTTAAACCCATGATTGGCTTCTTCCGTCGAGATTGTGGCGTCTCTCGACGTGGCGGTGAAAATACCTACATAGGGGATGGCCGGGACAAACCCGCCCAATCCAGCAAATTCCAGATCTGAGGCGGCGACCGGCAATGGCCGACCATAAATACCTTTCCATTCGCGGGGCGCGCGAACACAATCTCAAGAATGTCGATCTCGACCTGCCGCGCGACAGCCTGATCGTCATGACCGGACTGTCCGGCTCCGGCAAGTCGTCGCTCGCCTTCGACACCATCTATGCCGAGGGCCAGCGCCGCTATGTCGAAAGCCTGTCGGCCTATGCCCGCCAGTTCCTGGAGATGATGCAGAAGCCGGACGTCGACCAGATCGACGGCCTGTCGCCCGCCATCTCGATCGAGCAGAAGACCACCTCGCGCAACCCGCGCTCGACGGTCGGCACCGTCACCGAGATCTATGACTACATGCGCCTTCTCTTCGCGCGTGTCGGCATCCCCTATTCGCCGGCCACCGGCCTGCCGATCGAGAGCCAGACGGTCAGCCAGATGGTCGACCGCGTGCTGGCGCTGGACGAGGGCACGCGCCTGTTCCTGCTGGCGCCGATCGTGCGCGGCCGCAAGGGCGAGTACCGCAAGGAACTCCTGGAGCTGCAGAAGAAGGGCTTCCAGCGCGTCAAGGTCGACGGCGTCTTCTACGAGATCGCCGATGTGCCGGCGCTCGACAAGAAGTACAAGCACGACATCGACGTGGTGGTCGACCGCATTGTCGTGCGCGGCGATCTGGCGACCCGGCTCGCGGACTCGATGGAGACCGCGCTGAAGCTCGCGGAGGGTCTTGCCGTGGCCGAGTTCGCCGACCGGCCGCTCAACGCCAGCCTGACCGGCGAGGATTCCGTCAACAAGTCGAAGAACGAGACGCATGAGCGCATCCTGTTCTCGGAGAAATTCGCCTGCCCGGTGTCCGGCTTCACCATTCCCGAGATCGAGCCCAGGCTGTTCTCCTTCAACAACCCGTTCGGCGCCTGCCCGACCTGCGATGGCCTCGGCAGCCAGCGCGCCATCGATCCCAACCTCGTCGTGCCGGACGAGAATGTCTCGCTGCGCGATGGCGCCATCAGCCCATGGGCGAAGTCTACCTCGCCCTACTACGCGCAGACGCTGGAAGCGCTCGGCAAGACCTATGGCTTCAAGCTCGGCGACAAGTTCAAGGATCTGACCGCGGAGGCTAAAGAAGCCGTGCTGCATGGCACCGGCGAGCGCGAGATCACCTTCCAGTATGATGACGGCCTGCGCTCCTACAAGACCACCAAGACCTTCGAGGGCGTCATTCCCAATCTCGACCGGCGCTGGAAGGAAACGGAATCGGCCTGGATGCGCGAGGAGATCGAGCGCTTCATGTCGGCCACCCCCTGCCCCGCCTGTAACGGCTACCGGTTGAAGCCGGAAGCGCTGGCCGTGAAGATCGGCGGCAGGCATATCGGCGAAGTCACCGAACTGTCGATCCGCAAGGCCGACCAGTGGTTCACCGATCTGCCGGCGCAGCTCAACGACAAGCAGAACGAGATCGCGGTGCGGGTGCTCAAGGAAATCCGCGAGCGGCTGCGCTTCCTCAACGATGTCGGCCTCGACTATCTGACGCTGTCGCGCAACTCCGGCACGCTGTCGGGCGGCGAGAGCCAGCGCATCCGGCTCGCCTCGCAGATCGGCTCCGGCCTTACCGGCGTGCTTTATGTGCTGGACGAGCCCTCGATCGGCCTGCACCAGCGCGACAATGCGCGCCTGCTCGATACGCTCAAGCACCTGCGCGACATCGGTAACACGGTGATCGTCGTGGAGCATGACGAGGACGCCATCCTGCATGCCGACTATGTCGTCGACATCGGTCCGGCGGCCGGCATCCATGGCGGCCGCATCATCGCGCAAGGCACGCCACAGCAGATCATGGCGACTCCGGCCTCGATCACCGGCAAATACCTGTCGGGCGAGCTCGAAGTGGCGACGCCCGCGGTGCGCCGCGAAGCGAAGAAGAACCGCCGCATCAAGGTGGTCGGCGCGCGCGGCAACAATCTGAAGAACGTGACGGCGGAGATCCCGCTCGGCACCTTCACCGCGGTCACCGGCGTGTCCGGCGGCGGCAAGTCCACCTTCCTGATCGAGACGCTGTTCAAGGCGGCCTCGCGCCGCATCATGGGCTCTCGCGAGCATCCGGCCGAGCATGACCGCATCGAGGGGCTCGAATTCCTCGACAAGGTCATCGACATCGACCAGTCGCCGATCGGCCGCACGCCGCGTTCCAACCCGGCGACCTATACCGGCGCCTTCACGCCGATCCGCGACTGGTTCGCGGGGTTGCCCGAAGCCAAGGCGCGCGGCTATCAGCCGGGCCGCTTCTCCTTCAACGTCAAGGGCGGCCGCTGCGAGGCCTGCCAGGGCGATGGCGTCATCAAGATCGAGATGCACTTCCTGCCCGATGTCTACGTCACCTGCGACGTCTGCCACGGCAAGCGCTACAACCGCGAGACGCTGGACGTGCTGTTCAAGGGCAAGTCGATCGCCGACGTGCTCGACATGACGGTCGAGGAAGGTGTCGACTTCTTCTCGGCGGTGCCCGGCGTGCGCGACAAGCTTGAGACGCTGAAGCAGGTCGGCCTCGGCTACATCCATATCGGCCAGCAGGCGACGACGCTCTCGGGCGGCGAGGCGCAGCGCATCAAGCTCGCCAAGGAACTCTCGCGCAAGGCGACCGGCAAGACGCTTTACATCCTCGACGAGCCGACCACCGGCCTGCATTTCCACGACGTCGCCAAGCTTCTGGAAGTGCTGCATGAGTTGGTCGACCAGGGCAACACGGTGGTGGTCATCGAGCACAATCTCGAGGTGATCAAGACCGCCGACTGGGTGCTCGATCTCGGCCCCGAAGGCGGCGACGGCGGTGGCGAGCTGGTGGCATCGGGCACGCCGGAAGCGATCGTGCGCGAGAAGCGCAGCTACACCGGCCAGTTCCTGAAGGAGCTTCTGGAGCGCCGCCCCGGAGGCAAGCGCGAAGCGGCTGAGTGATCGGTCTTCGTTGCGAGCTGGGGGCAAGCGGGGCTATGAAATTTACAGGAATCTTTGCCGTTTATCCTCTGATGACGTTTCAGTCCGAGTTTCATCGTACTGTCTTCACGGCCGCAATTTCCTACTACCAGAATCCCCGAACGGTTCTGGTTCGGAGCAGTGAGTTGCATCGGGGCGTGCAGATTAGCGTTCGGGCGGAGCGCGCCTCTCAGGACATTAAGGACAACTACTTTTCAGGTCTAATGTTTTTTGAGGCGGGAGATTGGCTACTTTTATTCGAGGTGGATCTAACTTACCCGGGACGCAAGGAGTTCTGGACCGACGATGCGGACAAAGCCGAAAAGTATAGCGACGATGAGGTTGAGGGCCTGTGGCAATCTGTAATCCCGTCTTTTTTGGATACAGATATACAGACCTACCTAATGGCTATGAACCTAGCATTCCCTGGAGGATTTCAAACAGTCGGCAACGCGTGGGTATCTGACGGAGCCATACATCACCACTCCTCTTCGTACCTATCAGTGCTCGAAGAAAGTATCGACTTCGTGGTCGAACAGGGGTTCGTCCCTGCTCTTCTGCCACCTGAGCAGGTCATGCAATGGGTACTCGCTCAAAATGGAGTTCTTAGCGGCTACAGCGACACCACAGCTTCACGCGCGTTGAACTATTTTACCAGGCTTTACACGAGGCAATTTCGGAATGACGAAATTTCTGACCTCGTATGGGCTGTAGCGGCGATCGAAGCTTTACTTGTTGATGCCGGTCGGTCGTCGGTTGGGCAACTGAAAAGTAAGCTCAACGCACTTTTCAAAGGGCACAGGAACGCCGAATGGCTACGAAAATCTGTCGACCAAATGTACGAATTCCGCTCGAAAATGGTCCATGGAAATAGGCAAATTCGTTCTATTTTTAGGGATGACGAGGATAAGAATTCAAAACGGGCTGACGAAGAATACGATGCGAAGCGCTTTGCCGTCGGCCTTCTAGTGATCTTGCTGCAACGCCTCATACGCGCGAACCAAACGGCCTTCGAATTTGAGTTGTCGTGTCTGAACATTGGAGATTGAAATGCCGTGTCGAAGAAAATCGACGCCGGTACTGATGAGTGGATATCTCTGAATATGGCACCACTAGCGAACCAGCAGTCGGTGAACTTTTCAGGTGAATTCCGCAATGCGCTTGCCGGTGACCTCCAAACCATCGTTGCGCTGACCATCGCCGCCTACGCCCCTTACACCGCCCTGCTCGACGCACCACCGGTCCCGGTCACCGAGGATTATACGCCGCGCATCGAGCGCGGCGAGGTCTGGCTGCTGGAAGAAGACGCAAAGCTCGCCGGATTGATCGTCCTCGAACGGCATCCCGACCACGCCTTGATCTTCAGCGTCGCCGTCGCGCCGGCCTTCCAGGGCAGGAAGCTCGGCATCAAATTGCTCAACTTCGCCGACGAGCAGGCGCGGTCATGGGGCGTGCCGGAGGTGCGGCTTTACACCAATTCGCGGATGGAGCGGAACATCGCGCTCTATGCGGCCTATGGCTATCGCGAAACGGGTCGCCGGGCCAACCCGTACCGGCCAGGATGGACATTGGTCGACATGGTGAAGCCGGTCGACAGGGCCGCCTGATCGTATTTCAAAGACACGGAGGAGAAAGACAATGAGCCAAGGAACAATCCGCTCCGGCATGGGCGGCTGGACTTTCGAGCCCTGGGATACCTCCTTCTATCCGGAGAAGCTCGCCAAGGCCAAGCAACTGCACTACGCCAGCCGGCAGGTGCCGAGCATCGAGGTCAACGGCACTTACTATTCCAGCTTCAAGGAACCGACCTTCGTCAAATGGGCCAACGACGCGCCGGAAGGTTTCGTCTTCTCGCTCAAGGGCAACCGCTTTGTCACCAACCGCCGCGTGCTCGGCGAAGCCGGTGAATCGATGATGCGCTTTCTTGGCTCCGGCGTCGCCGCGCTCGGCGAGAAGCTCGGCCCGATTCTGTGGCAATTCGCGCCGACCAAGAAATTCGACGCCGACGATTTCGAAGCTTTCCTGAAACTCCTGCCTGAAAAGCAGGACGGCGTGCCTCTGCGCCACGCGCTGGAGGTGCGCCACGACAGCTTCGTCCTGCCGGAGTTTCCGGCGCTGGCGCGCAAATACAACGCCGCGATCGTCTATGCGGACCATGCCAAATATCCGGCGATCGCCGACATCACCGGCGATTTCGTTTATGCGCGGCTGCAGACTGGCAGCGACGACAACCCGGATTGTTATACGCCGAAAGGCCTCGACGAATGGGCGGGACGCGTGAAGACCTGGGCGCAGGGCAAGCAGCCAGCCGACCTGCCGCGCGCCGATCCCAAGACCGATGCGCCGGTCAAGCCGCGTGACGTGTTCGTCTACTTCATCACCGAGGGCAAGGTGCGGGCGCCTTTCGGCGCGATGGCGCTGATGAAACGGGTGGCAGCCTAAAGCGCGTCGCGCTGGAACGGATTCAGGCGACGCGCTCTTTGTTTTGATGCATGTCGTTGTCCCAGAACCGCTGCACACTTCTGAGCGACATGCATTAGAGCATGATCCAGTGGGAACCGGTTTTCGGAAAAGATCATGCCCCAACAAAAAGTTAGATCAGAATGACGATTCAACGAAACGTCATCCTGATCTAGAGCTACCCAGCTCTTTGTTCCAACGCTTGAGCTTTGCCCGGGGCGACGCGGCGCTATCGGCAGCTGGCTTGTCGGAACCTGCCGGCCATCTTCACCATTCTGGTCTCAACCGCCGGCCGCAGGACCCCGCCGAAGGCCGGTACGGCGAGGTTGCCGCCTCGCAAAACGCTCGCCAAATCCCGCTGCGTCGGAAAGGAGCGAGGAAAGATGACCGTTATCCTCGGTGCGTTGCTTACGGTCGCCGGCCTCGTGTACATGGCAGGCGCCGCTCTGAGGCGCGGACGACTGAGTGACCCAGCACCAACAGCGCCGGATCGCCCGGCGCCGAACCTGGCAACACCGGGCCCGACACTGGAGCCGCGGCGGCGCGGACTCGGTTTCCTCGGCCTGTCGCAGAACTGGCCGGGTCTGCTGATGATGGTGGTCGGCATCCTCCTGCTGTTGTCGATGGCGGTCCTCTGACGTTGCGGAATTATGGCACCCTCATCCCTATCGTAACGTAATCGATACTTCCTTGCTGCACTAATACACCTACGCCAGGTTGCAGAAGCCCGGCGCCGGCCAGGAAGCGTGCATGCTGCTCGACTACAACTCATTGCTTCTGGCCGTCGGCTTCTCCGCCGCTTGCCTCAGCCTCACGCTGTTCGGAAGCTGGCTGGCCGCGCGTTCCGACAGGTTCCTGCTGACCTGGGCGATCAGCGTGCTGGTCGTGGTGATCGAAGTCTTTGTCTACGACGCCTACATCGAGAGACCCGGAACGGCGCTTGGCGTGCTGACGCTGGCACTGCTTTTGCTCGGCTTTTCGGTCATGCTGGGTGCTGCCCATCAATTCAGGACCAGGCGCTCGCCTCTGCCGCTTATCGCGCTTGGCGCCGGCATTTCCTATGCTCTCGCGCTCCCGCCCATGGCGCTCGGCTATGACGGGCTGGGCTTCATGCTCGAGAACGCTCTGGCCGCGCTGCTCCTGTTCGGCACCGCGTATGAATATTGGCGAGGCCGCGCGGAAGCGCGCGTCCATCTTATCGGCGTGGCGCTGCTCTATTCGCTGACCGCGGCGTCTTTCGTGGCGTGCGCCGCCGTGCTGGCCTGGGACGGCAGGCTGGTTCTTGGCCATGCCCCGAGCAATTGGGCGGAGGATCTGAGCCTCGTCATCGTCATCGCCTCCATGACTGGCATCGGCGCATTGTCGCTGGCGCTCAACCAGGGCCGGCACGCCCGCCATCATCAGCGCGAGGCGCACACCGACGCTCTGACCGGCCTGCTCAACCGCCGCGCTTTGTTCGACCTGCATGGCAAGACTCCGGTCAGCGCCTTCACGGCGGTGGTGGTGTTCGACCTCGACGGCTTCAAGGCGGTCAACGACCAGTTCGGTCACGCCGCGGGGGACGAGGTGCTGAAGGTCTTTGCCGAAGTGCTCTCCGCCGATCTGCGCCCGAACGACTCCGTCGCTCGCATGGGTGGCGAGGAATTCGCCATGGTGTTGAAGCGCACTTTGCCCGAGACGGCAGAAGCAACCGCCGAACGCGTCCGGGCCGCGTTCGCCGCGCGCACGGTCGAGACCGAAACCGGGCCGCTTTGCTGCACGGTAAGCGCCGGCTTCGCCTTCGGCAGCACGGATGGCATGAGCTTCGACAAAGTGCTCAGCGCTGCCGACAAGGCGCTCTATGCCGCCAAGCGCGGCGGCCGCAACCGCGTCCTGGACTTCCGCCGCGCCGGTTGAGTTTACCGCGGCGTGCGAACTCTCAATGATGTGAGATCACTTCGTTGAAGGCGTCGAGATCAACGTAGAAAACCTTGGTGATTTCGCCCAGCAGATCATCCTCGTCATAGCCCTGCGACATCAGGATGTTGATCGCGGTCATGATATCGACGCGATCGGTGAGACGCCGCTTCTGATAGTCCTCGACAAACCGTTCCATCGCCGTCCCCTGGCAAGAGTCTTCTTGGACGCGTTGACCGACAATCACTGCGGGGAAAGCTAGGTGGATTGGCTTGCGTGGAACTTGCGGGCGACGTCTCCGCTTTCCCCCTCATTCACGACTGATACGGAAAGCGGCCGACTCACCAAGGCCAAGAAAAGACTAGCATGCGGTATTCGGCGCGCCAGAGTTGGGCCGAGTCGACGGAGAGAAATATTGGGTTTGCTGTCGCCTCGCGATGTCGGCCGAAGTCGAGCAAACGATTCTAGACTGTCAGGAACTTCCGCACATCCGCCCGGTCGAGGTCTTCGGCGGGGCCGGTATGCACGATCTGGCCGCGATCCATGATGTTTACCTCGTCGGCAAGTTCCCGGCAGAAGTCGAGATACTGCTCGACCAGAAGCACGGCGATCCCCGCCTGGTCGCGCAGATAGCGGATGGCGCGGCCGATATCCTTGATGATCGAAGGCTGGATGCCTTCGGTCGGCTCGTCGAGCACCAGGAGCTTGGGCCGCATCACCAGCGCGCGTCCGATGGCGAGCTGCTGCTGCTGGCCGCCGGAGAGGTCGCCGCCACGCCGCGACAGCATCTGCTTCAGCACCGGAAACAGCTCGAAGACATAGGCCGGAATGTTACGGTGGGCGCGCCGCAGCGGCGCGAAGCCGGATTCCAGGTTCTCGCGCACCGTCAGC
>Ga0209758_1004665_pt1 | contig 11208 bp, 12 predicted proteins | sample AraplaMF_Col_mMF_FD_184258 | JGI IMG/M metagenome (GOLD analysis project Ga0209758, IMG submission 184258) | Arabidopsis root microbial communities from the University of North Carolina, USA - plate scrape MF_Col_mMF (SPAdes) (version 2) | ecosystem: Host-associated > Plants > Roots > Endosphere... | reverse complement strand
GGCGAGGTAGAATTGTTCCTCGACCGACAGCGACCAGTAGTGGATGAACGGGTTGCTCGTGGCGTCATTGGCGAAATAGTCGAACGACCAGCGGATCAGCCACAAATTGATCATATAGGCCGATGCGAACATGGCGCCCTTGGAATAGAGCGCCTGTTCCTCCGGCGACAGGATGACCGCGCCGGCGGCAAGCGTCGCGACAATGACGAAAAGTGCCGCCGGCAGCAGGCGCCGCGCGCGCCGCGCGTAGAAGCGCAGGAGGTCGAGCCGGCCGGTGCCGGAAATCTCGGCGACCAGATGGCGGCTGATCAGATAGCCCGAGATGACGAAGAAAATGTCGACCCCGGCAAAGCCCCCGGGCAGTGCCGTCAGGCCGAAATGGAAGGCGACGACGCCCGCCACTGCCACCGCCCGCAACCCTTCGATGTCGGGCCGGAAATCCTGCGCTGATGCTGACACGAATACGAACCTCGCAATGGTCGTTCGTATCCCGCCTGCGGCAAAGCCTCGGTCCTATGCGCCGATATCGCAATGCAACAAATCTAACGCGGTGCAACATAAGGGGAGGTCCTTCCTTCTCCCCGTTAACGGGGAGAAGGTGCCCGAAGGGCGGATGAGGGGCAGCACCATGCCGGCGTTGGCGAGGCTCCGTTGCTGTCGTTCAACAACAATCGACGCCCGAATCTTGGCTGCGTCGCGCTGCCCCTCATCTGGCTGCCGCCATCTTCTCACCGTTAACGGGGAGAAGATGGCTCCCGCTCGGCTTTCGCCAATCGCCAGCCGCCCTCGACCGGGAGGGCAGGGTCTCGGCCCGCCGTCACGCCTTCTTCAGGAATTCCGTCTTCAGCACCAGGCCCTTCACCTGCTTGGTGTTGCATTCGATCTCGCCGGGATTGCCGTTGAGGCGGATATTCTTCACCAGCGTGCCGCGCTTGATCGTCTCGGACGTGCCCTTGACCTTGAGGTCCTTGATCAGGGTTACGGAGTCGCCATCCTTCAGCGGCGTGCCGTTGCTGTCTCTCACGTCTGTCATGGCGGATCTTTCATCGGTTGGATGGCCTGCGCTCGCCTATCGCGCCGACGACAACTTGGTCAAGCTGTTCGCGCCTTAGGCGCTGCCGTATCTCCTGCCAATCGGAGAGATTGGCAGTTCCAGCACCGCTCATCCCGCGACCGTCACCTCGGCCTCGATCTCGACCGGGAAATTCAGGGGCAGGGCGGCGACACCGATTGCCGTGCGGGCGTGGCGGCCGATCTCCTGCCCGAAGACTTCGAGGATGAGCTCTGAAAAGCCGTTCATTACCGCCGGCGTCTCGGTGAAGCGCAATGCCGAATTGACCATGCCGTGCACGCGGCACCAGCCGGTGATCCGGTCGAGGCTGCCGAGCTCGCGTTTCAGGCTGCCGAGCATCGACAGCCCAACCTTGCGGGCCGACGCCCGCGCCTCGTCCAGCGACACGCTCTCGCCGACCGCGCCGAACGGACCGGCAAGCGAGCCGTCCGGCTCCTGCGGTCCGTGGCCGGAGATGTAGGCGCGGTCGCCGCGCACATTCACCCAGGGAAAGGGCAGCACCATGCCCGGAGGCAGTTTCAGCGGCGGCGGCAGCTCGATGCCGAGCGCGGCAAGTTTTTCGTCGGCACCCGGCATGGCATAGCCTCCCTATCGCACAGCGCCATTGCGGCGCCGCGGCCGAGCTTTCCGCTTCGCCGTCCAGTCGTCAAGAATGACTCACGTCTGAAGAAGAATGATTTGGCCTGCCCGAAAAAAATCGCCCGCGCGGCCGCAGCTTTGCGATCCGCGCGGGTGGGCGCCAGCCCCCGCCGGCGACGCCAAGCCCCGGCCCTCAGGCTGGCCGGGTGGGTGTCCGGTTCGGCCTTTGCCCGGCCGATTGTTTTTCCTCGCCGCTCCCGACGGGAGATCGCATGCGGCTTTCCGGAGTCGCGCTAGAAGCTAGAAGAAGTGCAGGTCCAGCGGTTGCGGATAGGGCTGGTCCGATCCGGCATCCTTCGCCGTCGGGCCGGCCGACGGCACGATGCCGCCGGTGGCCTTCTCATCAAGCGGCGGCCGGTTCTTCGCGGTGCCGGTCTTTGTCTCGGTCACCGGGATTTTCATTTTGGCTTCGGCGGCTTGCGCCAGCGCAAGCGCCACGACAAGCGTATATAGAACGACTTTCATGACTGCTCCCCTGAACTCACTCCGCCGCGAGCCTAGCGCTCGTCGCCCGGCCGCAAAGACAGCGCACGCGGAACATTGTGGAATTCTTTGGATTTCCTGGAATATTAGGCGATGGAAATAAGTGTGTTAGGAATGGAGACTGTTGCGGCGCGCTAAACGAAATCGTCAGGGCAGCCCGGCGATTCCGGTGGAACGCCGAAATGCCCTGGCGATGAAAGCATCGAGGGACCCGTGGCATGGCGCAGCACATCGCGCAGAAACTGAGGCTGACTTCGGCCTTGCTGGGAACGGTGACCCGCAAGGACCTTGCGGCGGCGTTCCGCGCCGTCAACCCGAACACCGCATTCGATCTCGGCCGCGCCGACAAATGGCTGCAGGGCCGCGCGCGACCGCGCCAGATGAGCGTCTATGACGACTGGGCAAGGGTGCTCGAACTGGAGCAGCCCGGCGCCTGGATCGCCGAGAGCGAGCTGCCGGCCTTCACCGCCGCGATCGCGGCCCGCCATGGCATCGACAGCGTCGAGCTGGAGCGCCGCGCCGGCATGCAGTTCGACGCCTCCGCGCATGACGAGCGCGGCCTCGGCTCCGGGCTTGCCGGGGCTTACGCTTGTTATTCGCGCGCCTGGTCTCCCTACTACCGCGGCCAGCTCATCAAGGGCCGCCTGTCGATCGAGGCCGGGCCGGGCGTGCATGGGCTGACGGCTACCTATGGCGAGACGTTGCCGACAGGGCACCTGCAGCTCGTCGGCCCGGTGATGCCCGCAAAGCGCGGTCTCTATTTGCATCTCAAGGATGTCGGCGGCGACACGCAGTTCTTCCTCTGCCTGTTCCCGCAGACACAGCCGGTCAGCGTGCTCGGCGGCTATATGTGCGGCTCCGCCGTCATCGGCCCCGAAGCGCAGCCCTCGCTGACCCGGATCCTGCTGGTGCGGCTGCGCGATACGGCATCCGGCGCCGGAACGTGGGGCGGATATCTGCCGGCCGGCGGTTCGATTGCGGCCGACCTGGCAAGCCTCGGTATCGTCCTGGAGCATCCGGAAGCGATCGACCGCCAGCTCGACGAATTCCTCGACGCTTACAGCGACGGCGGCGCTATCCAGATCCCGCCGGGAGAGTTCCGGGCCATCCTGGACGTGTTCGACCGCCATTGGCTGCAGCACGCGAGCTGATCCGGGGTCATCTTAAAGCCGTCTCGCGGGCGTCGTCGGATGTTGCCGGCCCGCACAGCCCGCATCCGTCGCCAACGCCTCGAACATCAAGCTGTAACGCAGGCGCACCGATAGATCGGCTGGCGCGCCTGGCAGCTCGCCGGCCGGTTGCCCGGCGCCAAAATTACGTCCTCGCTTGACGCGGCGGACGTCGGGCATATCTTGCTGTCCTAATGCATGTCGCCCAGAAGTGCGCAGCGGTTCTGGGACGACGACATGCATCAAAACAAAGACTTAAAGCGTCGACCGGGCCGAGGCAGCCGATGAAGAAGCCATATCGCAAACCGACACTTGCCAGACGTGACAGGCTTTCGGCGGTGACTGCTGCAGTGCCATCCTCGGGCTTCACGTTCTGAGATCCGATCACGCGCCGAGGCGGCCGGGCAGGCGTCTGGTTGGACGAAACGTGAGGCCGACGCTGGAAACGCGCCAGGAATTGTCGACCTCGGCGCCGTTGTCGGACAAGCGTTGAATCGGGGCGGTGACGCCCGTCTTGGTCCCACAACATCCGGGTTGAAAATTGAGACCGGCCAGGAGCGGGCGGTACACTTCGAAGGTGCCCGCCCGTCCGGCGCCGCCGCCAAGCTGCTGAAACCCCGTCCGTCCCCAACAGCAACGGTCATGGCGTGACCAGTGGTTGCGGATTGCCATTGGCGCTGGGTCCTGTCAACGCCACCGGCGGGTGGCGCGGGAGCGCCTTTTTAGCCGCCTTTTCGTGTCTGGAGCAGCCTTTGCAGCCATGGCTGAGTCACGGCGAAAAGCCGGGAAATGGCGGAATTCCGGGCTTTTTCGATGTCCACGGGCCGCGCCGCACATATATGCCTATCCGCTTGAATAGGCTGATTTTTCGCCGGCCGGCTTGCCACTTCGACCCCGACTTTTTTTGGGTGCAATTCGGCAGTGCAGCATTGGTGCCCCGGCGACGGGTTTCCCCCTTGCAAGCGAGATCGGACCCCACCTGTGAGTCATTTCATGATCCGCTCACGAAAGACGTGATAGAATGTCGCCAGCGAATGGGGGAAGTTGCGATGGCCAATCGGTTGTTCGAGGTTCTTGCCAGACGGCGATCATGGCTGGATCGGGTTGCATTAGGGCTGCTCGTTTTCCTGGCGACGCTGGTCGCCGCGCTGATGGGCGGCGCCAGCACTTAAAGCATTCCAGGAAAACTGCGTAGCGGTTTGGCTCGGCGACTTCGCCGCGGCTTCGTCGACGATTGCGTCGAAGCAAAACGGATCGCCCTATTTCCTTTGGCCTATCGCCTTGAATTCGAACGTCGTGGGCCTGAGCCTCACCGGCCGCGGCCGCTCGGTAAGATCGACGACCCGGACCCACCTGTCGGCGCCGGCGCGCAAAGTGACTTTCAGGCCAAGCGCCTTCTCAGCCGCCTCGAAAGGTGTCTTGGCTTCTGTCGAATGGACCGCGACGACGGCTTCGCCGTCTATTTCCTCGACGCGATAGGTTTTCATGCGAGGGCGCCCGCCGTTCTGCTCTCGCCCAAATATATTATATTAGAAATTGCGAATGAAAGCCAGACGTTCCGGCTCGGATATAGTGATAAGAGGAGCCGGCCGAGGTTTAATGCATGTCGCCCAGAAGTGTGCAGCGGTTCTGGGACAACGACATGCATCAAAACAAAGACTTAAAGCGCGTCGCCCGAATCCGTTTCAGCGCGACGCGCTTTAGTCCCGCACAATTTAGTCCTGTATCGTAGAGGGTGCACTGTAGCCGCGCAGGCCGGTTCCGTTGCAGGCTTGGCAGGAAACCCGTTGTCCAGGACAGTTGTCGCGCAACGCGCCAGAGGGGCAGCCTGCGCCGTTCGACGCTACCTGCCTCTCGCACTCGAACACCTTGCCGGCGCCCAGGCACCGGGGGCAGGCGAACTTCCTGAATTCGCTCAAGCGAGCCTCCGGCTGTTTCACAGGCGCCCGGCAACGCGCTGACTGTGCCGCGGGTTCCATGACAGACACGGTTTGTCCTGCGTACGATAATATACGTTAGTAATAGCTAATATTATAGGGGTATCGCCTGCAACGCGCGGTTGGTTCCGCGGTGCCGCGGCGACGTATCAGGGCATGGGTTTCTCGCCCCCGCCAGGCGCGGGAGAGGAAAGGCGGCACACCTCTTTCACCAGCCCGCGCAGCCAGCGATGCGCCGGATCGGCATCGAGCCTCGGGTGCCATAACAGCGAGATCGTCAGCGCGGCGAGCTTCACCGGCAGCGAGAAGGTGAACAGGCCCTCGCGCAGCGTGCCGGTATAGCGTTCCGGCACGGTGGCGATGAGGTCGGAGCCGCGCGCCAGCGCCAGCGCCTCGGCGAAGCCGCCGACCACGGTCGTGACCTTCCGTGTCAGCCCGGCGAGCTCCAAGGCGTCATCCACCGGGCCGCGGTCGAGACCGCGGCGCGAGATCAATATGTGCCGGCCGGCGGCGAAGCGCGCGGCGGTGATCCGGCCTCCGCTCAAAGGATGGCCGGCCCGCGCGACGCCGACAAAGCGGTCGCGGAACAGCGCTTGCGTGCGCACCTCCGGCCCGGTCGAACCGCCGACCACGCCGGTCTCCAGATCGACCGCGCCCTCGCGCATCGGGCCACTGTCCTTGTCGGGCTTGGGCACGAAACGCAACTGCACGCCCGGCGCCTCCTCGGCCACGCGGGCTAGCAGCGCCAGGCCGAAATTCTCGACGAACCCATCGCTGTTGCGGAGCGCGAAGCTGCGGTCAAGCCGCGCGAGGTCGAGCCGCTCGGCGGGCCGCAGCACCGCTTCGGCCTCCTTCACCAGCCGCCCGACCTCGGCGCCGAGCTCGACGGCGCGCGGCGTCGGCACCAGGCCGCGCCCGGCGCGCACCAGAAGCGGGTCGCCGGTCGCCTCGCGCAACCTCGCCAGTGCACGGCTCATCGCCGAAGGGCTCAGCTTCAGGCGCCGCGCGGCCCTGGCGACGCTGCCTTCGGCAAGCAGCACATCCAGCGTGACGAGCAGGTTGAGATCGGGTCGCGACATGGCGCGACCATAGCACGGATCTGTCAAAATGACATGGCGCCGGATGCACTGTTCAAGTGCAAACGCTGCGTATTCCGCTATGTCATCCGCACGCTTATCTTCCCGGCAAGTTCAACCGACGGAGAAGAAATCATGGCCGACATTGCCGAAACCCGCGCCGCGCCCGCGCGCCATTCGACGGCCGGCACGCTGGCTAGCCTGTCGCTTGCCATGCTCGTCTCCTCGCTCGCCACGAGCATCGCCAATGTCGCGCTGCCGACGCTGAGCGTGGCCTTCGCCGCGTCCTTTCCTTCAGTGCAATGGGTGGTTCTCGCCTATCTGCTCGCCATCACGGCGCTGATCGTCAGCGTCGGGCGTCTCGGCGATCTCGTCGGCCGCAGGCCTCTGCTGATTGTCGGCCTGGCGCTGTTCAGCGCCGCCTCGTTTGCTGCAGCGCTGGCGCCGTCGCTAGCGCTGCTGATCGCCGCCCGCGCCGTGCAAGGCTTGGGTGCGGCGGTGATGATGGCGCTGACGATAGCCTTTGTCGGCGAGACGGTGTCGAAGCAGCGCACTGGCAGCGCCATGGGTTTGCTCGGCACCATGTCGGCGATCGGCACGGCGCTTGGCCCCTCGCTCGGCGGCGTGCTGATCGCGGCTCTCGGCTGGCGCTCGATCTTCCTCGTCAACGCCGCGCTCGGCGCCGTCGCGCTGCTTGCCGCCTGGCGCTTTTTGCCGGGCGACAAAGTGGCGATGCGCGCCAGCGAAGCGGCGCGCGTCGACCGCAAAGAGGCGAAGGGAGCCGCCCGCTTCGATATGCTGGGCACGCTGCTGCTCGCCGCGACGCTTGCCGCCTATGCGCTGGCCATGACCATGGGGCGCGGTCATTTCGGCGGCCTGAACATGGCGCTGCTCGGCGCGGCGATAGCCGGCGCGGCGCTATTCGTTGTCGCCGAGGCCGAGGTGGCGTCGCCTCTGGTCAAGCTCGCGCTGCTGCGCGACCCGGTGCTGGCGCCCAGCCTTGGCATGAACGCGCTGGTTTCGACGGTGATGATGGCCACGCTGGTCGTCGGCCCGTTCTTCCTGTCGCGTGCGCTGGGCCTCGGCGACGCGGCGACCGGGGCAGTGCTGTCGATCGGGCCCGTGGTCTCGGCGTTCTGCGGCATCATTGCAGGGCGTGTCGTCGACCGCCTCGGCGCGGCCGCGATGGTCGTTGCCGGGCTGGTGCTGATGGTCGCCGGTTGCGTCGCGCTCGCCATGCTGCCGGGCGTCTTCGGTGTCGTCGGCTACGCGGCGGCGATCATCCTGCTCACGCCCGGCTACCAGCTCTTCCAGGCGGCCAACAACACCGCCGTCATGGCCGATGTCGACACATCCGAACGCGGCGTGGTGTCGGGCATGCTGAGCCTGTCGCGCAATCTCGGCCTCGTCACTGGCACGGCGGTGATGGGAGCGGTGTTCGCCTTCGCCGTGGGAACGGGGGATGTCGCGGGCGCGGGGGCCGAGGCCGTTGCGCACGGCATGCGCTTCACCTTCGGCTTGGCGGCGGGATTGGTGCTGGTGGCGGTTCTGTTGGCCGTGCTCCGCCTGCCGGCAAATCGCAACGTGTAGCGCTTCCGCGATCACGTAATTTCGCTGCCGCCCGCCAAGTCTATATTTGTCTGGCGGCGGTCCCCATTCCGCCTTCGGCCGGTGCCTCAGCTACCCCAACGAACCCCCACCCACTGCGGCACCGGCCTCACTCATTGCGCCTCTCAAGGTTTCCCCGTCCGCCAGGTGCTCGGCTTCCGTTTCCAATTCCGTCAGTTTCGACTTGATCTCATGCGGTTCCGCATGCTCGAGCCCGACGACGTCGTTGCGCGTCTGGCGCAGCGAAATGACGATCTCGTCGAGCTTGGCGTGGATAGCCGCCGTGTCCCGGTAGCCCTGGATGAGGACCACCCCGGTGATGATGATCGCCGCCACCGACAACGCATAGGTCACGGCGTTGGTCAGTCCGAACGGCACAAGGAGGGTGCAGGCGACCATGGCGGCGAGCATTGCGTAGAAGCCGGGTGGGCGAGACAGGAAATCGGCGGCGCGGAAGAGGAGGTGGTTCATCGCCGGCCTATCCAAGCAGCAAGCCGGCTATCAGCACGGTCACCAGCATCGAGGCCGGCACGGCAAGAAGCCAGCGCGCCTCCAGAACACTGTTGCGGTCGTCATCCAATGTCCATTGCTCCAGTTGGCAGACGTAATGCTGCGGGTTCGATGCCGGCAAACGAGGGTGAGAAGCCTTCGTTCCGCCGATCGGGCGACGGTCTGAAAGCCTCGTCGGACTGAAGTCGGGCAGGCCTGCGAAGAGGGCCGGGCTTCGCAACCAAAAGCTCTGTTTCGCATTGGCAAGCGCGCCAGGTTTTCGCGCGCCGACAGGGGAGCCGACATGAGCCTTGATAGACCCGTAGACGATCCGGAGGATCAGCCATACGAACCAGCATTCTTCGCCAGCAAATACGGCCTGCCACAGCGGCTGGCCAAGACGATGATCGAGGCCAATGGCGGAGGGCGGCGCGCCTGCGACGCCGCGGCCACGACCTACCTCCGCTATGTCGCGCTTCGGCGCCAGCGGGGAGGCTGAGCCCCCGTTGCCCGCCGCGCTGACCCCACCCGCATCGGTGCTCGGTCGAGACGCACATCAGCCCGGAACCAAAGCGGTGGGCAACGGTTTACCCGGCGAAGGGATGATTCAGGAATTAGGAATAGAGCAATGAAAACAGTGCTTTTTGCTGCCCTGGCGCTCTGTGTCGCCGCACCCGCCGTCGCTTCCGCGGCTGAGGCCGATATCGTCATCAGCACGCATCACAGGCATTATTATCATCATCGCCCCGCCGTTATCATAAACGAGGAGGGCCACCGTCTTCATCACCGCCATCACGGCACGGTCGCCTTCTATGACAATGGCGAGCGCGCCTGGCGTCATCGCCATCACCGCCGTGACGACACCGTCATTGTCACGGGCTCGATCCACCGGCACCATCACCGTCCGGTCGTCGTCGAGGGCGGTTCCGACTATTGAGATTCCGCGGCCCGGCTCGTGTGCAACGATGCACGGGCCGGGCGGAAAGCGGTTGCGGCGATCGGCGAAAGCGCTGGAACGCGTGATCTCCGCTTGAGTGGCCGGGGAAGATTTGCGCGTTGCGCCTTCAACGCCCATTGGACTTCGCCGCGACACAACCCATATTTGAGCCATGGAGCTTTGAGCGTGAGCATCGCGCGGGTGGCCCTTTTCGCCGCTGCTCTCATGGCCGCGGCCGTCGTTTCTCCCTTCTCCTCCGCCGGGAGCGGGAAGGTTGCGTTGAGCGTCGCCATCGACGGCGCCATCGGGCCGGCGAGCACCAGGCAGCTTGAGGAAGCGCTCGACACCGCCGCCAAGCGCGATGCCGCGGTGCTCATCCTTCAGCTCGATACGCCGGGCGGCCTGGTCACCTCGATGCGCGAGATGATTGCCGACATCCTGGCCTCACCCGTGCCGGTCATCGGCTATGTCGCGCCCTCTGGTGGCCATGCGGCCAGCGCCGGCACCTACATCCTCTACGCCACCCACGTCGCGGCGATGGCGCCCGGCACCAATCTCGGCGCCGCGACGCCGGTCGAGCTCGGCGGGTTGCCGTCGCTTCCGGGCAGCGAGAAGGACAAGGACCAGAAGGACGCCACCGGGCAGCCGGCGGGCGACGCGATGATGGCCAAGGTGACCAATGACGCGGTCGCGCTCATCCGCTCGCTCGCCGAGATGCGCGGGCGCAACGGCGACTGGGGCGAGAAGGCGGTGCGCCAGGCGGCGAGCCTGTCGGCCAACGCAGCCCTGCAGGAACATGTCATCGACTTCGTCGCCCGCGACACCACCGAGCTTCTGCAGCTTGCCGACGGGCGCACCGTCGAGGTAGCCGGCAGGAAAGAGGTGCTGGCGACCAAAGGGCTGCCTGTCGAGACGCTGGAGCCCGGCTGGTTCATCCGGCTGCTGGCTGTCATCACCGACCCGAACACCGCAATCATCCTGATGCTGGTCGGCGTCTACGGCCTCGTCTTCGAGTTCACCAGCCCGGGCGCGGTGGCGCCGGGCGTCATCGGCACCATCTGTCTGGTGCTCGGGGCCTATGCGCTGAACCTCTTGCCGATCAACTATACCGGTCTCGCGCTGATGCTGCTGGGCGTCGCCTTCCTGATCATCGAGGCCTTCAACCCAACCGTGGTGCTTGGGCTGGGCGGCGTCGCCGCCTTCCTGCTCGGCTCGGCCATGCTGCTAAAGGTCGAAGGGCCGGGCTTTGCCATGTCGTGGGCGGTCATCGGCCCGGCCGCCGCGCTGACGCTCGGGCTGGCCCTGCTCACCGGCACCTATGTCTGGGCGGCGCGCAAGAACCCGCCGCGCGTCGGCAGCGAGGCCATGCGCGGCCTTCCCGTCGAGATCCTCGACTGGCAGGGCGGCGAAGGGCATGTGTTGGCTTTTGGCGAGCGCTGGCGGGCGAAGGCAGGCGAGCCAATGCAGCCCGGCGACCACGTCGAGGTGACCCATGTCAGCGACCTCGTGCTGACGGTGCGGCGTCGCGATGCAGGCAACAACGGAGTAATAAAATGATGGTCGGTTACGTGGCCTATCTCATCATTGCGGTGGCCGCGATCATTTTCCTGGCGGCGGCAATCCGCATTCTCAGGGAGTATGAGCGCGGCGTGGTCTTCACGCTCGGCCGCTTCACCGCGGTCAAGGGCCCCGGCCTGATCATCCTCGTCCCCTTCGTCCAGCAGATGGTGCGGGTCGACCTGCGCGTGGTGGTGCAGGATGTGCCGCCGCAGGATGTCATCTCGCGCGACAATGTCTC
>Ga0209758_1004659_pt1 | contig 11219 bp, 10 predicted proteins | sample AraplaMF_Col_mMF_FD_184258 | JGI IMG/M metagenome (GOLD analysis project Ga0209758, IMG submission 184258) | Arabidopsis root microbial communities from the University of North Carolina, USA - plate scrape MF_Col_mMF (SPAdes) (version 2) | ecosystem: Host-associated > Plants > Roots > Endosphere... | reverse complement strand
GGAAAAAATTCTTGAGGCGTTCTTGCGTCCGGCGCTGACCATCGGCGCTGACGCGCGGCTCGGCGGTCGCGCCTTCGTTAGGCTGCGCGCACGGCTCGCCACCGAACCCGAATCGGTGAGCCGCCGGATCCTCGCCAGCGCCTTTGACGAATCGAGCAGTGAATTTCTCGACGCGCTTGGACGCGCACTGCCGGAGATTTCGCGCCCCGATCTCGAATGGCGCTTCCACTTCATGTTGGGCACGATGTTCTACACCATGGCGGATGCCGGCCGGATCCAGTCACTCACCGACGGGCGCTGCGATCCCGGCCGCGTCGAGGACGCTCTCGTCCACATCATTCCGTTTCTCGCCGCTGGCTTTCGTTCGGTGCCGGTCACGGCTGTTCCGTCAGTCAAGGCGAGGAGACGTTCGAAGTGAAACAACAAGAGTCCCATGCACGGGCCAAGGTCACCAAAGGATATCGAATCCGCCGCCAATCTGCTGAAGAACAGGGGCACGTGGGGTGCGGACGATCACATCGGCGCCATGAACCACACCACGCCGGCCGATATCGTGCGGTCAGCCTCGCTGGAGCGCAAATTGCCGCAGCGTGTCGTCGTTCGGCGCCGAAAGGGCCGGCATCGAGCCCGCCAAGGAGAAGATGGTCGGGGGCGACGTGCATGTGCGACGTGGCTGATGCGTGACGCAGCTGCACATGGGCGCGAAGCAGGAGTGAGTTGATGTCGGGCGAAGCGACGGTATCGTTCGAACACCTCAAGGCGTTCATTCATCGCTCGATGGTGGCGCTCGGCCTGCCGGATACGGACGCCATGACGGTGGCCGCCCTGATGGCGGAAGCAGACCTGCAAGGCTCCGATGGTCACGGCGTGACGCGGCTGCCGGCCTATGCGCGGCGTATCCGCGCCGGCGGCGTCAATGTGCGGCCGGACATCAAGGTGGCGCGCGAGCAGGCGAGCACGGCGCTGATCGACGGCGATAACGGCATGGGCCACCTGGTGATGAAACGTGCCGCCGAACTGGCGATCGAGAAGGCGCGATTGACCGGCATCGGCTGGGTCAATTCGCAATTCAGCAATCACGCCGGTCCGGCCTCGCTCTACGCCAGCATGCCGCTCGCTCATGACATGATCGGTCTGTATTTTGCGGTCGGCAACGCCAACCATCTGCCGCCCTGGGGCGGTCTCGACATGCTGCTGTCGACCAATCCGGTCGCGGCGGCTATCCCGGCAGGCGGGGAAAAGCCGATCGTGCTCGACATGGCGACCACGGTGGCGGCCTATGGCAAGGTCAAGACCAAGGCGCTGCTCGGCCAGACCATGCCGGTAGGCTGGATGGTCGACCGTGAGGGCAAGCCGCTGACCGATCCGAAGCGCGCCGACGAGGGCATGCTGCTGCCGCTCGGCGGCATGGAAGCCGGCTACAAGGGCTACGGCCTCGCACTGATCATCGGCCTGCTCGCCGGCACCCTCGGCGGCGCGGCGATGGGCAAGGACGTGATCGATTTCAATCACGACGATTCCAGCGTCACCAACACCGGGCAGGCCATCGCTGCGATCAACGTGGCGGCGTTCGGTGAAGTCGATGCGTTCAAGGCCAGTGTCGACACGTTGATCCGCGATCTGCGCGGCAGCAACCGCATGCCCGGCGTCGAGCGGATATTCGTTCCGGGCGAGCGCAGCCACGAGACCCGCGCGATCCGGTCGAGCGAAGGCATCCCGATCGCGCCGGCGCTGATGCGCGGGCTCGATCAGGTCGCGACCGAACTCAACGTCGAAAAACTCAGATAGGAGAAGCCGGCATGCGCTTCCATCGTTCATTTGCGGCGGGACTTGTGCTCTGCGTTCTGTCCGGCGCGGCCCATGCGCAGGCCAACTATCCCGACAAGCAGATCCGGATGATCATTCCGCTGGCGGCCGGCAGCGCGGTCGACGTCGCGGCCCGCATCGTCACCCAGAAGATGTCGGACAATATGGGCCAGCAGTTCGTCATCATCAACCAGCCGGGCGCGGCCGGGGTGATCGGCGCCGAGCAGGTCGCCAAGGCCGAACCCGACGGCTACACGATCGGCGGCTTCAACGACAGCATCATGACCATGGTGCCTAACCTGTCGCCCAAGCCGCGCTGGGACATCGTCAAGGATTTCGAGCCGGTCTCGCTGGTGGCCACCGTCGAGTGGGGGCTGATCGCCAATCCCAAGTCGGGCTTCAAGAGCGCTGCCGACCTGATCGCGGCGGCCAAGGCCGCGCCGGACAAGATCGATTATGGCTCCGGTGGCGTCGGCAGCCCGCAGCATCTGGCGATGGCGATGTTCGCCGCCAACGCCGGCATCAAGATGACGCATGTGCCCTACAGGGGGGCGACCCAGGCCGCGGTCGATGTCGCCGGCGGCCAGATCCCGGTCGCCTTCCAGGGGCTCGGCACCGTGACCGCGCTGGTGCAGGGTGGCCAGGTCCAGCTGATCGGAGTGCCGACGCAGAAGCGCCTGGCGCAATATCCTGATGTCCCGACCGTGTCCGAATCCGGCCTGCCCGGATTCCTGTTCAATTCCTGGTTCGCGATCCTGGCGCCGGCCGGCACGCCGAAGGACATCATCGCGAAACTGAATGCGGAAGTGGTGAAGGCGCTGGCCGATCCCGCCACGCTCAAACGGCTCGACGAGCAGGGCCTCGTGGTCCGCGGCAGCTCCGCGGAGGAGTTGCGCGCCCTCACCAAGGAACAGCTGGCGAAATACGCCAAGCTGATCGACGAGATGGGGATTTCGCAGAAGTGAGGCGACACTCCATTCATTGACCGTCACCACCCGCGAAAGCGGGTGGCCCAGTATCCCAAAGGCGAATGTTGGAAGTTCTGGAATACTGGGTCGTCCGGTCAAGCCGGACGATGACGACAGTACGTGACGGAACGCCCCGGACTAGACATCCAGCCCCAAAATCCGCGCGGCATTCCCGCCCGCGATCTGCGCCAGCGTCGCCTCGTCCATGCCGGGAACGCCCGCGACGTGCCCGATCGGATTGTATTCGGCCATGTCGAACGGATAATCGGTGCCCATCACGATGCGGTCAGGGCCGAACAGGTCGAGCATGTAGGCCAGTTGGTGATAGGTGAACACCACGGTGTCGAGATAGACCTGCCGCAGATAAGTGGTTGGCGGCAGCGGCAGGTTGGCGTGGCAGTCCTGCCGCGCGCCCCAGGCGTGATCGATGCGGCCGGAATAGCCGGGCAGATAGCCGCCGCCATGCACCGCCATCAGTTTGAGGTCGGGGAAGCGCGCCAGCGTGCCCGAGAAGATCAGGTTGTGCAGCGCCAGCGTGGTTTCGAGCGGATTGCCGAGCACGTTGTTGAGATAGAAATGGGTCAGCCGCTCGCCATGGGTGAATCCGTTCGGATGCATCATGACGAAGGCGCCGAGTTCTTCGGCCCTGGCGAAGAACGGCCGGAATTTCGGATCGGACAATTCCTGGCCGTCGACATTGGTCAGGATCTCGACGCCCTTCAGCTTCAGGGTGTTCATGACGTAGTCGAGTTCGCGCACCGCAAGCTCCGGCTCCTGCAAAGTCACGGTGCCGAGCCCGACGAAGCGATCGGGCTTGCGCGCGCAGTATTCGACCATGCCGTCATTGACGATGCGGTGCGCCTGCTCGGCGATCTTGGCGTCGATGGCGTAATAGCACTGCATCGGCGCCGGGGCGACGACCTGGATGTCGATGCCCATCTTGTCGAGATCGAACAGCCGCCGATCGATGGTGGTCATGATCGAACCGAGATCCTGGTCCTGGCCGGCGTTGACCTCCTTGGTTGCGTCGTCGGCGAAGTGTGCCAGCGGGATCCGGCTGAAATCCATGTGCGGCTTGGCCAGCGCGGCGGCCTGCGGCACCACGATGTGGGCGTGGATGTCGATGGTGGTCGACGAGGGGCGCCGGGCGCGGCCGTCGGCGTCGTGGATACGGGCGGCGGTCAGTCCGTAGCGGTTCTTGCGGTCGATCATGGCAGTTGCTCGCTGTTGTGAGAGATGTCTTTTGAGGGCGAAACGGGGTTAGCTGGCATTGATGGCTGTTGCGATCCGCTCCGGCGTCAGCGGCAGATCGCGGACACGGACGCCGAGCGCATGGCTGATGGCGTTGGCGATCGCCGCGGCGATCGGACCGGTGGCGCCTTCGCCGGCGCCGAGCGCGGGGGCGCCTTCGGGTTCGACCACCACGGTATCGATGGTGGGCGTCTCCGAGAAATTCAGGATCGGATAATCGTTCCAGGAACGCACGCCAAAGCCGTCCGCGGTCCAGCGCACGTCTTCCTTGAGCGCCCAGCTCGCCGCCTGCACGACGCCGCCTTCAATCTGGTTGAGCAGCCCGTTGCGATGGATGACTTCGCCGGCGTCGACGGCGACGACCACATGCCTGACGTTCACCTTGTCGGTAACCTCCACGAAGGCAACGACGGCGAGATAGCAGCCGACATTCTTGTAGCGGCTGAACGCGAAGCCGCGGCCGATGCCATCGCCACCCGGCTCGTCGGGCTTCCAGCCGGCCCGATCCGCGGCCGCCTTGATCACCGCGATGGCGCGGGGGTCGGCGAGGTGGCGCAGGCGGAATGCGACCGGATCGGCATTGGCCAGCGCCGCCAACTCGTCCATGAAGGATTCGATGGCGAACACATTGCCGTGGGCGCCGAGCGAACGCAGCGCCGAACTGCGCAGCGGTCCCTGCGGCAGCAGGTGATGCACGATGCGGCGCTTGCCGAGCTGATAGAGCGACAGGGCGTTGCGGGCGCCGCCGCCATAGGGCAGCGGCGCGTCGCTGGGCGACGAATTCGGCAACGGGTCGGCCAGGCTCCAGGCGGCGAGCAGGTTGACGCCGTCGCCGGCACCCGGACGCATCAGATGGCTCGGACTCCAGACCTCGTGCTCCCACTGGACGATGTTGCCGCGTGCGTCGAGTCCGGCGGCCAGATGCATCCGCATCGCGGCGCCGAACGGCGACCAGCTCATCTCATCGGCCCGGCTCCACATGCACATCACCGGAGCCTTGGCCTGGCGTGCCAGCAATGCCGCATCCAGCGCGACATCGTCGGCGGCATTGTGCCCATAGCAACCGGAGCCCTGGGCATGGATGACGCGGATTTTCCCGGCGTCGAGGCGCAGCGCTTTCGCCAGCGTCCGCTGCAACGGATAGATGCCCTGCGAGTGCGACCAGATCGTCACCTCGCCATCGTGCCATTGCGCGACCGCCGAGCTTGGACCGATCGAGGCATGCACGATGAAGGGCCGCGAAAAATCCGCCTGATGACGGGTAACGGCTGCCGGATCGGGGACGTCATCGCTGATGACGGCCGTGGTCTTGGGCACGAGGTCCGTCATCCAGCCATTGGCGTTGGTATGCGGCGGCAGCTCGCGCTCGCGCCGCCATGTCGCGGTTCGCGCCGCGACCAGGATGGCATTCTGGGCCTGCTCGTCGCGCTGGGCGACCACGCCCATGAAATGACCGTCGACCACCACCTCGACAATCCCCGGCAAAGCCGAAACCTTGGCGCGGTCGAAGGACACCAACCGTTCCGCCGGATGCGCGGGGCGCATCACACGGCCGTACAACATGCCCGGCAGGCTCATGTCCTGGATGAACGCAGTGCCGTGCAGCTTGGCGCCGAGGTCGAGGCGCTGCAGGCCTTCGTGGTCGATCGAGCCGCCGATCAGTGCCGGTGGCGGCAGGTCGGCGCTGGACTGTGCGAGGTTGACCTTGGGCGCCAGATCCCAATAGGTCACGCCCTCATTGTGACCGGCCCGCGTGAAGGTGCCGGAACGCACTGTCAACTCGCCGTCGCCCAGGACCTTGCGCGCCTCCTCTTCGAACAGCGCGCGGACCATGGCGCAGGCCCAGCGCATTGCCGAGCCGCCATGCTCGATCGAGAAGCTGCCGGCGGTATAGCCCTCGTCGGGCGAGCGGTTGGTGTCGGCCGGCACCATCTGGACCATGTCGAGCTCGACGCCGAGCTCCTTGGCCGCGATCGCGGCGATGGCGGTTACCGCGCCCTGGCCGATTTCGACCTTGCCGGTGCGCAGGCTGACGACACTGCCGGTCTCGAAGGACACCCAGCGATCGAGCACCGGGTTGGCGGCGAGACTCATCGGAAGTTTTGCAGGCGCGTTCATGCACGCTGCCCCCTGCGTTCGGCGATGGCGCGGTCGACGGCGCGCAGGATGCGGATTTGCGAACCGCAGCGGCACAGATGGCGCTCATCGAGCGCCGCGACGATCGCACCGCGTTCCGCCGGCGGATCGTGGGCCAGCATCGCCGCGACCGTCATGATGATGCCGTTGATGCAATAGCCGCATTGCGCGGCCTGCTCATCCAGGAAGATCGATTGCACCTGCTGCGTCGCGCGGTCGTCGGCCAGCCCCTCGATGGTCTGCACGCGGTGGTCCTTTGCGGCCCATAGCGGCGTCGAGCACGACTGTACCGGCAGCCCGTCGAGCCATACCGTGCAGGCGCCGCAATTGCCTTCGCCGCAGCCGATCCGCGTGCCCTTGAGTTCGAGATCGTGGCGCAGCGCCATCAGCAATGACGTATCTTCCGGTACGCGCACCTCGACCGCGCGGCCGTTGACCGTGAGAGCAAAGACCGCGTCGCTGGAGGATACAGGGGTACTGGTCATCTCATAAAGCCTCACTGAGCATGGAACACGCCGAGATGTTGCGCAACCAGCGCTTCATCCCTGGCGACGTCGGCGGCGCTGCCTGCGAACACGCAGCGGCCGGTATTGAGGATTATCGCCTGATCGGCGACGTCGAGCGCCAGCTGGCGGTTCTGTTCGACCAGGACGATGGATTGCCCCTCCTCCTTCAGACGGCGGATGGCGCGGCCGACCTCGGCGACGATCAGGGGCGCAAGACCCTCCGACGGCTCGTCGAGCAGCAGCACCCGCGGATTGCCCATCAGGGCACGGCCGATCGCCAGCATCTGCTGCTCGCCGCCCGATAGCGTGCCGGCAAACTGGCCATGGCGCTCGCGCAGCCGCGGAAACAGGTCGTAGATCCGATCCAGTCCCCAGGGGTTTTCGGTAGCGCGCTCGCGCTGCCGCGCCACGTCCAGGTTCTCGCGCACCGACAGTGACGGAAAGATGCGGCGCCCTTGCGGCACGAGGCCGATGCCGAGCTGGGAGATCCGCTCGGGCCCGAGGCCGGCGATCGGTTCGCCGAACAGCCGGATGTCGCCTTGCTTCGGCTTGAGGAAGCCGATGATGGTCGATATGCAGGTGGTCTTGCCGGCGCCGTTGCGGCCCAGCAGCGCCAGCACGTCGCCCGGCCGCAGCGCGAATCCGACACCGTGCAGCACGTGGCTGTCGCCGTAAAACGTGTGCACATTGCTCAGTGACAGCGCCTCAGGTTCCAAGATAGACCTCCCGGGTGCGCTGGTCGGCGATCACGGCATCGCGCTGGCCGTCGACGATCACCTTGCCATAATTCAACAGCGTGACGGTCTCGGCGAGGTCGAGCGCCGTATCCATGTCATGCTCGATCATGATCACCGCGGTCTGGCGCGGAATCGCGGCGATCAGTGCCTTCACCGTCGATCGTTCGGTGTTCGAAAGCCCGGCCAGCGGCTCATCGAGCAACAGCACGCGCGGCTTTTGCGCCAGCGCCATCGCCAGCTCGACCCGGCGCTTCTCGCCATAGGCAATCTCGGAGATGGGATGCTCGGACAGGTGCAGCAGCCCGACCCGGTCCAGGGTCCGCCTCGCCTCGGTGGCGAGATCGCCGTAGAACGAGAGCGGCCGCCACATGTTCCAGCGTGACGGCCGCAACCCGAGCAGGCCGAGCGTCACGTTGTGTTCGAGGGTGTCGCCGTTGAACAGCGTGATGATCTGGTAGGTCCGCGACAGCCCGTGATGCGCGCGCCTGAACGGCGTGAAAGTGGTGACGTCGGTGCCGAACAGCCTGACCTGGCCCGAATTCGGCTTGAGGTCGCCGGTGATCTGGTTGAACAGCGTGGTCTTGCCCGCGCCGTTCGGGCCGATGATCAGGCGCCGCTCGCCGGGCCGGATCGTCAGTGAGACGTTCTGCGTCACCGGTAGGCCGCCGAACGCCTTCTGCAGGTTGATGATCTCGAGCGCGTATTCGGATGATGGCGCGGTCATTGCGAAGCTCCCTTCTTGCGGGACGCGAGCTTGCGCAGGCCGGGAATGATGCCGGTGGGCATCACCAGCACGATGAACAGGAACACCAGGCCGAGCAGCATGTTCCAGCGCTCGACATAGGCGGAGGCATAGTTCTTCAGCAGCATCACCAGGGTGGCGCCGACCACCGGGCCGCCCAGTGTCCCGGAGCCGCCGGCGATGACGCTGAGCAACGCTTCCGCCGAACTCGTGGTCGAGAGCGAGGTCGGGTGGATGTACTTGTTGTAATAGACATAGAGCAGTCCGGAGACCCCGCCCCAGAAGCCGGCATAGATGAAGGTGATCCAGCGGATCATCCACGGATTGAACCCGAGCGCCGCCATCCGGCGCGGCTGGTCGCGCACACCTTTGAGCGACGACCCGAACGACGACGAGACGAAGACCGCCATCAGCACGAAGGCGACCGCAAACACGATCAGCGCGAACCAATAGAACGAGGCGGCGTTGTCGAGCGGGATGCCGAACGGCGCCGGCCGCGTCAGGCCGGACAGGCCGTTGTCGCCATTGGTGACGTTGGACATCCGATAGGCGAGGCCCCACAGCACCTGCGACAGCGCCAGCGTGATCATCAGGAAGCCGAGCCCGGTGGCGCGGAGCGCGATCAGGCCGAACAAGGCCGCCATCAGCGTGGTGCCGGCGACCGAGATGAGCGCTGCCGGTCCATGCCCCAGACCATAGCGGCCACTCAGGAGGGCGCAGGCATAGGCTGCGACGCCGAGAAACGAGGCGTGGCCGAGTGAGGTCATGCCGCCATAGCCGACCAGCAGATTGAGGCTGAGCGCGAAGATCGCTGCGATCAGGATCTGGCTGGCCAGATTGACGTAATAGTCGCCGGCGGCCAGCGGCAGCACCAGCAGCAGCCCGGCGAAGATGGCGAATGCGATGGTCTTGATCATGCGCCGACGCGTCCGAACAGGCCTTGCGGGCGAAACGCGATGACGACGATCATCGGCAGGAACAGAATGATGTAGGCCAGTTCCGGAAACAGCGCGGTTCCGAAGGTGTAGATGAAGCCGATCACAAAACTGCCGACGAAAGCACCGAGCAGGCTGCCGATGCCGCCGAGAATCACCACGATCAGCGCCAGCGGCAGCATGTCGCCGTCGAGGCCCGGGTAGGCCGACAGGATCGGCCCGCCCAGCACCCCGCCAGCGCCGGCGATGCCCGCACCGAGACAGAACACCAGCGTGAACAGTCTCGTGACGGGAATACCGACCGCGCGCGCCATCTGCATGTCATCGACGCCGGCGCGGATCATGGCGCCGACCCGGGTGCGCTCTAGCAGCAGATACAGCGCGGCGGCGGCGCCGATCGCGCAGCCCACCAGCACAAGGCGGTAGGTCGGAAATACGAAGCCAAACACCCGGGTCGGCGCACTCAGGCTCGGCGGCGTCGGAATCGGGATCGGGTCGCCGCCCCACAACACCAGGCAAAGATCGGAGATGATGAACGACATGCCGAGCGTCACCAGCACCTGTCCGAGCGGATTGCTCTTCAGGCGCGTCAGCACCAGCCGTTCGAACAGCCCACCGAGGGCTGCGACGGCAAGTCCGGCGCCGAGCGCGGCCACCCATAGGTTCAGGCCTTCATAGGAGCGTAATGCAGTCGCGCCGAAATAGGCGCCGAGCATGAAGAAAGCGCCATGGGTCAGATTGGCAAGCCGCATCAGGCCGAAGATCAGCGAAAATCCCGACGACAGCAGGAACAGCAAGCCGCCGAGCGACAGGCTGTTGAGACCCTGGATGATCCAAAATTGCATCGGCATCCAATCTTGCAAACAAAACCGCGGCGCTTTGCTGCGCGGCAGACTCGAGCGTTACAGGTCCAGGTCCTTGTCCGGCGAAGCAATGTTCCCGGCAAAATACCGTTGCGATCTCGTCATATGATCCTCCCGGGACCGGTCCGATTGCAGTGAGTTTATTGTTTTTGTTTGCCGGAATATTTATCGGCTGGAATGCTTAAATGATCAAGTGATAACTATATCGGCGTGTTGCAATCACAACGCTGCGATTGATGCAGTGCGATACGGGAGCGGGGTTTGCGTCAGGAGTCCGTGACGATGGTTTTCTTCAGCACTTCGAACACCGCCGCGGTGTCCTGATCGCCCAGTCCCATCGCCATCGCTTCGCTGTAGACCGGCTGTGTCAGCGTGAACAGCGGGGTTGCGCAACCGAGGTCGTCGGCGAACTCGGCGATGATCGCCATGTCCTTCTTCCAGGTCGACACCTTCATGGTTGCCGGTGTGTAGCTGCGCTCGACCATCATCGGCGCGCGCATCTGGAACATGCGCGATCCGCCGGCGCCGGGGCCGACCATCTCGACCACCATTTTCGGGTCGAGGCCGGCGCGCTCGGCCAGTACCATGGCTTCAGCGGTGGCGACGTTGTGAATTGCCACCAGGTGGTTGGCGACGAACTTCATCCGGCTGCCATTGCCGTAGCGGCCGAGGTCGGCGCTTTGTTTGGCGAAATCGGCAAACAGCGCCATGCAGCGGGCAATCGCAGCGCTGTCGCCGCTGGCATAAACCACGAGGTCGCGGGTTTTGGCCTGGGCTCCGGTGCCGCTCAGCGGGCAATCCAGCGCGACATGACCGGTCCGCTTCAGGATCTCTTCGAAGCGAAGCTTGTCGGCGATGGTGAGGGTGGACAGCTCGATCACGATCCGTGGCGGCTGGCCGGATGCCGCGATGTCATGCGCGACGGTCTCGGCTGCCCCGGGACCAGGCAGGCTGGTCATGATGATCTCGGTGTCGCGCGCGAGCTCCGCAACAGTTCCTTTGATGCTGACGCCGGCCTGCGCCAGTTCGTTCCGGCGTGCCTCATCGATATCGAAGCCGATCACCGTCCAGCCGCGCTCGACGAGGTTTTTGGCGATCGCGCTGCCCATGATGCCGAGACCGACCATTCCTACTGTCTTGCTCATGGATTCCTCGTTCGTGGCCGTCTTCCCTGGCCGGGTCCTGGCGCCCCGTCGCGCTTGATCATCAAGTAATCAAACGATAAGCAAGGCCGGGCGAACCTTCAATCGGTCTCGCAGGTTCCGTCGCGCCGAC
>Ga0209758_1004655_pt1 | contig 11237 bp, 9 predicted proteins | sample AraplaMF_Col_mMF_FD_184258 | JGI IMG/M metagenome (GOLD analysis project Ga0209758, IMG submission 184258) | Arabidopsis root microbial communities from the University of North Carolina, USA - plate scrape MF_Col_mMF (SPAdes) (version 2) | ecosystem: Host-associated > Plants > Roots > Endosphere ... | reverse complement strand
GATCCCAAGGCGGACATCAAGGTCGCCCAGGTCGGCACCCCGGTGGCGATCCAGGCCGCGCTGGAAAACAAGCGCATCGACGCCTTCGTGCTGTCGCCGCCGGAAGGATATCTGGCGTCGAAATCAGGCTCCGGCACCGTGCTGATCCGGCTCGGCGACGAGTTTCCGCTGCTGGCCAACCAGCCTTATCTGGTGATGGTCGCCAAGAAGCCGATCGACGCAAAAACCTCCGAGCTGATCGTCAAGACCCTGCGCGCGCTGCAGAGCGCCAGCGCGGCGCTGGTCAAGGATCCTGACGCCGCGGCGGCGGCAATCCAGAAGCAGTTCTTCGCCAAGGCCGATCCCGACGCGATCGCCGCCGCGGTCAAATCGCTCGCCAGCGGTGTCGCCAGCGGCGGCAAGCTCGACGTGGAGAATTTCCAGAACCAGTTGGTGTTCTCCAAGGAGGTCGGCACCAATTTCGGCAAGGAGTTCGACGCGGCGGGATCGAAGGAAGATCTGTGGACGAATGGTTTCGTCGAAAAGGCGATGACGAAGTGAGGAAGCGTGCAGCCTCTCTCCGAGTCGTCCCGGCGAAGGCCGGGACCCATACGGCGAGGATTTGCCTTTTTCCGCTGGGGTGGATGCCTTTCTTCGCAATCAGCGCCAGGGGTTATGGGTCCCGGCCTTCGCCGGGACGACATGGAGATGGGCTGTGCGGACGCCTCACCCCATCGGCGTGAAGCGTGCGATCAGATCGTAGAGCGCTCCGGGATGGGTGATGCGCACCGCGGTGATCGGCTCATTGTTGCGCCAGGTGCGGCGTTCGATGACGAGGCAGGCCGCGCCGGACTCGATGGCGAGATCGTCGGCAAGGCCATCGCCGGCATTGCAGGCGGTGATGCGGTGCTCGGCTTCGGTCCAGGGCACGTGGCCGACCAGCCAGGTGTTCGGCGGCACGGCTGCAAAATCCTGCTTCAGCGCATCCGGCACCGCCTGCAGATTGATCAGGCGATCCTCGATGGCGAAGGGCTGGCCTTGCGCGTCATGCCGGCAGCGCAGCGCCAGCACCGGCGTGCGGGCGGCGACGCCGAGCCGTGCCCGGTCGTGCGCGGTGGCCGCGCGCTTGGCGAGATCGAGCAGGCGGTAGCCGTAGCGTTCTCCGCGCTTCTCGACTTCCGCTTTCAAATCGGGGATCTGCAGGATGGCGGATTGCACCCGCGGCCGCGACACAAAACTTCCGGCGCGGCGCCGGCGCACCACCAGGCCGGCATCGGCCAGCGCGGAGAGCACCTTGTTCACCGTCATCCGCGAGCAGGAATAGGTTTCCATCAATTCGTGCTCGAACGGCACGCGATGACCCGGCGGCCAGGCGCCGGACATGATCCGGGTTTCCAGATCGGTGCGAATGCGCTGATAGAGCGCGGCGGTCTTCACGCCGGCCTTGAGGTCTGCGCTCATGCCGCCAGCAATCCTTCCAGGGTGTGACGATAGCGTTGCGCGATCCACTCGCGGTGCTGATGGCGGCCGTTCTGCACCACCTTGCGGCCCCGCGCCCAGACGCAATCGACCAGCGGGCGCGCGGCGCCAAAAACCCAGCTGTCGAGAATGGCGTCGCCGGAACGCCCAGCCAGCGCGACGCTTTGCGCGTCGAGGCTGAACAGATCGGCAAAGCCGCCCTCGATCAGGCCACAGCCGGCGACGCCAAGCGCCTGCGCCCCACCGTTGAGCGCGGCGTCGAACAACGCGCGTCCGGTCGACCCGGCCGCGACGCCCGCCATCACGTTGCGCGCGCGATGCGCCAGCCGCTGCGAATACTCGAGCTGCCGCAATTCGTCGGTGACGCCGATCAGCACGTTGGAGTCCGAACCGACGCCGAAGCGTCCGTTGCGCGCCAGAAATTCGACGGCGTTGAAGGTACCGTCGCCAAGATTGGCTTCGGTGACGGGACAGAGCCCGGCCACGGCGCCGCTGGCTGCCAATTGGCCGACCTCGTCGTCAGTCGCATGTGTCGCATGGATCAGACACCAGCGGCGATCGACGGCGACGTGATCCAGCAACCATTGCATCGGGCGACGGCCGCTCCAGGCGATGCAGTCATCGACTTCGCGGATCTGCTCGGCGATGTGGATATGAACCGGACCGCCCTGCGCCAGAGGCAGGATCGCAGCGAGTTCATCCGGCGTAACCGCGCGCAGCGAATGCGGCGCGACGCCGAGCACGGCACCCTGTTGTCCCGCGACGGCGCGCCGGCTCGCTTCCACCAGGTTTGCGAACCCTTCGATGTCATTGATGAAGCGCCGCTGGCCGGGATCGGGCGCCCTGCCGCCGAAGCCGGCATGGGCATAAAACACCGGCAACAAGGTCAGGCCGATGCCGGTTGCCTGCGCCGACGCCGCGACGCGCCCGGCCAATTCGCCGATGTCTGCATAGGGGGCGCCCGACACGTCATGATGGATGTAGTGAAACTCGCCGACGCGGGTAAAACCCGCTTCCAGCATTTCGACATAGGCCTGCGCCGCCACCGCCTCGATGTCGTCGGGGCTCATGCGGCCGACGAAGCGGTACATCAGGTCGCGCCAGGTCCAAAAACTATCGGCGGCATTGCCGCGGATCTCGGCCAGCCCGGCCATGCCGCGCTGGAAGGCGTGGCTGTGCAAATTGGCGATGCCGGGAATCCCGATCCGGTGATGCTCGTCGCCGGCCTCCGCAACGGCACCGGCGGCAACGCCGGCGATCCGCCCGGCATCGACCGCGATCCTGACATCGCGCGCCCAGCCTTGCGGCAACAGTGCTTCCTCAAAGAACAATCCGGACACGCGCGTCTCCCGGCGAGGCTGGCGAAACCCTGGACAGTTTCCGCTGGTTGAAATATGTATAGACAAATAGATCGTCTGCCAAGCACCGCGTCAGGATTGAGTTTTTACATCATGACCCTCGTCGATCGCCTTTGGCACGATTGCCGTCTTGCAACGCTTTCGCCTACCCGGGCGGGCCTCGGCATCGTGGAGGACGGCCTGATCGCCGCCAGCGGCGGTCGCATCGTCTACGCCGGCCCCGCTTCGGAGGCGCCGGCGCTCGACGCGAAACAGCGGACCGACTGCGCCGGACGATGGATCACTCCCGGCCTGATCGACTGCCACACCCATCTTGTTTATGGCGGCAATCGCGCCCACGAGTTCGAGCAGCGCCTGGCGGGAGCAAGTTACGAAGAGATCGCCCGCGCCGGCGGCGGCATCGTCTCCACGGTCAAGGCGACGCGGCAGGCTGATGTCGACCAGTTGGTCGCCGCCGCCCTGCCCCGGCTCGACACACTGGTCGCCGAAGGCGTCACCACCATCGAGATCAAGTCCGGCTACGGCCTCGACCTCGATACCGAGCGCCGGCAATTGCAGGCAGCGCGCCGGCTCGGCGAGATGCGCGCGGTATCGGTTCGTACGACATTCCTCGGCGCGCATACCGTGCCGTCCGAGATGGCTGGCGACAAGTCCGGCTATATCGACAAGGTCTGCAACGAGATGCTGCCGGCGATCGCCGCGGAGGGTCTCGCCGACGCTGTGGACGCCTTCTGTGAAGGCATCGCCTTCTCGGTCGAACAGACCGCGCAGGTGTTTACCAGGGCGCAAGCGCTCGGCCTGCCGCTGCGGCTGCATGCCGATCAATTATCCAACCTGCACGGCGCGTCGCTGGCCGCGCAATTCGGCGCGTTGTCGGCGGATCACCTGGAGTATGCCGATGAAGGCGGCATCGCCGCGATGGCGCGCGCCGGCACCGTCGCCGTGCTGCTGCCGGGCGCGTTCTATTTCATTCGCGAAAAGCAGCTGCCGCCGATCGATGCGATGCGGCGTCATGGCACGCGCATCGCGCTGGCCACCGACAGCAATCCCGGCACCTCGCCGCTGACGTCACTCCTGCTGACCATGAACATGGGCGCAACGCTGTTCCGGCTCACCGTCGACGAATGCATTGCCGCGGTGACGCGGGAGGCGGCCCGCGCGCTCGGGCTGTTCGACCAGATCGGCAGCGTCGAGGCCGGCAAATTCTGCGATCTCGCGATCTGGGATATCGAGCGCCCGGCCGAACTGGTCTACCGCATGGGCTTCAATCCGCTTCACGACCGGGTGCGGCGCGGCGTCTCGTCCACCTGATCGGCATTTGATACGCAAGGACTCTTGACATGACCCGCATCGATAACGCCCGCGTCATCCGCGCCGCCCACGGCACTACGCTGTCGGCAAAATCCTGGCTGACCGAAGCGCCGATGCGGATGCTGATGAACAACCTCGATCCGGAGGTGGCGGAGAAGCCCGGCGAACTCGTGGTCTATGGCGGCATCGGCCGCGCCGCCCGCGACTGGGAAAGTTTCGATCGCATCGTCAGTTCGCTCAAGCGCCTCGACGGCGACGAGACGCTGCTGGTGCAGTCCGGCAAGCCGGTCGGCGTGTTCCGCACTCACGCCGACGCGCCCCGCGTGCTGATCGCCAATTCAAATCTGGTACCGCACTGGGCCAACTGGGAGCACTTTGCCGAGCTCGATCGCAAGGGCCTGATGATGTACGGCCAGATGACCGCGGGCTCGTGGATCTACATCGGCAGCCAGGGCATCGTTCAGGGCACTTACGAGACCTTCGTCGAAATGGGCCGCCAGCACTTCGGCGGCGACCTGGGCGGCAAATGGATTTTGACCGCCGGGCTCGGCGGCATGGGCGGCGCGCAGCCGCTGGCCGCGGTGATGGCGGGCGCGTCGTGTCTCGCGGTGGAGTGCCAGCCGTCGCGCATCGAGATGCGGCTGCGCACGCGCTATCTGGACCGGCAGGCGAAAGACCTCGACGAGGCGCTGGCGATCATGGCGCAGGCGGCGAAGGACAAAAAGCCGGTGTCGGTCGGCCTGCTCGGCAACGCCGCAGAGATCTTTCCCGAACTGGTGCGGCGCGGCGTGCGGCCCGACGCGGTGACCGACCAGACCTCGGCCCACGATCCGGTCAACGGCTACCTGCCGAAAGGCTGGAGCCTCCACGACTGGGAAGCCCGCCGCGAGAGCGATCCCAAGGGTGTCGCCAAGGCCGCGCGCGCGTCGATGGCCGAACACGTCCGCGCCATGCTGGATTTTCATCGCATGGGTATTCCGGTGGTCGACTACGGCAACAACATCCGCCAGATGGCGTTCGAGGAAGGCGTCAAGGACGCGTTCGATTTTCCCGGTTTCGTGCCGGCCTACATCCGGCCGCTGTTCTGCCGCGGCGTCGGGCCGTTCCGCTGGGCGGCGCTGTCGGGCGATCCCGAGGACATCTATCGCACCGACGCCAAGGTCAAGGAGCTGATGCCGGACAACGCGGCGCTGCACCACTGGCTCGACATGGCGCGCGAGCGCATCTCCTTCCAGGGCCTGCCGGCGCGGATCTGCTGGGTCGGCCTTGGCGACCGCCACCGGCTCGGCCTCGCCTTCAACGAGATGGTGGCGAAGGGCGAGTTGAAGGCCCCGGTGGTGATCGGCCGCGATCATCTGGACTCCGGATCGGTGGCCTCGCCGAACCGCGAGACCGAAGCGATGCGCGACGGTTCCGACGCGGTGTCGGACTGGCCGCTGCTCAACGCGCTGCTCAACTGCGCCAGCGGGGCGACCTGGGTGTCGCTGCATCATGGCGGCGGCGTCGGCATGGGCTTTTCGCAGCACGCCGGCATGGTGATCGTCTGCGACGGTACGCCGGAAGCTTCCGCCCGGATCGGCCGCGTGCTGTGGAACGATCCGGCGACCGGCGTGATGCGCCACGCCGACGCCGGCTACGACATCGCCATCGACTGCGCGCGGCAGCACAAGCTCGACCTGCCGAGCCTCGGCTAAGGCGGCCGCCGCGATGCGGATCATTCGCGCCGCGGACTGCAAGACCACGCCGTGGAAGAACGGCGGCGGCTCGACCACCGAGATCGCCGCCGCCCCCGAAGGCGCCTCGATGCACGATTTCGACTGGCGTATCAGCATGGCGCAGGTCGCCGCTGACGGCCCGTTCTCGGATTTTCCCGGCATCGACCGCACGCTGACGGTGATCAGGGGCGGCGGCATGGTGCTGACCGCCGGCGATAATGCATCGGTGACGCTATCGCACGGATCGGAGCCTGCAAGTTTTGCCGGCGACGTGCCGACGTCGGCGCGGCTGACCGCGGGTCCGATCACCGATCTCAACGTAATGACGCGGCGCGGGCGGTTCGAGCATTCGGTGGGGCGGATCGTGGAGGCGACGGATATTGAATTCGGGGATGATGATATTGCCGTGGTGTTGGCGCTGGGTGGCGAGACCGAGGTGGATGGCGTGACGCTGGGCCATGGTGATGCGGCTGTTATCGATGCGAGGGCTACGAGTGGATTTCGGATCGCGTTGGTGGGTGGCGATTGCTATCTGATTTCGTTGCGCGAGCTGCGTCGGAGATAACTCCCTATGTCGTCCCGGCGAAGGCCGGGAGATGGAGTCACGTTTGAAGTGCAACGATTGATTTAAGTTTGGAGAATGCCTCGGCGGGCGTCTTGAAGTCCAGGCATTTGCGTGGGGTCTCGTTGAGACGCTGGACGAGCCGGTTGAGGGCAGCTGCCGTAATGGAGTTGAGGTCAGTTTTGCGTGGCAGGGAGCGTCGTAATCGCCCGATGGAGTTTTCCACGCCGCCTTTTTGCCAGGGACTATGGGGATTGCAAAAGAAGGTTTGGACGCCAAGGGCTTTGTGAAGCCTGCGATGCTCGGCAAACTCGGTTCCATTGTCGAAGCTGACGGTTTTACGCATCGCCTGTGGAAGCTTGCCGAGTTGACGGGCGATGGTCCGAGCGGTGAGGACAGCTTTTCGATCGACCGGGCGCACAACGACGTTGAATCGGGTTTGTCGCTCGTGCAGCACCAGCAATCCTTGGCCATACCGAGCGAACAACATGAAGTCGGCTTCCCAATGGCCCGACGTCTGGCGGCCTTCGACCTCGGAAGGGCGTTCAGCGATCGAGCGCCATTGTTTGATGAAGCTGGCAGGGCTGCCGCCTGGACGTCGCCGGCGCCCTCGTCGGAGTTTATGGCGCGGCAACAGGCGGTGCCAGTAATCCTTCTGGGCCGTACGATGATAAATGAAACGATAGATTGACTCGTGGCTGATGATGACGCGACCATGTTCCCGCGCCAGTCGACCGGCGATCTGCTCCGGGGAATGTCCCATCGCAAGGCTTTTGCCGACGCAATCCCGCAGGTCCGGCTGGCGCGCCAGCTTGAAGCGACCATCCTGTCGCCGCCGACGTTCGGACAATTGTTGAGCCCTGACAGGCTCATAGCCACCCTTCCAGACTTTGGTAGGCCGGGAGTTGCGCCACAGCTCCCGGCTGATCGTCGATGGCGCCCGGTCAAGTGCAGACGCAATTTCCTTTTGAGACTTACCGTCCGCATGCAGGCGATAAATCTCAACGCGCTCTTCAAGGCTGAGCTGGCCATAACGTTGTCCCATCGCCACAACACCCTAGCAGGTGTTGCACTTGTTTCGTGAACCCAAGGGACCCAGTATTCCAGAGCGTCAAAGATGAACAACGAGGCTCTGCAATACTGGGTCGCCCGCTTTCGCGGGCGATGACGCCTCGTGGTGTGGCGCAGTCTACCGCGGCACCACCGCCGTCGCCTCGATCTCCACCCGCGCGGCCGTTTCGACCAGCCGCACCACCTGCACCAGCGCCATCGCCGGATAATGCGCGCCGAAAATCTCGCGGTAGATCTGGCCGAGCACTTTCAGGTTGGCCAGGTACTCCTCCATGTCGACGACATACCAGGTCAGCCGCACCAGGTGCTCCGGACGGGCGCCGCCCTCCGCCAGGATGGCGGCGATGTTTTCCAGGGCCTGGCGCACCTGCGCGGTGAAATCCGCCGGCAGATGCCCCGCGGTGTCCCAGCCGATCACGCCGCCGGTCACCACCAGGCGGCCATCGGCGGTCATGCCGTTGGCATAGCCTTTTGGCGCCGGCCAGCCGCTCGGCTGCAGCACGCGCGGCCTCGACGACGAATCGGCGCTCTTCGGATTGGCCACCACGCTCAGAGCGGGGCCTTTGGGCACGGTCACCGGCAATTCTCCTGCGTCATCCGATTCAAGCTGTTGATCCGGCGGCCATCTGCCGCAGCGCGAAGCGCTTCAGCTTGCCGGTCTCGGTCTTGGGCAGTTGCGCGACGAAGGCGATGGCGCGCGGATACTTGTAGGGCGCGATCTCGCGCTTGACGTGGTCCTGCAGCGCGCTGGTCAGCGCCGCGTCAGGCGGCACGCCGGAGGCCAGTACCACATAAGCCTTGACGATCATGCCGCGCGCCTCGTCGGGCGCGCCGACCACGCCGCACTCCGCCACCGCCGGATGGGTCAACAGCGCCGCCTCGACGTCGGGACCGGCGATGTTGTAGCCGGCGGAAACGATCATGTCGTCGGAACGCGACTGGTACCAGAAGTAGCCGTCGTCATCCATCACATAGGTGTCGCCGGTGACGTTCCAGCCGTTGTGAACGTATTTGCGCTGCCGCTCGTCGGCCAGATAGCGGCAGCCGGTCGGACCGCGCACCGCGAGCCGCCCCATGGTGCCGGCGGGCACGTCGCGGCCCTCGTCGTCGATGATTTTCGCTTCATAGCCCGGCACCGGCTTGCCGGTGGCGCCGGGACGGATCTCGTCCTCGATGGCGCTGATGAAGATATGCAGCATCTCGGTGGCGCCGATGCCGTCCATCAGCCTGATGCCGGTGGCTTTCAGCCAGGCCTCATACGTCGCTTTCGGCAGGGTCTCGCCGGCGGAGACGCATTTTCGCAGGCTCGAAATGTCGTGGCTGGCGAGCTTGGCCAGCATCGCGCGATATGACGTCGGCGCCGTGAAGCAGACCGTCGCGTGGTAGCGCGCGATCGCCGGCAACAGGTCGTCGGGACCGGCTTTCTCCAGCACCACGAACGACGCGCCGATATGCATCGGAAACAGCACGCCGCCGAAGCCGAACGTGAACGCCAGCGGCGCCGAGCCGATGAAGCGGTCTTGCGCGGAGGCGCGCAGCACGTTCCTAGCGTAGCTGTCGCACACCGCGAGCATGTCGCGGTGGTAGTGCATGGTGCCCTTCGGTTCGCCCGTGGTGCCGGACGTGAAGGCGATCAGGCAGACGTCGTCGGAGGCGGTGTCGACCGCGGCAAACTCCGGGCTGGCGTCGGCGATCAGCGCCTCCAGCGAATCCGCCCGTCCGGTCCCCCAATAGACGATGCGCTTCAGCTCGGGCGACACGGTTTTGGCCTTTTCCATGTCCTCGGCGAGCTTGCCGTCGCACAGCGCCAGCGCGATCCTCGCCTTGCCGATCGGATAGCAAAGTTCCTTGGCGCGCAGCAGCGGCATGGTCGCCACCACGATGCCGCCGGCCTTGAGCACCGCGAGATAGGTCGCGACCATCATCGGATTGTTGGCGGAGCGCAACAGCACCCGCCCGCCGGTGACGAGGCCGAGCTTGCCGACCAGCACATTGGCGATGCGGTTCACCAGCTGCTGCAGTTCGCGATAGGAGTAGCTGGCCTCGGGGCTGAGAATGCACGGCGCGTCGCCCCTGCCCTCGGCCACCCAGCGATCGAGAAAACTGCTCACGCAGTTGAGCCGCGGCGGATATTGCAGTTCGGGGCGGCTGAAGATGAAGTCCGGCATCTGGTCCGGCGGCGGCAGGTGGTCGCGCGCGAAGCTGTCGACATGGGCCGAGTGAATCGTCGTGACGTGAGCCTTGGCTGCATGAGCCATTGCACGCTCCTTTCACCTGCGATTGCGCGCCCGGCAGCGCCCTTCGGATATCATTTTATACTTAAAACAAATCCGGGCAAGCGGGGAAATCGGGCAGTCCCGTGGATTTTTTTTAATCTCGCCCCGTACTTGCAGCAGCGCCTCCTTAACCTCGCCCCGCTCTTCGCGGGGAGAGGTCGAAATTCGCGCAAGCGAATTTCGGGTGAGGGGGGAGGCAGTGCATGAAACCAATGGGCAGGCTATCGGGCCGCGCAGTCGTGCCGTCCTGATGGGCCGTGCACGAAGCACCGCCGTGCCCGGCCCCTCACCCGGCGCTGCGCGCCGACCTCTCCCCGCAAATGCGGGGCGAGGTTAAGAAAGCGCCGCCAACTGCTTCAGCCGCTGCGTCATCGCCGAATGCGGATCGGCCAGCGGCGCGATGACCGTAAAGTGGTCGGTACCGGCAATCGATTCATACCGCGTCGCGATTCCCGAACAGCCGCCCCACCTCTCGGCCATCTGCCGGCTCTGCCGGTGATATTCCGCACTTTCCCTTTCCCCGACCACGGCATCGAGAACACCATGGCTGGGCGCCGGCCACAGCACGGGACTCGACGCGTCTGCCGAAGCCTGATCCAGCCGCAGGGCCCTGTTGAGCGAGGTCTGCACCAGCGGCCTCAGGTCGAACAGGCCGGAGATGGCGTAAGTCTTCGTAATCAAATCCTGCGGCAGCGACGGGTCCAGCTTGCGCCAGTCGGTGGCCATCATGCAGGCGGCGAGATGGCCGCCGGCGGAATGGCCGCTCATGACGAGCGGCCGGCCGAGCCGCGCCAGTTCGCGCGTGGCGCGCTGCATTTGCGCGATGATGTCGGCGACCGAAACCTCCGGACAGAGGTCGTAGCTCGGCATCGCCACGTCGATGCCGTGGGCGTGCAGGCCGGCGGCGAGGTGACTGAACGACGACGGGTCGAGCGCCTGCCAGTAACCGCCATGGATGAACACCACGATCGGGCCTTCATCGCGTGCCGGAAAGAAATCGATGGTGTGACGCGCCCCGCTGCCGTAGCGGATGACGCGCCAGCGCCCTTGTTGCGCCCCGCGCCAGGCCGCGGCGTCGCGGACCCAGGCCGCCATGTGCGCGGGATGCTCCGGCACCCGCGCGCGGTTGTTGTATTCGACCTCGAAGTCGACATCGGGCGCCGTCACAATACGCGGTCTTTCGCCGCCTTGGCCGACGCCTTGGTCTTGGCCAACAGGCGCATCAGCTCGCGCACGTCCTTTGGCGTCAGTTCCGAAAAGATGTCGGCGATCCAGATCTCGTGCTCCGCCGCCATCTTGCGAAACTCGGCGCGGCCGGCCTTGGTCAGCCGGATCACCTGCACCCTGCGGTCGGTGTCGGAGGTGCGGCGGTCGAGGTGACCGGATTCCACCAGCCGCTCGACCAGGCCGGTGACATTGCCGTTCGACACCATCATCCGCTTGCTGACATCCGACAGCGTCATGCCGTCCGGCGCCTTGTCGAGCT
>Ga0209758_1004654_pt1 | contig 11239 bp, 6 predicted proteins | sample AraplaMF_Col_mMF_FD_184258 | JGI IMG/M metagenome (GOLD analysis project Ga0209758, IMG submission 184258) | Arabidopsis root microbial communities from the University of North Carolina, USA - plate scrape MF_Col_mMF (SPAdes) (version 2) | ecosystem: Host-associated > Plants > Roots > Endosphere ... | reverse complement strand
TTCATCGCGCTTGTAGAACGTCCACTGCCTGACGCGCTTGGCGCTGACCAGTCCGGCCTGCGACAGAATCCTGAGGTGCTCGCTCACGGTCGGCTGGCTGACGCCGAGCTTTTCGGCGATCAGCACGCCGCAGACGCCGTCCTTGACGAGATCGCCGTCCACCTGAGGCGGGAAATGCGCCTTGGGGCGTTTCAGCCATTCCAGGATCAAAAGCCGCCGGTCGCTGGCAAGCGCACGAAAAGCGGACTCGACGTCATCGTCAAAAGAAGTCATATTGCTAATTAGCTAAATGGCTAATTCCTGTCAATCGTCGCCGCCCCGAGAGCCCCGATGTCCGATAGCGCTGCAAATCCGCAAACCATCGCACGATGCGAAATGATCATCCGGCCGCATATCCGGCGCACGCCGGTCGTCGAGGTCAATGGCGAGGATTTCGGCCTGCCCGTAGCGCGGCTTACGCTGAAGCTCGAACTGCTCCAGCACTCCGGATCGTTCAAGGCGCGCGGCGCCTTTGCCAATGTGCTGACCCGCGATGTGCCGGAAGCCGGCGTCGTCGCGGCGTCCGGCGGCAATCACGGCGCGGCGACGGCCTATGCCGCGATGAAACTCGGCCAGCGGGCGAAGATTTTCGTTCCCAGCGTTTCCTCGCCCGCAAAAATCCAGCGCATCCGCGACTACGGCGCCGACCTCGCGATCGAGGGCGACCGCTACGCGGATGCGCTGGCGGCCAGCGAGGCGTGGGCGCAACAAACCGGCGCCATGCCGATCCCGGCGTTCGACCAGGACGAAACAATGATCGGCCAAGGGACGCTCGGCCTCGAACTCGAGCAACAGGCGGAAGATATCGACACCGTGCTCGTTGCGGTTGGTGGCGGCGGGCTGATCGCCGGCATCGCCGCCTGGTATGCCGGCCGCGTCAAGGTGGTCGGCGTCGAGCCACAGGCTTCGCCGACGCTGACAAGAGCGCTCGAGGCCGGGCATCCCGTCGATGCGGAGGCCGGCGGCCTCGCCGCGGACTCGCTGGCGCCGCGGCGCGTCGGCGAAAAGGTGTTTCCGATCGTCCAAAGATATGCCCCACAAACCGTGCTGGTTTCGGACGATGCGATCGCAAAGGCGCAGGCGCAGCTCTGGCGCGGCCTGCGTATCGTCGCCGAACCCGGAGGGGCCGCGGCATTCTCAGCGATCCTGTCCGGCGCCTACAAGCCTGCTCCTGGGGAGCGGGTCGCCGTCACCATCAGCGGCGGCAACACCGCCGCGGTGAACTTCGACGCGACGTACTGACCGCACGCGGTCACGCGTCTTACCTGCAAGCGTCGCGCGTCCACCGTCTCGGCTGCACGCAGCTCGCTAAACGCGCGCCGTGTCGGCCGAGAGCACGCGGCGAAATTAAAACCATTCCAAATCCAATGCCGGGTTCCGGGACCATTGCTGCCTTGTGCAAAGTTTGCTCCTCCTGCGATAAGGCGACGACGACCGATGTGAGGTGCGAGACTTGATGAGGACTGCATTCGTAACCGTTCACCGCTGGGCAGGTCTCATTACGGCTGCGTTCCTGTTCTTTTCGGGCGTGACCGGCGCGGTGATATCCTGGGACCACGCCCTCGACGAGTGGCTGAACAGTCATCTCATCGAAGCGAAAGCACAGGGAACTCCCAAGCCATCGACTGAACTCGCCAAGCTGCTTGAAGCGCGAGACCCCCGCGTCCGCGTCAGCTATCTCACGGTGACGCCTGAGGTGGGGCACTCGCTCGCCTTTTTCGTCGAGCCGAAGATCGATCCCGCCACAGGAAGGCGATTTCAGGTCGACTACAACCAGGTGTTCATCGACCCCGCGACGGGCGACGAGCTCGGCCGTCGCTATTGGGGCTCCGTCTGGCCCGTGACGCGCGAAAACTTCGTCTCCTTTCTTTACAAGCTCCATTACACGCTTCACATCCCCGAATTCTGGGGCAGCGATCGATGGGGCATGCGCCTGCTCGGCATCATTGCCATCATCTGGACGATTGACTGCTTCGTGGGCTTCTACCTGACGCTCCCCGCCCGGCGGCGGGCAAACGCCGCACGGGCCGCGAGCGTGACCCGTCAACTCGATCGCGGCTTCTGGGCGCGTTGGAGACCCGCCTGGGGCATCAAGACTTCAGGTAGCGCGTACCGCATCAACTTCGACATCCACCGCGCCTTCAGCCTCTGGACGTGGTTCGTGCTGTTCGTCGTCGCCTTTACAGCCTTTTCCCTCAATCTCTATTTTGAGGTCTTCTCACCGCTGATGAGGAAGGTGTCGAACTATACGCCGACGCCTTACGAACAGCGCACGCCGGCGCCCTTGGACAAGCCGGCTGTTCCCAAACTGTCATTCGCCGACATGATCGAGAGAGGCAAGGCCGACGGACAAAGCCGGGGCTGGTCCGCGCCGGTCGGCGCCGTCTACTACGCGCAGCTTTTCGACATCTACAGCGTCAGCTTCTTCAAGTCCGGCGACGATCACGGCGCCGGCGGGGTTGGCCCGGCCCAGCTGTTTTACGACGGGCAAGACGGCCGGCCGCTCGGCGCGCGCATTCCCTGGCAAGGGACGGCGGCGGATGTATTCGTGCAGGCCCAGTTCCCGATGCATTCGGGTCGCATCCTTGGGCTTCCCGGCCGCATCCTGATCTCGGCGATGGGCATCGTGGTGGCCGCGCTCTCGGTGACGGGTGTCGTGATCTGGTATCGCAAACGCCGGGCTCGCTTGTCGGCGAGAGCAAAGACCGAGAAGAGCCACGCATTCGCGCAGACGGTTGCTGCGGAGTGATGCTCGATTTTTCCGCGAGCATTTATGGATCAGTTCTAAAATCTATTCTAAGGCGGAGCCGGGAATAAGCCGCTCATTCCGCTTTCGGCCCATCGTCACGCTTGTTAGCCAGAGCCTCCGGTCAATGGTGAATACAGGGCGTGTGGTGGGGATGAGCTACGTGAAGTTTCTGGTTGGTGCTTCGACGGTTGCGTTCGCGGTTACGTCGTTGAATGGTGCGGCCTTTGGTCAGACGTCGAGTCAATTGCCGCCGGTCGTTGTCGAACAGGCCAAGCCGCGCCCTGCCGCGACGCGCCCACCACAACGCTCTCAATCCGCCGGGACCACCGGTCGACGCAGCCCGGCACGCGCGCCCAATCCTTCGGCTGCCACAGCCGCTGCTGTGCCGGCCACCTCGGCGGGAGAGCGCGCCACCGGGCCCGTGCAGGGCTATCTGGCGACCGTGAGCGGCACCGGCACCAAGACCGACACGCCGCTCAATCAGACGGCGCAATCGATTTCGGTCGTCAGCGCCGAGCGCGTACGCGACCAGGGCGTCAGCAGTGTCCAGGAGACGTTGCGCTATGTGCCGGGCGTCTTCGCCGAGCCCGGCGGTGTCGATTCGCGCAACGACTACTTCAAAATTCGCGGCCAGGACCCGAACGTCTATCTCGACGGCACGCGGGTCAACAACCGCAACAATTTCAACGAATGGCGCGTCGATCCCTACATGCTCGAGCGCATCGAGGTGTTTCGCGGTCCGGCATCGGTGCTCTATGGCGACACATCCACCGCAGGCCTCGTCAATCTGATTTCCAAGCGCCCGCGCGCGGAAACCTATAACGAAGCCGGCGTCTCGTTCGACAATTTTGGCCGCAAGCAAATTCAGCTGGACTCGACCGGAAAGCTGACCAAGGACGGGGAATTCCTGTATCGCTTCGTGGGCCTGTTCCGCGATAGCGGCACCCAGGTCGATTTCGTCCCGGACAATCGGGTCCTGCTCGCCCCGTCGATCACCTGGCGGCCGACGACGAACACCAGCTGGACCGTGCTCGGCGTCTATCAGAAGGACAAGACCGGCACCACCAACGGCTTCCTGCCGCGCGAAGGCACGCTGCTGCCGAGCATCAACGGCTACATCCCGCGTAACCGGTTCGTCGGCGATCCCAACAACGACGTCTACAAGACCGAGACCGGCGCCATCAGCAGCCTGCTCGAACACAGTTTCAACGACGCGGTGAAGTTCACCCAGAACCTGCGCTATGCGCATGTCGACGGCGTCTACAGGAGCGTCTACGCGAACTTCTATGGAGACCCCTTCGCCGCGGATCCCGCGCGACGCGCGGTGACCCGCTACGGCAGCAGCCAGGCCGTCTCGAACGACAACTTCACGGCCGACAACAATCTCCAGATCAAGGCGATCACCGGCCCGCTCGAGCACAAGGTGCTGTTCGGCGTCGATTATCGCGACTTCTACGCGCGTTCGTCCGTTGCTCCGTTCTCGGAAGATACGAACCTGTTCGACCTTTATTCGCCGGTTTACACCAGCGTGCCCCTGCCCGACCTGCAGCGGCTGGCGAATGCGCGGCAGAACCAGACAGGCCTTTACGCCCAGGACCAGATGCGCCTTGGCCCCTGGCTCGCGACGCTCGGGGTGCGACAGGACTATGCCACCACGCGCTATCCCGGATCCAACAGCGACAGGTCGGCGACGACCGGTCGCGCGAGCCTGATGTACGAAACGCCGGTCGGCTTCAATCCCTATGTGGTCTGGGCGCAGTCGTTCAATCCGGTGTGGTTCAGCCCGACCTATGGCGGCGCAGGCTGCTTTGAGGGCACCTGCAGGGACCAGCGCGGCGAGATCTTCGAGGTCGGCTTCAAGTACACGCCGATGCCGGGCCTTGCGATCAACGGCGCGGTCTACGACACGGTGGAGAGGAACCGGCTGTCCGTATCGCCCGATCCGGCCCTGTCGAGCCAGATTGGAAAGGTCCGCATCCGCGGTGCGGAGATCGAGGTGATCGGCAAGGTCACACCCGATCTCGACGTGATCGCCAGCTATTCCTACATCAACGCCAAGGTCGAGCAGGGCGACAATGTCGGCAAGACCGTCGAAGGCGTACCCGCGAATCAAGCCTCGCTGTGGGGCAAGTACCGACTGGGCGCGCTTGGCCTTCGCGACGTCTCCGTTGGCGCAGGCGTACGCTACATCGGCGAGTCCTACGAAGAGACCAACAAATACACCATTCCGTCGTACACGTTGTTCGACATGATGGTCGCCTATGATCCCGGCCCCTACCGGCTGCAGCTCAACGTCAACAATATCGGCGACGAACGATACGTGGCGGCGTGCTACGCCCGTGGCGACTGTTACTACGGGCTGGGGCGGACGATCCTGGGCACCGCCACCTATCGCTTCTGAGCGAACTGCTCCGGGGCGTCGTCGGCTGGACGCCCCGAGAGCGATGGTGAGCATGGCCTTGTGATCATGCCTCCTATCAATCGCTCCGCACAAATTTTGCTCTTTCCAGCCTGCCTGAATGCATCCATCTTCGGATCGCCTGCATTCCAGGCAATTTTGGATTGAAGCATTATGCGCTGCCTCGTCGTTGCCGATTTGCATTATTCATTGCCGCAATTCGACTGGCTGCTCGCGGCGGCACCCGAATTCGACGTCGTCATTTTTGCCGGCGACGCGCTCGACATCGGATCGTTCGTGGATTTCCGCGCGCAGATTCTGGTGGTGAAGAAATACCTGGCGCGGCTGTCGGGCATGACGCGGGTCATTTTCTGCTCGGGGAATCACGACCTCGACGATCGCAGCCCGGAGGGCGAAAAGATCGCGCGTTGGATCGATGGGGTCCGCGAGCTCGGCATCGCCTGCGACGGCGACAGCCTGACCATCGGCGACGTCGGCTTTACGGTGTGCCCGTGGTGGGACGGGCCGCTGGTCAAGAGCCGCCTCGAGGCGCAGCTCCGCGACGCCGCGGCTGAACGGCTGCAGCGCTGGATCTGGGTACACCACGCGCCGCCGGCGAATTCGCCGACGAGCTGGGGCGGCAAGCGCTTCTTCGGCGATGTCGAGCTGTTGCAATGGATTACAAAATATCAACCGTCGATGGTGATCTCGGGCCACGTGCATCAGTCGCCCTTCATCCCCGAAGGTTCGTGGTTCGACCGGCTCGGCAACACCTGGGTGTTCAACACCGGCCTGCAGCACGGTCGACCGCCGGTTTGCATCGTGATCGATTTCGATGAGGACGCGGCATTCTGGGTTGCAGCCGGAGAAGCGCAACGCATCGAACTACGCGCGCCTTTGCTGCGGCCGGCATCACCGATCCTCACCGCACCGTCCTGGCTCACATCGTTGGGCCAGATCTCCGATCCGCTTTTTTCTGCATCGGCAGCGGCTTCCTGAATCAGCTCGCGATTCAATAGCGTGTTTCTCCCGTTCAGTTAGTTATCCATGTTGATCATATCGGCTTGGTTGCGCATCGCTGCATTCGGTAACGGGAAACCGCAGAGGAACGATGTGAAAACGACAAGTGGTCATTCGGGAAAAACTGGCATAGAAGATCGACTGCAGTAGTCCAGAGTTCGGCAAGCCGCCAACCAAGCGTCGGTGAAGCCAATGCAAGACATTGTGGACTGGCTGGAGAAGCTGGGGCTCGGACAGTACGCGCTGCGTATCGTCGAGAATGGCATCGATCTAAGTGTGCTTCCCGAATTGACGGAGCAGGACTTCGAGCGACTCGGAATCCTGCTCGGCCATCGACGCAAGATGCTGCGCGCGATCGCCGAACTCAACCGGCCAGAGTTGATCGACGCGCAGGCTCATCGGCAGGATGCCGAGCGACGCCACCTCACCGTGATGTTCTGCGACCTGGTAGGCTCGACCGAGCTCTCTGCGCGCCTCGATCCGGAGGACATGTGGGAGATCATCCGCGCCTATCGAGCCGCCTGCGCGCGCGTTATCGCCAATTACGATGGCTGCATCGCCCGATTTGTGGGCGACGGCGTGCTCGCCTATTTTGGCTATCCCCGCGCGCACGAGGATGACGCCGAGCGCGCCGTGCGTGCCGGGCTCGACATGATCGCCGCGATAACGCCCCTCGAAACGCGCGCGGAACGTGTTGAGGTGCGGATCGCGGTCGCGACCGGGCTTGTGGTGGTCGGCGATCTCATCAGCGGAAGCGCGTCGGAGCCGCAGGCGATGGTCGGCGATACCCCGAACATCGCAGCACGACTCCAGAGCATTGCCGAGCCGGGCGCAGTCATCGTTGCGGATTCGACGCGCGAGCTGCTTGGCGATCTCTTTGCATTCCGCAGCCTCGGCCTTCGCGAGGTCAAAGGTATCAGCGAACCCATTGCGGTGTGGGCGGTCGATGGCGGAGCGACTTCGGAGAGCCGCTTCGAGGCGGTGCGCACGGCGCGCTCGACGGGGTTTGTCGGCCGCAAGGCTGAGATCGAATTCGCACTCTCGCGCCAGCAGCTGGCGTGGCAGAGCCAGGGCCAGGCGGTATTGATTTCCGGTGAGGCGGGGATCGGCAAATCGCGTCTCGTCGCAATGCTCTGCGAGAACGCTGCGTTGGGCGCGCACTGCCGGGTGCGGTATCAATGTTCGCCTTATCACATCAACAGTGCGCTCCATCCGTTTATCGCTCAGCTCGAGCGCGCCGCCGGCATCGGGCCGCAGGACACACCGGAGCAAAAGCTCGACAAGCTCGAGGCGATGCTTGCGCTTGGAACGCCGCAGGTCACCAACGCGGCGCCGCTGATCGCAGCACTGCTCTCCATCCCGACCGGCGAGCGTTATCCGCCCCTTGGATTGAATGCCGTGCAACAGCGGCGACAAACGTTCGCCGCCCTGCTCGATCAGCTCGAGGGTCTGGCGCGGCAGCAACCCGTACTGATCGTCTGCGAGGACCTGCATTGGGCCGACGCCACCACGCTCGAGCTATTCGATCTCGCCGTCGACCGGATCAGAGGCTTGCCGATCTTCGCGCTGATGACCTTCCGGCCCGAGTTCGAGCCCCCCTGGACGGGCCTGGCCAATATCAGCCAGCTGCGGCTCGATCGCCTTGACCGGCAAGACACCCGCAGCCTGGTCGAACAGGTGACCGTCGGCCGAGAGCTGCCATGTGAAATGATGCGGCAGATCATCGACAGGACGGATGGCATCCCGCTGTTTATCGAGGAATTGACCAAGACAATTTTGGAGTCCGGGCTGCTCGTGGAAGATGCCGGGCGCCTTCGCCTTGATCGTCCGCTGCCGCCGCTCGCCATCCCCGCCACGCTGCAGGACTCGCTGATGGCCCGCCTTGACCGCCTGGCGCCGGTCAAGGAAGTCGCACAGATCGGCGCTGCCATTGGCCGCGACTTCTCGTACACATTGCTGCGGCGCGTGGCGGGCCGCGATGATCTGACGCTGAACACCGCGCTGAGACAGTTGGAAGAAGCCGAACTGCTGTTGCGCCGTGGGACACCGCCGGAAGCGAGCTACCGGTTCAAGCATGCGCTCGTTCAGGAAGCGGCCTACGAGAGTCTTCTCAAGAGCCGTCGGCAACTGCTCCACAAACACATTGGCGGCGCCCTGCGTGATGAGTTTCCGGCCATCGCAGAAACCGACCCGGAAGTCCTGGCTTTTCACTTCACCGAAGCCGGGCTCGACGCAATCGCTCTCGATTGGTGGCGCAAGGCGGGCCAGCAGGCGCTCAAGCGCTCGGCCTATACCGAGGCCATCGCGCATCTTGGCAAGGCGGTCACGATTGCAGATGGGCTGCCGGACGACCCGGGCCGAACCATGAACCGGCTGCATCTGCAGATCACGTATAGCCGCGCCTTGCGGAGCCATCTCGGACACAGCGCACCTCAAACGGTTGCCGCATGGACGCGCGCCCGGCAGTTCGCGGCCGATATCAATGATCCGGTTGAACTGGCGCCGATCTATTCGGGATTGTTCAATGCCTGTCTGACACATGGCGAGATCGCGCCGATGTGGGAATTGGCAGAAGCGACCATGAGCGCCGCCGATCGACGACCGGACTCGCCGGTGGCCGCGGTCGTCGCGCATTGGACCAACGGAGCCACTTGCTGGTTCGGCGGCGACTATCTGAACGCGAGGATGCATCTTGAACAGGCGCTCGCGAACTATAATGCCCAGCCGGATCCGGAGAGCTTCAGGGCTTCATCGCTGGACCTGCCGTTCGTCATCATGAGATTTCTAGCCCTGGTGCTTTGGCCGATCGGGCAGATTGACCGCGCTTGCCGTCTTGCCGCGGAAGCCCTGCGCTCCTCGGGACAAAAGGGAGCGCTCTCCCATGCCAATGCGCTCGTTCACAGGGCTGTTTTCGATGGGCTGTGCGGCGGCCCGTTACATGAAACAGAGACGATTCTTGCGCTTGCTCTCGCCCGCGACCATACGATGCCGTTGTATGTCGCCGCCGGCACATACCTGACTGGCCTTGCCAGGTGGCGCGCCGGCGACCGCGTGTCCGGGCTTACGGAAATGTCGCGGGGCTGGACGCTGCTGCACGAAAATGACTGTTACCTTTGTGAGCCGTTCTGGGGAATGCAGATTGCCGTGGCGAATGCAGCGGCAGGGCAAACGGAGACCGCGCTGGAGATATTACGCGGGTTGATCGCAACGACGGAACGGTCGGGTCAGCATTGGCTGGACGCCGAACTGCATCGTGTCCGGGGTGAACTGCTGTTACGCCACGACCCGACCGACATGCGCGAGGCAGAGGGCGCCTTCAAAAGGGCCCTCGAAATCGCCCGAAGCCAGCAAACGAAAACGTTCGAATTGCGTGCCGCCATTGGACTTGCGCATCTGTCCATCAGCAGTGGCCGAGAAGCGTCTGACGTGCTCACGCGAGCCCTGATCGATCTTGATCCAGCGCAGGAGCTACCCGAACTCGAGCAGGCGAAGAAACTATTCAGAAGAAGCTACGGCTAGAATCTTGGATTAGAGTTTTGCGCTAGAGTCTTGGGCTAGAGTCTTGGGCTAGAGTCTTGGGTCGGATTGCCGATCCGAGCCTGGCGAGACCTGCGACGGCGGCAGGTTGATCATGCTCTGCAGGAGTTCGCCGACCATCGAGAGATGATTACCCTGGCCGGCATATTGATGCATCAGGTCGGCGAGATAGGTGTTGGCGACGTTGAGGCGCTGCGCCAGCAGCCGCGCGATCAAGAGCGAGACCTGCGGCTGGTCGCGCAGGAAGGCCGCCGCGTCGTCGAACTCGTAGACGACGGAATCGGCGGCGGCGCGCACGGTCGCGGTGTGCGGCTGATCGAGCAGAACCGACATTTCGCCCAGTAACGCGCCCGGCTCGGTCAGCACGGCGACCACGCTATCGCCCTTGATAACCTCCAGCCGGCCTTCGAGCAGCACGAACAGATGTCCGGTCTTGCTGCCCTCATGGAGCACGAACGTGCCGGCCGGCACCTCCCGCCTGGTCGCTCCGCTGCAATAATCGAGTACCGCGCGCATGGTCATCTCCGCATCCGCCAAGCCTAGGCAGAGACGGCGCCGAGGTCGAACGGTAAGCGGTAGGCGCCCTGCTCAAATTGTCGGCAGTTAGTCCTACTGCGTGACTAGCCTATCTCCTCATGGTGAGGAGCGCGAAGCGCGTCTCGAACCATGTGGCCCCGTCTGTGGCCTTACATCCTTCGAGACGCCCGCGTCCCGCGGGCTCCTCAGGATGAGGGTCTGGCTGTTATGGCTCTCACGCCGGCGCGGCGCTGGTCGCCGGCAGGAAGTCGGCGATGACGTCGAGAAACAGCCGGGGCGACTGCAGTTGCGGGACGTGGGCGCAGCCCGGGATGATTTCCAGATGGGCTTGCGGCAGGCCCGCGGCCAGTTCGTGCGACATCGGCGGTGGCGTCGCTTCATCGTGTTCGCCGACCATCACAAGGACCGGCACTTTCACCTGGCCGAGTTCGGGGCGCAGATCGAGCGTCGCCAGCGCATCGCAGGCGACGCGGAAGACCTCCGGGTCGGTGCGCAGAAAGGCCTCGCGGCGGTCCTGCATCAGGTCCGGATGGGCGGCCTGGAATTCCGGCGCGAACAGGCGACGCATCGCGACATCGGTGATCGCCGCCAGCCCTTTTGCCCTGGATGCCGCCGCCATGTTGCGAAAAGCTTCGCGACCGGGCTCGGAGAACGCCGCGCCGCAATCGGCCAGAACCAGCTTCTTTGCGATGTTGGGATGCCGGATCGCCATCTGCAGCGCAACGAACCCGCCATAGCCGTTGCCGAGCGCGATTGCGTCTTCGCCATCGGCGGCATGCTTGACCATCTCGGCCATGCGATCCGCCACCGCGGCCAGGCCGCCCGTCGTCGCCTGCGACCGGCCGAACCCCGGCAATTCCGGGACGATCACGCGAAACGATTTTGATAATTCGGGGACGATGGCGTCAAAACTGGCGCGGTCCGACAGCAGCGAATGGAACAGAAACAGCGGCGGCCCC
>Ga0209758_1004653_pt1 | contig 11240 bp, 8 predicted proteins | sample AraplaMF_Col_mMF_FD_184258 | JGI IMG/M metagenome (GOLD analysis project Ga0209758, IMG submission 184258) | Arabidopsis root microbial communities from the University of North Carolina, USA - plate scrape MF_Col_mMF (SPAdes) (version 2) | ecosystem: Host-associated > Plants > Roots > Endosphere ... | reverse complement strand
TGATGTGGTAGTCATAAATCTTTTCCAGAATGATTCGTGGATAATAAACCAGCCGCAGCATGCTGAATTTATCCATCGCTTTGGCAACACCCGGCCAACGGCTGATCAGATTGTTGCGGCTTACCAGAAATTTGTGAAAAGTATCCGGACCCGCTATCCTCAGGCTAAGATCATCTGCGCCCTGGGAAATATGGATGCAACAAAGAAGGGGGCAGCCTGGCCCGGGTATATATCCAAAGCAGTGGCTAACCTGCACGACCCGGGAATAAGTACGCATTACTTCCCTTATAAGGATACGCCGGGCCATCCGGCTAAGCGTGAGCAGGAAGCTATGGCAAAGGACCTGATCAGCTATATTGAGCGGAATATTAAGTGGTAATTATCATCGGGCGTTCAGAAGCATTTATGCCGTTCCGGGATGCGCAGAAAAAAGGAATGCTTCACCCGAAGCATTCCCCTATAAATGGATAAAAGATCTGTCAATGAACAAGGAGCTTCTTCGTGAAGCTGGATCCATTTGAATCTATCGTTACAACATAGAACCCTGCATTCAGCTGTGAATCGATCTCTATTTTGTTACTCCCCTGCGTTTTCTTTTCGTAAAGCATTCTGCCCTGGTTATCATAGATCCTTACGATCGCATGTTTTGAGATCTCCTTCAGCAGGATGGTAAACCTTCCTTCACTGGCGGGATTCGGATAAATGCTAACCGCATCTTCCTGTGATATACTGGCAGCTAAAGTATCGCTTATGGCTGCTCTCAGTAAGGAGCCGGTCAGCGAAATGTTGAAGGTCTGCGTGCTTTTGCACCCGCCGCTGTTCGTATAGGTGGCCACGTAGTTGCCGGCCTGGCTGGACTGCACATTTGAAATATACACTTCCCGCGTGGCAGCGCTGAAATTATTCGGCCCGCTCCAGCTCCAGGAGCCGCCCTGCGTAGGTTGAGGGCCAAACTGCACGCTGCCGCCTGCAGCTAAAGAAGCATTGGCCGTTTGTTGCCAGCTGCCGTTATTAACATTCAAATACGGTGTGATAGAAGTAGGGGTACAGGAACCCGGCGTTCCAAAAACGATACCTCTGCCGGCCGTACTCATATATACTCTTCCGAAAACATTCATATCTCCCTGCACAAATTGCCCGTTACCGGGACCGCCATATTCATGCGCATCGTCATTTACACGCACCCAGGAAGCTCCCTGGTCTGTTGAGCGGTAAAGGCCTCTTACGTTACTGACGGTACCCCAAATGAAGAGGGTAGGATAATTTGCACCTGAAGCAGCTACACCAAAACCAACGGCCGCGCAATTGCTTACACCGCTGATGGTTGAAAATGATTGCCCGGAATTAGTTGAACGCGCCAGTCCTCCGCCGTTCAAAGCTATCCATACATGGCCTTCCCTTCCAGGCGCCAGGCGGATTATTTTTGAGCCGCCGCTGGCAACAGAACCGGCCTGGGAAAATGAAGCGCCGCCATTGGTGCTTACCAGTACCGCTCCATTTCCGGGATTGTACGCATAGAATTTATTGGAATTAGCCGGATCGCCAACCGGCCGTGCTTCCGTAAAGCTTAAGCCGCTTACCGTAGCCCAGGAAGATCCGTTATTTGTGGACCGGTAGGTGGTAGCAGATTCCTTCGGCGAATGCAAAACGGTATTACCGTTAGCGGATAAGGCCACCTGTCCCTGGCTGCCGTTCATGCTGTTCTGGGTCCAGGTTACGCCCATATCATTGGAATAATACATGTTGTTACCCACCCGTACAATTTTGTTTGTGTTTTGAGCCGCTACTGCCAGTCCGGTGGTGGTGCCCATTTGTGGATTATGAATGGGTGCGTATTGATCAACATTGGTGTGTCTGAATCCGTCGTAGTCGCCAATAACAGAGATCACCGGGCCATTGGGAATGCTTTCCAGGCCAAGCGGCACGGTTTCTTCAAGCCCTTTTACTGCAAAGCGCCAGATGCCGCTGCTGCTGATGTTGTCATTTACAAAAATGCCATTGCCCGAAGTAACCCAAACCTTTTCCGTATTAAAGGGATCAAATTCTATGGAGCCGGCCCAATGGATGGCATGCCCGCTAACCCAGGTGATGCCATCGGGGTTCATGGTAAATCCACGGTTTACCACATCCACCCAGCTGGCGCCACCGTTTGTGCTCAGGAACATCCGGTCGCCCCAGGTGCCGTTCTGGTTCATATAGGTGTTGATGGTAGAAGCCACCAGCTTGTTGGGATCATTGGGTGCAACGCAGATCCCACCGAATGCACGGTTATAACCCGAAGGCGTAACGTTTGTCCATGCGCCGTTGGAAATGGTGTACTTCCAGATCTGTCCATTATCCATGGGCTCCGGTAACGACCAATGCCCGCTTGGTCCCGCGCCGTTGCCATAAGTGATAAATAAGTTCCCGTTGCTTGCCAGCGTGGCCCGGTGCGGCATAAAGGTGGTGGTAGCGCCGGAAACGGCATAAAAAGACTGCCCGCCATTATCGCTGCGGTACAGATTCGTGCTTCCGCTTCGGGATACGCCCACAATGATCCTTTGGGTAACACCTCCTGAAACGCTGCTGCCGTCTAAGATCACGAAGCTGATCCCGTTCTCATTAGGGGTAGTGGTTACATCCAGTGAGCTTAGCCTGCTCCAGGTTACGCCGGCATCGGTGCTTCTGAATAATCCATTCCACCGCGTGCCGCAGTATAGAATGTTGCTGTTGTTAGGATCCACCACCAGCTTTTCACCGCTTTGCCGCCCCATACCATTGCCGTGGGCCTTGAACTGGTTGGTAACCTCTGTAATGCTAAAGGTATTACCATAGTCGGATGACCGCAGAATGGCTGTTTTGCCACCGTTGAAATAAGAGATCCCTACCAGCATGTACACCCTGCTGGGCAGTTTGGGATCAATGGCAATAGACTCAACACCCAGGAAGCCAACTTCATTGTCCGACGCCCAATCCAGCAGGGGCACCCAGGTTGAGGTGGACGCATTCCAGCGGTAGGCTCCGCCCACGTCTGTACGGGCATAAACCAGGTTTTGCTCCGTTTTACTGGGAATGATTGCGGAAACAAATCCGCCGCCGCCAATGGGCAGATTTTTCCAGGTATAGCCGCTTTGGGCCTTCGCTTCATAGCCCGGCAGCGCAATAAGAAAGGGGAGTAACCAGAGAAAGGCAAGCGGCTTTTGCCTAAGCTGCGGGCGCAATCTGGCACACATACAACATCCGGAAACAAAAGGTCGTAGAACACACTGTTTGATGAGTGTAAGTAAGGCAGTTTTCATACAGGTTGATGGTTTAGGTAAATCAATAATTGTAAGTGGTTTAAATGAATACAGCGGCGGAGAAAAAGTCCTTACAACATGGCATTATGCAGGAATAGCCACGGGAAGCTTCGCGGCAGCAAAAGTGTTTTCATAACGGGAATTTTTCTCTTAACCGATACGGTAAAACTACTCAGCTATTCTTTGAAACAGGGGATGCATATGTTGCATACAACGGTGGGAATTGTTTCAAATCCTTCCTTTTTACTACATCATTGCGACTTTTGGATACATCCGCCAACGTTAGGCAGCTGACCTTTGTATCAAAATATGATCAATATGGATTTAAAGAACAGCACCGTCCTCATCACGGGCGGAACCAGCGGAATAGGCTTAGAGCTGGTTAAACAGCTTACGGAACAGGGGGCAACAATTATTGTCACCGGGCGTAAGGCACAGGCGCTTAGCGACACAAAAAAACGCTTCCCCAACGTGCACACCTTTCAAAGCGACGTAAGGGACCCGGAGCAAATAAGGCAGCTTTACAAAGAGGTTACCCGGCAGTTCCCTGACCTGAACATCCTGATCAACAATGCCGGAGAAATGCGGCTGATCGATATGCAGGATCCTACCGAAAGCCTGGAGAACATTACCCGGGAAATTGACATTAACCTTTCCGGCGCCATCCAGATGGCACACCAGTTTTTGCCCCACCTGGTTAAAAAGCAGTCTGCTGCCATTGTAAATGTTTCTTCAGCTATCGCCTTTATGGCCTACTCCTCCGCACCGGTGTACAGTGCTTCCAAGGCCGGGTTTCACGCGTTTACCCTGGCCTTGCGCCTGCAATTAAAAGGTTCCGGCGTAAGGGTGATGGAGCTGATCCCGCCGGGCGTGCATACCAACCTGCAGGATGGCTGGGTGCTGCAGCCCAACCCGCGCCTGTTGATGGAGGTGGATAAGCTGGTAAAGGTGGCCGTAAAAGGACTGCTGAACGATACGCAGGAGATCAAGCCCGCATTTGTGAAGGTCCTGAAATTCCTGAGCCGCATTATACCCGGTGCATTAATGAATTACGGGCACAAGGAATTCGATAAATTCAAACAGCTGAATAACAGTTCAAAAATGCTGTACCAATGAAAAGCGCAATTGTGAAATGCGGTTGTACCAGATCCCGTTCTTAACCACGCCTTTAATAATGATCTGACTGAAATATCCTCTTAAAAATTAAGCTAACTTGCAATATGGCAAATACAAGGCCTTACAGAATTGGATCTATATCAGAAATACACCGTCTAATGGGGCTTCCGAAGCCCCATCATCCCCTGATCAGCATTATTGACCTGGAAGGCCTGCGGAACGATACCGGTATTGATGCTGTTATGTTCGACCTGTATGTGATCTCAATGAAAAGAGGCTGTAATGGCTTGCATTACGGCCAGCAGAAATACGATTTTGACGAAGGCCTGATGGCTTTTCTTTCCCCGGGACAGATCTTACGTGGTGAGGAAACCGGTGTGCCACATAACCTGCGGGGCTGGATGCTGTTTATACATCCAGATTTTTTGTGGAATACATCGCTCGCCAGAAAGATAAAGAAATACGAGTATTTCGGTTATTCCACCAATGAAGCCCTGTTTCTCTCTGAGAAGGAAGAAGCGGTGATCAATGACCTGATCAGGAACATTAAGGACGAGTATAATTCCAATATTGATAAATTCAGCCAGGATATCATTGTTTCAAATCTGGAAACAATGCTAAACTATGCCGAACGTTTTTACGAACGCCAGTTCATCACACGGAAAGTAACCAATCACAAGATCCTCAACCGCCTGGAAGAGGAGCTGACGGACTATTTTAATAATGATGACCTGCTTTCAAAAGGATTGCCCAGCGTGCAATACATAGCGGGCAAGCTGAATATCTCATCCAAATATTTAAGCAGCCTGCTCAAGCAGCTCACAGGGCAAACTACGCAGCAGGTCATCCATGAAAAGCTGATCGGAAAAGCAAAGGAAAAATTGTCCACCACGGAGCTGTCGGTAAGTGAAATCGCCTACCAGCTGGGTTTCGAACATCCGCAGTCGTTCAATAAGTTATTTAAAAGTAAAACAAACCAAAGCCCTTTGGATTTCCGGCAATCGTTCAATTAGGCTGCTGCCCTGAAATAATTACGGGCCTGGAAAAATGTTATAGTTTTATGGACCTGAATACGAATGAATATGGGCAAGCAAAGTAAACATGCGCTGCCGGCAGATTTCAGCCAGCATAGTGAGCTGTCCATCCGGTTAGTGTCACCGGGTTTTGGACACCTGTCTGAAGAAGCGGCCCGGAATTATACGGTGAATAACCGCCCGCCATATTATTTTTTCCTTTTTATTTTCGATGGTGCAGGCCAGTATGACCTCGACACGGAAAAGCTCAACCTGGGAAGGCATGAGCTCTTATTCGCCGTTCCCAATCAGCTGCGGGAATATCCGGCAGCCCTGCATGGCAAAGATTATTATAAGCTGGGTTTTGATGATGAATGCCTTTCCCGCCTGCCGGGAAAATTTCCCTTCCTGCTGGATCCCCTGAACCAACAAAAGATCGGCTTTTTGCCGGCCGCTGCAAACCGGCTGCGGGCCGGCTTTGAAATGTTACTGGACCTGTTGCGTACCGCTGACAGCGATCCGGAGCTGATCCTGGCTTACTTAAACAGCCTGCTTACAGAGATCAATACCGCTTATTTTATATCGCAGAAAAAGCCCGCAGCCGGCCGGCTCCAAAAATTCATTGGTTTTAAGTTATTTGTCGAAAACAATCTTACCAGCCAGCCTGCCATCACCGATATTGCAGCGGAGCTGGCCCTTAGCACCGATGGTCTGTACCGTATTGTTAAAGAGTATGCAGGCATTTCGCCTAAAGAATTTATAACCGGCCGCCTGATCACGGAAGCCAGGCGCCGTATCTGTCAGGGGCAGGATGCCTCTGTAAAGGAATTGGCCTATGAGCTGGGCTTTAATGACCCAAGCTATTTTTCCCGCCTGTTTAAGAAAGTTACCGGGAAAACAATAGCCGGCTTCTCTCAGGATTTGTCCTCATAAAAACGGTTTTTGTCCGGACCCCGCCGGCACATTCACCTGAAATTTGTCTATTCTAAATCTTAATTTATGAACAGACAATCTGGTAAAGTTTTGGTGACCGGCGCTACAGGCCTGGTAGGGGCGCGCCTTTTGCCCCGCCTTGTTAATGCAGGATTTGATTGTACCGCATTGGTACGTGGAAAAGAGGCGCCGGCCGGTGTAACGGCTGTACACGGCGGCCTGTTTGATCCGGAACAGCTTCGGGAAGCGGTAACAGATGCAGCAGCCATCATTCATCTGGCAGCCGTATTCCGCTCGCCTGATACGGACCTCATTTGGAAAAGCAACCTGGAAGGAACGCGGAACCTCATCACGGCGGCAAAAGATAAGGCGCCTGGCGCCCGCTTCATTTTTGCAAGCACCAGCAATGTATATAATAATAACAATCCGCACCCCGGCCGGGAAGATGATGCGCTTAACCCGCAGCATGCCTATCCCGCCAGCAAAGTGGCAGCGGAAAATGAGCTGCGTGAAAGTGGACTGAACTGGTCCATCTTAAGATTCCCGTTTGTATATGGCGATGGGGATGGCCACCTGGAAGCGTTACCACAGCATGTAACGGCCGCAAAATTCCATCCGGCCATGCGGATGAGCACCATCCATCACCGCGACATTTACACCGCTGTTATGATGGCGTTAGAAGGGAGGATGGATGGCCGTATTGTTAATATTTCGGATGAAGCGCCCACATCCCTCTTTGAGCTTTTGAACGTGGTGGGGCATACCATGGCATCCTCGTCCGAGCCCCTGGTAAACCCCTGGTATCTCCATGCGGATAGCTCGCTTGCACGCAGCCTGGGTTTTCAGCCATCGGTAAGGACCATTTACCAGGCAGTTCAGGAAAAGCTGCTCTGAGAAAGCCATCAAATTTTATTTGCAGCCGCCGCCCGCCGGGCGGCTTTTTTTGTTCTCGGTGTTGAGCATCAGCGCATCCCGGCATTGGCCGGGAAAATAACCTTCGCAGATTTTTATTTTTGTAATTTCAGCCGCTCTAAGCCGGGGGCAATAGCTTCATCTTTGAACAGGAACATGTTGCGCACCATTTAAGCAAACCGAAAGCAGACTTATTCAGATTGTCAAACCAGGAGGTACATAGCTATAATGAACAGGATTTGCTCATGCGCGTAGCAGCGGGGGACACAGCTGCCTTTGACGCCCTGTTCCGTCTCCACTGGGATCACGTTTATTCCGTTGCCCTGCTGGCCTCCAGATCAGCTGATTTTGCCAAAGATGTGGCGCAGGAGGTTTTTCTGTGGGTATGGAAAGAACGGCAGCAAATGACTACGGTGCAGAATATACGCGCTTATTTGTACCAGGCCACCCGGAATTTTATCCTTAGAAAGCTGAAACGCACTACCATAGAAGAGAATTATAAAAGATCCCTGTCCCATCCCCTCGGTTATATTACCCAAAGTGAAAGCGGCCCGGAAACGAACGCCCGTCTGAAAGAGCTGCAGCAGCTCATAGAAACGGGGATAAGAAAGCTGCCCCCGCAACAGCAGCGCGCTTTCCGGCTTAGCCGGGAACAAGGCCTGTCCCATGAAGCTATTGCCCGGGAAATGGGCTTAAGCGGGCATACCGTAAAGGATTATATCGTAAAGGCGCTGGCCTTTCTGCGAAAATATATCACCCAGCATGGGGATGTTTTATTGATATACCTGTTTGCCAGTTATGTAAAAAATTTTTTTTAACCCGGACACGTCCTTTCGCTTAAGCTGGGTTCCATTATAATAAGCCGGTAGTAAAATTGTACAATGCAACGAGCCGAACTAGAAAAATTATTTGACCAATACCTGGCAGAAACTATAACGCCTGCGGACCTGCAGCAGTTATGGGAAACGCTGGAGCAGCCGGAGCATGCCGCCGCCTGGGAAGCATTTATTGAACAGCTTTGCAGCCGTGAAAACCTGCATGGGCTTAGCAATGAACATGAGGTGGAAAGCGCGCTTGCTGCAATTAAGCAGCAAATGGCAGCATTGGACGGCGCTGAAAAGCCGGCGCCTGCCACCGGTCATACGGGTAGCCGTATCCGTTACCTGCGCCGCTGGAGCTGGGCCGCCGCTTCCATCATACTGCTGCTTACAGCCGGCATTTATTACTGGCAGCACCAGCCGCTTAAACAACAGCGTGCAGCCATAGTAAAACCGGCAGATGAGGTAGCGCAGGGTGCCAATACAGCCATCCTCACCCTGGCAGATGGGTCTAAGATCACGCTGGACAGCACCGCTAACCAGGTGATCCGGCAGGGGGCCACGGCTATACGCCAGCAGGGCGATAGCCTGCATTATGAGGCAAAAGAAAAAGGGCCGCTTATTGCTTATAACACGCTGGCTACTCCACGCGGAAGCCAGTTCCAGGTAACATTATCAGATGGTACAAAGGTATGGCTCAATGCTGCTTCATCGCTGCAATTTCCCGTGGCTTTTTCCGGCGGGGAAAGGATCGTGAAGCTAACAGGGGAGGCTTATTTTGAAGTGGCCGGCAACCCGCAGCAGCCGTTTAAAGTGGTGACCGGCGGCATGGAAGTGCAGGTGCTGGGCACCCGGTTCAACCTTTCAGCTTATGAGGATGAAAGCACCGTGAAAACAACCCTGCTGCAGGGCGCTGTGAAGCTGGTATCGCCCGCCAGCCAGGTAGTGCTGCAGCCGGGGGAGCAGGGCCTGCTGCCATCACCGCTTGCCGCTTTCCGTGTAAGAACGGTGAACCCGGAAGATGCGGTGGCCTGGAAGAACGGTTTTTTTGCCTTTGACAATGCCGGCATCCGGGAAGTGATGCAGCAGATTGCACGCTGGTATGATGTGGAGGTAGTATTTGAAGACAACAACATAAAACGAAATTTTGGAGGAACAGTGTCACGGTACAAAGATGTAACAGCCGTGTTAAAACGGCTGGAGATGACCGGTGTTATACATTTTAAAATGGAGGGCCGTAAAATTATTGTTATGCCGTAAGCTATTGTAACTAATTCCGCGTATGAAGTATTAATTCCACAACCACATAAATTAATCAACCAAATGGGTATGTTTTTTAATGCATGTTTATGCAAATGGGATTGCTATGTCCCTGACCGCCGCCGGCATGCAATTCCACGTAAGTTAATGCTGATCGTTTTTTGTTTGCTGCTGGGCGGCCTGGCCCGTGCACAACAGGTAAGCCTGCACGTAAATAATGCAGATCTGAAAGAAGTGTTCCGGCAGCTGCGGCAGCAAACCGGTTTTGACTTCCTGTATGAAAATGAAATGCTGAAAGAAGCAAGGCCGGTAAGCCTTGCTGTAACCAACCAGCCCCTGAAACAGTTGTTGGAACAGTGTTTCAGGGATCAGCCCCTGACCTATGAGGTGCTGGAGCATTCCGTTGTTGTAAAAAGAAAGCAGGCCAGCCCCGCGCCGCCGCTTACGGCCGTAAACGGCATTGTAACCGATGCAAAAGGACAGCCGCTGCCAGGTGTGACTGTAACCAGCAAAGTATCAAAAACTGGCACCACATCACTTTCCGATGGGCGCTACACCATCCGGCTGCGGGCAAATAATGATACGCTGGTATTTAGCTTCGTAAGCTATATCACGCAGGCCGTGCCGGTGAATAACCGCAGTGAGATCAACCTCACAATGCAGGAGCAGGTGATGGGCCTGAATGATGTGGTGGTAGTAGGTTACGGCGAGCAAAAAAGGATCACCACCATTGGTGCGCAAAGCACCATCCGCGCAGAAGAGCTGAAGCAGCCGGTGGCCAACCTTACCGATGTAATAGCCGGCCGTGTGGCCGGCGTAATAGGTGTGCAGCGCAGCGGGCAGCCCGGTTATGACAACGCGGAGATCTATATCCGCGGCATATCTACCTTTACCAACAGTAAACCACTGGTGCTGGTAGACGGTATTGAGCGCGATTTTGCCAACGTGGACCCCGAGGATATCGCCAGCTTCAGCATTCTCAAAGATGCCTCTGCAACTGCGGTTTACGGGGTAAGAGGCGCCAACGGCGTTATACTGATCCAAACAAAAAAAGGAAAGGTGGGCAGGCCCCGGATCAATATGCAGTATGACCAGGGCATTACACAGTTCACCAGCATACCAAAATTTGCAGATGGTGTTACCTATATGCAGATGGCTAATGAAGCATACAGGAACTCTAACCCTGCTGATCCGCTGCCCAAGTATTCCGCGGAGCGGATTGCCCTTACCGCCAGTGGAAAGGATCCTGACCTCTATCCTAATGTAGACTGGTTTAAAACGCTGTTCAACAAATATGGGCAGAACCGGCGCGCCCGCGTAAATGCCAGCGGCGGTTCAGACTATGCACAGTATTATCTTTCCATAGGGTATTATGATGAGAATGGTATGTATAAGACAGACCAGCTGGCAAACTATAATTCCTCCATCAAATACACCCGCTACAATTTCACCGCGAACCTGAACCTGCAGCTGAGCAAAACAACAAAGGTGGACTTTGGCGCTTCCGGCTGGATCAGCAACGGCAATTTTCCCGGCAGCTCTGTAGACCAGATCTGGGGCTCTGCCTACCTGTTGCCGCCTATCCTTATACCGCCGGTGTATTCCAACGGCCTGCATTCCCAGATACGCACAGGCGATATCAACAATCCCTATAACCTGCTTACCCAAAGCGGCTACGTAACAGAGTTCAGAAGCCAGCTGTGGAGCAATATACGCCTTACGCAGGATCTGGGCAGCTGGCTCAAAGGCCTGTCGGTGACCGGCATGTTTTCCTTTGATAACTATAACGCACATACGATAAGCCGCACCAAAACAGTTGACGGCTACCTGGCGCGCGGCAGGGACTCCGCAGGAAAGCTGCTGCTGGACCAAACCTCCATTGGCAGTAATTACCTGGGCTACAACCGCAG
>Ga0209758_1004652_pt1 | contig 11240 bp, 8 predicted proteins | sample AraplaMF_Col_mMF_FD_184258 | JGI IMG/M metagenome (GOLD analysis project Ga0209758, IMG submission 184258) | Arabidopsis root microbial communities from the University of North Carolina, USA - plate scrape MF_Col_mMF (SPAdes) (version 2) | ecosystem: Host-associated > Plants > Roots > Endosphere ... | reverse complement strand
ACGGTCCCAAGGTATCGATGGGCATCCCCGGGGTGGACAAGATGCTCGGCGGCGGCGTCGATACCCATTCCGTGACGGTCGTGCTCGGACCGTCGGGCAGCGGCAAGACCACCGCCGGCCTGCAATTCCTCTGCAGCGGCAGCGAACCCGCGATGCTGTTCGGGTTTCACGAAAACCCGATGGCCTTGAAGATCAAGGCCGCGGCGCTGAAGCTGCCGCTCGATGCCAAAGGCGATTCCGTCAGCCTGTTGTGGCGGCCGCAAACCGAAGCGATTCTCGACGAGGTCGTGACCGAACTCCTCAGCGCCATCAAGCAGCGCGGCGTGAAGCGCCTGGTGATCGACGGCATCGAAGGCTTTTCCAAGCTGACCAGCGAGAAAGCCCGCGTCGGGTCTTTTTTATCCGCCCTGTGCAACGAGTTACGGGCGCTCGGTGTTACCACTCTGGCGACCGCGGAGACGGATCACGCCGGGATCACTCCGGGCCAGCCCCTGGCCGGTGTGAACCAGACGGGACTGTCGGCCGTGGCCGAAAACATCATCGCGCTGCATCTGGCGGCTCTGCGATCGGAAAATCATCGGCTCATGACCGTCCTCAAATCCCGAGACAGCCGGACGGACATGCGCATGCGGCGCTTCGAAATCAATGAAGGCGGGATCGTTCTCGACGCGGACTATCAGAAGGCCGAGAGCATCCTTCGCGATATTTCCAGTCAGGGTGCTTCGGCGCCTCCTTCAGCGGACCTGAAGTTGACTGGAGCGTGACCGTGCGCACGGTGCTGATTGTCGAGGACGAATGGGCGATCGCCGACTGGCTCCAGGTCCTGTTGAGCGAATACGCCTATAACGTCCTGGTCGCCGGCAACGGCCGCGAGGCGCTCGACGTGCTGCATCGGGAAATTCCGGATCTGGTGCTGACCGACTTCATGATGCCGTTCGTCGACGGCGGAGCGCTGATCGCGGCAATGACCGCGGATCCCAGGATGCGCGATATCCCGGTGGTGGTGATGACGTCGCTGCTGGAAAATGTGGTGCGCGAGCGCGCGCCCGGCTACCGCGCCTATCTGCGCAAGCCGTTCCGCGAGGCCGACCTGATGAAGGTGATCGGCGAGATCCTGCCGGGCTAGCAGATAATTCCTGAGCGAGCGCAGTGCACAAAATTCCGAATCGTGCGGCGTGAGGTCATCTCCTTGCGCGGCGAGGCCTGCAGGCGACATAAGCCGCAAACCGCCGACGCCGGCCGAGGAACGAAGTTGCGTTCTTGGGGTGCGGGCCTCCTTTGCTCAGATTTGTGATGCCTTGCGGAGAAAAACCAACATAGACTGGTTCTAACGTTCTGAACGCCTAGCTGAAAAGAGCCGTCAGGGCCGCGCGCAAGAGGCCTTCAAGGGCCTGAAGAGGATGGAATGGGAATCAACCAAGGTCCGATCAGTCTCGATCAGAAATATACCCAGGGCTCAGGGCACGTCTTTCTGACCGGGATTCAGGCGCTGGTCCGCTTGCCGATGGCCCAGATCCGCCGCGATCGCGCCGCCGGCCTCAACACTGCGGCACTCGTCACCGGGTACCGGGGATCGCCGCTTGGTGGTTACGATCAGCAGCTGATGGCGGCGCGCAAGCACCTCGCCGAATACAACGTCAAATTTCAGCCCGGCGTGAACGAAGACCTTGCCGCCACCGCAATCTGGGGCTCGCAGCAACTGAATCTGTCGCCCGGTGCCAGACACGATGGCGTGGTCGGCATCTGGTACGGCAAGGGCCCCGGCGTCGACCGCTGTGGCGACGTCTTCCGCCACGGCAATGCCGCGGGCTCCGCCAAGAACGGCGGGGTGCTGTGTCTGGCCGGTGACGATCACGGCGCCAAATCATCGACGGTGCCGCACCAGTCGGACCACGCCTTCATCTCGGCGCTGATGCCGTATCTCTATCCATCGAGCATTCACGAGATGATCGAGATGGGGCTGCTTGGCATCGCCATGTCGCGCTACTCCGGTTGCTGGGTCGGCATGAAGGTGATCACCGAGACGGTGGAAACCACCGCGGAAATCGATCTCACCGACGAGATGACTCCCTTCATCATCCCGCCTGATTTCGAGATCCCGCCGGGTGGTCTCAACCTGCGCTGGCCCGACGACCGTTTCGCCCAGGACCGCCGGCTGCAGGACTACAAGGGTTTTGCCGCGATCGCCTTCGCGCGCGCCAACAAGGTCAATCGCGTCACCATGGATTCGCCGAACGCGCGGTTCGGCATCATGGCGTCCGGCAAGAGCTATGAAGATGTCCGTCAGGCGCTGCGCGAGCTCGGCGTCACCGAACAGGTCGCGGCCAAGATAGGCCTGCGGCTCTACAAGATAGGCATGCCCTGGCCACTGGAGCCGGAAGGCGTGCGGCAATTCGCTGTCGGACTCGAAGAGATTTTCATCGTCGAGGAACGCCGCGAGATCGTCGAGAACCAGGTCAAGCAGGAGCTGTTCAATTGGCGTGACGACGTCCGCCCGCGCATCGTCGGCAAGATGGACGAGCACGACAAGCGCTTTCTGCCGTTCGCCGAGGAGTTGAGCGTCGCCTCGGTGGCGACCTCGCTGACCGAGCGGTTGCTGCGTCTCAATCTCAATCCCGAAATCGCCGAAATGCTGCGCGCCAAGGCCGACTGGTTCAACGGCCGCCAGGCCACCCAGATGCAGGCGGTGGCGCCGATCAGCCGCACGCCGTATTTCTGTTCGGGCTGTCCGCACAACACCTCGACCAAGGTGCCGGAGGGCAGCCGCGCCATGGCCGGCATCGGCTGCCACTTCATGGCCTTGTGGATGGACCGCAACACCGAGACCTTCACCCATATGGGCGGCGAGGGCGTGCCGTGGGTCGGCATCGCGCCGTTCACCGATGAAAAGCACATCTTCGCCAACCTCGGGGACGGCACCTATTTCCACTCCGGCAGCCTCGCCATCCGCCAGGCGATCGCCTCCAAGGCCAACATCACCTACAAGATCCTCTACAACGACGCGGTCGCGATGACCGGCGGCCAGCGCCACGATGGCGATCTGTCGCCGCAGCAGATCACGTTCCAACTGCACAGCGAGGGCATTCGCGAGATTTATCTGGTGTCGGAAAATCCGGACGCCTATCCCGCGGCCGACATCGCGCCCGGTACCAGGCTGGCGCACCGCGACGAGCTCGACACCGTGATGCGGACGCTGCGCGAGGTGAAGGGGGCATCGGCCATCGTCTTCGTGCAGACCTGTGCGGCGGAAAAGCGCCGCCGCCGCAAGCGCGGCACCCTGGAAGATCCGGCCAAGCGCGTCATCATCAACCCGGCGGTCTGCGAAGGCTGCGGCGACTGCTCGGTGCAGTCGAACTGCATTTCGGTGGAGCCGCTGGAAACCGAGCTTGGCCGCAAGCGCACCATCAACCAGTCGAGCTGCAACAAGGATTTTTCCTGCGTCAAGGGTTTCTGCCCGTCCTTCGTCACCGTCGGCGGCGGCGCGCTGCGCAAGCGCATCCGGGCTGACCTCGGCGCGATCGGCGCCTTGCCCGAGCCGGCGACGCGCCCGGGTCTCGATCGGCCCTATAACGTCGCGGTCGGCGGCGTTGGCGGCACCGGCGTGCTGACCATCGGGGCGCTGCTCGGCATGGCCGCCCATATCGAGGGCAAAGCCAGCATGATCCTGGACATGTCGGGGCTGGCGCAAAAGGGCGGGGCGGTGCTGAGCCATGTCCGGCTGTCGCAGCACACCGACGACGTCACCTGCTCGCGCATCGTCACCGGCACCGCCGATCTGCTGATCGCCGCCGACGAGGTGGTGGCGATTGCCAAGGAGACGATCTCGCTTTGCGAATCGAGCCGCACCCACGGCATTATCAACACCCACCTGATCCCGATCGCCGATTTCATCCTCAACCGCGATTTCAATTTCCAGAACCGCAAGGTCAACACGGTGCTGGAAACCGCGCTGCGCAAGGACGCCGCCTTTCTTGATTTCACCAAGGCCGCCGAAACCCTGCTCGGCGACTCCATCGCGACCAACATGATGATGATGGGCTTTGCCTATCAGCAGGGACTGTTGCCGCTCAAGGCCGCATCGATCGAACAGGCCATCGAGCTCAACGGCGTCTCGGTCAAGATGAACACCCAGGCGTTCCAGCTCGGCAGGCTGGCCGCGGCCGATCCGGCGCGGCTGGCCGAAATGCTCAAAGGCGCCGACGAGACGCTGGCGCCGAGGACCCTCGACACCATGTCGCTCGACGACATCATCGTCCATCGCAGCGCGTTGCTGACCGATTACCAGAGCGCGGCCCTGGCCGAGCGCTACCGCAATCTGGTGGCGCGGGTCCGCAAGGCGGCCAGCGACCTCGGTTTTGGTGATGAGCTGCCGCGTGCAGTGGCGATCAACTACGCCAAGCTGCTCGCCTACAAGGACGAGTACGAAGTCGCGCGGCTCTACACCGACGGCCGTTTCGAGAAGCAGATCCGCGATCAGTTCGAAGGCGATTTCAAGATCAACTTCAACCTTGCGCCGCCGATGCTGCCCGGCATCGACGCCTCGGGGCGGCCGCGCAAGCGCGCCTTCGGCGCGTGGATGCTGCCGCTGTTCCGGCTGCTGGCAGCTTCGCGGGGATTGCGCGGTACGCCGTTCGATGTGTTCGGCTACAGCGCTGACCGCAAACTCGAACGCGACCTGATCGCCGGCTATGAGAAGGACGTCGACACCGTGCTCGGCCTGCTGTCGCCGGTCACGCTCGACACCGCGATCGAACTGTTGTCGCTGCCGGACCGGATCCGCGGCTACGGCCCGGTCAAGACGAAGTCGGTGGAAGACGCCAAACTCCGCTATGCGGAATTAGCCCGGGATCTCGTCAACCCGCCGCCGGCGCCGCGGCAGATCGCGGCGGAGTAGGACACGGCTGCGCGGGCCGGAGGGCGCTTGCCAATCCGGCCATGACGGGCGAAGACATCCGCCGGGACGAAACGCCAGCGGAGCGCCAGCATTGAGTATCAAGGGCAAGGCCTATCTCGCCGGGATCTATGAGCACCCGACCCGGCACGCAGCCGACAAATCCACAGCCCAGTTGCACGCGGAGGTCGCCCGCGGCGCGCTCGCGGACGCGGGCCTGACCAAGGCCGATATCGACGGCTATTTCTGCGCCGGCGACGCGCCCGGCGGGGTGATGGCGATGGCCGATTATCTCGGCCTCAAAGTGCGCCATCTCGACTCCACCGATACTGGCGGCTGTTCCTATCTGATCCATCTTGGTCATGCCGCCGAAGCCATCGCCGCCGGCCGCTGCTCGATTGCGCTGATCACGCTGGCCGGCAAGCCCCGCACAGGGGCGATGCCGCCACGCGCCACGGGAGCCGAAGCCGATTTCGAGACCGCTTACGGTGCGACCACGCACAACATTTACGGCATGTGCGCCATGCGCCACATGCATGAATTCGGCACCACCAGCGAGCAACTGGCCTGGGTGAAAGTGGCGGCGTCGCATCACGCGCAATGGAACGAGCACGCGATGCTGCGCGACGTGGTCACCGTCGAGGACGTCATCAACTCGCCGATGATTTCCGACCCGCTGCACCGATTGGATTGCTGCGTGGTCACCGATGGCGGCGGTGCCGTCATCGTTACCACCGAAGCGATCGCGCGCGGCTTGAAGAAACCCTTGGTGCGGATGATCGGCGCCGGCGAAGCCCTGAAAGGCCCGCGCGGCGGGCAGTCACTCGACCTGACTTATTCGGCCGGCGTGTGGTCGGCACCGCCGGCGTTCGCCGAGGCGGGCGTGACGCCAAAGGACATCAAATACGCTTCGGTCTACGACAGCTTCACCATTACCGTGGTGATGCAGCTCGAAGACATCGGCTTCTGCAAGAAAGGCGAGGGCGGCAAGTTCGTCGCCGACGGCAACCTGATTTCCGGTGTCGGCAAATTGCCGTGGAACACCGACGGCGGCGGGCTCTGCAACAACCACCCGGTTAACCGCGGCGGCATGACCAAGATCATCGAGGCGGTGCGCCAGTTGCGCGGCGAGGCACATCCGAAAGTGCAGGTGCCGAACTGCGACCTGGCGCTGGTGCACGGCACCGGCGGCCTGCTCGGCGTACGCCACGGCGCCTCGACCTGCATCCTGGAGCGCGTGTGATGGCTGACAAGGTGAAATCGCAGTATCCGGCACCGCAAGGCAATCCCGAGACGAAAGAATTCTGGGACGCCGCGGCACGCGGTAAATTCATGATCAAGCGCTGCACCGCCTGTGGTGAGCCGCATTATTTTCCGCGCGCGATCTGTCCGTTCTGCTTTTCCGACAAGACGGTGTGGGAGGAAAGCGCGGGCGAGGGCACCATCTACACCTTCAGCCTGATGCGGAAATCCGCCTCTGGGCCTTATGCGATCGGCTACGTCACGCTGACGGAGGGCCCGTCGCTGCTGACCAATTTCGTCGACTGCGACATCGACAAGCTCAGGATCGGCCAGAAGGTGAAGGTGGTGTTCAAGCCCACCGACGGCGCGCCGCTGCCGTTCTTCACGACGGCCTGACTCTTTCTTCCCCTCTCCCCTTGTGGGAGAGGGTGCCCGAGCGAAGCGAGGGCGGGTGAGGGGGAGCCACAACGGGTGCCGCTCTCCCCCTCACCCAACAGAGATTGTGGCGAACATCGGCGATGCCCTCTCCCACGAGGGGAGAGGGCGCGGCAAAGAGCGTCGCCAAATGAGTCGAATGGGAGAGCCAATGCCGATCAACTACGACCAAGTCATGAACCTCAAGAATTTCGGCCAGCCATACGCATGGACCGACCGCGAGGTGATGCTCTACGCCTATGGCATTGGCATGGGCGCCGACCCGATGGACGAGCGCGAGCTGCCGTTCGTCAATGAAGCCTACTACACCGCGCGTCCGCTGAAAGTGGTGCCGACCTTCGCGTCGGTGGCGGCGTGGGGGGCGCAGCCCGGGCCGATTGACGTCAATCGCCTGATGGTGGTCGACGGCGAGCGCGACATCACCTTCTACAAGCCGCTGCCGGCGGCGGCCCACATCACGGCAGACGTCAGCGTCGTCGGGGTCTACGACAAGGGCAAGGACAAGGGCGCGGTAATCATCCGCCAGACCGTGCTGCGCGACGCGCAGGGCGAGGCGCTGGCGACCCTGTTGGCCTCGCAATTCGCCCGCGGCGACGGCGGCTTTGGCGGCCCGTCGGAAGGCCAGCCCGAACCGCACAGGGTGCCGGGCCGCGCGCCGGACCAGACCGTCGATATTCCGACGCGGCCGGACCAGGCGCTGGTCTATCGGCTCTGCGGCGACCGCAACCCGCTGCACAGCGATCCCGAATTCGCCAAACGGGCGGGCTTTCCACGCCCGATCCTGCACGGCATGTGCACCTACGGCCTGACCTGCCGCGGCGTGCTGCAGACCTACGCCGATTACGATCCGTCCGCGTTCAAGCAGCATGCGGTCCGGTTTTCCGCGCCGGTCTATCCCGGCGAGACCGTGACCATGGAGATGTGGAAGGACGGCAACGTGATTTCGTTCGAAGCCAAGGTGAAGGCGAGGGGGGTAACGGTCATCAAGAGCGGCAAGACAGTACTGGGGTAGAAAGCGTTGCACCAGCGGCAGCGCGCTCCCTCGCCCCGCTTGCGGGGAGAGGGTTGGGGTGAGGGGGCGTCTCGACGGTACGCTGCGCTCGGTTTGCGGATGCGCCCCCTCACCCGAAATTCGCGTTGCGAATTTCGACCTCTCCCCGCACGCGGGGAGAGGTGACTTCGCGGCGGCTTTGACGGCGCGAACAAAAGCAGAGGAGGAAACACCATGGGTCTGCTCGACGGCAAGGTGGCGATCATCACCGGGGCTGGCGGCGGTCTCGGCGAGGCCTACGCAAAACTGTTCGCGCGCGAAGGCGCCGCCGTCGTCGTCAACGACCTTGGTGGACCGCGCGACGGCAGCGGCGCCGATGTCTCGATGGCGCAGCAGGTGGTCAATGCCATCGCGGCGGAGGGCGGCCGCGCCGTCGCCAACGGCGCCGACATCTCCACCATGGCCGGCGGACAGTCGGTATTCGACGACGCCATCAAGGCGTTCGGCAAGGTCGATATCCTGGTCAACAATGCCGGCATATTGCTGGACCAGACCTTCGCCAAAGCCACCGAAGCGGCCTGGGACAAGGTGCTCAAGGTCCACCTCAAGGGCACCTTCTGCGTCACCCAGCCGGTGTTCCGCTGGATGAAGGACAATGGCGGCGGCGTCATCGTCAACACGTCGTCGACCTCGGGGCTGATAGGCAATTTCGGCCAGAGCAACTATGGCGCCGCCAAAGGCGGCATCTTCGGCCTCACCAACGTGCTGGCCATCGAGGGCCGCAAGTACAACATCCGGCTGTGGTGCCTGGCCCCGGGGGCGCTGACCCGGATGACCGCGGACCTGCCGCGCTACATCGAAAATCCGGGCATGGCGCTGGGACCGGACGGCATCGCGCCGGCGGTGCTCTACATGGTCAGCGATCTGTCGGGCGACCAGACCGGCAAGATTCTCGGCGTATCCGGCCCGCGCGGCGTCCGCGAGATGCGGATGATGGAAAAAGACGGCTGGAAACCGCCGAAAACCGGCTGGAACGCCCGGGATATCGTCGACCATGCCGGGGAGATTTTCTTCTCCGAGGATGATATCAAGATGTCCGCACGGCGGTTCTGACAGCGAGCCGGAATTCAAGGAGCACCCATGAAACTCACCCACAAGGCCGCAGGCACGTTCGCGATCTCGCCGACGCCGTTCCACGACGACGGCCGCATCGACGACAAGTCGATCGACCGGCTGACCGATTTCTATACCGAGGTGGGCTGTGACGGCGTGACCGTGCTCGGCATTCTCGGCGAGGCGCCGAAGCTGGAAGCTTCCGAAGCCGAAGCGGTCGCCACCCGCTTCGTCAAGCGCGCGAAAAACCTGCAGGTCATCGTCGGCGTCTCGGCGCCGGGCTTTGCCGCGATGCGGGCGCTGGCGCGCAAGTCGATGGATGCCGGCGCCGCCGGCGTGATGATCGCGCCGCCGCCGTCACTTCGCACCGACGACCAGATCACCACCTATTTCAAGCAGGCCGAGGAAGCCATCGGCGACGACATTCCCTGGGTGCTGCAGGATTACCCGCTGACGCTGACGGTCGTCATGACCCCGGCCGTCATCCGCAAGATCATCATGGATTCGAAATCCTGCGTCATGCTCAAGCACGAAGACTGGCCGGGACTCGAGAAGATCTCGACCCTGCGTGGGTTCCAGAAGGACGGCTCGCTGCGGCCGTTGTCGATCCTGACCGGCAACGGCGGCATGTTCCTCGATTTCGAGATGGAGCGCGGCGCCGATGGCGCGATGACCGGCTACGCCTTCCCGGAACTGCTGATCGACGTCGTCAACCTGTCGAAACAGGGCGACCGCGACGGCGCGCACAACCTGTTCGACGCGCATCTGCCGCTGATGCGCTACGAACAGCAGCCCGGCGTCGGGCTGACGGTGCGCAAATACGTGCTGCAGAAGCGCGGCATCATTTCGTCATCGACCCAGCGCAAGCCCGGCGCCGCCATCACCGCCGCCGCCAGGGCTGAAGTCGACTATCTGCTGTCGCGGGTCGCCAGGGTCGACAAGCGCGCCAACCTGCAGCCGCAGTCCAGCGCCGCGGGTTGATTTGATGCCAGCCGAACCCGGCGTCGCGCGGCCTGCATCGACCATCCTGTTGCTGCGCGAAGGCGGCACGGACCCGATCGAGGTCTTCATGATGGTGCGCCATCATGAGATCGAATTCGCCTCGGGCGCGCTGGTGTTTCCCGGCGGCAGCGTCGATGCCGCCGATCAGGACATCGTGGCACAGCCGGGGCTTTGCATCGGCAGTGACCGCCTCGATGTTGAAACACTGAATTTCCGCATCGCCGCCATTCGCGAGACGTTTGAAGAAAGCGGAATCTTGCTGGCCCGGCGGCGCGGCTCCGACCGGTTGATCGACGTCGGCGGGGCCGCGGAGATCGCCGCTGCGCAGCGGGGGCCATTATGTGAAGGCGAGGTGACGTTCGCCGATATTCTCGTCCAGCACGATCTGGTGCTCGCACTCGATCTTCTGGTGCCCTATGCCCATTGGATCACACCGGAGAAAATGCCGAAGCGCTTCGACACCTGGTTCTTCCTGGCCGCGGCGCCGCCGGAACAGATCGGCGCCCATGATGGCCGCGAATCCACCGACTCGATCTGGTTATCACCGCGCGAGGCGCTCGCAGGCAACGACAGCGGTCGCTTCAAGCTGCCGTTCCCGACCACGCGCAATCTCATCAAGCTCGGCCGGCAGCCGAGCGTCGGCGCAGCCCTTGAAGATGCGCGCGGGCGTCCCGTCGTCACGGTGATGCCCGTGATGACCAGGAACGGCGACAAGCGTCAGTTGCGGATTCCCGCCGAAGCCGGTTACGACGGCGAGCTCTTCGAGTTTTAGAACGTTTTCGAGCGAAGCATGCCCTCGGACTTGATCCGGGGGTGGATACCGGTTCGCGTGAAGAAAACCCGTCAAAACAAGAATCCAGAGCCCGGTTCTGATTCAATCAGAACCGGAAAGTCTCTAGGATCTATTGCCGAGGTTTGCTGCCGATCTCACGCAGCGTCGTGGCGAAGGCCCGGACTACGGGCTCCAAGGCCATCGGCCCGGTCATCTCGGCGCTATCCATGGCGGTATGGAACAACGGGTGAAGGCCGAACATTCCCACGAAATCAGGATATCCCGCACCCTGGATCTCACGCAGTTCCCCGACCGCCGCGTTTTTGCCGAGATATCGCGTGGCCTGGACGTCGCGGAACGGGCCTTCGACCTTCGTCACCAGGCTTTCGCTGATGCCGAGGCCGCGCAGTGAAGGATCGACTTCAGGGAGGATGCTCCAGCGCTCTCCCTCACGCGTTCGCCGATAGCAGGCGAGTGACGCGCCGTAGTGAAGCCAGACCATCACGGCGTCGGGTTTCGGCGCCTTGTCGTGGATAAAGTATCCCATGCCGCCATGGCCGATTTCGTGACCGGTGGTGGCGACGAACATGAAGTTGGCGTCGGGGAACGAACCGGCCGCCAGGCTTGCGGTGGCAAGGAACGCGGCAATGCCCGGGCCGCGTTCGCAACTGCTGGTGAACCAGCTGGTCACCGGGGTTGACACCACGACGGTGCGATCCTTGCCGCGATCCAGTCGTCCGATCACATTGCGGCCCGCGACATTCCTTTCGTAGCGGCCTTTGACCGTGACTGTC
>Ga0209758_1004650_pt1 | contig 11242 bp, 10 predicted proteins | sample AraplaMF_Col_mMF_FD_184258 | JGI IMG/M metagenome (GOLD analysis project Ga0209758, IMG submission 184258) | Arabidopsis root microbial communities from the University of North Carolina, USA - plate scrape MF_Col_mMF (SPAdes) (version 2) | ecosystem: Host-associated > Plants > Roots > Endosphere... | reverse complement strand
TATAAGTGTGATCTTCACGCTTCCGTGTACCTCCGGAGGCAGGCTGCGGCTTCCTCAGCCCCTAAGTCGTAGGCGTCGCGTGGCTTCATGAAGGCTGGGGAGAGCATCCCGCGGCCTTGTCCCGCCCGCACCTTCGAGTTCCAGGCGAGGTCGTTACAGGACCCTTGGACGTCAGTGCAGGGCTTCACCGGAACTTCCTCATACCGATCCCGGTCGCCGAGCTTCCGGGGGCAACAGCATGGACACCGAACGACCCTGTAAGTCGGCTCTGCGAGCGGAGCCAGGCCCGTGCGCAGGGTGGTCGACCGCTCGCCGAACCGTTCACCGACGAACAGCGACCGCCCACCGCACGGCCCGGTCCCGGACCTGTGCGGAGGGCGCGGCCCGCGTTGCCATACGCCCATGACGGCCGTAACCACCACCCCGACCGGGACGACCGCCGAGCACGAGCTGGCCGAGCTGCAGCGCGAGCACGGCCGCCCCCTCTTCGCCCTGCTGCTCAGGCTCTCGGACGGCGACCGGCAGCGCGCCGAGGATCTGTTGCAGGAGACGTTCGTACGCGCCTGGCAACACCCCGAAGCGCTTCGCGCGCATGATTTCGACTCCGTGCGCCCCTGGTTGCTGACCGTCGGCCGGCGGCTCGCGATCGACGCGCGGCGGGCCCGTCAGGCGAGACCTGCCGAGGTCGGGGACGCCGTGCTGGAGAACGCGAGGGTGATCGCCGACCATGCGGAACGATCCGCCGCGATGCTCGACGTACGCGAGGCTGTGAAGACACTCACTCCCGAGCACCGGGACGTACTGGTGCAGGTGTATTTCCGAGGGGCCAGTGTGGCGGAGGCCGCCGAGGCCCTGGGAATTCCGCCCGGTACGGTGAAGTCTCGTGCGTACTACGCATTGCGCGCCCTGCGCCGAGTTTTGCCGGGATACGCGGCCGACCTGCGGTGAAACCGTAGGCCGGGTCAAGCCTCCGTAAAGCGCCTTGCTGCCGACCATGGTTGAGCAATCAGCTTGCTTCATCCGTGTTCCGGACCGGGGCCCGGGTTCGGGCGACGCGCACGTACCGGAGGAAGGCAGGAAGGGATGCTGCACAGAGGCCAAGAGAGCACGGACGGCACCGGAGGCGGTGAACTGGCCGTCCCCATGGCGTGGCTGTATGCCGAGTACATCGCGGACGAACTGCTCCGCACGGGCGACCTCATGCCGCCGACGTCCTTCGAGTTCCGTGCCGGGCGCGACGCCCTGGCACTGACCATCTTCCTGTCCGACACCGGCGGCGAGCTGTCCGGGATCCGTGTGGTCTCACAGCTGGAGACCTGGCTCTCGCTGACGGCGTACGACCAGCCCTGGCAGGACTGGGTGCGTGGGCGCATGGCCCAGCTGGCCGCCGAGGCGATCGAGTGCGGCGGGCCCGCCCCGGACCTGGAGCTCGCGTCGGCGGCCTGGCGCTGGCTGGAGGAGACCGAGCTGCTCGCCCCCGATCTGGACGCGGTGCCCGACGGGGTCCCCGTGGGCGAGGAGGACGGCCCCAAGGTCTGGACTCCGGCCTGGCAGCTGGGACTTCCCCTCGGGCACCTCGCCATCCATCTTTTTTGAACCGGGACCAATCCGCCGGGCCGACGGCTCCGAATGTCTTGGCCGCGATTCGGTAACGGCCTTGAGTGATTCGGCTGTCTGGTCCGTACCGGTGGGCAACAGCAGCACCACCCCCACCCCGCTCACCGGTCATGAGGATTTGGTATGAGGTCCCTGGAACGCCATCGCGACGTCGGCGCCTACGCGCTCGGCGTTCTGGATGAGACGGAATCCTTTCGCTTCGAGGACCACCTCATGGAATGCGCCAGTTGTAAGGCGCACGTGAGCGAGTTCCGTCCCGCCGCACGACAGCTGATGCTGTACCGCAACGCGACCCCGCGGTCGGTGAGTCCCTTCGCGGCCCCTGGGCCCCGCCTGTTGGAGCGGGTGCTCGACGAGGTGACGGCCAAACGTCGCAGCGGGCGACAACGCCTGCTCTACGCGGTCGCGGCCGCCGTGCTGTTCGCGGTCGGCGGCCCGTCGCTGGCGCTCGTCTCCGGGCACGGCGGGTCTTCGGACACGACCGCCATGAGCGCGACCGACCCGGACACCGGCGTCTGGGCGGAGATCAGCACGCAGGACCGGGTGTGGGGCAGCCAGGTGGATGTGACGGTCAAGGACAGGTCCGGGCCGCACCCGTGCCGGCTCGTCGCGGTGGGCAAGGACGGCTCGGAGCAGACGGTGACGAGCTGGATGGTGCCCGCGGAGGACGGGGATGCGACCACCGTGCACGGAGGCGCCGCCCTCCCGTCCCGGCAGATCGACCACTTCGAGGTGCGTACCAGGGACGGGCAGCATCTGGTCACGCTGAAGTCCCACTGACGCCTTCTTGGCACCGACGACACGGGCCGGATGCGCCCGTTGGCACTCGGCCGGGTCGGAAGGACGCAGGCCGCTTCCGGTCGGCGTCGTGAGAGGTCGGGATCTTGCGCAGGTGTCCGCCGGGCAGCAGTCGACAGGCGGGGGGCACGGTTCCGGCCGTTCGTCCGCGTCGGGCGCGGGGCCTACTTGAGCAACCGTGACAACCTGCGGTCCGCCAGCGGTTTGCCGCCCGTCTGGCAGGTCGGGCAGTACTGCAGCGAGGAGTCGCTGAAGGACACCTCGCGGATCGTGTCGCCGCACACCGGGCAGGGCTCGCCGGTCCGGCCGTGGACCCTCAGGCCGCCCTTCTTCTCCGACTTCAGGCGGCCGGCCGCCAGACCCCGGGAGCGCTCGACCGCCTCCGTGAGCGTGCTGCGCAGAGCCTCGTACAGACGTCCCGTCTCCGCCGGGGAGAGCGACGCGGCCAGTTTGAACGGGGACATCTTCGCGGCGTGCAGGATCTCGTCGCTGTAGGCGTTGCCGACACCGGCGATCAGGCTCTGGTCGCGCAGTGCGCCCTTGATCTGGCGGCGCTCCCCCTCGAGGAGCTTCGCGAGGCGCTGCTCGTCGAAGTCGGCGGCCAGCGGATCGGGGCCCAGCCGGGCGACGCCGGGCACGTCCTGCGGATCGTGGACGACGTAGACGGAGAGCCGTTTCTGGGTGCCCGCCTCCGTCAGGTCGAAGCCCTCCCCCGTCTCCAGCGCGACCCGCAGGGCGAGCGGACCCTTGCCGGGCCGCGGCACGCCGTCGGGGAGGCGGTCCTTCCACTGGAGCCAGCCCGCTCGGGCCAGATGGGTGACGAAGTGCAGTCCGCCGGCCTCCACGTCGAGGAACTTGCCGTACCGGTGCACCGCTGTGACCGCGCGGCCCTCGAAGGCGGTGACCGGGGGGTCGTACGTCTTCAGGACGCTGATCGCGACGGGCAGCACGCGCACCATCTCGTGGCCGACGAGATGCTCGGACAGGAAATCCTTGAGCGCTTCGACCTCGGGCAGTTCCGGCATGTGTACCAGAGTGCCACCCCTGCCCGGCTTCACGACCGGCCAGGCGTCTCACCCGCGTCGCGGAACCATGAATTCGCACCACACGACCTTGCCGCCGCCGCGCGCCTCCACTCCCCACACGTCCGTGAGCCGGTCGACGAGCAGCAGCCCGCGGCCCGAGACGCCGGGCTCGCCCGCTTCCCGGCGGCGGGGCAGGGCGCTGGAGGAGTCCTCGACCTCCACCCGCAGCCTGCGGTCGTGGCCGGCGAGGACCCGAAGTGTGACGACCGCGGATCCCTCGGTGTGCAGGAGCACGTTGGTGATCAGTTCGTCGGCGACCAGTTCGATCTCGTAGGAGCGCTCCCCAACGCCCCAGGCGCGGACCGCGGCGCGGATCATGCGGCGGGCATCACCGAGCGCCTGCGGGTCACCGGGACCGACGTGGTGCTGGAGCCGGCCGCCGGACCGCTGGGCCAGGCCCCGGCGCCGGAGGAGCAGCAGTGCCACGTCGTCGTGGCCACCCCGATCCTCGGCCGATGCGATGAGCCGGTCGGCCAGGTCGCTCACATCGCCCGGGCCGGTGCAGACGAGGTCCCGCAGAGTCCGCATGCCGTCGTCGAGATCGGTGCCGGGCTGTTCGATCAGTCCGTCGGTGCACAGCAGCAGGGTCTGGCCGGGGTCCAGCTCGACGGTGGTCACCGGGTACTCGAGACGGCCGAACTCCGCGGACAGCCCGAGCGGGAGCCCGCCCTCGACGGACAGCCGCCTGCAGCAGTCCTCGGTCGTCCGCAGCAGTGGATCGACATGGCCGGCGCGGACCAGCTGCACCACCCCGCTGGACAGGTCGGCCTCGACGTACAGACAGGTCGCGAAGCGCTCGGTGTCGAGCTCCTTGAGGAAGATCGAGGCGCGGGCCATCACGGTGGCCGGCGTGTGGCCCTCGGCGGCGTAGGCGCGCAGGACGATCCTCAGCTGGCCCATGACGGCGGCGGCGTGTGTGTCGTGGCCCTGTACGTCGCCGATGACGGCGCCGACCCGGCCGCCGGGAAGCGGGATCACGTCGTACCAGTCGCCGCCGATGTCCCGGCCGAGGGAGGCCGAACGGTAGCGGACGGCGATGTCGGCGCCGGGCACGCTGGGTATGGAACGCGGCAGCATCGCCTGTTGCAGGCTCTGGGCGAGGTCCTTGTCCTGCTCGTAGAACATGGCGCGCTGAAGGCTCTGCGCGATGCTGCTGCCCAGCGCGACGAGGACGTTGCGGTCCTCGGTGGTGAATCCGTACCGGTCGTCGTAGAGCAGACCCACGGCGCCGATGGGGCGCGCATGCGCGATCAGCGGCAGATAGGCGGCCGAGGTGATGCCCAGGTGCCCGAGGTACGGCCACAGGATCGGGTAGCGCTCCGCGAACTCCTCCGGTGACTCGATGAACTGCGGTGAAAGGCTCCGGATCGCCTCGCCCATCGGATACGGCTCGTCGATGCGCGTGACGCCGGCTCCGGGGAGGGAGCGGCCTTCGGGGCCCTCGGCGACGATCTTGATGCGGCTGCTCTCCACCATCCCCACCACGAGGGACATCGCCCCGAGGTGGGTCAGGCCCCGGCTGTCCTTGAGGACGTCGATGACGTCCTGCACGGTGCGGGCGTGGGCCAGGGCCGCGGTGGTGATCTGGACGACGTCCGTCTGCCGGCGCAGCGCCTCGTCCTGGGACCTCTGTTCGCCGCGGGTCCGGCCGTCCCGCAGCTCCTGGGTGGCGTCGCGGAGGATGCCGATGATCCGGTGCGCCCTGCCCGTCTCGTCGCGATGGATATAGCCCTGGCTGTGCGTCCAGCGCAGGGTGCCGTCCCGGCGGCGGATGCGGAAGTAGGTTCCGTAGTTCGCGCTGCCGTCCTCGATCGAACGGGCGACGACGGCGTCGAGGCGCCTGCCCTCGGTCGGCGGTATGCGCAGCGAGAGGCTCTCGCGGCGGCCGTCGTATTCGTCGGGGCACAGATCGAGGATGTCGTAGGCCTGGGCGTCCATGTGGAACAGCCCGGTGTCCAGGTCCCAGTCGAAGCTGCCCATGCGGTTGAGCGCCAGGATCGGATCCGGTGGGGCGGGCCGACCCTGCGGCCGTGACAGGGCGCTCGCTGCCCGATCAGCCATGGGCCCACGATGCCAGGATTTGCCGGAATCTTCGACTTCTGCCCGGTGGTCCCCGGGGCCGCGGCCGCCCCTGAGGGTTCAGTGGCCGACCGCGTCGGCCGGGCTGTCGAACAGAGGGCTCTCCGTGCTCGTGTCGCCGGGGACCGGACGGCCGCCGTCGGAAGCGTCGGGCTTCGGCGCGGACGGCCGAGCGGACGGCGTGACCGCCCCGGGCGTGGCCGGCGCAGCGGTGGCGGCGGCGGCGATGGAAGCGGTGGGACAGTCGACGTCCCCGGGCGGGACATCCCCCGGCACCCGGGTCTCGCGCGTCGTCAACGGCGCGGTGGTGACGGTCACGCTGGGCAGCACGCAGTCGGCTCCGGGCCGCCGCAGCGTCAGGTTCTTCTCGTGCGGGGCGTCGTTCCTGTCCGGGTCCGGGTTCTCGAGGGCAGGGATGTCGCTCGGGATCGGCGCGGGCTGCAGCAAGGAGGTCCCGAACTGCCTCGGCGCGGCGCCCTGCCCATCGGACCTCGGCGGCCGCACGTCGGCGCGCGGGGGCCGTACCTCGACCTGCGGAGGCCGCACATCGGCCTGGGGCGGCCGGACGTCGATGTCCTGGCGCCCGTCGTCCCCCGTCCTTCGCTCTATCCACGCGTTCGTGTTGTCGATGTCGATGAGCGTGATGTTGGCGATGGTCTGCGGAGCCGGGGTGACGACGACGACCTGGGCGGGCCGGTAGGCGGACCAGGGCCGGCCGTGGGTCGTCGGGGTGCCCCTCAGAGAAGTGGGCTCGCCGATCGGGTTGCCGGAGGCGCAGCGCACCCGGGGCACGCCGCGGTTGTCGACCAGGACGGATGTGCCCGCTTCCAGGACGGACTGGCGGCCGGCGACGCGTCCGTCGCGGAAACCGTGGTCGGTGACGCGTGTGTCGGCACGCAGGACGACCGATGTCAGGCCGCGCAGATAGGCGGGGACGGACGCCTGGTGGATGCCGGAGGCCTGCGCGAAGGCGCGAGCCTTCACCCCGTCGGCGGTCAGATAGGCGACCTGCCGTTCCACGTCGCAGCTGCCGACGGAGCGGGTGCCGGCGTACAGGCCGGGCGTGGCGCCGGAAACGGACCGTGCGGCCCCTCCTGTCCTGTACGCCACCGGTTGCGGCGCCCGGGTGACGGACGTGGGCGACACGCCGGAGCGGACCGTCGAGTCGGTGAAGGGGTCGGGTCCGGGGGCCGCGGCCGACTGGAGGAAGACCTCACCCCCGGCTGGGGGACCCGGTATGAGTCCCTTCCCGCCGCATCCGGCGCACAGTAGGGTCGCGGCCGACAGCGTGCAGGCGGCTGCCAGGGCCCTGGCGGGCGCCTTCATCCTTGTGATGGCGGGATGGGGTGTCCTGAGGGGGGCCTTCAGCGACCGGGTGGGCGTCTTCACCGCGTTCTCCGCTTCGTCCAGGACGATTCGTCACTACATGTCTGCTTCACTCGCTCGAGTCGCGCAAGCGGAGCGGATCGGCACGGAGAGTCACGGGGCCCTCGGCCCGGACCGGGGGACCGGGTCACACTGGGGGGAGAGGAGCGGTCACCGTGGACTGGTTCGTGGCACCCGAGTACTGGCTCGGCCGGCTGGTGTTCCAGCGGGCCCTTGCCGTCGTGTACCTCTTCGCCTTTCTCTCCGCCGCTCTTCAGTTCCGCGCGCTGATCGGGGAGCGCGGCATCCTGCCCGTGCCGCGCCATCTGGCCCGGATGCCCTTCAAGCACGCCCCGAGTGTCTTCCACCTCCACTACTCGGACCGGTTCTTCGCCGCCTGGTCATGGGCGGGGTGCGCGGTCTCGGTGGCTCTGGTCGCCGGGCTCGACTCCCAACTGCCGCTCTGGGCGGGCATGGTGCTGTGGCTGGCCTTGTGGGCCATGTATCTGTCGATCGTCAACGTCGGTCAGACGTGGTACTCGTTCGGCTGGGAGTCACTTCTCCTCGAGGTGGGCTTCCTGGCCGCTTTCCTGGGCAACGACAAGGTGGCCCCGCCGGTCGTCGTGCTGTTCCTGCTGCGCTGGATCCTCTTCCGGGTCGAGTTCGGCGCCGGTCTCATCAAGATCCGCGGGGACGCCTGCTGGCGGAAGCTGACCTGCCTCGACTACCACCACGAGACGCAGCCGATGCCGGGCCCGCTGAGCTGGTTCTTCCACCGTCTTCCAAGGCCGCTGCACCGGGTCGAGGTGGCGGCCAATCACGTCACACAGCTGCTCGTCCCCGTCCTGCTGTTCACCCCGCAGCCGATCGCCACGGTGGCCGCGTCCCTGATGATCGTGACCCAGCTGTGGCTGGTCCTGTCCGGCAACTTCGCCTGGCTGAACTGGATCACCATCGTGCTCGCCCTGTCGGCGGTTTGGTTCCCGACCGCCGCTCCCGGGGTGGCCGCGCCGCCGCTGTGGTACGAGATCGTGGTGCTGACCGTCGCGGCGGGCCTGATCGTCCTCAGCTACCACCCCGTGCGCAACATGGTCTCCCGGGGCCAGGTCATGAACCGCTCCTTCGATCCGCTGCATCTCGTCAACACCTACGGGGCGTTCGGCAGCGTCAGCCGGATCCGGTACGAGGTGGTGATCGAGGGCACGGCGGAGGCACTGCCGCGTGAGGACTCCGACTGGCGGGAGTACGAGTTCAAGGGCAAACCGGGTGATCCTCGGCGATGGCCGCGCCAGTTCGCGCCGTACCATCTGCGGCTGGACTGGCTGATGTGGTTCGCGGCGCTCTCCCCCGCCTACGCGGGATCCTGGTTCGGCGGGCTGGTCGAACGCCTGCTGGAGAACGACCGCGACACACTGCGGCTCCTGCGCCGCTCCCCGTTCCCGCCGGACGCCCCACCGCGCTTCGTCCGGGCACGGCTCTTCCGCTACCGGTACACGACCTGGCAGGAACTGCGCAGCACGGGAGCATGCTGGGAGCGCACCTATGTCCGCGAGTTCCTGCCGCCCACACGGTTGGCGGCCCAGGCGGCTCAGAGCCGGTAGACCCGGGCGGCGGTCTTCTCGAAGATCTGGGCGCGCTCGGGATCCCCGAGACCCCGAGTGAGCTCGCCAGCAGCCTCCGACACCTCGGCATAGGTGGCCGCCAGCGTGCACACCGGCCAGTCCGAGCCGAACATCAGCCGGTCGGGGCCGAAGGCGTTCAGCACGGTGTCGGCGTACGGTCGCAGATCCGCCGGGCTCCAGGCCTGATGGTCGGCCTCGGTCACCATCCCCGACAGCTTGCACACCGTGTTCGGCAGGGCGGCGAGCGACCGCACGCGGGACGCCCAGGGTTCGAGTTCCCCGGAGGCGATGGGCGGCTTGCCCAGGTGATCCAGGACGAAGGTCAGCTGGGGAAGATCGGCGGCCACCCGGACGCACGCCGGGAGCTGGCGGGGCAGGACCACCAGGTCGTACACCAGACCCGCCGCCGCGACCGCCTCCAGACCCCGCCGTACGTCGGAGCGCAGCAGCCACTCGGGGTCCGGCTCCCCCTGGACCTGGTGCCGGATCCCGCGGAGGTACGGGCCGCCGGGCAGTTCGCGCAGCCGGTCCAGGGTGTCCTTGACATCGGGTGCGGTCAGATCGGTCCAGCCGACGACCCCGGCGACGAGGTCGTCGTCCTGCGCCAGCGCCAGGAACTCCGGGGTCTCCTCCGCCACCGTGACCGTCTGCACCAGCACGGTCCGGTCGACACCGGCCGCGCGTGCCTCGGGCGCGAGGTCCGCCATGGTGAAGTTCCGCCGCAGGGGCCGAAGCGCGGGTCCGGTGATCCAGTCCTGGTCCCGGACGGACAGGTCCCAGACGTGGTGATGGGCGTCGACGGTCACGGCAGCTCCCATACGACGGGAAGGCCGGCGTCCGTGCCCTCTTGTGAGTAGTCGTGCACGACGTCGAGCAGCTTCGCCATCCGAGCCTGCCAGGCCACGTTGACCGGGAGAGCCTCCAGCTCGGCCAGCAGCCGCGGGTAGTTCTCGCACTCCAGCAGATGGAAGAGGTCCGTCCCGCTGCGCCAGATGGTCCACGAGGTGGCACCGGCCGCCCTGATCGCCCGGGTGAGCTCCTCGGGCACGTCCCGGTGGGCGGCCTCGTACGCCTCGATGCGATCGGCGCGGACCCTGGTGTGCAGGGCGACTCTCATGACGGCTCCTCGACGGGGACGGGGGCATGGGCCGGCAGCAGGTCCGCATCCTTCAACTGCTGCCAGAACGCGGGCGGGACGGTCGCCGCGAACTGCTCGGCGCAGTCGCGGACCTCGGCCGCCGAGCGCGCGCCGACGAGCACGCTCGCCACGGCCGGGTGGGCGCCGCAGAACGCCAGCGCCGCGGCCCGCAGCGTGGTGCCGTGCCGTTCCGCGAGCGCCTTCATCCGCAGTGCACGGTCCAGCAGTTCGGCCGGTGCCGCCGCGTAGTCGTAGGTGGCGTCGGGCCTCGGGTCGGCCAGCAGACCGGAGTTGAACGCGCCGCCGACGACCACGGAGACGCCGCGGTCGGCGGCCGCCGGGAGCAGTTCGTCCAGTGCCCGCTGGTCGAGCAGGGTGTACCGGCCCGCGCACAGCACCACGTCCACATCCGTCTCACGGACGAACCGGGTCAGCATCCCTGCCTGGTTCATGCCGGCGCCGATCGCGCCGACCACGCCCTGTGAGCGGAGTTTCTCCAGCGCCGGAGCGGCCTCCCGCAGCGCCTGTTCGGCATGGTCGTCCGGGTCGTGCAGATAGACCACGTCGACGCGGTCGAGGCCGAGCCGCTCGAGGCTGTCCTCCAGGCTGCGCCGCACGCCGTCCGCGCTGAAGTCCCAGACGCGGCGGTGGGTGGCCGGTACGGCGAAGCCGTTCGCCAGGTCGTCGCCGCCGGTGCCCGCGGGCTCCAGCAGACGGCCGACCTTGGTCGAGACGGTGTAGGCGGCGCGGGGGTGCTCGCGCAGGGCCGCACCGAGGCGGCGTTCGGACAGGCCGAGTCCGTAGTGCGGGGCCGTGTCGAAGTAGCGGATCCCGCTGTCCCAGGCGGCCTGGACCGCCTCGTACGCCCGTTCCTCGCCGACCTCGGTGTAGAGGTTGCCGATGCCGGCGGCGCCGAAGGCCAGTGGACCGACCTCGACGCCGCTGCCGCCGAGGGTGCTCACTGGCCCACCGGCCGCAGCCGAAGGCCCTGCATGCCGCCGTCGACCGCGAGGGCGGTGCCGGTGGTGGAGCCCGACAGAGGGCTCGCCAGGTAGGCGATGGCACCGGCCACCTCGGCTGCCGTCACCAGGCGGCCGGCGGGCTGGCGGGCCTGGAGCGCGGCGCGTTCGGCCGCCGGGTCGGGGGCGGCGTCGAGGAGGCGGGCGACCCAAGGGGTGTCCACCGTGCCGGGGTTGACGCAGTTCACCCGGATGCCCTCGCGGACGTGATCGGCGGCCATGGCGAGGGTCAGCGAGAGGACGGCGCCCTTGCTGGCGCTGTACAGGGCCCGCTGCGGGAGCCCGGCCGTCGCGGCGATGGAGCATGTGTTCACGATCGCCGCGTGCGCCGACTCCCGCAGATGCGGCAGCGCGGCGCGGGTCGTGCGCACCATGCCCAGGACGTTGACGTCGAGCACCCGCCACCACTGCTCGTCGTCGTTGTCCTCGACGGTTCCCTGGGCGCCGATACCAGCGTTGTTGATCAGCACGTCCAGGCCGCCGAGATCGGTGACCGCGGCGGACAGGGCCGCGCGGACG
>Ga0209758_1004647_pt1 | contig 11245 bp, 9 predicted proteins | sample AraplaMF_Col_mMF_FD_184258 | JGI IMG/M metagenome (GOLD analysis project Ga0209758, IMG submission 184258) | Arabidopsis root microbial communities from the University of North Carolina, USA - plate scrape MF_Col_mMF (SPAdes) (version 2) | ecosystem: Host-associated > Plants > Roots > Endosphere ... | reverse complement strand
CTTTCAAAGTTACGGCCTTGTAGCAGCTGCATACCCATCGTTTTAAAGTAATCATCGGCAACGCCTACATTCGCCACACCCAGGGTTTCTCCTTCATATTTTCCCTGCCAGTCGTCAATACCCGTCCATGAATAAAGATTGGTGGCGGGCACCGTTGCCTTTGTAACACTGCTCACCAGGCCTGTGTTTTCCAGGTCATTTTTCAGGGCGGTGAAATTACGATCCAGGTCAGTACTGGCGTCTGTCATCACCAGTTTATCAGCGTTATAGCCGGTTGGCCTGTTCCTGGCGTATTGGATCTGCTGATAAACGATCACGGTACTGATGATCAGGGCTACCGAGCAGGTGAACTGCAAGACCACCAGTACTCTCCTGGGCAGGTTAGCTGTTTTGCCTGTTTGCAGCCTTCCCTTTAATACCTTTACAGGACTAAAAGATGACAGGTGGAATGCAGGCCTCGATCCGGCCAGTAAGCCGGTAATGACCACGTAGCACAGCATAATTGTCCAGAAGGGCACACTTAACCAGGGAATACTGATGTTGGTGGATGCCAGTGTATTGAACGCTGGTAACACTGCCGATACTAGCAGCAGTGACAACAGAAATGCTATAAAGGAAATCAACAGGGACTCTGTGAGGAACTGCAAGGTGATATGTCTTTTTGAAGAGCCGATGGCCTTTCTTACCCCCACTTCCCGGGCACGCTTCTCTGACCTTGCAATGGAAAGATTGGTAAAGTTGATACACGCGATGATCAACACGAGCATACCGATGATGGCGAACATACGCACATAGTCGATAAGTCCGCCGGAGACTACGCCATTTTTTGTATCGGAGTACAAATGCCAGTCCTTCAAGGGGTGGATGAAAACTTCCAGTTTTAAGTCCTTATAAGCTCCCGGGTTATATTTTTTCATAATACCCCGGAGTTTCGGCTCCACCTGCGCCATACTGACATTGGGTTGCAGGGCCACATAGGTGGCAATGGGGTTCAGGTTCCAGTTATCGAGGTTGTTTTTTATCCAGTCCTGCGTTTGTATATAGAAACTAAAAGGGATAATATAGCTGAATTGCATAGACGAATTAGCCGGCACCTCATCCAGCACACCTGTAACTTTTACGTTGTGCAGATTATCTATCCGTACGATCTTGTTCAGCGGGTCCTGGTTACCGAATAAAGCAGTGGCGGCAGACCTGGTAAGGACGATCGAAGCAGGTTCCTTTAATACCTGTGCGGCATTGCCTTGTAATAAGGGGTATTGAAAGATCTTGAGAAAATCTTCTCCGGCAAAGATACCTTTGATGTATGTCTTCTTCTCTCCCACTACCAGGCTGTGTGGTCCTATCCAATCTGTTTGGGCAACATACCTGATCTCCGGCACATCCGCCTTCAGGGCATTTGCAAGCGGCAGGCAGCTGGCGCCGCCTGCATCAGCTTCTCCGTTACGGCTGAAGCGCTGCATGATACGATAAGCCTGATCGTATTGCGGTAAAAAACGGTCGTAAGAGCACTGGTATTGCACCCACAGTCCGATGACCAGCACTACCGCCATGCCGGTGGCAAGTCCCAGTATGTTCAGGACGGTGTAGCTTTTATCTTTGATAAGATTACGCCAGGAGGTCTTAAGGTAGTTTCTAAACATGGCAGGCTTGTTTTATTGAATGGTCTTCTAATGTACCGCAGGCAGCTCTTCGGCAATATCTCCCCGTTCGCGGACGATTATTTTAGTGATGGCATTACCGCTCTTTATGAATTCAAAAGTGAGATCGCGTTCTTTTAAGAAAAAGAGGCCCTCTTTTTCTGCGAATAATGGGATCTGCTTGCTGCCGATGTGCAGGGTCAGCTGGCCATTATCTACTGATACATTGGCATCGCCGCTTTGCGGCCCCTTATACTTGCCTGCGTAAGTATTTAAAACATTTGCTGCTAAAGCAGTTTCCTTTCTTTTGTTGATATAAGGCACAGGGCCATGGTCATAGCTTAATACCCGCTCCATCTTCCATTCACCGTTCTTCAGCAGCCAAAGGTGCGTGAATTTAGCCAATCCTTCGGCATGCTCGGGCTTTCCCTGGTCAGTGATGTAAAATATGTGTTCACCACTAAGGATTGCCCCGTATATCACATTATCCTTTCTGAGGGGAAATACCTTCACACTGCCTTCCACGGCTTCTCTCCGCAAGCGGAAAGTACCCGTACAAAGATTCTTGTTAAAACCGCCCAGCAGGTCGTGCAGTCCAAGGGTGATGCCTCCCTTATCGTGATAGAACTCAACATCTTCAGCGAAATACTTTGCAAAGGCGCTGGTGTCGCAGGTATTGTAAGCCTGCCAGAAAAGGCTGTCTTTGTGTAAGATGGTAGCAGATAACTGCTGATCATTGTCCTGTGCAGACAAAGCGCCAACGGACAGAGAAAGCAACAGCATTACCATAAAGCTGCAACGCATAAAAGTTGTACTCATGGCAAGCTATCTGCTATATCAGTGCCAGCTTATTAATTGACTGATTTATATGTAATTATATTTGGAGGGTTGTGCGGTTTTGGAACAGGAAATGTCCGGAAACGGACAGCTCACGGCGTTGTTTCGAAATATTCATAGCGGCTCTTATGACGTTCTTCGGGAAAGTATTCCTGAACGGTGGAGGCGGAAGGCAGTCCATTCCCGTTATATTCAATGTACCTGTTCACATAAAAGAATACGGAATGGGTCCAGTTATCGCGGGACAAACGGGGCGTGGCGCCAACAGTGAACGGAAGATTGAACAGATTGCCCTGTGACAGGTTCATGCTTCGTTCAATGAGTGGGCCATTATCGTATTCGTCATACAATACATAGGGAATGGCAGGATACTCCTGAGAAAGGGAATGGTTAAGATTTCCGTTGGTATATACGTAACGAATAGTGTCTTTCTCTCCCTTAAGGTCTGAGGAAACCACCAGGACGGTATCTCCGCGGTAGGCATACGCGATGACAAAGCCTGAGGGCAAGGTCTCTTCCTGTGAAGGAAGGGTGTCATTGCCGGGATAAGTAAAAGATCTTGTTGTGACAGTACCGTCTAAAAGGGATAAGGTCCGCATTTGCTTCACACGCAGCTTCCCGTCGTACAACAGGGTATCAACTACCGATAACTGCAGGTGGAGGGTATCATTATCGCCACTCTTATAAATACGGCGTATAAACGGCTTATAATACTGGTTGTACTCAATTTCCCAGAGCAACTTGCTGATATGCGCAGGAGGATCGCCTGGCAATGGATTCGCTCCGTAAGATTCCGAGATCTGTACTACTTTATTGATCAACCATTGCGGCGCTGGCAGCGGGGGCGGTTCGGGATGCTTAATACATGCTGTCAGCAGGAGGATGCATAACATCGGCGGGGCATAGTTTTTCATGGGGCAGTATTTTTGTAGCTAACAAGTTAGCTTTAAAGAAAGATATCCGCCATTACTTTAACCAGTACTTTATTATCGGATCAGCCTGGTTTACGAACAAGAAACTGGTACAGTATTTATGCGTGTATAATATTCATCTAAAGGCCTGTCATATGAAAAAGTTGCTTACCCTGATCATTATCTGCCTTTCCTGGCAAACAGCGCTTTCACAACATGAGCATCACATGCAGATGCAGCGGGATACATCAAAGCAGATGGATATGGATATGAATATGGACGTCCCGATGAGCCACTCCTACTCTCCCAACTTACCTATGAACCGCAATGGTTCTGGTACAGGCTGGCTGCCGGATGCCTCTCCGATGTACGGCATTATGCTGCACTCAAAAAAATGGATGTATATGATCCATGGGAACATCTTTCTCCGTTATACCAAACAAGACCTTGGCAACAAGGGCTCCAGGGGAGATGATAAATTTGATGCGCCCAACTGGTTCATGGTAATGGCGCAACGAAAGGTGGGCAGGAACGGGCTGTTCCACTTTGAAGCGATGATCTCGCTGGACCGGCTGACAGAAGGCGGCAGCGGATATCCCCTCCTATTCCAGTCGGGTGAAAGCTGGAAAGGGCGGCCGCTGGTAGACCGGCAACATCCGCATGACCTGTTCTCCGGCCTGTCTGTTGGTTATACCCAGGCCTTGTCCAAAAAGTCGGATGTATTCATCTATATCGGCTATCCCGGTGAACCGGCCTTAGGCTCTGTAGCTTTTATGCACCGGCCTTCTTCGCTGAACAACCCGGATGCGCCTATCAGCCATCACTGGAACGATGGCACCCATATTACTTTTGGCGTTGTTACTGTCGGCTACCGTTACGATCAGTTCAAGATAGAGGCCTCTTCTTTTACCGGGCGGGAACCGGATGAGAACCGCTATGATTTTGACAAGCCCCGCTTTAATTCCTGGAGCGGGCGACTGTCTTATAACCCCAGCACTAACTGGGCCTTACAGGTATCTCATGGCTTTGTAAAGAGCCCCGAAGCCCTGCACCCGGAAGAGGATGTTCACCGGACCACCGCGTCTGCTGTAGCCAGCTATCCCATTGGTAAAGACCGCTTCTTTAACGCTACTGCCTTATGGGGTTTGAATAAAAGCAAGGATCATACAGGAGAAAACGCCGTATTGCTGGAGGCCGCTGTTAATTTAAGAAGGGCCGCTGTTTACGGTCGTTATGAGTGGGTACAGAAATCAAGAGAAGAGCTGGACCTGGATGCAGCTAAATATGGAGAACATACTTTGTTCCCGGTGAATGCTTTTACGGTGGGCGCCAGTTATGACCTGTTGCATCTGCAGCCGGTAAACATAGCCATTGGCGGACAGCTGTCTGTTTACCAGGCTGACAGCCAACTGGATGAATTGTATGGGAAAGCTCCTTTCAGCGGGGAAGTATTCTTAAGGATCTACCCGGCGTTAATGCGGATGGGGAAAATGTAAAAAATTACTGGAATTATGTAAACATCCGCCAATAAATAATGATAGCTTTACGTCGTGTCATGAAAAGGACCATTGCCATCATATTAGCGTTGTTCTACCTTGGTATCTCTACCGGGGCAACCATACACATGCACTATTGCATGGGCAAGCTGGTGGACTGGGGCTTATGGCATAGCAAGAGCGAACAATGCAGTAAATGCGGTATGAGCGCTGCCAAGAGCAAAGCCCATAATTGCTGTAAAGATGAGCATCAGTTCGTAAAGCTGGAAAAAGACCAAAAGGTCAGTGAATCTGCTGTGCAGCTGGCGCAGCTGTCTGCGGTAGCAGTATTACCTGTTCTGGTCACTGTTCCCTGCACGCTCCGCCCTACACTTGTTGAACAACCCCTAAGTCATGCCCCGCCTTTGCTACGGCATAAGGCTATTTACCTGCTTCACTGCGTTTTCCGGATCTGATACCTTTTCCTGAAGGCTTGTCATTATTGTAATTGCCGTTGATAAACGGCCCATTCCTTATTTCATACTTATTCAATCTATACACATGAAAAGAATGTTCATTGGGCTTTCTATTATTGGAGCCATCAGTTTAGCTGCCTGCAATAGCGGTCAGCCGTCCCAGGAAGGTCATGATACTGCTGCAACAAGTGTGGATACCATCCAGGCAGCAGCGGAAACCGACACACCTGTTAGCACCATTACGCCGCAGTTTGCCACCGTAGATGCGAAAACAGCCGCGGGCATCAAAGCCGTTACAGATCATTACCTGGAACTTAAAAATGCATTGGCTGCTGATGATGACAAAGCGGCCGCCGGCCACAGCAAAGCAATGGAAGCCGCTTTAGCCAGCATGGATAAATCTTCCCTTAGCGCGGAGCAGAAAAAGCTGTATGAAGAAAATGAAGAGGACCTGAAAGAGCATGCGGAACATATTGGGAAGAATGCAGGTAACATTACACACCAGCGGGAGCATTTTGCCAGCATGAGTGAAGACGTATATGCGCTGGTAAAAGCATTTGGCGGCGGACAGTCACTGTACCACGACTATTGCCCGATGTATAATGAGGGCAAAGGGGCCCTCTGGCTCAGCGAAATGAAAGCGATCAGCAATCCCTATTTCGGGAAGGAAATGCCCCACTGCGGTAATGTGGAAGAAATGATCAAATAATATGCGGGTAGTAAAAAGGATCTTGCTGTTCCTCCTCGTCCTGCTGGTATTATTGCAGCTGATACGCCCTGCAAAGAATAAAAGCAATGCTGCGGCGCCTGACGATATCAGCCAGGTGAAGGCGGTACCGGCCGATGTACAGGCCATCCTGCAAAAGGCCTGCTACGACTGTCACAGCAACAATACCCACTATCCCTGGTATGTAAACATACAACCAGTAGGGCTTTACCTGGCCCATCATATTGAAGAAGGGAAAGATGAACTTAACTTCAATGCATTTGGCGCCTATTCCGCAAAAAGACAGCGCAGTAAACTGAAAGGGATCGCGGAGCAGATAAAGGAAGGGGAAATGCCTTTGAGGTCCTACACGCTGCTGCATAAAGAAGCCAGGTTGACAGCGGCGGAGCAGACAGCTGTCATCAAATGGGTAGAAAACACTCTGAACGAAAACAGTAAAAACTAAACCATGGAACACCAGCATAACCAGCACGTACAGCACGATAAACATGATCATCACAGCGAACATAATGAACATGCAGGTCATCACACGGAAGACTTTCTGAAACGCTTCTGGTTATGCCTGGTGTTAACCGTTCCCATACTGCTGCTGTCGCATATGATCCAGGAATGGATGGACATCAAACTGCGCTTTACAGGCGATCAATATGTATTGCTGGCCATCAGCACTTTTATTTATATCTATGGCGGCATGCCATTTCTGAAAGGACTGGTAAGTGAACTGAAGCACCGTGCACCCGGTATGATGACGCTGGTAGCAGTAGCTATCACAACTGCCTATGTGTACAGCACCGCCGTTGTATTCGGTTTAAAGGGCATGGATTTCTTCTGGGAGCTGGCCACTCTGATAGATATTATGCTGCTGGGGCACTGGCTGGAAATGCGGTCGCAGATGGCGGCTTCCCGTGCGCTGGAATCACTGGTGGCGCTGCTGCCTGCCGTTGTGCATGTGGAACGGCATCGTGGTGTGGAAGATATTCCCTTGCAAGACCTGCGGCAAGACGACATTGCTATTGTAAAGCCAGGTGAAAAGATACCTGCCGATGGGATCATACAGGAAGGCAACTCCAATGTAAATGAAAGCATGCTAACAGGCGAAAGCGTTCCCGTAAAGAAGAACAAAGACGATAAAGTAATAGGCGGCGCTGTGAACGGCGATGGCATGCTGAAAGTAAAGATAACAGGCACCGGAAGCGAAAGCTATTTGCATAAGGTGATCGGCATGGTACAGTCGGCGCAGGGCACGAAATCAAAAACACAACATCTGGCCAATAAAGTAGCCATGTGGCTGACCATCGTGGCGATCAGCACGGGTGTTATTACATTCATTATATGGTTAAGTGCCGGGCGTGAACTGTCTTTTGCACTGGAGCGGATGGTAACGGTCATGGTGACTTCCTGTCCGCATGCCCTTGGTGTTGCCATTCCGCTGGTGATCGCTATTTCTACTACAGTATCTGCTACACAGGGCTTGTTGATCCGTAACCGTACGGCTTTTGAAAATGCAAGAAGGCTGACGACTATTATTTTTGATAAGACGGGCACGCTTACAAAAGGGTCACATGAAGTACAGCAGGTGATCCCGTTGAACGGGAAATATACGGAGGATGAGATACTGCAATATGTGGCGGCCGTTCAGCAAAATTCGGAACATCATATTGCCCAGGGCATTATCCGCAAGCTGAAAGAAAAAAAGCTGCCGCTATGGACATCCAGCGATTTTCATTACATGCAGGGAATGGGCGTAAGCGGCGCTGTAAACGGCAAAAAAGTATTAGCGGCAGGCCCTAATTACTTTAAAGCCGAAAAGAAACAAACGCCCGATATACCAGATGCCGTAGACCAGTCTACAGACACTGTGACCTTTGTACTGATAGAGGGCGTTCCTGCAGGGATCATCACGCTGGCGGACGGGATTCGTGAAAACGCAGCAGCAGCTATTGCCCAGCTGAAAGAGATGAACATCAAATCTTTCCTGTTAACAGGAGATAATGAAAAGATTGCGGAAGCCGTAGCGCATAAATTGAATATGGATGGTTACCTGGCCAATGTACTGCCGCATGAGAAACTGGATAAGGTAAAAAGCTTCCAGGACAAAGGCGAAGTAGTTGCGATGACTGGCGACGGCGTAAATGATGCACCGGCCCTGGCACAGGCAGACGTGGGCATTGCCATTGGTTCAGGTACGGATGTAGCGGCAGAAACCGCAGATATCATCCTGGTGAACTCTGACCCGCTGGATGTGGTGAAGATGATCGCTTTTGGCAGGGCTACCTATAGAAAGATGGTACAGAACCTGGTATGGGCGGCAGGGTATAACGTAATAGCTATCCCACTGGCCGCAGGAATCCTGTACCCATCGTTCATGTTAAGCCCCGCTATGGGTGCTATACTGATGAGCGTGAGCACGATCGTGGTGGCGATCAATGCGAAGCTGCTGCGGATGATATAGCCTTTGCCTTTTAATATTCAAACCGCGTATTAAAACGTACTACGAAACCGTGAGCCTCCTCCAGGGCACTCGAAAAATAAGGAAGACCCATTTGGTTATGACGAATATATCTTCTCCAACGGGAATAGGACGTATGAAATTCCGTCCAGTCATTACGCGATAGCCGGGGCGTGAAGGGGACTGGTAAGAAATTGAAAATGTCTCCCCGTGCAAGGTTCATAAATTGCTGAATGGGAGCATCGCTGTCATATTTATCGAAGAAGCCGACCCCGAACCAAAGGTTTCCGTTTCTGAACAGATAGCGTAAGGTGTCTACCCCCATATCATGATGAAAGGTCTCGATGACTGTATCTCCGCGGTACAGGTAACCTGTTACATAGTCACCGGCGGGTACGGTCTCTACGTGGGAGGGAAGTTTGTCATTACCGTTATAGCTGTAAATTACCCGTCGAATACGGCCACCGCCCGCAGACTGACTATGTATCTCTTTTATACGGTCTTGTCTGTCATACAGCAATGTGTCTGTGTAGGTCAGGTACAATGTAAACGTATCTTTCCGGCTGGAATAGCTGCGGCGCAACCACGGCTGGCAATTCTTGTTGTATTCTATCTCCCATAATGTTTTATCTACAAAGAAGATGGAAGTATCTCCCGGCCGGGGAATCCGTCTAAAGGTCTCGGTAGTTTGCACTACCTTTTTGATGAGTAATGGCCTGGGTAAAGGAAGTTCCTGGGGGGTCTTGATACATGCTGACAATACGAACATGCCTAGCACAAGCATGGGGGCATAGTTTTTCATACGTCTGAGTTTTGGGGTACACCTAAAGTTATGAACAAAGTCGCAAAACACCTCTTCTTTGTCTCATTTGCACAGTTCGCCTTGCCTGAGATAGGCTTATGTTTGCATTACAAAAGACGTAAACACATGAAAGCAAAAAACCCTGCCAGGTTCCTGATCCTGGCCCTGTACTTCACCATTCTTTCTGCAATGAGCACACAGGCGCAGCTGACCGCCCAGATGCCCACATTAAAATCCTCGGGATATGCCCCTGTAAATGGCCTTAAACTCTATTACGAGATCCATGGAGAGGGACAGCCCATTGTACTGCTGCATGGCGCCTATATGACCATAGACCTTAACTGGCGGGAAATCATACCGGAACTGGCAAAATCCCATAAGGTGATCGCGCTGGAAATGCAGGGACATGGCAGAACAGCTGATATTGACCGCCCTGTTACCTTTAAAGCATTGGGTGATGATGTAGCCGGGCTGTTAAAATACCTGAAAATAGACAGCGCAGATGTACTGGGTTACAGCCTGGGCGGCACGGTAGCGTTTTCATTTGCCATTCAGCATCCTGAGATGTTGAAAAAGCTGGTGCTGATCTCTACGGTATATAAGACAACCGGATGGCAGCCGGAATTGCAGGCAGCTTTCAAAAACTTTAAACCCGAGCTCTTTGAAAATACGCCGCTGAAAGCAGCCTACGAAGCTGTAGCGCCTGATCCCGGCCACTGGAAGCAGTTCCTGGCCAAATACATGGAGTATGGCAAGCAAGATTATAACCTGGGCGATGATAATGTCAAAGCTATTAAAGCCCCGGCCCTGGTGATCATGGGTGATAATGACGGAGTGGACCTGCGTTTCAAAGCGGATCTCTACAAACTGTTAGGTGGTGGTGTCATAGGCGACTTTGCCGGACTTCCGAAATCACAGCTGGCTATCCTGCCAGGCACCACGCATGTGAGCCTGATGATGGAGACTTCAAAGCTCCTGGCTATCATCCAGCCTTTCCTGATCAAGAAATAAATAGCAGCTACAAATATCAAATATCGAGTCCCAAACCGCGAAGAGCAGTTTGGGACTTGATATTTGGAATTTACTTTCCTACCTTCTCATTTGGCTTAAAATCAGCGTACCACTGCCCCAGCGTTGTGAGGTTACCGTTAGCATCGATCAAGGCAGACGGCCATAACCTGCTGCTGGTTGGCCCACCGGAAAACCAGGAATAACGTTCTACGAAAGGCAGCGCTTCCAGCTTGGGCAGCAGCTTTTGCATAAAGCCCAATACCTGGGCGGGTGTGTAATCGTTCTCCGCAACAGTTTTGGCATCATTGTCCACAGTGGCAAACTCAGTGATCCAGATAGGCAGGTGGTATTTGTTGTACAGATCCTGCAAGACCCCCACAAAATGCACATCATCCAACCCCACATACATATGTACACAGATAAAATCCACCCGGCGGCCTTGCGCAGCGGCCTTGGTCATAAAATCCGTAAACCATTGCTGGGTAGGCCAGGCTACGGCGGGACTTCCCAGTGGCAAGCCAATGCTTTCCAGCTGTGGCCATAAAGCCAGGGCATCGTCTACCGACATGTTAGACTGATCGGGCAGATCGGGCTCATTGAAGCCCAGGATGTATTTCACCTTGCCTTCCTGCTTACGCTGCTTCACATAAGCAATATTGTCTGCCGTTACATTGCCTTTGCCCCAGAACATGGTGGCAAATTCGCAGTTGGAAGGCGCTTTTTCAAAAGGCAGCGTAGTACCCCAGGTGTAGAACCAGTGGCTTTTCAGTTTGGTAATGTTACCATACCAGGTGCCATTGCTGGTGTTGGTGCTGAAATCGGCTCCTTTTTTACCAACGATGACAGTGTCTTTGCCATTGTTGTTGTCTCCGGGGCCGGGATCATTCTTCTTACTGCAGGATACGAATGCTAATACG
>Ga0209758_1004641_pt1 | contig 11255 bp, 9 predicted proteins | sample AraplaMF_Col_mMF_FD_184258 | JGI IMG/M metagenome (GOLD analysis project Ga0209758, IMG submission 184258) | Arabidopsis root microbial communities from the University of North Carolina, USA - plate scrape MF_Col_mMF (SPAdes) (version 2) | ecosystem: Host-associated > Plants > Roots > Endosphere ... | reverse complement strand
AAGAAAAAGATTAATTCCTATCTTTGCACTCCCGAAATTCAAAAAACGGGAATGATTCCGTAGCTCAGTTGGTAGAGCAATACACTTTTAATGTATGGGTCCTGGGTTCGAGTCCCAGCGGGATCACGGAAAATTGATTATAGGATCTTGTAAATGAATATGTTACAAGGTCCTTTTTCTCTTAGGTACAACATAGGTAAAACATTGTTTGAAAATGGTCACTGCATCATTTCTTATCAAATACATGCATCGCTTTATCCAATTCTTCATTCAATACTTTCGCGTAAATCTCTGTATGCTTCACTGAACTATGTCCCATTAGTTTAGACACATATTCAATCCTCATTCCTTTCTGTAACGCCCTTACAGCCCAGCTATGTCTTGCAGTAGGAAAAGATATATTCTTTTTGATTGCCGCCAATTTCCCTATTGTCCTAAGGCTTTTATTTGTATATGCTGTTGCTGAAGAGACAGCGTTAAAGATTGCAATCTTATCCTTTTCATTAGGACGAATTTTAAGAAAAGGGAAAATAAAAGATTCAGGATCGGGGATATCTATACGCTGCTTTGTTTGCGCCAAAGATTTGAAGTATTGGATAATCTCTAAAGATTCACAGGAAGCTTTATGTTCAAATCTTCTTTTGTTTTCTTTACCTGGAAATAGAGGTGCTCTCCGGTGAAATTTTTCCAGCGCATAAACAAAAGATCCGAGATGCGAATGCCTCCAGTATAGGCACTGAATACATAGAGTTTTCTGTGGAAATCTATCATTGTGCCTTCTTTAATCGACAGATTCTCAATTTTCGCTAGTTCATCATCAAGCAGAAACTCCCTTGATGTTTTTTGTCCCTTTAACTTGATTTTATTAAACGGATTCCTTTCTGCCAGCATCAGCTCTTCTGCAATTGCATCTTCAATCATCTTTCGTAGCACTTTCAAGTTGGAATGAATCGTGTTTGTGTGATTATCTAATTCTTCATTTAAGTATCGCTGAAAGTCACGGATAAGCACTACGTTAATCTCATCGAAGTAAAGTTTATCTTTACCATAAAACTTTTTGAATTTGGCAAGAATTCCCTTTTGCCGCCTGATTGTTCCTACACTTAATTCTTCTGACAGTGATTCGACCCTAATTTGCATATACTCAAAGAAGTCTTTTGGGATGTTCCCAACAATACGTGACTTAATATCAAAAGCAGTTACAAACTTTGATTTCATCTCCAGCTCCAATGCAATAGCCTCTGCTTCTGCCCCCTTCTGAGCCATATAGCTGTTGATAAGAGAAGCGTTTGGCGCATGCGGTTTAACTTTCCTTAGTTTATCATTCCAATTATTTGGATCTATGTAAACATCCAATGCTATGTACTTTGATTTTCTATTCTTGGTCACCCGCAAATAAATGGGTATCTCGCCACCCTGATTTAATTTATCCATTTTCGGAAATACTTTAACTGACGCCATATACTTTTTTGTATTATTTAGAATGAAATTTAATATGTAATTAAACGAATTTAAGAGTGGTCATTCCGCTTAGATTGATAATGGATATAGTAATACCATTGAAAAACTTACAACTTTGTGACATTACCCCAAAAAATCTGTATTCCTGATTCAAATTAAATGAGCGACCAAATCACAATTACTGTGGATAATGTTGGCATAGTAAGTACCAGAGCGCCAATAATCTCGACAAGGTAGTGAGTCGGCATCCACAGCAGAACTACTCAATTCCACGATTCTTAGTTGGCAGAATTCACTGACATAACAAGCGTCAGAAGAAGATCTAAACTTTAGGATTATATTAAAAAAATGAATAAATATCTCATAATACAAGATATTTTTAGTTCTTTTGTTATCTTTACCCCAATGTCAATTGCAAAATAATGAACCGTATTAAAGAAATACTGGAGGAAAAGGGTATTAAGCAGATCTGGCTAGCGGAGCAATTGGGTAAAAGCTATAATATGGTTAATGGGTATGTTAAAAATAGAAAGCAACCGAGTATTGAAGTTCTCTATGAAATAGCCAATATATTGGGAGTATCAGTTCGTGAACTATTAGTAGAAAATAGAAAAAATACCTAACCCTACATGAGCAGTCCCATCATACATATTGATGATCACGATAGTGAGGCAGATACATGCCGAAAAGACGTATTGCCTAAATTATACGAAAGCCAATGGACTGATGAATTAATCCTTGAGCAGCGGACATTCACAGACGGAAAGATTATTGTAATAGGACGAAAAGGGAAACGAAAAAAGGCTAAAAGGTTTGATTACTTGCTACGTTTTTCGCAGAACTTCCCCATTGCCGTCGTCGAAGCCAAAAAGAAATATAAATCCGCTAATGATGGCTTACAACAAGCGAAGGAATATGCCCAGATACTTGGGCTTAAGTTTGCCTACGCAACAAACGGAATTGAAATTATTGAATTCGATTTTATAACCGGAATTGAAACTAAAATTTCAACATACCCAACGCCAACACAGCTTTGGAACAGATTAAATCTTGTTGAACCTGTAAAGCCTGAAATACAGGAGACCTTCTTAAAGCCTTTTTATGCTACACCAGGAAAGGAAATCAGATATTATCAACGTATTGCAATTAATCAAGCAGTTAAGACAATTTTAGAAGGTAGAACAAGAGCATTACTAACTTTAGCAACAGGCACAGGTAAAACAACTGTAGCTTTTCAGATAATTTACAAGCTCTGGAATAACCGTTGGAATACCAAGGGCGAACATCGAAGACCAAAGATTCTATTTATTGCTGATAGGAGTATTTTAGTAACCGATCCTCACGCAAAAGACTTTGCCATATTTGGTGATGCTAGATGTCTGGTTCCAGAAGAAGGATTGCCAAGTAGCAGAGAAGTCTACTTTTCCACATATCAATCATTAGCAGAAGATAGTAACCGCGTAGGCGCTTTCCGAAAATTACAAAGGGATTTCTTTGACTTGATTGTAATTGACGAGTGCCATAGAGGAAGTGCATCAGATGATAGCAACTGGAGGGTAATATTGGGCTATTTCAATACGGCTGTCCATTTAGGACTAACGGCGACTCCACTTAGAGAAGATAATATAGATACATATGCTTATTTTAAAAACCCTTTATACACCTATAGCTTAAGACAGGGTATTGAAGATGGCTTCCTGGCTCCCTATTTGGTTCATCGTGTGGTTACCGAAGCAGATGCATTAGGTTTCAGACCGCAAGATGGACAACTTGATGACAATGGAGAACTGATCCCGGATGGTGTTTATACAACCCCTGATTTTGAAAATTCCCTTTCTCATTTACCGAGAACAAAAGCTGTAGTAAGACATCTGTACCATCATATGGTAAAATATGGAAGTTTTGACAAAACCATAGTATTCTGTGTGAATCAGGAGCATGCCGACCATTTTCGCAGAGAGCTAAGCAATCTGAATAAAGATCTTGTACGGCAATATCCTGACTATGTAGTACGTATTGTTTCAGAAGAGGGAGATATTGGAAAAGGCCACTTAAGCAAGTTTATGGATATTGATGAATCAATACCCGTTATTGTTACAACATCTAAATTGTTAAGCACTGGCGTTGATATACCTACTTGTAAAAACATTGTCATTTTCAGAGAGGTAAATTCAATGACTGAGTTTAAGCAAATCGTAGGCAGGGGAACACGTGTGAGAGAAGATAAGGAAAAACTATTCTTTACCATTTTAGACTATACAGGTAGCGCTACCCGCAATTTTGCGGACCCTGAATTTGATGGGGAGCCTCCGTTGATTACTGAAGATGAAATTGATAGTGACGGTAATACCATTGATATAGATGAATGGATACCAGATGTTCCAGAAGAAGATGAAGATAATTCAGGCAATGCACCTTCCGCGCTAAATGGTGAAAGTAATGGTGGCAACCAAAGAAGAAAATACTACATCAGTGAGGGGGAGGTTGCCATATCAGCAGAATCTGTACAGATACTGGATGCGAGCGGAAGGCTAAGAACGATCCAATTTACACAATACGCTCGGGAACAGATAATCACAATGTTCTCATCTATAAACGATTTGCGTAGCAAATGGAATGACTTGCAGGAACGTCAGCAAGTCATAGAAGAATTAGAGAACAATGGCATCTCAATTGAACAGCTTGTAGATATTACCAAACAGACACAAGTAGATCCATTTGACCTGCTTTGCTTTGTTGCTTTTGATCTGAAGCCTTTGACTAGAAAACAAAGAGCAGAGCTTCTCAAAAAAAACAAACCTGACTTTTTCGAGCATTATAGTGATAAAGCAAGACAGGTGCTAAACATGATTCTTGAAAAATACATTGAGTATGGAATTGACCAGATACGACCTGACATCATATCAGTAGAACCGATTGCTACACAGGGAAACCCGATTGAGATAGTAAATGAATTTGGTGGCATTGACCAATTTAAAAAAGCGATAGAAGAGTTACAAACACTGCTTTATTTAGAAGCGGCATAATTTTGAAAATGAGTAAGATCAAGAAGGAAAAAGCAACAAGAAAGGTAAAATCTCTAGCGGTAGAAACACCCGCCCAACGTTTGAGCGGCATTATAAAGACTTGTCGTAATATTATGCGGAAGGACAAGGGTATGAACGGTGACGCTGACCGCTTACCTATGTTGACTTGGATAATGTTTCTAAAGTTTCTGGACGATAATGAAACAGTTCAGGAACTACATGCGCAACTTGAAAACAAAAAATATAAACCGGCTATAGAATCACCATATCGTTGGCGTGATTGGGCAAAAGATGCAAATTTGACCGGTGATGATCTGCTGCAATTTATCAATGCAGAAAAACTGGAACTGCCTAATAATGCTGAAATATTAAAAAAAACGCCGAGACATTTAAAGGAAGAAAAAAGCAAAAATAAATCTGAAATAAGAGGATTGTTCAAATACCTGCGGGAATTGCAAAGTGAAACCGGTACAGAGCGAAAGGATGTAATTGCCACAGTGTTCAAAGGAGTACTCAACCGGATGATAAACGGTTATTTGCTTAGGGATATTGTAAATAAAATTGAAGAGATTCATTTCACTAGCAACGAGGAGCTGAATTCGCTTTCCCATCTTTATGAGAGTATTTTAAAAGAAATGCGTGATGCCAGCGGTGATGCAGGTGAATTTTATACTCCCAGACCAGTGGTTCGTTTTATGGTAAATATGCTGGACCCACAGATTGGAGAAACAATTTGGGATCCAGCCTGTGGAACGGCTGGCTTCCTTGTAGAGGCCTTTGAACATCTGAAAAAACAAGCTAAAACGGTAGCGTACAGGAAAATCTTGCAGGAAAAATCTATTATCGGCGGTGAGGCAAAGCCATTGCCATACTTGCTGGCACAAATGAACTTACTATTACATGGGTTGGACTATCCTCAAATTGACAGCGGAAACAGCTTAAGGTTTCCACTTAAAGATATCGGAGATAGCGAGCGTGTTGATATTGTACTGGCCAATCCTCCATTTGGAGGAGAGGAAGAGCGAGGAATCCTGAATAATTTTCCCGACGATAAGAAAACAGCGGAAACAACTTTGTTATTTCTCCAACTCATCATGCGGAAACTCAAACGCAAAAAGCCTGGACAGTCCGGAGGACGGGCGGCGGTGGTGGTACCCAATGGAACTTTGTTTGCAGACGGGATTGCCGCTCGGGTAAAAAAGCAAATGTTAGACGAATTTAACCTGCATACCATTGTGCGGTTGGGAGAAGGCATATTTGCTCCATATACTGATATCCCCTGCAATTTATTATTCTTTGATGCGGGCGGCCCTACCAAAGAAATCTGGTACTATGAACTACTGCCTCCTACAGATCGTAAGAAGTACAGCAAAACCAGGCCCATACAGGAGGAAGAGTTTACGGAAATATCAAAATGGTGGAATAAGCGGGACGTAAACAATAATGCCTGGAAGGTAAAATATGACGATATAGTAATAAGTAATGATAAAGTAAGGCATCTTAAAGTCGATCTTGATATTAAGAATCCAAATAGAAAGGGAGAATTTGACCATAGAAGCCCCGTGGAATTAATGGATTCAATCATTTCTAAAGAAAAACAAGTGATGCATTTGATAACTGAGATAAAAAAAGTTATAGCATAGGAGAATCTAATAATGGGAAATGTAAAGACTAAACTTATATCGGATATATATAACTATGAGAAGGGAGTGTTGCAAAGTTCAAAGAATACTCCTGGAAATTTTACGTTTATTACAGCCGCTGAAGAGTTTAAAACACATAATGAATACTATTATGATACTGAAGCATTATGCTATGCGTTTGGCGCATCAGGTTCTCTTGGGAGGACTCATTACTATAACGGCAAGTTTATAGCAAGTGATTTGGTATATGTCATGACCCTAAAAGATGAATATAAAAATAAAGTTGATCCAAGATACCATTGTTATTACCTTAATCACTACCGAGAGACGATTGTTCACAGAGCAAAATCAGGAACTTCAAAAATTTCTATAAATCAGAATGCGTTTTCCAATATTGAAATTCCTCTTCCAAGCCTTATCGAACAACAACTTATCGTAGCAAAAATTGAGGGCATCAAAGGTAAAATCGAATTTATTAAGCAGCTAAGGGACGAGCAAGAAAAGGATATCTTGCAATTTATCCATAGTAAATATATTGATATAACACGAGATGTTATAATGCTGGCAATGAATAATGTGGCTCCGATTATTCGCCGACCAGTTGAAATCATAGAAGACAAACTCTATCCGGAGTTAGGTGTTCGCAGTTTTGGCAAAGGCACCTTTCATAAACCTGCATTGTCAGGAATAGAAATCGGAACAAAAAAAATATTCCAGATTAAAGCTGGAGACCTAGTATTCAGTAATGTTTTTGCATGGGAGGGCGCTATTGCAGTTGCGAAAGAAGAAGACAATGATCGTTTTGGTTCACATAGATTTATTTCCTGCATTGCAGACAAGGGGAATGCATTACCTGAATTTTTATGCTACTATTTCCGAACGCCGGAAGGTTTAGAGGTGATTAATGCATGTAGTCCAGGAGGAGCAGGTAGGAATAAAACTTTAGGGTTAGACAAGTTAATGAGAATAAAAGTTCCCATTCCTCCAATTGAACTGCAAAAAGAGTTTATTGCTTTGCTTCATAAAGTCGATCAAGTTAATCATATCTGTAAAGAACAAGAAAGTGAATTAACTGAAGTTTTACCAGCTCTGTTAGACAAGGCATTCAAAGGCAAATTATTGTCCGAAGATATCGTCTACAAGCAAAAAGAAGATTATGTGTTTGAACGAAAAATTCAACCAAGTATTCCAGTTGCTGCTTCTCATAGAAATGATGATTTAGAGCTGGCAATGATTGTTGCTTTAATGGAAAGCAGGTTAGGTAATACCTATGGTGAGGTAGGTATTCAGAAAACAGTTTTTAATATAGAGGCATTTAATCCTGTTTTAAATAGGAAATATGACTTTGTTAATTACCATTATGGCACTTATTCCGCCGAGCTAAAGGAAACACTGAAAAGCAATCCATTTTTAGGGAAAAAGACGATAAAAGACAATGAGGTATTTACAATTTCCACTGGTTATAAGAAGAATGTTTTAAATGCGATTAGTGATAAGATCAATAAGAATTTTATCCTCGCTGTAAACAATGTCCTGGATCTTTATACAAGCCCTTTTATTGGTAAGCACACTGACAAAATAGAATTACTTAATACAGTTACTAAACTTATCATTGACCTGCAGATCACCGATTCAGACGCTATATACCAAGGAATGAAAAAATGGGAAATAAAGCAGCAAGGTTTTAAGACGAAAGCAGATAAGTTTAGTCTTACCGATACAACAAAAATTATTGAACTGTTGAAGTCATATGGTTTAGTTGATAAGTTGTTATCAGGAGAATAATTTTGATTGGTTAAGTAAAAATGAACTATAAAATGAGTGATGATAATATAAGAATGAATACATCGATCAATCCTAATGAAGAAGATAGTGTAGAGCAAGAATTAGTAGATTCTAGCAGCCTATTGATGGAAAAGCCATTTGATCCCACTAAGATCAATATAGAAACCAAAACCCCATCACTAGACACACTCATTAAACGTATTGAACGCAAAGAGATACAAATGGATACATCCACTTATTTCCAACGTCAGGATGATTTATGGGATGTCGTGAAACAAAGCCGCCTTATAGAGTCAATATTAATACAATTTCCATTGCCGGCTTTCTTTTTTGATGCTTCTGATGATAATAATTGGCTTGTAGTAGATGGTTTACAGCGATTAAGTAGTGTTCGCAATTTTTGCGTTACGAAAAAGTTGAAATTAACTAACTTAGAATTCTTAACTCAACTTAATGGCAAAGGGTGGAATGACCTTACTGGTGATTTAAGAAGGATTATTGAGGAAGCCCAAGTTGTTATTTATAAAATAATGCCAGGTACGCCTACAGATGTGAAGTTCAACATCTTTAAACGTATCAATACAGGCGGTTTAATTTTAGAACCACAAGAAATCCGGCATGCGCTATTTCAGGGAAAACCGGCAGAGTTCATTGCAAAATTGGGTAAAAATGATGCATTTCTTAAAGCAACTGACTGGAGAGTAAAAACTCATCGCATGTTGGACCGAGATTTTGCCAACCGCTTCCTGGCATTCTACCTTTTTGGCTATGAAAATTACACACCAGATTTGGATACTTTCATGAGCCGTGCCATGGCGAGTATTAATACCATGTCGCAAGAGCAATTGGATAAGGTAACTCATGATTATACAGATGCAATGAATATGGCACATGCAATTTTTGGGGAAGAGGCTTTTAGAAAAGTACACTATGAATACAAACGCCTTCCGCCTATTAATAAAGCCTTATTTGATGCTATAGCAACGCAGTTCGCTTTATTAAGTCGCGAGAAAAAAGAGCAATTGCAAATAAAAGGAGATGTATTTAAGGCTGGTTTATATAGCTTACTAAATGAAGATGATTACTTTTTCACTTCAGTTACAAGCTCTACGGGAGACCGGAACAGAGTTTATCATAGGCATGAAGAAACAAAGAAGTTAATACAACGCACAATACAATCGTAACAACGATGATACAATCCATAGAAATAAAGAACTTTAAATCTATTAAATCCAAATACTTTCCTCTTCGTAATCTCAGCGTTGTAATGGGCATGAATGGACAAGGTAAATCTTCATTTATTCAATCGTTATTGTTGCTTCGGCAATCGGAGAAATTAAACGAAGGTATACTAAAGTTAAATGGTGGAGAGAATGGGTTAGTAAATATAGGTACTACAAAAGACGCTCGCTACCAGTATAGCAAAGAGGAAGAGAACGTTAGCATTGCGATTCAATTTAAGGAGACAGAACCTTACCTAATGGAGTTTTTGTACGAAATCGATGCAGATGTTTTAAAGCAAAAGATGTTCCTGGCGGATCATTTTGAAAATTATCTTGAACAACATAGAGGGGAATCCTTATTTACTAATAAGTTTCAATATTTGAACGCACAAAGGATAGAGCCGAAAACGACGAATATCGGTAGCTATTCAAACGTGGTAGAGGCGAATGACTTAGGAAAATATGGGCAATATACAGCTCATTATATTGAATTAAGGGGGAATGAAGAAGTTGTGCTTAATAACATTCTTCATGAGGGTTCTAAAACTTATGATGAAGTAACAAAGAAGGAATTCGTCAATAAAACCCTTATTAACCAAATAAATTTATGGTTGGGTGAAATTTCGCCGGGAGTTAATGTTAGGACGACAAAAGTTACCTCGGAGCTTATATTGCTGGAGTATGTATTTAAACAACCGAATTTTGGTAACACAAACCGTTTTAAACCTGAAAATGTGGGTTTTGGAATATCCTATGCCCTTCATGTAGTAACAGCCTTACTAAAAGCTAAACCCGGAGATTTACTCGTTATTGAAAATCCCGAAAGTCATATTCATCCAAGAGGTCAAGCTGAGCTTGGCAAACTGATAGCACTAACTGCACAAAATGATGTGCAGATAATTATCGAAACTCATAGCGACCATATAATAAATGGAATAAGAGTTGCCGTAAAGGAAAAGCCAGAATTAAAAGACAGAACTATTCTATTCTACTTTGAAAAGGTTGTCACAGAAAGTGAGCAATATTCTAAGATAACGAATATTCAACTAGATCATAAGGGGGAGCTGAGCGAATATCCTAAGAATCTATTAGAAGAGTGGAGTAATCAAATACTAAAACTGTTGTAATGGAGCTAGTATTTAATGAATTAAGCTTTCTACCCCATTCAAATAATGAAGTTGTTCTAAAAAATCAATTCTATGATATGCTTAAGGTTTTTGAACACATTCAGGGCAAGTATGGATTTAAGCATATTATATTCCCTTCAAACATAGGCGATACACTTGTTACAGCGGGAAAAACATTTCTGCAATGGGTTTACGCCATACCTCATCAAGGCGAGAAAAACAAAATATTGAGCCTTGTAAAACGTCCATTTGGCAATGATGTGTTGGAAAACCAAGTGATGGAGTTAAATAGATACTATTACCATAATGAGGAAGCTGGGATAATCGAAAAATATTGTGTAGGGCTAGCAATTAGTTACCTGAAAGACAAGGTTGCTATAAGTCTGGCGTCCAACCCATGCTGGTGCTTACCACACATTACTTTTAAAGAAATCATTGATGATGAGCTCAATACTCAAGATGTCATCGCCGGAAATATTGCCGTAAATGTAAGCCTAGATGATGTAAAAGTTCAAAAGGCCTTGATGTATGCAGGAGAATTAGAGTTGATTGAATCACCATTATCTCCAGGCGATAAAGATATTAATCTGAGAGATGACCATGGGAAAGATAAACTCAAAGCTTTTGCGAAAAGGATCCTCCATTCAAAGCATATTATTTCCATAATTAATTCTTTGCCTTTTAATCCAAATGATATAAATCTAATTAAAGAAATCTATCCTGATGGTAAAATCGAATTAGTACTATACTGGGAAAGCGCCGGATATGGAATGGTAATTCAAACAACAGGAAGAAATTATAGGGAAACAGAGGCGATTGCAGAAATTATAAAGCAACGGTTTGATAGATAGTATTAAGTTTAAAAAATAGCTATAAACTGTAATAGTTCCGATTTGATCCAACAGTTAGGTTAAGATATCAGACAGCTGGTGGTAAATCGTCCAGCTGTTTTTCTTTAGCTAAAGATACGGTTTCTTCAAACGTCTGTAA
>Ga0209758_1004633_pt1 | contig 11268 bp, 13 predicted proteins | sample AraplaMF_Col_mMF_FD_184258 | JGI IMG/M metagenome (GOLD analysis project Ga0209758, IMG submission 184258) | Arabidopsis root microbial communities from the University of North Carolina, USA - plate scrape MF_Col_mMF (SPAdes) (version 2) | ecosystem: Host-associated > Plants > Roots > Endosphere... | reverse complement strand
GCGTTCGCCGCCGCCGACAAACGCCTCGCGCCAGCCGATGCCGGCCTTGTCCAGCGCGCGAAGAGCCGTGGCGCGCACGCCGCAGGGCGGCGCCAGCGTGGCCAGCGGCAGCGCTTCGCCGCGTGGCCTGCGAAACCGTGGCGCGGCGAACCAGCCGAATTCGTCCTCGGTGAGCGTCTCGCCGCCGCGCCGGCCGGCCTCCTGCCGCACGATCACCGCGTCGAGCTCGCCGGCATCGAACGCGTCGAGCATGCTGCGCGAAAAGCCGATCGTCACCGCCAGGCTGAGCCGGGACGACGCCGTATGCAGTTGTTCGAGCAGCGGCACCAGTTCGGGACCGGCGGCATGGTCGCTGATGCCGAGTTTGAGCTGATGCGGCACCGGGGCTGCTCCGGTGATCGCGCGGTCATGCGCCAGCATCAGCGCGCGCGCGTCATGCTGGAAGGCCGAGCCGTCGGCGGTCAGTCGCACCGCGCGCGGCGAACGTTCGAGCAGCCGCTTGCCGAGCAGCGTCTCCAGCCGCTGCAGCTTCATGCTGACTGCCGCCTGCGTGGTGCCGAGCGCCTCGGCGGCGCGGGTAAAGCTTTGCAGGTCGGCCACCAGCAGGAAGGCCTGCACGGCCGGAATATCGAGCGCTGTCATGCTGTCATCAATGCTGATTATGATTGATATAAACAATCATAAGGTATCAATATCGTGGACGCAGGTCTAGCTTGATGTGACGCGCTGTTCGAATGGCGCCCCAGACAAGGAGAATGACCATGCCCCTCATCACCATCACCTATGCGAGTTCGCGCCAGACGCCATCGCTAAAGGCCGACATCGCCGCTGCCGTCAGCGACCTCACCGCCAAGATCCTGCACAAGGACCCGGCGGTCACCGCCATCATCGTCAAGTCGGCCGATGCCGCGGACTGGTTCGCCGGTGGAAAACCGCTCGCCGAACAGAAGCTGGCGAGCTTCTGGCTCGACGTCCATGTCAGCGACGGCACCAACACCAAGGATGAAAAGGCGGCCTATCTTGCTGCCGTGTTCGAGCGGATGGGCGAACTGCTCGGGCCGCTGCATAACGAGAGCTACCTGCACGTCAACGAGGTGCGGGGCGATGCCTACGGCTTTGGCGGGCTGACCCAGGAACGGCGCTATATCGCCGGCAAGCTCGCGGTAGCGCCGCAGCGCGCGGCCGCGTAGCGTTTTCAAGCCAAACATGCCCCCGGACTTGATCCGGGGGACTGGTTCGCGCGACGAAACCGCGTCAAACAAAAACAGGGGCCCGTTCCGATTGCATCGGAAGGGGGCTCCGCCGCGATCAGGCGAGGGGCTCCGGCAGGCGCAGTTTCGAGGCGCCGAACACTTCCTCGAACGCCTGCCGCAGCGCCGCGTCGAGGTCGGCCATCGTCACCGGCAGGCCGAGATCGACCAGGCTGGTGACGCCGTAGCGCGGGTCGGCGACGCCGCAGGGGACGATCGCCGAGAAATGGCGCAGATCCGGCTCCACGTTGATCGAAATGCCGTGAAACGACACCCAGCGCCGCAGCCGTACGCCGATCGCGGCGATCTTGTCCTCGAAGCCACTGCCCTTGTCGGGCCGGCGCACCCAGACCCCGACGCGGTCCTCGCGCCGTTCGCCTTTGATGTTGAAGGCGGCCAGCGTGCGGATGATCCACTGCTCCAGGCCCGCCACATAGGCCCGCACATCGGGCTGGCGCCGCTTCAAATCGAGCATCACATAGGCCACCCGCTGGCCGGGGCCGTGATAGGTCAATTGCCCGCCACGGCCGGTCTCGAACAGCGGAAACCGGGCGTCCAGGAGGTCGCCGGCCTTGCCGCTGGTGCCGGACGTGTAGAGCGGGGGGTGCTCCAGCAGCCACACCAGTTCGGACGCCGTGCCTGCGGCAATGGCCGCGGCGCGCGCTTCCATCGCCGCCACGGCGTCCGGATAGGGAATCGGCGCCTCGGAGACCTGCCACTCCACGGCAGCCGAGCCGCCGGTCAGGGCAAAAGGCTTCAAATCGAGGGTCTGGCGGCCATTAACCATTCGCTAACCATAACGTGGTGGTGTCGGAACACTGCAATTTTGCATCTGTGCATGCGGGTCCCCAGTGCCAACCCTTGATAAAGTCACCGTCGATCTCATGGTGGTCCTCGGAACCACCTCCATGCCCGTCCACCAGGTCATGCGGCTGAGCCGCGGCGCCATCATCGAGCTCGACGCCACCGAGCAGGACGAGGTCAAGATCCTGGCCAACAACCTGCCGATCGCCTCCGGCGTGGTGATGGTCAACCGCAACCGCATTGCGGTCGAAGTCAAGCAAATGTTGCCCCGGACACCGGGGCAGAGGTAATCCCCACCGCCGTTTGCCCGGCGGACCGCGGGCCTTGTCCCCCCACCGTTGATTTGTTACATGGCGCCCCTGATCCGCGCCGGACGGGATTTTGGCGCCGATCTGAACGGAAGCTCGCCATGCCTGCGGCATAGGCGAACTTCGGAGCGCTCGTGGCGGAATTGGTAGACGCGCTGCCTTGAGGTGGCAGTGAGTAAAATCGTGGGGGTTCGAGTCCCTCCGAGCGCACCATCGACCTCAAACAACGTTTTGCTCGCGCAGATGGCTTGCGCGGCTATCGAAGCAAATCCGGTACGCCCAGGATCCATCCCTCCACTTGCGCCAGTTCCCGCTCGGCGGGCAAAAGGGCGGGTTGCAGGAGCGCCGCCAAGCTGCCGTCGCGGTCGGCCCGCGAAAGCCAGGCGGCGATGCTGAAGGCGTCATGCTGGTCCCTGGTGCGGCCCTCGCTTGCAAAGTTGCGGCTCCACAGCGCCGGATAGACTTCCGCGATGGCTGATCGCCCGGCCGGAATATCCCAGCCGTCGAACGGCCAGAAATGCACACGCTTGCCCAGCCGCTCGCGAATGAAGCGGAGCCAGGGAATTCCGGCGTGTGTGGATTTTGCCACTGATCCCGTCACGTCGAAATGGAAAACCGACTTGGCGCCGCCCGCGCGTATCTCGGTCAATCTTCTCCAGCGCGAATTTCCCATGCGCGCCGCACCGTTGCCCGCGATGCCTTCGCGCACAAAATCGACATAGATGCTCTCGTCTGTCGGCCAATGGCGCTGGAAGTCGTCGAGGAAGGCCGGCCAGTCATGCGCGAGTCCGTGCAGCTCAAAATAGCGAAGCGGATATGCCGATTGTCCGGGCGAATGCGGGCATCATCCAAATTGCCGAGTTCTGACGACGGTCATTGTGGCAAAGGCGCGTTCGGGCGTACGACGAAGAATACCGAGCCCGATGGGCGGATGAAAGCCCGTTGGGTCACGTTCCGTTTTGGTTCCGGACCGCCATCTGGCAGCAAAGCCATACCCTCTCGCCGCCAGGCCGTGGAAATTACATGCCGACGGCTCGGAACCCACGCCAATCATTGGCGTTGCGGTCCCTTCTGCGATGTTCACGAAACTGATAGGCAGAGTGGCGATGATGACCGGCGCCTCCGGGTCGCCGCCGACCCGCACTCTCAATCACATTCGATCGCGCCAACACGCCTGATCGATCGGAGCGAACTGATGAAATTCCTGGGCTACGGCTTTCGCGCGCTGAGCAATTTCGTGTTTCTGGCGATGGTTTATTTCAGCCTGAACTTCATCGACAAGTATCAGCCGCGCGCCATCGTTGCCGGTCTGATTCTGGCCTATGCGGCCATGCGTGCCGTGTCGGCGATTCGGTCATTCTACTTCTTTCAGCGCGTCGAGCGGCTGGAGACCGAAACGCGCCGGCTTGCCGGCATGATCGCCGGCGGCCCCGGTGAAGAAGTGGCCCGCAAGATGATCGTCAACGAGGTCGGCGAACTACGCCGTGGCCGCGAAATGCTGGCCTATATCGACCTGATGTTCCTCACCCTGATCATTCTGCTCTGCCTCGCCAAGATCGTATCGAATTGACCTGCGGCGTTTTCAGGAAGCATGCCCCCGGACGTGATCCCGGGGCGGCTACCGGTTCGCGTCAATAAGACGCGTCAGAATATCGGGCCGATCCGCCTTGCCGCGTCATCGCGCCACAACCGGTCCGCGCTGCAAGCCGGTTTCGGTCACCGGCACGCTGCCGGGAATCGGACGCTTCGCCGCGCTGACATCGAGCGACATCAGATCTGCGGCGTTGTCCGCGTGCTTCCCGGGCGCAGCCGTCATCGGACCGGCGCGATAGAGCGCAGCGGCCAGGGCCTTGGCCGCCGCGTGGTTGTCTTCCGGGATCTGGAAAATGTCTTTTGCCGGGACCGGGAGCGTCGGCATATTGCCGGCGGCGCGGATCGGCGTCTGCCGGGGCCAAAACGCCGGTTGCGGCAGCGGGACCTCGCCGCGTCCGAGCCGCTTGGGGCGGTCGAACGGACCGGCCCATGCCGCGTGATCCGAGTCCGACAGTGCCGGTGCCGGCAGCGTATTGACCGCCACAAAGCTGAAACCGGGGACGTTCGGCCAGTGCGCGATCGCCACGGTTTCGGACGTCGGATGCAATTGCCATTGCTGTGGCTCGGTCGGAGTCTTCGGCCGCTCCGGCGTCGCCGGCACCACATGGACGATGCGGTAGCCGCGCGCCTTCAGCGTCTGCAGGAGTCTCGGCAGCGCGGCCACGGTGCGCGCCTGGATGTCGTGCAGCAGCAGGATGCCCTTGCCCTTGGCCTCCAGCCGGGCCATCGCCAGATCGAACACCCGCGCGGAGGAAATGTGCCGCCAGTCATCGGCGGGGAAATCGGCGCTCCAGGTCTGGATGCCCTGCGCGGCGAGATAGTTCTCGACGGCTTCAGCACGCAGCAGGCCGGGGATGCGGAAGAACGGCGCGACCGCGGCGGGATCGCCGAGTGCCGCGACCGTCGAGGCGATGCCGTCATCGATCTCCTGCCGGGCCTGGTCGATCGGCATCTTGTTCATGCTCAGAGGATGGTTCTGGCTGTGGGTGCCGATGGTATGGCCGGCGGCGCGGAGCTTGCGAACGCCCTCGGGATTTTCACGCGCCATCCGCCCGATGGTGAAGAACGTCGCCTTGACGCACTGCGCTGCCAGGATAGCCAGAACCTGGTTGCTGTGTTTCGGCAGTGGACCGTCGTCGAACGTCAGCACCACCTCGTGGTCCTGCAGCGGCAGGGTTTCATTGTACTGCATGGTGCCGATGCGCGGATGTTCGCTGGGATCGACCACCAGCGTCCGCGAAGTCCCCAGCGCGCCGGGGTTGCCGGGGCAATCGCCGGCCGAGGCGGATCCGGCGGCAATACCTGCAGTCAAAAAGCCTGCGGTCAACATACCCAAGCCCAGCATGGCCCGCGGCCGTGCCCAATATCCCGTCGACGCAATACTCATCATTAAAAACCGTAACACAATTCCGAGGGCCAAAACCTAGAGGCGGGGCATGAACGCGGCCTTAATAGCCCGGCTAGTCCCGCGAAGGAACACCACCGGCGTGATTCTCCTGCCGTGGCGGCGGGACCGCCACCAGGTGGACCACGCGATACTGATTATCGCGCAAAAAACGCAGAAACTCGGGCAGCATGGCGGCGGTTTGTGCCTTGGTGTCGTGAAACAGGATGATGCCTTTTCGGGCAACCCGTAACCGATCCGTGATCAGCTTCAGCTCCTGCTGCGGCGTCATCGGCAACCAGTCGCTGGCCCAGAGATCGGCGCCGAGCACCACGATGCCGCGGGACTGCATCAGATCGAGCAGGGCCGGGGTGGATTCGAAGTAGGGAAACCGGAACAGCGGCGTCGTCGGGACGCTGACCGCCGTGCCATTGAGCGCCGCCTCGTCGGCGGCAATGCCGCGGTCGATATTCTCCACCGCGGCCGTGGTCTTGATCTGGCTCGCATTGGGATGCGACCAGGTGTGATGTCCGACGGTGTGGCCCTCCGCAGCGATCCGCTTGACCAGCGCCGGATTGGCCGCGGCGCTCTGCCCGATCAGGAAGAACGTCGCGCGCACGCATTCGTCCGCCAGCGCCGCCAGCACCTTGGTGGTGGTCGGCGGATTCGGGCCGTCGTCGAAGGTCAGCACCACCTCCTTGTCGGCGAGCGGCAGGGTCTGCGGAAAGCTATGCAGCCCGGCGCGCGGAAAACTCGCGGCATCCACGGTCAGAACCCGCGCGGTGCCGAGCACGCCCTGGCGCGGGCATTCGGCCGCATGTGCCGCAGCCGTTGCGGCAATCAAGGCAGCGATGGCGGTTCGCACCACGATCATGACACTTTCCCCGCGGCGGCCGATCTGCCGCGTCTGCGATCTTTATCATTGCGCTCGGCATCGCCGATTGGCTAATGCCTGACGCAGGATCGGGTTTCGATCCCATTGTTGAAATAGCGCATTTCGCTGGAAGTCGCGCTAGTTCTTTGCCCCAACCGGACCGGCGAGGCGTTGCATGGCCGATGACGTGGACGTGGCTGACTCCGCTGGCGGGCCGGATTCCGTGCTCGACCGTCACCAGATGCGTGACGAGGAGGGCGACATCCGTCCGGAATTCGTCGCCGAGATTTCGCGCGCGGTTCAAGGCGGCGATGCGGCATTCCTGCGCGAGATCGTCGCCGAACTCCATGAAGCGGATCTTGGCAATCTGATCGAGGCGCTCGATCCCGACGAGCGGCCCCGCCTTGTGGAACTCACCGGCGCCGATTTCGACTTCTCGGCCCTGAACGAAGTCGACGACACCGTCCGCGAGGAAATCCTCGAAGAACTCGAGCCGGAGACCGTTGCCGAGGGCGTTCGCGAACTGGAATCCGACGACGCGGTCGAGCTCTTGGAGGGCCTCGACGAGGAAGACCAGGAGGAGATCCTCGAAAAGCTTCCGCCGTCCGAGCGCGACGCGCTGGAACGCAGCCTCGAATATCCGGAAAACTCCGCCGGCCGGCGGATGCAGACCGAATTCATCGCGGTGCCGCCGGACTGGACGGTGGGACAGGCGATCGACTACATGCGCGACACCCCCGATCTGCCGGAGCGGTTTTATGAAATCTACGCGGTCGACGCCGCAAAGCACTGGCAGGGCGCGGTCGCGCTCGACGTGCTGCTGCGGTCGCGCCGTCCGGTGCAGCTCGCCGAACTGATCGACGAAGACCGCCGCCGCGTCTCCGTCCTCGACGATCAGGAGGAAGTGGCGCGGATGTTCGGCAAGTACAACCTCGTCGCGGCGCCGGTGGTCGACACCGAGAACCGGCTGGTCGGCGTCGTCACCATCGACGACGTGGTCGACGTCATCGAGGAAGAGGCCGACGAGGACCTCAAGGCGCTCGGCGGCGTGACCAGCGACGAAGAATTGTCCGACAACTTCTGGACCATCGCCAAGGGCCGGTTCAGCTGGCTGCTGGTCAACCTCGCCACCGCGTTTCTGGCCTCCTCGGTGCTGGGGCTGTTCGAGGGGCAGCTCGAACAGATGGTGGCGCTGGCGGTGCTGGCGCCGATCGTGGCGAGCCAGGGCGGCAACGCCGCGACCCAGACCATGACGGTGGCGGTGCGCGCGCTCGCGACCCGCGAACTCGGATCCAACAACGCCTTTCGCGTGGTGATGCGCGAGGGGCTGGTCGGCCTCGTCAACGGGCTGGCGTTTGCGGTCATCACCGGCGTCGCCGCGGTGGCCTGGTTCAGGGTGCCCGGTCTCGGCGTGGTGATCGGCCTCGCCATGCTGTGCAACCTGATCGCCGGCGCGCTCGGCGGCATCCTGATTCCGATGGTGCTCGAGCGGGTACGCGCCGATCCGGCGGTGGCGTCGGGCACCTTCGTGACGACCGTCACCGACGTGGTTGGATTCTTTTCGTTCCTCGGGATCGCCACGCTCTGGTTCGGGCTGAAATAATTCATCGGACTTTAACACGGATCGACGACCATCGGCCCGGTGAGGTCGAACATGCAGCGCTTGCGGCTCAAGGCGGATGGACGGATCGTCGAACTGCGCGACGGCCAGGAATTCCCGCTCGCCCCGGTGACCCCGACGGTTCGTGCGCTGCGCTTGCGCGCACGGCTGACGCAGACCGAATTCGCGGCAAGGCTCGGCGTCCCGGTCGAGACCATCCGCAACTGGGAGCAGGGCAAACGGATGCCGCGCGGGCCGGCCCGGGCGCTGCTCGCGGTGATCTCGCACGCGCCGGACACGGTGTTTGCTGCCCTGGCAACCGCCGCGCCGCAGCTCTGAGACGGAACCCCGAGGCATCCGGCCTGTTACCCGATTGGCAGCGACGCCTCCAGGCGACATAATGGCGGCGCGGGCGCTCGTCGTCTCGCCTATCTCCGGAAGAGGCCATCATGCAATTCGTTGAGGCCGGCGGTGCGAAGATTCCGGCCATCGGGCTCGGCACCTGGGAACTGCGCGGACGCACCTGCGCCCGCGTCGTGGAGCAGGCGCTCAAGCTCGGCTACCGCCACATCGACACCGCGCAGATCTATGAGAACGAACGCGAGGTGGGCGAGGGGATCCGGGCGTCGGGTGTCAGGCGCGAGGAAATCTTCGTCACCACCAAAGTGTGGACCACGCATTTCGCGCCCAATGACCTCGAGCGATCCGCCAAGGACAGTCTGGCCAAGCTTCGTCTCACCGAGGTCGACCTGTTGCTGCTGCACTGGCCGAACGCCCACGTGCCGCTGCAGGAAACCCTCGGTGCGCTGGCCCATGTCAAGGCGCTGGGCATGGTGCGGCACATCGGCGTTTCGAACTTCACCGTGGCGCTGCTCGACGAGGCGGTGTCGCTCTGCGCCGAGCCGTTGATCTGCGACCAGGTCGAGTACCATCCCTATCTCGACCAGTCCAAACTGCTGGAGGCCTGCGCGCGCCACGGCACGGCGCTGGTCGCCTACAGCCCGATCGCCAAGGGGCGCGTCAAGAGCGACCAGGTGCTGGCGCGCATCGGCGCCGGCCACGGCAAGAGCGCGGCGCAGGTCTGCCTGCGCTGGCTGGTGCAGCAGAACGTCGCCGCCATTCCGCGCACCTCGCGGATCGAGCGGTTGTCGGAAAACATCGAGGTTTTCGATTTCGAGTTATCCGACGACGAGATGCGGCAGATTTTTGCGATGACCGGGACAGGCAGGCGCCTGACCGATTTCGGCTTCGCGCCGAAATGGGATTGAGCCGCTTCAGCCAATGATCATGGCGGCCGACGATCTTGGCGGCCATTGATCTTGCCGGCAGGATCGCCCATCACAGCGCACCAGCAACCCGGCGGTCGATCGCATGTTCTTCGTGCTCTCCAAGGTTTTGGGCTTCTTCACGGTCCCCTCGAACGCGATCGCGGTGCTCTGCACGCTCGGCATCGTCCTGTTGCTGACCCGGTGGCGGCGCGCGGCGACCAGGCTGCTTGCGCTCGGGGTTTTCCTGCTGCTGCTGTTGGGCTATTCGCCGGCCGGCAACGTGCTGCTGTTGATGCTGTCGGAGCGCTTTCCGGCCTGGCAGTTCGACGGGCGGGAGCCGGATGGCATCATCGTGCTCGGCGGGCCGATCGATTCGGAAGTGTCCGCGGCGCGCAACGCGCTGGAGACCGATTCGTCCGCGGAGCGGCTGATCGCCATGCTGGAATTGGCGCGCCGGTTTCCCAAGGCGCGCATCGTGTTCAGCGGCGGCAGCGGCAACCTGATCACCAATTCCGTTGCGGAAGCGCCGCTGGCCGGCCAGTTGCTGAGCCGTTTCGGGGTTGCGCCGGATCGCATCGTGCTGGAAGACAAGTCGCGCACGACGGAGGAAAATGCCGTCTTCACCCGCCAACTGGTGACGCCGAAACCGGGCGAGCGCTGGCTGCTGGTGACCTCGGCCTTCCACATGCCGCGCTCGATCGGCGCCTTCCGCCGTGCCGGCTTTGCCATCGAAGCCTATCCGGTGGACTGGCGCACCCGCGGCTGGGTCGACGCCATGACGCCGTTCGACAAACTGAGCGCAGGGCTGGCCCGCGCCGATGTCGCGGTGCACGAATGGACCGGGCTCATCGCCTATCGCATCAGCGGGCGCAGCAGCGCGCTGTTTCCGTCGCCGTGATCCGCCGCTTCCGGCTCAATCCTGCCGTGGCAGGCCCAGCCGATAGACGCCGCGAAAATCGTTGGGATCCGCCGGCTTGCCCTTGCGATAGATGACGAGGCGGCCGGCCTGCGCCAATGCGACCGCCGCGCGGCGGATCGGCACCAGCAAGCCATGCCAGTCGCCGTCCGGCTGGATGGCATGGGCGATTTCGGGCGCGCTGAGCGTTGTCGGTGCGCTGGGCGGTCCGCCGGCGCGCGTCAGAATGTCGAGGATGGATTGTTCGAGCGAGGGGGCCGCGGCTGGCGGCGAATCGGGCAGTGACATGAGCCATGCCTTGCAGGATCGACGTCCCGGCCGCAAGCGTCAGCGACCGCACGACGGACGTTGGCTTCACTGCGGATCGGGTGCAGGATAGCGACCTGGGGGCGGCTCGGGATGCACCTCTCTCTGTGGAAGCAGGCGCTGCGCGTCGTGCCCGATGCGGTGTGGGATCGCAAGGACCTGCGCGCGCTTGTGTTGGCCGACAACGATCTGACCGAGGTGTCTGACCGCATCGGCGAATTGCGAAATCTGCGGATGCTCGACCTCGGTCACAACAAGCTTCGCCGGATACCGGAAAGCCTGGGCGCGGTCGTCGGACTGACGGACTTTCTATACCTGCACGACAATGAACTGGCCGAGCTTCCTGCTTCGCTTGGGCAACTCACCCGCTTGCGCTACTTGAACATCAGCGACAACGCGTTTGATGTGCTGCCCGAGGCAGCGACGGCGATGTCCGGTCTTATCGAATTGCGCGTGACGGACAACCGCCTGACCAGTCTTCCGCAGTCGATCTCACGGCTGACGCGACTCCGCGAACTGCATCTGCGCAACAACCGGCTCGCCACGTTGCCGGACGACGTCGGCCGGCTGATCGAACTGCGCCAGATCGACCTGAGAGGAAACCCCGTCGTCAGCCTTCCGAAAAGCCTGCTTGAGCTTCCGCGGCTGGAGAAGCTCGATCTCCGATGGATCGATACCCTCGATCCGCCGGCGTGGTTCGCTGAACTCGAAGCGCGCGGCTGCGCCGTCTATCTCTGAGGTCGAGGATTCTATAGCGTTTTCGAGCGAAGTGGATACCGGTTCGCGTGAAGAAAACGCGTCAAAACAAGAATCTAGAGCCCGGTTCTGATTCAATCAGAACCGGAAAGGCTCTATGCTCCCATCGCGCGCCAGGCGTTCGAGGCGAATTGCCGGCGCCAGGTGACGATAACCACGGCGGCGGTCGACACCAGCAACGCCCAGGGGCTGACGAACCAGCCGAGGTA
>Ga0209758_1004632_pt1 | contig 11268 bp, 13 predicted proteins | sample AraplaMF_Col_mMF_FD_184258 | JGI IMG/M metagenome (GOLD analysis project Ga0209758, IMG submission 184258) | Arabidopsis root microbial communities from the University of North Carolina, USA - plate scrape MF_Col_mMF (SPAdes) (version 2) | ecosystem: Host-associated > Plants > Roots > Endosphere... | reverse complement strand
CCTCGCCCGCGGCCCAGCGGGCGCCGGCGAGGGCGCGGTCGAGATAATGTTCGAGGACCCGTTCCGGGATCGTGGCCAGCGCGCGCCGGCCGATTTCGAGGTTACGCCGGCCCCCGGCAATGGCGGGGGCGAGCTGCGACAGGCGAAAGCTTGCGGCGAAAGTGTGCAGGGTATTCATGATTGGCTCCGTCGAGATCTGATGATGCGAAACTAGCAAGGTGCTGCTGCCAACGTCGTGTCAGCATCGGCGGCGAACCGGTCGCGAAAAAAGCAAGGAACGACATCAGGCGGCAGGGAGCGCCTTGCCGATCACGCCCGCCAGAACGGCTTTTCCGCCTCAAAAACGACGTCGCTCCAGCTCAGGCCGACGTCGTGCAAGTCGCGCTCGGTCCAGCGCGACAGGTCGCGCCGCTGCCGCCGCCGCTGCCGCCAGACCTGAAGCGTCTCGAGGGTCCGGGCCAGCAGCGCGGGCCCCGGATGACTGGCCATCAACTCATGAGTGTCAGTGCTCATTGTGATCTCCTCGGTCAGAAGCGATGCTCGAACGCGCAAACTCTCCCCGCGTCGTCCCAGCCTCGAGCCGGGACGACGGTGGTGAGGACATCCCCTCAGGCTGCGACGGCGTCTGCCGCGGACCAGGCGTGCTCGGGGTAATACGCCGCCATCATGCGGTCGACATAGGCGGTGATGGCCCTGCAGCCGGCGACGCGGCGCCGCAGCGGCGAGTCGAAGAACGGCGTCAGAATTCCGGCGAGCGCGCCGAACGCGGTGGCGTCGGTGCCACTGGGCCTGTCGCCCATCAGATACCGGCCCTCGGCCAGCGCCACCGACAACGCCAGCAGCGAACGGCCAATCAGCTCCAGGGCTTCGTCCGGATCATGCCGGCCAAGCCCGCTCAAACGATAGTTTTCCGCAACCCGCCACTGCGCATCCTCGCGAAGTTTCTCGCGCAGATGCTCGGGCGCGGCGTCGAAAAAGTGCGTCGGCCCCTTGGCGAAATTATCCGGATCGACCCAGCGGGCGCCGACCAGGGCCCAGTACAGGTGGCCTTCGATCATGCGCTCATAGGCCCAGGCCTGGGCGCGCTGCCGCACGTCGAGGCCATCGTCGAAATCGAAGCCGTATTTGCGCTCGATATGGGCGCGGATGAAAGTGGAGTCGGCGATCCGCTCGCCGTCGTCGTCGATATAGGGCAGCTGTCCCTTCGGCGAGGACGGCGGCATCGCCCGCTCCTTGCGATAGGCGAGACCGGCCATCTTGAGCTGCACCTCGGTCTTGGTGACGAATGGGCTGATTTCCGGCAGGCCGAAACCGGCGCCGAAGCCGTGGAGGATGATCATGCGGGGACTCTTCATCTGTTGGAAAGTGGCCTAAACTTACCCACCCGCTGCTGCCACCGTGCTGTCAGCATCGAAACCACCCGCAGCAAGAGACCCCCGATGAGACGCGCCGACCGGCTGTTCCAGATCATCCAGGTGCTCCGGCGCAGCCGGAAACCGCTGACCGCCGATGCCATCGCCGCCGAGCTCGAGACCTCGAAGCGGACGATCTACCGCGACATCGCCACCCTGATCGGGCAGCGGGTGCCGATCCGCGGCGAGGCCGGCATGGGCTACATCCTGGAGCGCGGCTTCGACATGCCGCCGCTGATGCTGACGCCGGACGAGATCGAGGCCGCGGTGCTCGGCGCGCAATGGGTGGCGAGCCACACCGACCCGGCGCTGGCGCGGGCCGCCGAGGACCTGATGGCGAAAATCGCCGATACCGTGCCGGAGCGGCTTCGCCCCTACGTGCTGGAGCCCGCCACCCGGGCCCGGCCGGACTGGAACGCCACGCCCGACACCATCGACATGGCGCAGATGCGGGCGCAGATCCACGCCGGCAGGAAGGTCGCGCTGCGCTATTGCGACGAGCATGGCCGCGACTCGACGCGCACCATCTGGCCGATCGCGGTGGGCTATCTCGCCACCGTCCGCCACGTGATTGCGTGGTGCGAGCTGCGGTCGGATTTTCGCAGCTTTCGCGCCGACCGGGTGGTCGAGGCGACCTATCTCGAGGAAAAATATCCGGAGCGCCGCGAGGCGCTGCGGGTGAAATGGCGCCAGACGCTGGACTACATGCGGCGGGCGGACAGCTGAACGGCGTATCGGGAACCAGCGCGCTGCGCTCGAGCCTTTCCGGTTCTGATTGAATCAGAACCGGGCTTTAGATTCTTGTTTTGACGCGTTTTCTTCACGCGAACCGGTATCCACTTCGCTCGAAAACGCTATAAAGCAGCGCAATGGAAACCATCCGCCGCGTGACCGACGACCCAGGCCCGTGCCAGGCCTGCGGCGCCTGCTGTTCGTATTCGCGCAACTGGCCGCGCTTCACCACCGAGGACGATGCCGCGCTGGATCTCATTCCCGAACAATTCGTCAATGAACGGCTGTCGGGCATGCGCTGCGAGGGCGAACGCTGCAGCGCGCTGACCGGAAAGGTCGGCGAAGCCGTGGCGTGCGGGATCTATGCAGTGCGACCGGAGGTGTGCCGGACCTGCATGCCGGGCGATGCCGAATGCGCGATGGCGCGACGGCGGTTCGGATTGCCGCCGATCAGCGGCAGCGCATGAATTGACGATGCCGGATGCGCAATGCGCCGATCAGGCGTGAGCCAGTTCGCTCTCGTCCGCGTCGTCCTCGTATGCCGCGAAGGTGCTCAGCGGTTTGGTCGACAGCGTGATCGGCTTGCGATTGCCGTAGGCCGCCGGTCCCGCGGCGCGCGTCGAAGGCGCCTCGCGCGACAGCGCATAAAGCGTCGAGCCGACACGTCCGCCGAGCTGGATCAGCTCGCGTTCCGTGCAGCTTGCGGCGATGGTGAGGGCCAGCGCGTAGAGATGGCTGCGCCGGTAGCAGAACAGCGCCAGCATCGCCCGCACGTCGGAAGAGACGCTCTCGACCAGCTGGTTGAGGCCGTTCTCGCTCGAGCGATACATCTCGCCGAGCAGTTCCTCACGCACCGGACAGAAATCGTTCTCGAAGGCTTCGCGGCTAGTCCACATGGCGGTTCTCCATGCAATCGAGCATGCGATGCAATTGTTTAACGAGAGGTTAACCAAGCATCCTGCTATGAATACGGGGACTTGACTGCGCCGGCGAATCAGATTTCGGCGCATGCCTCGCGATGGCCCCGCGGAAGCATCAGCCGTTCGCCGCCATGAAGATCGCCAGGAAGAATCCGGTGAGATGATGCAGCGCCTGGTCGATGCCGATCAGCCACCAGAACCACTGATGTTCATGGGTGACGTTGAACGTCGAAACGCAGAGGCCCTTGGCGCGGTCGACGATGAGGTGGATGACGAAATCGATCAACCCGACGAACCAGAAACGCGGCGCGATGATCAGGATCAGGACGGTGCTCAGCGCGCCGTGGATCGCGCAATGAACCAGCAGCGGCAGCGCCCAACCGGTCTTCTGGTCCTTGCCGAGCGCCATCCAGGAGTTTTGCAACAGGAAGTCGGCGACCACGTGCTTGATGGTCAGGACAAGCATCCACCCGACCAGCGGACCAAGCGCAATCGACGACGACATGGGGGGAAACAACAAGCTAACGCCCTTTTTGGAACTGAAATGGATTAAGCCCGACCGAAATCCAGGCGTTCAGCGCAACTCTCCCGCAACCCCGAGTGGTTCACTCGAAACACGGCATTTATGACATTTCCGGAAGCAGATTGCACGGTGGGGAACTCGAAAAACCCTGGGTGTGACAAAGAGCGATAGTCCGCCGGCGTCGCCGCAAGCCCACCAAGGTAGGGTTACTGCACGGATGCGGTTTGCAATCCGCCGCCGGGGCGATATCATCGGCCGGGTTAAAATTTGTTGTTGTTTTAGATATTTACGATCGCGCCCGAGCGTTGCGCCGGAGCCGGATTGCGGTACCGACACGCTGCTCCGGTGGCATGGATGCGGCCATGAGCACGGAAATCCCCACGCCATCGCCGGTGGAAAAGTCCGCCGCGTCGTCGCCCACGGCCATGACCAACCGCAAGCAGGCCCTGGTTTTTGTCGCGCTGACCCTGATCCTGACCGTGGCCACGGTGTGGGGCGGCAGGGCCTGGTTCAAGCATTCCGAAACCCTGGTGTTCGCCACCGGCGAGGCCGGCGGGGTCGAAGCGGGTTTTGCCAACAAGCTTGCCGCGGTGCTGAAGGCCAACAATTCGCGGCTGCGGCTGAAAATCGTCGCCAATGCCGACAACGCCAAGGCGCTGGCGCAGTTCGACCGCAGGCAGGCCGACCTCGCGATCCTGCGAACCGACGCCAAGGTGCCGCCGCGCGCCCGCGCGATCGCCGTGCTCGACCACGACGTGCTGCTGCTGCTCAGCCCCGGATCCAAGAAAATCGCCTCGCTGGCCGCGCTGAAGAAAAGGAAGATCGCCGTGCTCGGCGGCGGCGACAAGGACCTCGCGCTGGTGCGCAGTATCCTCGATATCCAGGAGAATACCGAGGGCGCAGCGCGCATCGTCCAGGCGCCGGCGAATTCCACCCTCGACAAATTGCTCGGCTCCGGCGGCTTCGGCGCAGTCATCGCCATCACCCACGCCTCGAAGATCGTGAAGGACAAGAGCTACGAACAATATGCCAAGCGCGGCGCCGGGTTCGTGCTGAACCCGATCGACGAAGCCAAGGCGCTGGCGCGGAAAAATCCCGGCCTCTCGGAAGAGACGCTGGAAACCGGGATGCTGTCGTCGGCGCCCGCTATTCCCGATGACGACCTGACCACGATCGGACTGGAATGGCTGCTGGTCGCGCAGTCGAAGCTGCCGGTCGGCACCGCCGAGGAGCTCGCCCGCACGATCTACGAGAACAAGGCGGAACTGGCGCTGCCCGACGGTTTCGCCTCGAAAATCGAGCCGGCCGATACCGACAAGGACGCCTTTGTCGTCGCCCATGGCGGCGCCGCCGGCTACATCAACGACGACACCAAATCGTTCATGGATCGCTACAGCGACGTGATGTATCTCGGCGTCGCGGCGCTCAGCATCATCGGATCGATCTTTGCCGGGATCTACACCAAGCTGACGCGCGTCGCGCCGGAACGCGCCAGCCAGCTGGCCACCGCCATCCTCGACATCGGCGAGCGGATCGAACATGCCGGCTCGCTGGATGCGCTGGAAGCCCTGCAGGAAGAGCTCGAGGCGGTGCTGCGCGGCGTGGTGATCGGGCTGCGCGACGGCACCATCACCAGCGACGGACTGGACACCTTCCGGCTCGGCTACGAGTTCGTCCGCGACGAGATCGCGATGCGCCGCGACAGCCTCAAGCGCCACGGCGGCCATGACGACAACCTGGTGGTGGTGAAGACGGCGCACGGCGGCTGAGACGGCCGGCGCCGTTGCAGGCCACGGTTACCGAAAAATCCGTTGCCTCCACTGCCCAAGTATTGAAATGATCGTCTCCGGAGACTGCATTCTCGAGAAGAAGGCGATCAAGGCGATGAGGAAGGCGGTGGTCGGCGTGATCGGCAACGCGCATCTGGTGGAAAACCGGTTTGCGGTGCAGATGGCCGGCGAACGCAATCTGCGGGCGATCACCGACGTCTGCAATGCGCTGCCGCTGATCTTCGCCGGTTCGCCTGACATCACCGACATCGACGCATTGCTCGGGGTGGTCGACGGCGTGCTCCTGACCGGCGCGCGGGCCAACGTCCATCCGACCCGGTTCGGCACCGAGGCGCATCCGCGCCACGAGCCGTATGATCACGCCCGCGACGACGTGGCGCTGGCGCTGACCGAAATCTGCGTGGCGCGCGGCGTGCCGATCTTCGGCGTCTGCCGCGGAATGCAGGAGATGAACGTGGCGTTCGGCGGCTCGCTGCATCCGGAGATCCGCGAACTGCCGGGCCGGATGAATCACCGCATGCCGCGGCTCGAGACCGGCGAGATCCATCCCGACGCCGCGGTGATCTTCGCCGACCGGCATGACGTCAAGCTGGTCGCGGACGGCATTTTCGCGCGACTGCTCGGCTGCGAGACCATCCGGGTCAATTCGCTGCATGGCCAGGGCATCCTGGAGCCCGGCAAGCGGGTGGTGGTCGAGGGAATTGCCGAAGACGGCACCATCGAGGCGATCCGGATCGCCGACGCGCCCGGATTTGCACTCGGCGTGCAGTGGCATGCGGAGTACGACCCGCAATACAACCCGGTGAACCGCGCGCTGTTCGAGGCCTTTGGCGCCGCGATCGCGGAACGGGTGCGGGGGCCGGGGACCGGCAGGATGACCGCGGAAATCCGGCCGCTGCGGTAGGCGGGAAGCGTCTCAGCCGCCGCGAACTGCTCGCGAGGGATTATTCGACGTCTTTCAACGAGTCGTCCCGGACTTGAGCCGGGACCCAGACGCCGTGTCGTTGCGTTTTTCCGCAGGGTGGCAGTGGCCCTGCTTCATCACCGATGCCAGGGGTTATGGGTCCCGGCTCAAGGCCGGGACGACGGGGGAATTTTAGCCGGCGTTCCCGCCTGCCCCCGCCCTGATCTGGGCGATCGCGCGCTTGAGCGCGACTTGGCGCGGGTCGGGCATGGCGGCGGCGCGGGCTTCGGTGATGGCGGCGGACAGGTCCGGCAATTTCAGCTTGCCGTCGAACACCGGCTTGGCGAGCTGATCGATGATCAGGTGCCAGTCCGCGAGTCCCTGGCGATAGGCGTGGCCGTAGCCTTGCACCATGGTCGCGGTCTGGATGATCGCCGACACCGCTTCGGGCTGCCTGGTCAGGCTGCGGTCGATCATGTGCAGCCAGCGCTCGACCCAGGCGCGCTCCTTGGCATAGCGCACCGAGAGCAGCCGCCAGCGCCGCAACGAGGCCTCGATCTTCAGCCGGCGGCGGCCCCAGCGGCTGGCGGTGCGCAGCCGCCGGGTGACGGGCATGTGCTGCCATCCCAGCCATTCGAGTCCTTCGAGGACCAGATCGGCCACCATATCCGGCAACGACGCCACCATCTCGTCGAGCCGAAGCCTGCGGACGTCGTCCGGCAGCACCTCGGCGCACGCGGCGCATCGGTCAAGATTGAGCTGCGCCATCCGGATCGGGTCCTCGTAGCACATGCGCATGACCATCAGCCGCGCGATGTCGCAATACAGCGCCTCGTCGAGCGTGCGGCGGAGGATGAACCGCTTGAGCCGGTCCAGATAGAGCTGCGCATAGGACAGGCCCTGATACGCGGTCAGTTCGTCGATCGCCTCGAGGGCAATCGCCCTGACCGCTTCGGGCAGTCCGTCGGGGATGCGGACCGGCTCGTCGTCGTCCTCGCCCATCAGCTCGGCGAACATCGAGCGGGCCGGCGCCATCATGGCGGATAGTCTGGGTTTCAAGGCGGTCATGCAGGCTCGGCGGGTGCACTGGCCGCCGGCGCGGTGTGCTCCGCCAGCCGGGTTTCGAGCTTTTCGATGTTCTCGAACAGCCGCGCGCTGGCGAGACGCAGGAAGTAGAACCCGAATTCCGGATTCTGCACGTAGAGCTCCTCGACCTGACGGTAGCTGACGCTGAGAATGACGCCATCCTCGACGCACTCCAGGGTCTGGGTCCGGGCGTTGGACGGCGACAACATGCCAAGTTCGCCGACGATGGCGCCGACCGGAAGCACGATGCCGGATTCGACCAACTGGAACCGGCCGCTGACGATATAGAACATGTCCTCGGCCTTCTCGTCCTTGTAGAACAGCACCTCCCCGGCGGCGCATTTCCGCTCGGTCATGAACGGCTTCAGCCATTCCATCGACAGGTCGCTGTTGACGGATTTCTTCACGTCGCGCACCAGCTGCAGCATCTGGTGCAGCCGGTAGCCGTTGAGCGGCAGCAGCACGGCATGCAGCACCAGTTGCAGATAGTTATGGCTGGGGATGGCGGTGACGATCAGGATGACATTGGTCAGCATGCCGAACACGCGAAGCGGGATCATCGTGCGCATGGTGTAGGTGGCGACCACGAAGATCGAGGCGAACACGCTGCCGGCGGCTCCGACGTGCTCTGCGAGGTGGGATGTATCCATTGCAAGCCAGTCCGTGTTTCAGAGTGAAAATTCCGATCGGCTTTCGGTGCGCTGCAACCCGAGCCGGCGACGGATTGGGAAGCCCCCGGACCACCTGATATAGGGCGAAGAATCGACCTTTTGTACGGGAATATCGCCGATCCGGGCCGAAAATCCATTGTGTGACAATGGCCCGGAGGATTGTCAGGGACATCGACGGGACGGCCGGGGAGCGTCGTTGACGGTTTCCCACCGCGCGGGCACTTTGCCGGCAGAGCCACGCATCCCGCTATCCCATCGCCCGGCGCCCCGCCCAGATGTCCAAGTCGTTTGTCCCCGCTTTCGCTCAGTTCATGGTCGCGACGACCGCCCGCGGCATGACCCGAGTTGCCAGGGTCGTCGTCGCCGTCGGGCTGATCATGATGCTCGTGGTCACGGTCGATCCGGCCTACGAGGCCGTGCAGCGCTGGGTCGACGCCATCCTGTGGGCCTGCGTCGGCTTCTTCATCTTCGAGTGGGTGGTGCGGCTGCAATACGGCATCCGCACCGGGCGGCCCCTCGGCTATGCGATCTCTTTTCGCGGCCTGGTGGACGCCACGGCGGCGATTGCGGTGCCGCTGGCCACCGCGTTTGGCGCCAGTCCGAAATCGGCATGGCTGCTCGGCGTGTTCTGGCTGCTGAAGCTGGTGCCGGCGATTCCGGGGCTGCGGCAGCTGCGCCGGGTGCTGGTGCTGGAATCCGGACCGCTGCTCAGCGTGCTGGTGATCTTCCTGATGGTGCTGTTCTTCGCATCGGTCGCGGTCCATGTGCTGGAGCGCGGCGTGCAGCCGGTGGCCTTCGGCAGCATTCCGGCGACGTTGTGGTGGGCGGTCGCGACCCTGACCACGACAGGCTATGGCGACGTCGTGCCGGTGACGCCGCTCGGCCGCATGGTGGCGGCGCTGGTGATGATCTGCGGACTCGGCGTGTTCGGGCTGTGGACCGGTATCCTGGCCACCGGCTTTGCCGCGGAAACCCGCCGCGACAACTTCCTGAAGACCTGGGAATCCGTCACCAAGGTGCCGTTCTTCGCCGCACTCGGCCCGGCGGCGATTGCCGACGTCACCCACATGCTGCGCACCATGGACCTGCCGGCGCGCACCATGATCATCCGCAAGGGCCAGACCGGCGACTGCATGTACTTCCTGGCCGACGGCGAGGTCGAGGTCGACCTGCCCGGCAAGAAAATCAGGCTCGGCGAAGGCGCATTCTTCGGCGAGATGGCGCTGCTCGGCAACAACCTGCGCTCCGCCAACATCACCACCACCCGGCTCTCGAAGCTTCTGGTGCTCGACCTGGTCGATTTCCGCCTGCTGATGGCCCGCCATCCCGATCTCGCCGAAACCATCGATGCCGAGGCCAAGCGGCGGGCGCTGGAAAACAAATAGAACTCTGAAAATCCGAAGGAGACCACATGTCGGAAACGATGGACGACGCCAGCACGCCGGTTCTCGATATCAGCGGTGCACGCGCCACCATTCGTCTCAACCGGCCGCGGCACCTGAACCGGCTGCAACAAGCCGACCTCGAGGCGCTGCTGGTGCTGTTCGACCGCATCGAGGCCGATCCGGCGGTCAGGGTGATGGTGCTGACCGGCACTGGGCGCGCCTTCAGCGCCGGCTTCGACCTCGGCTCGATCGCCGAACGCGCCACCGGCGGCGCCGCGCCGCAATCCACCGGCACGTCATTCGAAGCGGTGGTCAACCGGTTGGAGGATCTCGCCGTCCCCACCATCTGCCGGCTCAACGGCGGGGTCTATGGCGGCTCCACCGACCTGGCGCTGGCCTGCGACTTTCGCATCGGCATCGACGCTTGCGAAATGTTCATGCCGGCGGCGCGGCTCGGCCTGCATTATTACGCCGGCGGCATCCGCCGCTATGTCTCGCGGCTCGGCGTCGACAACGCCAAGAAACTGTTCCTGACCGCGCAGAAGATCGAAGCCACCGAGATGCTGCGGATCGGATACCTCACCGCGATCGCACCGGCGGAGGCGCTCGATGAGGATGTCGACAGACTGGCAGCGATCCTCGCCGGCAACGCCCCGGTGGCGATGCGCGGCATGAAGCGCGCCATCAACGAATTCGCCCGCGGCGAGCTCGATGCAGAAGCCGTGGAGCGGCGCTACCGCGACAGCATGCAAGGCAGCGAGATCAAGGAAGGCGTGGCGGCGTTCGCCGAGAAGCGGCCGCCGAAATTTTGAGGGTTGGCGCATTTCTTCCCTCTCCCCTTATGGGAGAGGGTGGCTTCGCGAAGCGAAGACGGGTGAGGGGATGACGCCTCTCGTCCCACGGCTCCCCTCACCCGGCGCTGCGCGCCACGCTCTCCCACAAGGGGAGAGGGAAGCAAGAAAGCGGCGCCTCCCCGCGAAACATTCCTGAAACACGATTCCTCCTCAGGCCATTGAACGGCAGGCGCCAACGGCGCGACTGATGGGCAGGGACACAACAACGGCGCGACGCGCCAACCATTTGGAGATGATGATGTTTCGCAAGGTTTCTCTCGGACTGATCGCTGCCGCTTCGCTCGGTGCCGCTGCCCTGGTGCCCGGCACCGCTTCGGCGGGCGGCTTCCACCACCACGGTGGCTGGCATCATGGCTGGCACGGCGGTTTCGGTGTCGGCTATTACGGCCCGACCGTGTATCTCGGCGGCGTCAGCGACGGCTGCCTGCAGCAGCGCGTGGTCGAAACCCGCCGCGGGCCGCGGCTGCGCACGGTCAATGTCTGCGCGTTCTGATCGCACCTGACGATCGGCGACACGAGCCCTGGTCGCATGCGCGGCCGGGGCTTTCGTCATTCACCTTCCCTTGGTCGGGATCTTGTTGAACGGCACGTCCTTGTCGACCCTGATGTCGCCGGGCAGGCCGAGTACGCGTTCGGCGATGATGTTGCGCAGGATCTCGTCGGTGCCGCCGGCGATGCGCACCGATGGCGACGACATCAGCATGGCCTGGAACCGGCCTGCCACCTCGGCGGATTCGGGATCGGTGAGCATGCCGGCCGCGCCCTGCAGGTCCATGGCATAGGTCGCGATGTCCTGCAGCATGGCGCCGGTGACCAGCTTGCCGATGGAGTTTTCGGGGCCCGGACGTTCGCCCTTGGACATCGCCGAGATCGCCCGGTAGCTGGTGTATTTCAAGCCGCTGTTCTTCACCGCCCAATTCGCAAGTCTGGAACGCGTCGCGCGGTCGTCGATCGCGGGTCCCTCGTCGGTCATCAGGTTGCTGCAGAAGTC
>Ga0209758_1004622_pt1 | contig 11291 bp, 8 predicted proteins | sample AraplaMF_Col_mMF_FD_184258 | JGI IMG/M metagenome (GOLD analysis project Ga0209758, IMG submission 184258) | Arabidopsis root microbial communities from the University of North Carolina, USA - plate scrape MF_Col_mMF (SPAdes) (version 2) | ecosystem: Host-associated > Plants > Roots > Endosphere ... | reverse complement strand
CTCGGCGGCCGCCTGCTCGTAGCCCATGCGCCTGGCGAGCTGGTTGTAGAAGTTCTGCTTGCGGCTGCCCATGCCGCCGACGTACAGAGCGGTGTACGGGCGGAAGGTGTCGGCCAGCGCCGTCACATCCTTGTCGTCGCCCACCGCGAGGGGGAGCGTGGGGCAGACGTCGAAGCCCTCGAGGGTCTTGCCCGCCTTCTCGCGCCCCGCGCGCAGGTAGCTGATCGCCGTCTCCTCGAGGTGGTCCGCCGAGGGGAAGATGAGCAGCGCCCCGTCGGCGATCTCGCCGGTCTGCTCCAGGTTCTTGGGGCCGATCGCGGCGATGTAGAGGGGGATGTGCTCGCGCTGGGGGTGCACGGTCAGCTTGATCGGCTTGCCGGGACCCCCGGGCAGCGGGAGGGTCCAGTGCTCGCCCTCGTACGACAGCCGCTCGCGCGTCATCGCCTTCCGCACGATCTCCACGTACTCGCGGGTGCGGGACAGCGGCTTGTCGAACTTGACGCCGTACCAGCCCTCGGAGACCTGGGGCCCCGAGACCCCGAGACCGAGGCGGAAGCGGCCACCGGAGAGCGAGTCGAGAGTGGCGGCGGTCATCGCGGTCATCGCGGGCTGGCGGGCCGGGATCTGGAAGATGGCCGAGCCGACGTCGATGCGCTCGGTCTGGGCGGCGACCCAGGTGAGCACGGTGGCCGCGTCGGAGCCGTAGGCCTCGGCGGCCCAGCACACCGCATAGCCGAGCCGGTCGGCCTCCTGGGCCACGGCGAGATTGTCGCCGTCCATTCCGGCACCCCAGTAGCCGAGGTTGATCCCGAGCTGCATGGCCGATTCCCCTTACCGATCAGTAACGTCCGTTGTCGGCAGACCATAGCGCGGTGTCCTCCACGGTAGGGAGAGCGACGCATCTCTCGCCCCGCGGCAGGGCAACTCGGTTGTCCACAGGCCCCCCACGGGCCGAGCTCAGGCCGTAATCTCGGCGTTCATGGAGCAGAGGCATCTCGGCCGTACCGGCCTTCGCGTGTCCCGGATCGGACTCGGCACCCTGACGTGGGGGCGTGACACGGACGAGCACGACGCCGCGGAGCAGTTGAAGGTGTTCTGGGAGGCGGGCGGGACCCTCGTCGACACGGCCGACGTTTACGGGGACGGGGAGGCCGAGTATCTGCTCGGGCAGCTGATGGACGGCCTCGTGCCGCGCCGGGACCTGGTCATCTCGACGAAGGCGGGGAGCGTGCCCGACCCCGACCGCCGGTTCGACGGCTCCCGCGGCCATCTGCTCGCCGCGCTGGACGCCTCGCTCGCCCGTCTCGGCACGGACTACGTCGACGTGTGGCACATCCACGCCTTCGACCCCTCCACCCCGATGGAGGAGACCCTGCATGCGCTCGACCTCGCCGTGGCCAGCGGCCGGGCCAGATACGCGGGTGTGTCCAACTTCTGCGGCTGGCAGCTCGCCAAGGCGGCGACATGGCAGCTCGCCGCCCCGGGCATACGGACCCGCCTCGCCAGTACGCAGATGGAGTACTCGCTGCTGCAGCGCGGTGTGGAGCGCGAGGTGCTGCCCGCCGCACTGGACCTGGGGGTCGGGCTGCTGCCGTCCTCCCCGCTCGGCCGCGGCGTGCTGACCGGCAAGTACCGGCAGTCGACGCCCGCCGACTCGCGCGGCGCCTCCGAGCACATGGCCCCGTTCGTGGAGCCCTACCTCGACGACACGGCGAGCAGCATCGTGGACGCGGTGCAGACGGCCGCCGACGGGCTGTCCGCCACGCCGCTCCAGGTGGCGCTGGCATGGGTCCGCGACCGGCCGGGCGTGGTCGCGCCGATCGTCGGCGCGCGCAACGCACAGCAGCTGTCGGCGGCACTGTCAGTGGAGGCACTTAGTCTTCCTGACGAGATCTGCCGGGCGCTGGACGACGTGTCGGCCCCGGTGCACCGCTATCCCGATCACGACTGGAGCACGCTGTGAGCACGGACCCGGAGACCAGGGAGACGTCCCCCCAGCCGGAGGACGGGACCGGGCAGGACACGGGCCGGACCGAGGCGGAGACGGCTCCCGGGGGCGAGGACAGGGACGGCGCGGTCGCGGCGCCCGCCGGCGAGGGCGCCGCCGCGCCCCAGCGGTCCGAGGCGGAGGCCGAGCTGGCCGCCCAGCGCATCGAGCGGGAGCGGATCGAGCAGCGGAAGGCCCACAAGCAGGGGCCGGTCGAGGCCGGCACGAAGCTCAGCGGGAAGGCGGCCGACCTGCTGGCGGCGGTAAGGGCCGTGGAGAGCGGTGAGAAGCCGGTCTCGAGCGCGTTCCGGGAGCCGGCCCCCGCGCCACGCCGTGCCGCCCCCGAGCCCGAGCGGCCCGCACGGCCCGTCGCACCGCCGCAGCCGCCCAACGCCCCGGGCGCAGAACTCGTCGCGGCCGTGCGTGCCCTGCTGACCGGGGCAGGAGCGCCCGACACGCTCGCGCCCCAGGTCGCCGCGGTCCTCGGCGAGACGGCGGACGCGCGCCTGCAAGCGGATCCCTGGCAGTTGCTGCGCGTCACGGGGGTCAGGCCGGAGCAGGCCGACGGCTTCGCCCGGGCCCTGCTCGGCGCCGAGTGCCGTCCGGACGACGACCGACGGGCCCGCGCGATGACGGTCTGGCTGCTGGAGCAGGCCGCCCTCGCCGGACACACCGCCCTTGAGGTCCCGGCTCTCGAGGCAGCGCTCGACCGGTGCTCGGTGCCGGACCCGGACGCGGCCGTGCAGAGCGGCATCGCGGAGGGCGAGGTCCTGGTCTTCCAGGACGCCCTGGAGACGACCGGACCGGGCACCGCACCGGTCGAGGGGGCTGCCGGGGAGGGCGAGGAGGAGGACGAGCGCCCGGTCCGGGTCCTGATCGGCCTGGAGAGGTACGCGCTCGCGGAGGAGAGCCTCGCCGACGGACTGGCCCGGTTGATCAACTCCGTGCCGAAGGAGAACGGTTCGGCCGACGCCTGGGAGCGGGCGGCCCGCTCGGCGACCGGCGCCGCAGGGGAGCTGATCCGCGCGGTCGCGGGCCATGGCCTTGTGCTCCACACCGGCGGGGAGGCCTCGCGCATCGAGCCGGCCACGCTGCTGTACGCGGCGCGTGACCTCGGAGTGCGCGCCTGGGCGGCCACGCACAGCCCTGCCGGGCGCGACGCGTTCGCCGAGCTGCGGGACCGGCTCGACCTGCCCGACACCGCGACGACGCACCCGGCGCTCACCACGGTCGCGGGGCTCCTGTCCGGCGCCGAGGGCCCGGGGCGGGACGCGGACGGTGCGCTGGACCTCGACCTGCTCGTCGTGCTTGACGCCCCTCAGCTGGACGTCGAGTCGGCCGCGCTGCTCACCGAGTCGCTGCCGGACGGCGTGCGCCTGGTGCTGAGCGGTGACCCGGGAGTGCTGTGGTCGGCCGGCCCCGGGCGGGTGTTCGCCGATCTGCTCACCGCCCGTGCGTGCCCGCAGATCGCCTCGAGGACCCCCGACCCCGGCCCGATCGGGGAACTCGTCTCCTCGGTCGGCATCGGTGAGCTCCCACAGGTCGACGCGCCCGGCAAGGAGGTCGTGATCGTGCCGGTGCGGGACGCCGGGGAGGCGGTGCACCGGACCGTTCAGCTGGTCGTGGACTCCGTGCCGCGCGCGATCGGGATCCCCGCGCAGGAGACACAGGTCATCACGCCCGGCCATGGCGGAGCGGCGGGGACCCGTGTCCTGAACGCGGCGCTCAAGGAGCGGCTCAACCCGGGCCCCGGCCGTTTCGGGGGCTTCGACGCCGGCGATCGGATCGCCTACTCCCCCGCCCCGGGCCGTACGGTCCAGGGGCATGTGGTGACAGCGGACGCGGAGGGGCTGCACCTGGAGTGCTCGGGCGAGCCCGTCGTCGTACCGAAGGAGCGGGTGGACCAGACCGTGCGGCACGGCTGGGCGCTCACCGCGCACCAGGCGGTGGGGCAGCGGTGGCCCGCGGTGGTCGTGGTGCTGCCCGGTGATGCCGCCCAGGCGCTGAGCAGACCCTGGGTGTACACGGCCTTCGGCAGGGCGGACCGCCATCTGTCAGTCGTCCATGGAGTGGAGCAGGCGCTCCCGCGCGCCGTGGCCGAGACCCCGGCCAAGCCACGGACCACCCGCCTGCCCCTGCTGCTGCGGGGCCAGTTCCCGACGACGGGCTGATCCGAGCGCCCGGCTCCCCGCCTGCGAGGTCTTGATGCGGTAAGGGGAGGTGCTGCTCGGCACCTCCCCGGCCGGGCAGCGCGGTGCCCGGAAACTCCCCGCCCGGCCCGGGCGGGCTAGCGGTCGACCTCCAGCGGTTCCAGGTCCTCGTCGTCCTCCAGCTCCGATACGGGCCCGAAGTCGTCCTCGAGGTCGTCGTCAGGTTCGTCGTCGAAGACCGTGCTCACATCGAAGCGGCAGACCACACGCTGCGGATCGACCTGCTCGAAGGGTGCCTCCAGCCAGTCACCCGGTTCCGCGGGTTCGTCCGCGGCCGTCACCCACAGCGTGGAGTCGCCCTCCTCCAGCCCGAACTCCTTGTGCCGGGAGGCGATCTCGTCGGGTTCGAACTCTCCGAAGAGGACACCCACCGCGCCGTGGACGCTGCCGGCCGATGATCCGCGCACACCGTCCTCGTCCGCGGCCTCCACACGCCGTGCCTGCGCCAGCAGCCGCTCGGGCTCCGCCACGGCGTAGTCGCGGCGGATCAGCACACTGAGCGCGTTCGGTTCCTCGGGGCCGGTGTACGGAGGCAGCGCGTCCTCCACACCGGGGATCTCGAAGGGTGTGACCTCGTCATACCGGTCGTACAACAGTTCGTCGTACTCCTCGGCCGCCGCGGCCAGCTCGTTGAACGCCTCGTAGACGGCCGGGTCGTCGTCACCCGTCCTGCGCTCGATCGCCGCCAGGTGGCGGTCGAGCGCGGTCTTGACCGCCTCTACGGCGGCGCGTACCTCGGCAGCTGTGGGCTGCGCAGCATCAGACATAGAGCAGACGCTATCCGTACCGGGCCCCAGCCCGCACAATAGATGCGATGCCGGAATACGAATTTGTCGACGTGTACGTACCGCGCGGGGTGTCCCGCAAGGACGCCACACGCCTTCTCACGGATCATGCCGAGTACGGACACTGGGAGTTGGACCGCCTGAGCCTGCTGCGTGACGGTAGCCGCAGGGTGCGGCTGCGCCGGCGGATCATCCGCCAGGTGCGCGCCACGTGGTGAGCGAAGACGGCTGAAACGGATCGGGCCCCGCCAGAGCGGGGCCCGATCCGTTTCAGCAGGCCACCGGGGAAGGATGTGGCACTGCTGTCCATATTGTCCGGTTCGGAGCTATGTGCCCCCGACCGCGCTCACCGAGGGTGTCGATCAGCCGACGGGCCCCGCGTCCGCCACCGCGCGAGGCCCGCCCCGAAAGGCGACGCGTCGCGCGGTGGACATGGCGGCGGGCCAACGGCTCACCTGCTCGTGCGCGCCCGGCGGTAGAGCAGCACGCCACCGAGCAGCGCCGCAGCACTCGCCGGCACCATGACGCCGACCGGGAGGTCGCTACCGGTCTCGGCGAGCTGCGAGCCGCCGGTGGGGGTGAGGGACTGCGTACCGGGCTGGTTGACCTGGGTCGACCCACCACCACCGGGAGGCGTGACACTGCCGCCACCACCGGGAGGCGTCGTACCGCCACCGCCGGGAGGCGTGGTCCCGCCACCGCCACCACCGGGAGGCGTGGTGCCGCCACCGCCACCGGGCGGGTTGGTCGAGTGACCGCCGCCCGGGATGTTGCCGCAGTGGTTGCCGGTGGCCGGGTTGCCGACACCGACCACGTTCACGCTGTTGCCGCAGGCGTTCACCGGGATGTCCACCGGGACCTGCACATGGTTGCCGGAGCCGACGCCGGGCGAGCCGCCGGTGTGCCCGCTCGCGTGGGAGCCGCCGGTTCGGCTGCCGCCCGCGTTGGCGCACATGTTGCCCGCCGCCGGGTTGAGCAGCCCGATCACGTTCACGGTGTTGCCGCAGACGTTCACCGGGATGTGTACGGGTACTTGCACCGAGTTGCCCGACAGCACGCCGGGCGAGTTGGTGGCCGATCCGTGCGCACCCGAGTCCGCGTGCGCATAGCCGCCTGTGACGGCGAGAACGCCGGTCGCCGCCGCCACCGTCATCAGGCCCTTACGGGTGACCTGTCGCATTGCTGATTCCCTGTCTTCGACCTTGCGTGGACCTTCTGGAACGCGGCCGCGCGCCGAAGGCGCGGCCACGAGGGCAACCGGTCGGGCCCCGGAGCGCATGGCACACACTCCGGGGCCGACTCACTCAGCCCCTCACGGGGTGAGGCCCCTCATGGGATGGGGCACAACGTCAGTTGTTGATGCACGTGTTGCCGAAGGCGGGGTTCAGCAGCCCGATCACCGAGATCGTGTTGCCGCAGACGTTCACCGGGACGTGCACCGGGACCTGGACGACATTGCCGGACACGACACCCGGGGAGTTCAAGGCGGCACCCTGGGCACCCGAATCGGCGACGGCCAGACCCGCACCCGCGAGAACCAGACCACCGGTGGCAGCCGCAGCAGCGACGACCTTCTTGATCATTCTTCCTCCTTGTTGGCAAAAGCGATCCAAGCCTCGGACCACATCACCTGTAACGAGGAGGGAGTAATGGAGCTACGAGCTTATGGTCGCATTCACTCGTCCTGGTCGATCTCCGTACGTGCTGGCGAATACTGCGGCCTCGTTTCGGCGTGCAAACCGGGACGGAACCCAGGGAGTCGGCCGGGCATCAGGCGGAGTCGAGGAATCGGTCGAGGACCCGCACGCCGAACTTGAGCGCGTCCACCGGGACCCGCTCGTCGACACCGTGGAACATGCCCGCGAAGTCGAGCTCCGGCGGCAGCTTCAGCGGCGCGAAACCGAAGCCGCGGATGCCGAGGTCGTCGAAGGACTTGGCGTCCGTCCCGCCGGAGAGCATGTACGGGATGGCCTTCGCGGCGGGGTCCTCGGCGAGCAGGGCCGACTGCATCGCCTCGACGAGCGCCCCGTCGAAGGTCGTCTCGACGGCCTTGTCGGAGTGCAGGTCCTCACGCCTGACCGTGGGCCCGAGGATGGTGTCGAGGTCCGCGAGGAACTCCTCCTCGAACCCGGGCAGGAATCGGCCGTCGACATGGGCGGTGGCCTCGCCCGGGATGACGTTGACCTTGTATCCGGCGCCCAGCTGCGTGGGGTTGGCCGTGTTGCGCAGGGTCGCGCCGATGAGCTTGGCGATGCCTCCGAGCCTGGCGAGGGTCGCCTCCATGTCGTCCGCTTCGAGCTCGATGCCGAGCGCGTCGCCGAGTTCGTCGAGGAAGGCCCGGGTGGTCTTGGTGACCCGCACCGGGAACTCGTGCCGCCCGAGCCGCGCGACCGCCTCGGAGAGCTCGGTGATCGCGTTGTCCCGGTGGATCATGGATCCGTGCCCCGCCGTGCCGGCCACGGTCAGCTTCATCCAGTGCATGCCCTTCTCGGCCGTCTGGATCAGATACAGCCGCCGCTGCTCGTTCACGGTGAACGAGAACCCGCCCACCTCGCTGATCGCCTCGGTCACGCCCTCGAAGAGATGGGGGTGCTTGTCGACGAGATACCGGGCGCCGTAGGTGCCGCCCGCCTCCTCGTCCGCGAGGAACGCGAGGACGATGTCCCGCGGCGGCCTGCGTCCGCTGCGCAGCCGGTCGCGGACGACCGCCAGCGTCATGGCGTCCATGTCCTTCATGTCGACCGCGCCGCGGCCCCACACGCACCCGTCGGCGATCTCGCCGGAGAAGGGGTGGTGCGTCCAGTCGTCGGCGTTGGCCGGTACGACGTCGGTGTGGCCGTGGATCAGCAGGGCGGGGCGCGAGGGATCCTCGCCCTCGATGCGGGCGACCGTGGAGGCGCGCCCCTGGTGGGACTCGAAGATCTGCGGTTCGAGCCCGACTTCCGCAAGCTTCTCGGCGACGTACTCGGCGGCCCCGCGCTCGCCGGGTCCCGAGTGGTCGCCGTAGTTGCTGGTGTCGATCCGGATAAGCTCGCGGCAGAGGTCCACGACCTCGTCCTCGCCGGTGACGCTCCTGGCCGTGTCCTTGTCGGTCACGCTGCTTCCTCCCGGTGTCACTGCTGGTGGTACCCCACATCCTCTCTCCGACCCCCGCCCCGCCCCAAGACCGTGCCGGCTCCGTCACGCGGCGTTCACGCCGGAACAGGGCGTGATCGAACGCCCCCGAAAGCCTGGTAATGTTTCCTTCGTCGCCGCGGGGGAAGCCCGCACGACAGACACCTTGTCCGGGTGGCGGAATGGCAGACGCGCTAGCTTGAGGTGCTAGTGCCCTTTATCGGGCGTGGGGGTTCAAGTCCCCCCTCGGACACTCTCAGCATTGATGGTGCCGACCGATTCCGGTCGGCACCATGTGCGTTTTCCGGTCGTCGGTGGACCCCGTCTCCGCTGGCCCGCCGAGCACGCCCCTTCCTAGACTCGGAGGTGTGGCCCGGCCCAACGAAGAGGTCGAAGCGCTCCTCCAGGAGTACGCGGACCTCGTCGCGATCACGGGAGGCGACGCGTTCAAGGTGCGCGCCTACGAGAAGGCCGCACGCGCGATCGGCGGCCATCCCGCCGACGTCTCGCGTCTGGACGCCGACGGGCTGCGGGACATACCGAACGTCGGCAGGTCGATCGCCGAGAAGGTGCTGGAGTACCTGCGCACCGGCAGGGTCTCGGCGGTCGAGGAGCGCCGGGCGAAGATCCCCGCCGGGGTACGGGAGCTCATCACCATCCCCACCCTGGGTCCGAAGAAGGCCATGAGGCTCTACGAGGACCTGCACATCTCGTCGGTGGGCGAACTGGCGGCGGCCATCGAGGCGGACGCACTGCACGATCTCAAGGGCTTCGGCGACAAGACGCAGGAGAACATCCGGCACGGCATCGCACTGATGCAACAGGCGGGCGGGCGCATCCCGTTGCACCTCGCGCTCGAGACCGCCGAGGAGATCGTCGCCGAACTCTCGGCAGGAAGCGGCTGCAGGCGCTGCGCCTACGCCGGGTCCCTGCGCCGGATGAAGGAGACCGTCGGCGACATCGACGTCCTTGTCGCCGCGCAGCGGTCGGGGCCCTTCATGGACGCTCTCACCGCGCTCCCGTCCACCGCGGAGGTGATCGCGCACGGCAGGAAGAAGACGTCCGTCCGCACCACCAAGGGCGTCCAGGTGGATCTGCGGGTCCTGCCGCCCGACTCGTGGGGCGCCGGACTTCAGTACTTCACCGGGTCCAGGGCCCACAACATCCGCACCCGCACCCTCGCCGTCCGTCAAGGGCTGAAGCTCTCGGAGTACGGCCTGTTCGACGTGGACAGCGGGGAGTCGCTCGCCTCCCGGTCCGAGGAGGAGGTGTACGCCAGGCTCGGACTGCCCTGGATACCGCCCACGCTGCGGGAGGACCGGGGGGAGATCGAGGCCGCGCTGCGCGGGGAGTTGCCGGACGTCGTGACCGAACGCAGCGTCCGCGGTGATCTGCACACCCACACCGACCTCACCGACGGTCTCGCGCCGCTGGAGGAGATGGTGACGGCCGCAGCCGAACGCGGCTACGCGTACTACGCGGTCACGGACCACGCACCCAACCTGTACATGCAGCGCATGACCGACGAGAAGATCCTCGCCCAGCGCGAGCGGGTACGGGCGCTGGACGGCTCCCGGCACCGGATGCGGCTGCTGCACGGTACCGAGCTCAACATCGGCCCCGACGGCGGCGTGGACTGGCCGGAGGAGTTCCTCGCCGGCTTCGACCTCTGCGTCGCCTCCGTGCACTCGCACTTCGATCTGGGCCGCCGGGAGATGACCGCGCGGCTCGTACGGGCCTGCGAGAACCCCCATGTCAACATCCTCGGCCATCCGACCACGCGGCTGATCGGCAGGCGGAAGGGGCTCGACGCCGACTGGGACGAGGTGTTCGCGGCCTGCGCCCGCAGCGGGACCGCGCTGGAGGTCAACGCCCAGCCCGACCGGCTCGACCTGTGCGACGAGGACATCCTGCGGGCCAAGGAGCGCGGCGCGAAGTTCGCCGTGAACACCGACGCCCACTCCGTTCTCCACCTCGCCCACCTGCGCTACGGCATCGGTACCGCGCAACGCGGCGGGCTCACCCCCGACGATGTGATCAACACCTGGCCACTGCGCAGCCTGCGCAGGTTCCTGCGCAAGGGCGCGTCCGCGTGAACGGCCCGGGGTCCGCCGCGGCAGGACGCCGGTCCGGGACACGGGCCGTGCCGCCGTCACGGCTCACACGGGCCACGTCGCGCGCAGGGGGCGGAGCGTGAGCGTGCCGTCGGGCCCGGCGTCGACGCGGGAGCCGAACTGCCTTCCGTGCCGGTCGAGTACTTCGCACAGCCACCGCGTGTCCTCGGGTGTGGCGTGCTCCAGCCGCATCCTGCGCGCCTGGAGGGGCACCATGCGCACTCCGGTGAGCCGGCCCGAGTCCGGCTCCACCGACACCAGGTACAGCAGTCGCAGGTCGTCGCGGTAGCCCTCGTGGCCGCCGATGCCCTCGTAGTCGTCGACCAGGTCGCCGCAGCCGTACAGGACGAGCCGGCCCCGGTACGCCTCCAGCGGACGCGGATGGTGCGAGGAGTGCCCGTGCACGATGTCGACGCCCGCGTCGACGAGCGCATGGGCGAAGGCGATCTCGGCGCGGTCCACGCCGTAGCCCCAGTTGGCGCCCCAGTGCACGGAGACCACCGCGATGTCGCCCGGGCGCTTCGACTGCCGCAGGCGGCCGGCGAACGCCGCCGCGGCCCCCGCCGACGGCCCCTCGACGAAGGCGACGCCGGAGCGGTCCTCGCCGGCGGCCCAGTCGTCCGGGATCCCGCTGGACGCCGTCCCCAGGGAGAACACCAGCAACCGGCCGCCCGTCGCCAGGGGAACGACCGCCGGGCGCCCCGCAGCGACGGCGTCCCGGCCCGCCCCCGCGGTCCGCAGTGCCGCTCCCGCCAGACAGTCGAGCGTCTCCTCGAGTCCACGCCGGCCGAAGTCGAGGACATGGTTGTTGGCGAGGGCGCAGACGTCCGGTCGCACGGCGGCGAGGCACGGCAGGTTGCCCGGGCTCATCCGGTAGTGGACGCCCTTGTCGGGCGCGAAGTCCCCGTCCCGGGTGACGGAGGTCTCCAGGTTGATCACCCGCACGTCGGGGGCGGCGGCGTCCAGTTCGGGCAGCGCCACGCCCCAGGGCCATCGGAAGGGGACCGGCCGGGGAATGAGCCCGTTCGCCTCCTCGGCCAGGCCGACATAGGCCCGGGCGTCGCGCACGTACGACTCCCGC
>Ga0209758_1004620_pt1 | contig 11297 bp, 11 predicted proteins | sample AraplaMF_Col_mMF_FD_184258 | JGI IMG/M metagenome (GOLD analysis project Ga0209758, IMG submission 184258) | Arabidopsis root microbial communities from the University of North Carolina, USA - plate scrape MF_Col_mMF (SPAdes) (version 2) | ecosystem: Host-associated > Plants > Roots > Endosphere... | reverse complement strand
GCCTTGGCGTAAGACGCCTGGGCGCATCCTGGGCACATCGCTCGTGCGCCTCTATCAACTGACGCTTTCCGGCTTCGTCGGCAACAGCTGCCGGCACCTGCCGACCTGCTCCGAATACGCGCATGAGGCGATCGCCCGCCATGGCCTGTGGGCCGGCGGCTGGATGGGGCTGTTCCGGGTTCTGCGCTGCGGGCCGTTCGGGACGCATGGCATCGATCGCGTGCCGGAGACGCTTGCCCAGCGCTATGTCTGGTTCACGCCCTGGCGCTACTGGCGGATCGGCAAGAAGCACGGCGAAGCCTGAAATCCGATTGCTTGCGCGGTCACGCACGATCGGATTTTTACGATCCGGTAGGGTTAACGCGAAGCTGCACAAACACTGCGGATTTGAGACAAAATCGAGACAAGTCGCCTCGCTAAGCCGCTCCCGTAATCTCGTACCGGAGTGACTTCGCCATGAGCCAGATGGACCGCTATCCCTTCATTTTCGCCATCGTCCTTTTCCTCCTGGCCTGGATGCTGGGCTTGCCGGTGCGGGCGCAATCGGCGCCGCTCGACGACGTCCACTGCACGCTGATCCAGGATTCGCAAAGCGGCGCAACACTTTACCAGGACGGCGTCTGCGACCAGCGCGTCAGCCCGGCCTCGACGTTCAAGGTTCCCCTGGCGCTGATCGGCTACGATTCCGGCATACTGAGCGACCAGCACGCGCCCAACTGGGACTACAGGCCGGAGTTCAAGGCGGCAAAGCGCGACCAAAAGACCGTCGATCCGACGATCTGGGAACGCGATTCCATCGTCTGGTACTCGCGCGAGATCACGCGGCGCCTCGGCGCCGAGAAGTTCGCCTTCTATGTGTCGAAATTCGGCTATGGCAACAAGGACGTCTCGGGCGATGCCGGCAAGGACAACGGGCTGACGCAATCCTGGATTAATTCCTCGCTCGAGATATCGCCGGTCGAGCAAACGGCGTTTCTGCGCCAGCTGCTCGACGGCCAGATGCCGGTATCGGCGAAGGCGCATGAGATGACCAGGGCGATCCTTCCGATCTTCACGACAGGCGACTGGACCGTGCAAGGCAAGACCGGCAGCACCAGGCTCGGCCAGGACGGCAAGCGCTCGCTCGGCTGGTTCGTCGGCTGGGCCGAGAAGAACGGACGGCGCATCGTCTTTGCAAGGCTGGTCGTGGACACCAAGCGTACCGACAAGCCGAAGGGCCTCGCGACGCGGGCGGCGTTCCTGAAGGATTTGCCGCAACTGGTGAAGTAGCTTGTTTCAGGCACTACGGCGGGCGCGCAGGATGTGCCCACCGGAATTGCTTCGGGCGGTGGTAGCAGACTTGGCAAAACGCGCAGCGATCTCCCCGCTATCGAGATCCTCGATTTCGTCGAAGCCGAGATCGGCGAGGGACTTCGCCAATTCAACAGGATCGAAGAAACTGATCCATGGCTCGCCGATGGCCGCAACGCGCGCCGCATAAAAGGCAAGCGTTGCCCGACCCGCCTCGTCACGGTTCTCGGCCGGTTCGCTGTAGTCGAAGACCACTTCCGAGCCAGGGATGCGGGCGATGCAGGCAAGCGTGGCAAAAATTGCGTCTCGCGTCAGATAGGGCACCACCCCCAGCCAGATGAAGAAGGCCGGTTCGGTTGGCTTCAAACCCGCCGCCGCCAGTTCTCCGGCCAGACTCTGGCGTTCGAAATTGACCGGCACGAAGGTTGCGCCGGTCGGAACGGCAAGACCGGCCTCGGCGATGCGTTGGCGTTTCCAGGCCTGTGTGGCCGGATGATCGACCTCGAACACCGTGACGTCCGGATACGGATTGCGCAGCGAGAACGTGTCGAGGCCGGCGCCGAGCACCACGACCTGGCGGGTACCAGCCCGCACCGCTGCCGCCAGCCAGTCCTCGGCGAGGCGGGCGCGTGACGCTACGAACAGCCGCATGCGACGGTCATGCTCGTCCTCCTGCTGCAGCTCCTGCGCGCCGGGCGCGGCATTGCCCAGGATTGCGCTCGCATAAGGATCGCGAAACAGCGCTGCCTGCGGTGAGAATTGATGAAGAGCCCTCAAACGCGCAACGCGCAGGGCGGTTCGGCTGGGGGATGCGTCTTCCATGCGGCTATACAAGCTGCGTCGCGCTTTGTTCACAAGCCGTCGCGAGCAGCCTGCGACATCGCTCACGACATTTCCTGACGGCTGCTCTTTACCTGACGCGGCACTGCCTCTAAAACCCGCCCGCTGCCGGACGCCTCCGGCTAACCTCTGCATGCCGCAATGCATCCTGCGGCATGCATTTACCACCCGCGCTCGTTTGCGGGACTGGATAGGAGAACCCTGATGCCGAATTCCGTTTCCCTGACATTTCCCGATGGTTCCATCCGCGAGTATGACGCTGCGCTGACCGGCGCGAGCCTTGCCGAATCGATCTCCAAGTCGCTGGCCAAGAAGGCTGTCGCCTACAGCCTCGACGGCACCGTTCGCGATCTTTCCGATCCGCTCGGCACGTCCGGCAAGGTCGAGATCATTACGCGCGAGGATCCGCGCGCGCTGGAACTCATCCGCCACGATACGGCGCATGTGCTGGCCGAGGCCGTGCAGGAATTATGGCCGGGAACGCAGGTGACGATCGGGCCGGTGATCGAGAACGGGTTCTATTACGATTTCGCGCGCAACGAGCCGTTCACGCCGGACGATTTCCCTGTGATCGAAAAGAAGATGCGCGAGATCATCCAGCGCAACAAGCCGTTCACCAAGGAAGTGTGGTCGCGCGAGAAGGCGAAGAAGGTCTTTTCCGACAAGGGCGAGCGCTACAAGCTCGAACTGATCGACGCCATTCCGGAAGACCAGGATCTCAAGATCTACGCGCAGGGCGACTGGTTCGACTTGTGCCGCGGTCCGCACATGGCCTCGACCGGGCAAATCGGCAATGCCTTCAAGCTGATGAAGGTGGCGGGTGCCTATTGGCGCGGTGACTCGAACAATCCAATGCTGACGCGCATCTACGGCACCGCCTGGGCGGATCAGGCGCAGCTCGATGCCTACCAGACACTGCTGGAAGAAGCCGAGAAGCGCGACCACCGCAAGCTCGGCCGCGAGATGGATCTGTTCCATTTCCAGGAAGAGGGGCCGGGCGTCGTCTTCTGGCACGCCAAGGGCTGGAAGATGGTGCAGAACCTGATCAATTACATGCGTCGTCGTCTCGACGAACACGGCTATCAGGAAGTCAACGCGCCGCAGGTGCTGGACAAGAGCCTGTGGGAGACGTCGGGCCATTGGGGCTGGTATCGCGACGCGATGTTCAAGGTCACGGTCGCCGGCGACGACACCGACGACGACCGCGTCTTCGCGCTGAAGCCGATGAACTGTCCCGGCCACGTGCAGATCTTCAAGCATGGGTTGAAGTCTTACCGCGAACTGCCCGTAAAGCTTGCAGAGTTCGGCAATGTGCATCGCTACGAGCCGTCCGGTGCGCTGCACGGGCTGATGCGCGTGCGCGGCTTCACGCAGGACGATGCGCATATCTTCTGCACCGAGGAGCAGCTCGCGGCCGAATGCCTGCGCATCAACGACCTGATCCTGTCGACCTATGCCGATTTCGGCTTCGACGAGGTCAGCGTGAAGCTGTCGACCCGGCCGGACAAGCGCGTCGGCACCGACGAGGCGTGGGATCATGCCGAGGCGATCATGAGCAACGTGCTGGAGACGATCCGCGCGCGCTCCGGCAACCGCATCAAGACCTCGATCAATCCGGGCGAGGGCGCGTTCTATGGGCCAAAATTCGAGTATGTGCTGAAGGACGCCATCGGCCGCGAATGGCAATGCGGCACCACGCAGGTCGACTTCAACCTGCCGGAGCGCTTCGGCGCCTTCTATATCGGCTCGGATTCGGAGAAGAAGCAGCCGGTCATGGTGCATCGCGCGGTGTGCGGCTCGATGGAGCGGTTCCTCGGCATCCTGATCGAAAATTATTCCGGCCATTTCCCGCTGTGGTTCGCGCCGCTGCAGGTGGTGGTGGCGACGATCACCTCGGATGCGGACGAGTACGCCTTGAAAGTGGTCGGGCGGCTGAAGGCCGCGGGGCTGCTCGCTGAAACCGATCTTCGCAACGAGAAGATCAACTACAAGGTGCGCGAGCATTCCCTGGCCAAGGTGCCGGTCATCCTCGTCTGCGGCAAGCGCGAGGCGGAAGAGGAAACCGTCAATGTCCGCCGTCTGGGCTCCCGCGACCAGGAATCGCTGAAGCTCGACGACGCGGTGAAGCAGCTTTCCGAGGAGGCGGTCTCGCCCGACCGCAAGCGTCGCGCAGCCTGACTTACCAGCGCTTCCTGGAATGGCGGTGGCGTGTCCACCGCCATTTTCATATGCCTGTCACGCCAACCTTGTAACGAGCCGCCATGCTCAAATTGAAACTGCGGGAAAGACGGTTTCCCGAGCTCTCCTACGCCAACCCGCATCAACCGGTGCTGACGCGCTGGTTCATCCATTCCGTCGAGGGCCTGTCGGGGCGCGACCGCTTCGCCGTGCTTTACGATTTCTGGCGCCGCCAAGTGGTGCCAACCGGCGACCGGGTGTTCAGCCGCATGCTGGAATTGATCGACGTCAAGGTCCGCAACGCCGTGCGATGGCCGCCGGCTGAACTGCCGGACACGCCGCTGGTCATCGTCGCCAACCATCCCTTCGGTATCGGTGACGGCATTGCGGTGCTGTCGCTTGTCGAGCAACTGGGCCGACCGTTCCGGGTCATGATCCACAAGGACCTGCTCAGGATCCGCGAGATGGAGCCCTATTCACTGCCCATCGATTTTTCCGAGACCAAGGAAGCGATGAAGAACAACATGGCGGTGCGCCACGAAGCGGTGCGGCTGTTGAAGGAAGGCGTCACCATCGTCGTCTTCCCGGCCGGCGGCGTCGCGACGGCGCCGAAGGGTTTTGGCCGCGCCATCGACCTGCCGTGGAAGATGTTCCCGGCCAAGCTCATCCAGGACGCCAAGGCCTCGGTCATCCCGATGCATTTTTCCGGCCAGAACGGTCGCCTGTTCCATCTCGTCAGCGGCCCGATGAACATGGCAGAGCGCGACAACCGCGTGGCGAAGTTCATCGGCAAGGCGTCGCTGACGCTGCGCACCTCCTTGCTCATCCGCGAATTCGCCCGCCTGTCGGGCAAGGCGATCGAGGTGCGTATCGGCGACGTGCTGGGATGGAGCGACCTCGAGCCGCTGCGCGACCGCAAGGTGCTGCTCGACCGCCTCTATCGCTCGGTCTTCGACCTGGCAACGCCAGCCGGGCAGCGGGGCCGCCTTGTGCCGTTCCTGCCAAGGCGGACGCGCAAGGCGGCTTGAGTTAAGACGACTAGTCCGCGCCTTCCTCGGGGTCGATGGCCGACGATTCATTGGCCAAGACCTCGATTTCCTGGTTCTGGCCGGCAACGACCGTGAAATCCTTCTGGTAGATGCGGTCGCGGTTCTTGGCGATGATAGTGTACTGGCCCTCGGCCAGCACCATCGAGGCGAAGGCGCCCACCGCTTCCTTGATCGGATCGCCGCTCTCGTTGAGCAGCGACCAGGACGTGTCGGCGATGGCCTCGCCACCGGGCTCGCGCACCAGCTTCATCGTCATCTCGGCAGCGCGGTGCTCGACGGTCGCCTCCGTCAGCTTGCCGGCCTCGACGCGGATGTCGGAGCGGATCACGGCGTTGACGGCGCCGTAGGTGGAGACGACATGGTAGGTGCCGGCGTTCAGCCGCACCACGGTGTTCGGCGCGACGTCGGGGGCGATCAGCGGGCGGTCGCCATTGGCCGCAGCCGCGCCTTCATAGATCGAAAAGCGCAGTTTCTTGGACGGGATGGGCGCGCCGCCCGACGTCACCGCGTCGAGCTTCAAGCCGCCGGCATCGAGCACAAGGCTTTCGCGCCGGGCTTCCTTGCCGACAGTGATGCGCTTGGTGGCGCCGGCGCGCCCGTAGGAGGCGTGGACAAGATAGCTGCCGGGGTCGAGCTGGAACACGGCCGTGCCGCCATGGGCGGACGCCACCATCGGCAGCTTGCCATCGCTGGCGGGTTGCGGCTTGAAGACCCGCCAGACGATGCCCCGGGTGATGTCGGTGCCCTTGTCGGTCAACTGCGCCGACAGCGTGATGGCGCCGCCATTGCCGAGCGCCAGCGGCGCCCCGGTCTTCGGCGTCGCATAGCTCGAAATGCCTGGAAGTTTGAGATCGCCGGCATCGTTGGCGTTCTGGGCCAGGGCAAAGGAAATCGGCACCGCGAACAACGCAGCGACGAGTGCGATCACGAAAAGGCGCAGAGTCCCCTCAAACATGCCTTGCGTTGAAGCCCAAGGCGGTGGCAATTTCAAGGCCTAGGAGCGTGCTGCTTTCCCTCAGCGGCTTCTTATCCGGCGCAAAACGCCACCGCCCGAGCCGCCCGACCTCCCGATGGCGTGCTTCAGCTCAAAATCGAATGCCTTTCCAGGAGACTTGCGCCCATGGCGTCGCCGATCATCGACTTCCTGCTCACCCGCAATTCCGCGCCGATCCCCGACCTCAAGGAGCCGGCGCCGAGTGACGCCGAGATCGCGACGATGATCACGGCGGCCTCGCGTGTTCCCGACCACGGCAGGCTCGAGCCCTGGCGCTTCATCCTCTATCGCGGCGAGGCGCGCGTCGAGATCGGCAGGAAGCTGGCGGCACTTGCCGAACAGCGCGAGGGGCCGTTGCCGGAGGGCCGGCGCAACCAGGAACTGGCGCGCTTCTCGCGCGCGCCGCTGGTGATCGGCGTCGTGTCGGTGCCGAAGGAGAACCCGAAGATCCCGCAATGGGAGATGTTCCTGTCGGGCGGCATGGCGGCGATGAACCTGATGATCGCGGCCAACGCGCTGGGCTATGGCACCAACATGATCAGCAACTGGTATTCCGACGTGGCCGAGGGCAGGGCGATCCTCGGGCTCTCGCCGCAGGAGCGCGTCATCGGCTTCGTCCATATCGGCTCCTATCAGGGGCCGGCGCCGGAGCGGCCGAGGCCCGATCCGGCAAAGCTCTATGGCGATTACACGGGACCATGGGCAGGGTAGGCGGTCTATGGACGCCGCAAAGGGGCGCGGCCTGGCTTATGATTCTTCGAAGGCCGTGCGTCCGCGCCGACGGAAGGATTGGAGCGGCGCGCCGTCATGACGGCGCGCACATAGCCGGGCTCACCGATCCGGATGCTGCCGTCGGGAAGCCCTAGAATGCGATCGAGCGCGATCTCGTAGAGCCTGATACGCCTTTCCAGGGCTTCGATGGCAATGTCCATATCGGCATCGCTGCCGCCGGCGAATGCCTTGGCGACCACATCGTGCGTGGCCATGCCGAACTGCATGACGATGTCGGCGACGCCTTCCGGATCGAAGGTGCGGAACGTTCCGTTCTCGACGCCCTGCCTGATGATCTCGACCAGAACAGGTGAAAAGGACGCATTGGCCGCCAGGTTGATGCGGTGAAACAGCACCAGGTTTTCCGGCCGGAACATCGTCTCGAACAGCGCCCAGGCTTCCGCCGCGGTCTCGACCTTGGCCTGCCGTGATTTTGCGAGCAGGGCGTTGAGGCGTCCGAGCGGGTCGAGTGTCGGATCGTCGAGCACATCCTGGACGCCGGCGAGCGCCTGTCTCGCGAAACGCTCGGCGAGCGCCTCCAGCAGGGCCTCCTTAGAGGCGAAGTAGTGGTAGAAGGCGCCTTTTGAAACGCCGGCGGCCGCAATCACGTCGTTGAGGCTCGCCTTGTCATAGCCGTGCGTCAGGAACAGGGCCTGCGCGTGGGCCAGCAGTTCTTCGCGCCTGAGTTCCGGGTGCTTGATGACACGAGGCATGACGAAACCTTCTGCACGCGGCGGCCGTTCTCGTCCAGAGCACCCTGAGCGCCTTGAGATAAAGACCAATGGTCGGTATAGTAGACCATCGGTCGGATTCGACCAAATTGCGGGCTGGGCGAAACGTCATGGAAGGTTGGTCATGATCTCGAGATTGGTTGTCCAGACATTCGTGTGGTTCGGCCTCATGGGGGCATTGCTCTTTGTGTCGGCCGGTACGCTGCACTGGACCGGAGCCTGGGTGTATGTCGTCGTGATGGTCGGGCTGAGCCTTACCATGGGCGTCGCGCTCGCCCGGCGCGACCCAGGCTTGATGAATGAGCGCCTCAGTCCTCCCATTCAGAAGACCCAGACCGCGGCCGACAAGATAGTGCTGAGCATATTGCTGCTCGGCATCTTCGCCTGGCTGGCCCTGATGGGGTTCGATTTCCGTTTCGGCTGGTCGGCAGTTCCGCTCTCGGTGCAAGTCCTCGGTGCGCTGGTCCTGCTTGTCGGGATATGGGTCTGCTATCTGACGATGCTGGAAAACAGCTTCGCGGCGCCTGTCGTGAAGATCCAGGACGAGCGCGGACAGCGGGTGATCACGACAGGCCCCTATAGCTACGTCCGCCATCCGATGTATGCCGGCGCCATACTCTATTTCGCCGGCACGGCGCTGCTGCTTGGTTCCTGGTGGGGACTGGCATCGGTACTCGCCTTCATCGTCCTGCTCGGCATCCGCACTTTCATCGAGGAAAAGACCTTGCGGACCGGCCTGCAGGGCTATGACGATTACGCCGCGCGCGTCCGCTACAAGCTGATCCCGATGGTCTGGTAGCGGTCAGGCGGATACGCCTGCGGCCTTGGCGCGCGCGAGCAGCCGTTCGGCCAGCCGCAGATGCGGGCGGTCGTACATCTTGCCGCCGATGCCGACGACGCCCGGGTTTCCCGCCGCCGCGAAGGCATCGACGATCGCCTGCGATAGTCCGACCGCTTCGGCGGACGGCGTGAAGGCGGCGTTGATGACCGGCACCTGCGCCGGATGGATCGCCATCTTGCCGGTGAAGCCGTCGCGCTCGGCCTCGCGGCACTCCTTCTCGAAGGCGGCCATGTCATGGAAATCGGGAAAGACGGTGTCGATGGCGGCGACTTCGGCCGCGCCGGCCGCCAGAATGGTCATGGTGCGGGCCAGGCGAAAGACGTCGGTGTAGCGGCCGCTCTCGTCGCGAGTCGACCGCGCGCCGATCGCCGCCGACAAATCCTCGGCGCCCCAGGTCAACCCGGCAAGCCGCGCGCTCGTTCCGGTATAGCTTGCCGCCGCCAGCACGCCCGCCGCGGTCTCGGTGATGATCGGCAGGATTTTGATGCCGCCGTCCGGCAGCCCGCTTTCGGCTTCATGCACCCGAAGCTTCGCCGCCAGTTGCTGGACGTCCTGCCCGCTGTTCGACTTGGGCAGCATGATGCCGTCGGGCTTCGCAGGGACGAGCGCCGCGAGATCGGCGTCGGTGAGCCCGGTGGAAAGGTCGTTGACCCGCACATAGACGGCCGAACCCGTGCGGTGCCTTTGGCCGGAGATGAAACCCGCCGCGGTTGCGCGTGCCGCGACCTTGTTGGCGGCGGCGACGGAATCCTCGAGATCGACGATGACCACGTCGGCGCCGGCGCCAAAAGCTTTTTCCAGCTTCCGCTCGGAGTCGCCGGGCACGAAGAGCAGCGAGCGCATCAGGCCGCCCTTTTCAGCATCATCGCCTGCCTTGTGCATTTGGCGACGAGAACGTCATTTTGATTGTAGGCGCGGTGCTCGAACTCGACGATGCCGCGGTCGGGTTTCGACTTGGAGTCGCGCACGGAGACGACCGTCGTCTCGACCCGGACGGTGTCGCCGTGAAAGACGGGGTGCGGGAACACCGTTTCCTTCATGCCGAGATTGGCGACCGTGGTGCCGACGGTGATGTCGTTCACCGAAATGCCGATCATCAGGCCAAGCGTGAACAGCGAATTCACCAGCGGTTTGCCCCACTCGGTTTTCGCGGCGAAGTCGAAATCGATGTGCAAGGGCTGCGGGTTGAGCGTCATCACCGAAAACAGCATGTTGTCGCTTTCGGTCACCGTCTTGCGCAGCGTGTGGTGGAAGACATGGCCGACGACAAACTCTTCCAGATAAAGCCCGGCCATGGTTCGATCTCCTCCAATGTCCTTGCTTGATAGGCGCTGGTCGCGGCGCCATCAAGCCGGTTAAGAAACATGGTGAACCGTTCGTAAACCATTTCCAGCCTACCGTTCACAACGGGGCCGGGAACATTCCGGCAAGGGCGTAGCTGGTCGGCATGGTTGTTTCGCACTTTCTAAAATGGATTGATACGGCAAGGGTTTCCGAGCGTGCCGCCGCCGCGAGCGCGCTGGCGCGTGCCTATATCAATTCCGATCTGCCGTTCGAGGATCGCTGCGCCGCCGAGGCGGCGCTCACGCTGCTTCTGGATGACGCTTCCTCCAAGGTGCGCCTGGCGCTTGCCGAGGCGCTATCGATGAGCCATCACGCGCCGCCGCAGGTGATCAGCGCGTTGGCCGCCGACCAGCCGGAAGTGGCGGCGCTGGTTCTGGCGCGTTCACCGCTGCTTACCGATGCCGATCTGGTCGAGCGCGTCGCCTGCGGCCAGAAGGCGACGCAGAAGCTGATCGCCAACCGTCCGCTCGTTTCGATGTCGCTGGCGGCGGCCATCGCCGAGATCGGCGAACCGGAGGCCTGCGCCGCGCTGGTCGGCAACAGCGGCGCCGAGATTGCTTCGCTGAGCTTCCGCCGCATGGCCGAGCGGCACGGCCACCTGCCGCTGGTGCGCGAAGCGCTGATTGCCGATCAACGCCTGCCGGCCGATTGCCGGCACATGCTGCTGGTCAAGCTCGGCGAGACCCTGAAAGGTTCGCCGCTGGTGCTGGCGATGATGGGGGCGGCGCGCGCCGATCGCGTGATGCGCGACGCCTGCGTGAAGGCGTCGGTGACGCTGATCGAGGGAACGCGCATCGAAGAGCACGCCGCGCTGATCGAGCATCTGAGGCTGCGCGGCGACCTCACGGCGAGTTTCATCATCCGCACCATCGCGCATGGCAAGGTGGACTTCTTCGGCTCGACGCTGGTGGCTTTAGCCCAACAGTCCGAGCAGCGGGTGACAGCACTTCTCGCCGGCGGGCACGACGTTGCGCTGCAGGCGCTGTTCCGCAGCGCCGGACTTGCGCCGGCGACGCATGGCATCATCCTGCGCGCGCTGAAAGTATGGCGCGAGGTCGCCAACGGCCGACGCATCGCCGGCGTGCAGGAAGTTAGCTGGCTGATGCTGAAGGAACTCGGCGGCCAATCGGCCGAGGGCGACCTTGCCGGGCTGGTGAAGTCGATCCATCTCGACGCCTTGCGCGAAAACGCGCGCGGCCATGCGCTGGCCATCGCCGCAGCCTAAGGCACAAATTTTCAAGGCTCAGCCGAGCTCTTGG
>Ga0209758_1004610_pt1 | contig 11323 bp, 11 predicted proteins | sample AraplaMF_Col_mMF_FD_184258 | JGI IMG/M metagenome (GOLD analysis project Ga0209758, IMG submission 184258) | Arabidopsis root microbial communities from the University of North Carolina, USA - plate scrape MF_Col_mMF (SPAdes) (version 2) | ecosystem: Host-associated > Plants > Roots > Endosphere... | reverse complement strand
CGTCGCGGATCGGACGGATGTCGACCTGCGAGCGCGGCAGGAAGGCCACGGCACCGTCGAGGTCGACGGTGAAGCCGCCCTTGACCTGGTTGAAGATGACGCCGTTGACCTTCTCGTTGTTCTGGAACGCCTTCTCGAGCTTGCCCCAGCTCTCTTCGCGACGCGCCTTGTCGCGCGACAGCACGGCTTCGCCGAGAGCGTTCTCGATGCGATCGAGGAACACTTCCACCTCGTCGCCGACCTTCAGTTCACTGTCACGGCCGGGGCCGGAAAATTCGCGCAGGGCGACGCGGCCCTCGGTCTTCAGGCCGACGTCGATGACGGCCATGTCCTTTTCAATTGCAACCACCTTGCCCTTGACGACGGAGCTTTCCTGCAGGTTGCCGCCTGCGAAGGACTCGTCGAGCATCGCGGCGAAATCGTCGCGCGACGGGCTGTAGGTATCAGCAGAAGTCGAAGCCATTTGTTCTCCAGTTGCGGAAGCATGCCGGCCGTTGGGTTCATGGGCGTATCGCACACGCAGTGTCGGAAGGTCCGCAGAACCTTCGAGCGACCGCTCGCTGCCCCGGCTCGACGCCGAAACAGCGGAAGCGGGCCGGCTGAGGCCCGCGCATTCGATACGTGGAAATCTTGTGTCCGGAGCCTGGATCGTGCCGGTCCCGAAACGCGGGACCTGACGTATCGACCTCAAAGAGCGGGAGCGGGCACTTCCTCCAATGACGGCTGCGGCTTAACCCCGCGACCGGCCCGCTCGGACGGCCTCGATAATGTCGATGGCGGCCCGGACGCCGCCTTCTATATCCAGTTGGGAGTTATCTAGCAAGTAAGCATCCGGGGCCGGTTTCAAAGGCGCAATCGGCCGGTTCTTGTCGCGTTCGTCGCGCTGGATGATGTCGGCGAGCACGGCGGCCTCGTCCGCCTCCTCGCCCCTCGCCCTGGCCTCCATGGTGCGGCGGCGGGCGCGGACCCTGGGGTCGGCGACGACGAAGATCTTCACGTCGGCGTTCGGGCAGATCACGGTTCCAATGTCGCGGCCGTCCAGCACCGCGCCGGGCGGATCGGCCGCGAATTGCCGCTGGAAATTGACCAGGACCTCGCGGACCCTGGGGATCGCCGAGACGATCGAGGCACCCTCGCCGGCCTTCTGGGTCTTCAGCGCGGGATTGCCGAACTTTTCGGGATCGAGCTCCAGCGCGGCCTGCACGGCGGCCGCCTCGTCGCGGAGATCATGACCGGATTGCATCAGGGCGTAGGCCACCGCACGGTAGATCACGCCGGTATCGAGATGACGATAACCGTAATGATGGGCGAGACGCTTGCCGAGCGTCCCCTTGCCCGAGGCCGCGGGCCCGTCGATGGCGATAATCATGAGAACTCGGCCCCTAACGAACGCATCATCGGAATGAAGTCCGGAAAGCTGGTGGCGATGAAGGCGGTGTCGTCGACGGTCACGGGCTGGTCGGAGGCGCAGCCCATCACCAGCGCGGACATCGCGATGCGATGGTCCATATGGGTGGCGACGGTGCCGCCGCCGGGAACGTGACCGCGACCTTCGACGATCAGATCGTCGCCGGAGATCTCGACCTTCACGCCGTTGACGCGCAGCATCGCGGCGGTGGCCTCCAGCCGATCGGATTCCTTGACGCGCAGCTCGTGCAGGCCGCGCATGATGGTGGTGCCTTCGGCGAAGGAGGCCGCCACCGCCAGCACCAGATATTCGTCGATCATCGAGGGTGCACGCTCCGGCGGCACCTCGACCCCGCGCAGTTTCGAGGCCCGCACCCGCAGTTTCGCCATCGGCTCGCCGGCGTCCCCGCGCGCCTCGCTTTCCTCGATCGAGGCGCCCATTTCACGCAGCGTGGTGAACAGGCCGGTGCGGAGCGGATTGGTCATGACGTCGGACAGGACGACATCGGAGCCCTCGACGATCAGCGCTGCGACCACCGGGAAAGCCGCCGAGGAGGGATCGGCGGGCACCACCACATTGGCGCCGTGCAGCTCGGGCTGGCCCTTGAGCGTGATACGGCGGCCATGCACGCCCTCCCGCGCCGAAGAGATGTCGGCACCGAAATGCTTCAGCATCAGCTCGGTGTGGTCGCGGCTGGCTTCGGTCTCGATGACAGTCGTGGTGCCGGGTGCAGCGAGGCCCGCCAGCAGCACCGCCGACTTGATCTGGGCCGAGGCGACCGGGGTCGTGTAGGTGATCGGCAGCGGATCGCGCGCGCCCTGCAAGGTCAGGGGCAGACGGCCGCCCTCACCACCGGAGATGACCTTCGCGCCCATCTTCTCCAGGGGATCGAGGATCCGGCGCATCGGGCGGCTGCGCAGCGAGGCATCGCCGTCGAAGATCGCCGCGATCGGGCAGCCGGCGACGGCGCCCATCACCAGCCGGCAGCCGGTGCCGGAATTGCCGAAATCCAGAGCCGCCTTGGGCGCGGCGAAGCCGGCGACGCCCACCCCGTTCACCCTCCAGGCGAAATCGCCGGTGCGCTCGACCCTGGCGCCGAGCGCCTGCATGGATTTGGCGGTGTTGAGGACGTCCTCGCCCTCCAGCAGGCCCGAAATCTTGGTCTCGCCGACCGCCAGAGCGCCCAGGATCAGCGCGCGGTGAGAGATCGACTTGTCGCCAGGCACCCGTACTTTCCCGGTCAGAGGACCGCTGGCGCGGGACTGAAGCGGCCTCGGATGGTCGGAATGAGTCAAGATTGTGTCCTTGGATGAGCCCTGAGGGGACTGCGGCGCAGGTACCACATGGTCCGCGCCCCGTCACGGGCATGTCGTTCTCCCGTAATGCGCTATTGACAGCGGGCCGCCAACTAGCCAAGTGAAACACCGCTTTTCAGACATTCCCAGGATTCCTGCCGTGGCCAAGTCCGAACTCGGAACCAAACGTATTTGCCCGACCACGGGCAAAAAGTTCTATGACCTCAACAAGAATCCGGTGATCTCGCCCTATACCGGCGAAGTGGTGCCGATCGCCCCGGTGGCGCCGGCGCGCATGCCCCGTGGCGCCGAAGCCCGGCACGCGGCGACAGCGGATGCGACGCCCGAGCCGGCAGAGGTCGAAGAGGTCTCGCTCGAGGAAGCCGATGCCGAGGAGAACACCGGCAAGGTCAAGGCCGTGGTGCCCGAATCCGAAGACGATATCGAGGTCGACGAGACCCTCGACGACGACGATGACGATGATTCGACCTTCATCGCCGACGAGGAAGAGGGCGACGAGGACGTGACCGACATCATTGGTGATGTCGGAGGTGATGAAGAGACTTGAGATCAGTCCTGATCTGTGAAAAAGGGTGCACCGCGCGAGTCGCCAGGACTCGCCGGTTGGGGTGATCCACCAGATTCACCCCGCTAAGGACTAAGGGGCCATAGCTCAGCTGGGAGAGCGCTTGCATGGCATGCAAGAGGTCGGCGGTTCGATCCCGCCTGGCTCCACCACGCTTCGCCCTTCGGGCTACGCGTGGCGCACGTCGGAGCCCGAGGGGCGAAGCGTAGTGTCCGGCGTAGCCCGAAGGGCGAAGGCGGACTGGTGAGACCCCACCGAACGACTGCCCGGGCGATAGCCGTCAATGTGGTACGTCTACATCCTTCGCAGCATCGAATTCCCTGAACAAGAATATATTGGCGCCACGGAAGATCTGAAGCGACGTGTTCCGGAGCACAATGCCGGCAGATCCGCACACACCGCCAAGTTCAAGCCGTGGAGGCTGGTCTGGTACTGCGCTTTCCCTGACAAATTGAAAGCGTTGGCATTCGAGAGATATCTCAAATCCCACTCGGGTCGCGCCTTTTCGAAAAAGCGTCTCTGCTAACGCGACCCCTACTCCCCGATCACCGCGTTCAGCCGATCCCGCAGCGCCACGATCTCGTCCTTCATCGCGACCAGCTCCGGCACCGAGCAGTGGGAGGCCGCCAGGATCGACTGCGGCACGCTGCGGGCCTTTTCCTTCAAGGCATGGCCCTGCGCCGTCAGCGCGATCAACACTTGGCGCTCGTCCTCGCTGGAGCGCGTGCGCTTGACGAGATGCGCCGCTTCCAGCCGCTTCAGCAGCGGCGTCAGCGTGCCCGAATCCAGGTACAGCCGCTCGCCGATGTCCTTGACCGGCACGTCGTCGCGCTCCCACAAGACCAGCATCACCAGATATTGCGGATAGGTCAGGCCGAGCCGGTCCAGCAGCGGCTTGTAGACGCGGTTGAAGGCATGCGCGGCCGAATAGACCGCGAAGCAGATCTGGTTGTCGAGCCGCAGCGGCGCGTCCGCTGCCGTTGATTTTCGAGGCATGGAGAATCTCCCGGGACTGGTCTCATTGTGGCGCCCCGCCGCGGCACATTCAATTGCGAACAATTAAATGTGAGCCTCGGCAATTTCTATTGCGCACAATCTAATTGTCTGCAATAAACACCGCACCCATCGAAACCCAGGGAGACGACAATGTCCGTGAACGTGCTCTACAAGACCAGCGCCAAGGCCACCGGCGGCCGCGACGGCCATGCTGCAACCCTCGACGGCGCGCTCGACGTCAAGCTGACCACGCCGAAGGAGCTCGGCGGCGGCGGCGGCGCCGGCAACAATCCCGAGCAGCTGTTCGCGGCCGGCTATGCCGCCTGCTTCATCGGCGCGATGAAGTTCGTGGCCTCGCAGGGCGGCCCGAAGGTTCCGAATGACGCCTCCGTCACCTCGACCGTCGGCATCGGCCCGCGCTCCGAAGGCGGCTTCGGTCTCGATATCGACCTCGCGGTCTCGCTGCCGGGTCTCGCCCGCGCCGAGGCCGAAGCGCTGGTCGCGAAGGCGCACCAGGTGTGCCCCTATTCCAACGCCACCCGCGGCAATGTCGACGTTCGCCTGACGGTCGTCTGATCGAACGGCGGATTGGCTGGCCCGGGATCCCCCTCGGGCCGGCCGCTTCCGCTAAAATCCGCATTTGCCACGCCGCGGGATTGACGCAACGGCGAGCGCATGCGGCCCTACGCCGGGAGCCATTGCTGCTCCCTACAAACCTCGCTAGGCCTGTCATCAAACGTCGATACAGGAGAAGCGAAGGCATGAGTTCTGAAGCCGCCCTAGGTGCCATGAGCGGACTGCGCGTCATCGATCTCACGCGCGTGCTCGGCGGCCCCTATTGCACCCAGATCCTCGCCGACCATGGCGCCGACGTGATCAAGATCGAGCCGCCCGCCGGCGACGAGGTGCGTGAATGGGGCCCTCCCTTCCACGAGGAGGACGCGGCCTATTTCGTCGGCATCAACCGCAACAAGCGCTCGATCGGCCTCGACCTCGCCTCCGAGGGCGGCCGCGTCGTGCTGCTCAAGATGCTAGAGACCGCCGACGTCCTGATCGAGAATTTCAAGCCGGGCACGCTGGAGAAATGGGGCATCGGCAACGACGTCCTCAGCAGGAAATTCCCGCGCCTCGTGCATTGCCGGATCTGCGGCTTCGGTGCCGACGGTCCGCGCGGCGGCAATCCCGGCTACGACGCCATCATCCAGGCCATGACCGGCATGATCGCCGCGACCGGCTCGCCCGAGAGCGGGCCGATGCGGATCGGAGTGCCCTTGGTCGACATCACCACCGGGCTCTATGCGGCGATCGGCATCCTGATGGCGCTGTCGGAGCGGCAGCGTTCGGGCCAGGGCCAGTTCCTGGAGACGACGCTGTACGAGACCGGCCTTGCCATCATGCATCCGCACACCGCGAATTATTTCATGCATGGCAAGCCGCCGTCGCTCACCGGCAACGAGCACCCCAACCTCGTGCCTTACGCGATCTTCCCGACGAAGACCGACAACATCTTCATCGGCGTCGGCAATGACGGCACCTTCCGCAAGCTCTGCAAGGAGATCGGCAAGCCGGAGCTCGGCACCGATCCGCGCTTTGCCCGCAACAAGGACCGCATCGCCAATCGCGAGGCGTTGCGCGCCGAGCTCGCCGCCGTGTTCAGCCAGCACGAAGCCGAGCCGCTGTGCAATCGCCTGCTCGCCGCGGGCCTGCCCGCAGGGCCCGTGCAGAAGATCGACCAGGCGCTGACCAACCCGCACACGATCGCGCGCGGCGATATCATCGAGAGGGACTGGTACAAGGGCGTCGCCTCGCCGATCCGGCTCGATCGCTCAAAGCCGAGCCTGCGCCGGCTGCCGCCGAAATTCAGCCAGCACGCGGCGGAAGTGCTGGGCGAGTTCGGCTACTCCAAAGCCGAGATCGACGCGATGGTCGAAAACGGCACAGTCTGCGGCCCCGAGCGCAAGCGCTGAGATAAGACCGGGACCGAGCGTCGCCGCAGGTGCGCTCCCTCCCCCGCTTGCGGGGGAGGGCTGGGGAGAGGGTGTCTCCGCGAAGGGACAATCCGCCAGAGGATAAAGCCCTCACCCGGCGCTGCGCGCCGACCTCTCCCGCAAAGCGGGAGAGGCTTGGAGCCCGCGGCCTGACCGTCAGCGTCACACAACGATGCCGCACTGCGGCGCGGACTGCGCATGTGCAGCGTGGGCGGAGGAGTACGCGCACGGCTTCGCCTATTTGACAGCTTCCCTTTCCCCGCGCTTGCCGCTTTCGTTTCGGCCGCTTACACAGTCATGTGAACGTCATATGGCGCTGCTAGCGCAAGCGCCTCTTTATTGACGGACAAGGGAGGATTTCTTGATGGCTCTTCGACACTTTGGCGCGGCTGCCGCATTTGCACTCACGGTCGGCATGACGGCATCGCCGGCTTTGGCCGTGACCGAAATCCAGTGGTGGCACGCGATGACCGGCGCCAACAACGACGTCATCGTCAAGCTCGCGAGCGACTTCAACGCCTCGCAGACCGACTACAAGGTGATCCCGACCTACAAGGGCAACTACCCCGATACGATGAATGCGGGCATCGCGGCGTTCCGCGCCGGCAACGCCCCGCACATCATGCAGGTGTTCGAAGTCGGCACCGCGACCATGATGGCCGCGACAGGCGCCGTGAAACCCGTCTACAAGCTGATGGCCGACGCCGGCGAGAAGTTCGATCCGAAGAACTATCTGTCCGCGATCACGGGCTATTACTCGACCTCCAAGGGCGAGATGCTGTCGTTCCCCTTCAACTCGTCGTCGACCGTCATGTGGGTCAACCTCGACGAGCTGAAGAAGGCAAATGTCGAGATCCCGAAGACCTGGCCCGAAGTGTTCGCCGCGGCCAAGAAGCTCCATGACAACGGTCATGCGACCTGCGGCTTCTCCAACTCGTGGGTGACGTGGGTCAATCTCGAGCAGCTCTCCGCCTGGCACAACGTGCCGCTCTCGACCAAGGCCAACGGCCTCGACGGCTTCGACACCGTGCTCACGTTCAACGGCCCGCTCCAGGTCAAGCACCTCGAGAAGCTGGTCGAGCTGCAGAAGGACAAGACCTACGACTACGCCGGCCGCACCAACACCGGCGAAGGCCGCTTCACCTCCGGCGAATGCCCGCTCTACCTGACCTCGTCGGCGTTCTTCGGCAACGTCAAGGCGCAGGCCAAGTTCAACTTCACCGCGGTGCCGATGCCGTATTATCCTGACGTCAAGGGCGCGCCGCAGAACTCGATCATCGGCGGCGCCTCGCTCTGGGTGATGGGCGGCAAGTCGGCCGACGAGTACAAGGGCGTGGCGAAGTTCCTGTCCTTCCTCTCCGACACCGATCGCCAGGTCTACATCCACAAGGCCTCGGGCTATCTGCCGATCACCAAGGCGGCTTACGAGAAGGCCAAGGCCGAGGGCTTCTACAAGGATCAGCCCTATCTCGAGACCCCGCTGCTCGAGCTGACCAACAAGGAGCCGACCGAGAATTCGCGCGGCCTGCGCCTCGGCAACATGGTCCAGCTCCGCGACGTCTGGTCGGAGGAGATCGAGCAGGCGCTCGCCGGCAAGAAGACCGCCAAGCAGGCGCTGGACGCGGCCGTCGAGCGCGGCAACACCATGCTGCGCCAGTTCGAAAAGACCGCCGTCAAGTAAGGCGATCGGCGGCAGGCCGGTGAACCCGGCCTGCCGCTCCGGGGCATCATGCAAAAGCAAGCCATTTTCCAATCGAAGCTGTTGCCGTACGCGCTGGTTGCGCCGCAGCTCGCGATCGTCCTGATTTTCTTCTATTGGCCGGCCCTGCAGGCCGTGATCCAGTCCTTCCTGCTGCAGGACGCCTTCGGTCTGTCGACCACCTTCGTCTGGTTCGAGAATTACGTCGAGCTGTTCAGGGATCCCGCTTATTTCGAGGCGATCCTGCGCACCTTCTTCTTCTCGTTCGCGATCGCGGTCTCGTCGCTGTCCTTTGCACTGCTGCTCGCGGTGATGGCGGACAAGCCGCTGCGCGGCGTGATGCTCTACCGCACGCTCTTGATCTGGCCTTATGCGGTGGCGCCGCCCGTGGTCGGCGTGCTCTGGATCTTCATGCTGCACCCCTCGCTCGGCGTGCTCTCGCGATATCTGCGCGGCCTCGGCATCGACTGGAATCCGCTGCTCGACGGCGATCAGGCCGCAGCGCTGATCATCCTCGCCGCCGCCTGGAAGCAAATCTCCTACAACTTCCTGTTCTTCCTCGCGGGCCTGCAGAGCATTCCGCGCAGCGTGCTCGAGGCCGCCGCGATCGACGGCGCCCGCCCGATGCGAAGATTCTGGACCGTGACCTTCCCGCTGCTGTCGCCGACCATCTTCTTCCTGCTGGTCGTCAACATCGTCTACGCCTTCTTCGACACTTTCGGCATCATCGACACCATGACCCGCGGCGGTCCCGGCAAGTCGACGGAGACGCTGGTCTACAAGGTCTATTCCGACGGCCTGCTCGGCGGCAATCTCGGCAGCTCGGCGGCGCAATCGGTGGTCCTGATGGTCATGGTCATCGTGCTCACCGGAATCCAGTTCCGCTTTGTCGAACGCAAGGTAACGTACTGATGGTGGAGGAAGAGGGCTTCCGGCGCTACGTCGCCCACATCATCCTCTGGATCGGGATCGCGATCGTCGCGTTCCCGGTCTACATCGCGATCATCGCCTCGACGCAGGAGAACGCGCTGATCGCGAACGGGCAGATGTCGCTGCTGCCGGGCGGTCATTTCCTCCAGACCTATTACCAGACCATCTTCGTCGGCACGAGCGGCTCGACCCGCGAGCCGGTCGGCAACATGATGCTGAACTCGCTGGTGATGGCGCTGATGATCGCGATCGGCAAGATCGCGATCTCGATCATCTCGGCCTATGCGATCGTGTATTTCCGCTTTCCGTTCCGCATGCCGATTTTCTGGCTGATCTTCATCACCCTGATGCTGCCGGTCGAGGTCCGTATCTATCCGACCTACAAGATCGTCGCCGACCTGCACATGCTCGACAGCTATGCCGGCCTGTCGCTGCCGCTGATCGCCTCGGCCACCGCGACGCTTCTGTTCCGCCAGTTCTTCATGACCGTGCCGGACGAGCTCCTGGAAGCCTCGCGCATCGACGGCGCCGGTCCCTTGCGCTTCTTCTGGGATACGCTGCTGCCGCTGTCGCGCACCAACATGGCGGCGCTGTTCGTGATCCTGTTCATCCTCGGCTGGAATCAATATCTCTGGCCGCTGCTGATCACCACGCGCGACGACATGCAGACCATCCAGATCGGCATCCGCAAGATGATCACCACCACCGACGCGCTGACCGAATGGCCGATCGTGATGGCGACCGCCGTGCTGGCGATGCTGCCGCCGGTGTTCGTCGTCATCGTGATGCAGAAATTGTTCGTGCGCGGTCTGGTCGAGACGGAAAAGTGAAGATGGCGAATAGTGAGGGGCGAGCAGCGAATGGGGTCGCTGCGTCCGCCTTGCGTACTAACCAGTCCCCATTCGCAACTCCCTGTTCGCTATTCGCCGGAAGATCCCATGGCTAACGTCACCCTGCGCAACGTCCGCAAGACCTATCCCGGCGGCTTCGAGGCCATCAAGGGCGTCGACGTCGATGTCGGCGACGGACAGTTCTGCGTGCTGGTCGGACCAAGCGGCTGCGGCAAGTCGACCTTGCTGCGCATGGTCGCGGGCCTCGAGACCGTCACCGGCGGCGAGATCGACATCGGCGGCCGCATCGTCAACGGAATCGAGCCCGCCGATCGCGACATCGCGATGGTGTTCCAGAACTACGCGCTCTATCCGCATATGAGCGTGTACAACAACATGGCCTATGGCCTGCGCAACCGCGGCATGGCGGAGGCCGAGATCAGGACCCGCGTCGACGAAGCCGCGCGCATCCTCGAGCTGACATCGATGCTGGAGCGCAAGCCGCGCCAGCTCTCGGGCGGCCAGCGCCAGCGCGTCGCCATGGGCCGCGCCATCGTGCGCCAGCCGAAGGTGTTCCTGTTCGACGAGCCGCTGTCGAACCTCGACGCCAAGCTGCGCATCGCCATGCGGGTCGAGATCCGCAAATTGCAGCGCCGGCTCAACACCACGTCGATCTACGTCACCCACGATCAGCTCGAGGCCATGACGCTCGCCGACATTCTGGTCGTGATGAACGGCGGCCAGGTCGAGCAGGTCGGCAATCCCCTTGCGATCTACGAAAAGCCGGCGACCACCTTCGTCGCCTCCTTCATCGGCGCACCGCCGATGAACCTGATGTCGACGCGCCCCGAGGAGATCCGCTCGCAGCTCGCCGGCAGCGCGGCGGCCGACGCCGGCATCCTCGGCATCCGTCCGGAAGACTTCGTCATCACCGACCAGACCCCGGCCGGCGGCGTCGCCTTGCCGCTGACCGTGGAAGCGATTGAGCACGTCGGCGCCGAAACCTTCGTCTACGGCCGCCGCGAGCAGGAAGAGCAGCACGTCGCCGCCACCCCCGGCGAGCTGCCGCCCGGCGAGATCATCGTCCGCATCCCCGGAACCGAGGCCCCCGCCATCGGCGCGAAAATCCGGGTCGCGGCGATGCGCAACAAGCTGCACCTGTTCAGCGGCGATGGGCGCAAGCGGCTTGAGGCCTGACCGGTTCCGAAGGGCCGGATAACAGAAACCGCGAAAACAACCCCATGCACAGTAGGAGGGGGCTTGTTTTCATTGGGATAAATCGCGCCGCGTTTTCGTCATGCCCGGCCATGACGATCCAGACGCGGCTGGTGCGGCTGGTGGCCGCGTTGCGGCTGAATCGCGCATCCACAGCTTCCCGGCTACCTGCTTGAACCCACACGGGAACATGCCCATATTGCTGACCAAGGGGTGCCTTGACGGGCCCTGAAACACCAAAGTCGCTTCTGCGAGGACTTTGTAAACTATGTCTCGTGTTCCCACGTTATCCAGTCCGTTCCTTCTGGGCTTCGACGAGATTGAGCGCGTGCTCGATCGCGTCGTCAAAGGCGCCGACGGCTACCCTCCCTACAAT
>Ga0209758_1004609_pt1 | contig 11324 bp, 8 predicted proteins | sample AraplaMF_Col_mMF_FD_184258 | JGI IMG/M metagenome (GOLD analysis project Ga0209758, IMG submission 184258) | Arabidopsis root microbial communities from the University of North Carolina, USA - plate scrape MF_Col_mMF (SPAdes) (version 2) | ecosystem: Host-associated > Plants > Roots > Endosphere ... | reverse complement strand
GAATTCGCCGATGCATTCATAGGCCGCATCGGTGTCGTTGATGTTGTTGTAGGAGAGCTCCTTGCCCTGCAACTGCCGCGCGGTGGAGACGCCGGGCCGCTTGTCGGGCGTGGCATAGAACGCCGCCTTCTGATGCGGGTTCTCGCCATAGCGCAGCGACTGGATCAGCCGGCCGCCGAAGGCGCGGAAGTCCGGCGCGTCGGTCTCGTTCTGCGCGGCGAACCAATTTGAGATCGCGGCGTCATAGGCCGCCGTGCGGGCATAGGCCTTGGCGGCGAGGCGGCGGCGCAGCGCCAGCGTCGTCGCGCCCTTGTTGGCGGCGAGCTCGTCGAGCACGGCCTGGTAATCCTGCGCCTCGACGACGACGGCGACATCGTCGTGATTCTTCGCTGCGGCGCGGATCATCGCCGGACCGCCGATGTCGATATTCTCGATGCAGTCCTCAAAACCGGCGCCTTTGTCGACGGTCGCCTCGAACGGATAGAGGTTGACGACGAGCAGATCGATCGGCGCGATGCCGTGCGCCCTCATGGCGTCGGCATGCTCCTTGTTGTCACGGATCGCGAGCAGGCCGCCATGGACTTTCGGGTGCAGCGTCTTGACCCGGCCGTCCATCATTTCGGGAAAGCCGGTCAGTTCCGAGACGTCCCTGACCTTGAGGCCAGCCGCCGCGATCGCCTTGGCGGTGCCGCCGGTCGAGACGAGCTCGACGCCATGGCCGGCGAGCGCCTTGGCGAATTCGATCAGGCCGGTCTTGTCGGAAACGGAAAGGAGCGCGCGGGTGACGCGGCGGGTCGTATCAGTCATGGGCAAGGTCCTTTGTCAGGGGATACTTATGCCCAGGCGCGCGGCGATTAATCCCGCGCTTCCCGATGGTGCTCCATCCTAGTCGCCAGTCGCGCGAGCGCCGGCTGGTTAGCAGCTTTTGGCGGGGTTCACAATGGGGCCGGATTTGCTGTCCCCGCAGAACTCAGAGCGGCAGTTCCGGCTCGCGGCGGGCGCTGCGCCGGGCGCTGGTGGTGGCGGCCGACGCCGTCGAGCGGACGAAGCTCCAGCGGACCGAGGAGGCGTGGCGGGAATCCTGCCGGATCACGATCTGGGCGGTGCGGCGGGGGCCGTCATTGCCGGCCAGAAACACGCTGTCCTCAAGGTCGACCTTGTCGTCGAGCGCCTCGAAGGTCCAGACGTCGCGGTTCGGCAATACCAGCATGACGCCGCGGGCGTCGCTGAGGCGGCTCGCCTTGACCGCGGGGTGCAGGTGAAAGCGCAGGGCAAAGTCGGTGTCGTTGCCCTTGGCGCGGGAGCCGGGCGCCGGCGACACGGTGTCCTCGCCATCCAGCCTTCCGCCGTCCTGGGAGATCATCAGCACCCTTCGATGCACGATGCCAAAGCGCGCGACATAGCCGTCATGCGAGGTGGTCAGCAGGTCGCCGTCGGCGACCGCCTCGCGGTAGCTTTCCACATTGGAAGGTCCGCTGACGACCGGCGCGCCCTGCAACAGGCGCTTCATCGCCGATAGTTCGACGAACTGGCACGAGGACGTATCGTGATAGGTCAGCGTCGAATGCGCCATCGTGCTGCGGGCAAAGCTGCGCCAGTTGTCGCGGCCGGTCGAGGGCATGCCGCAATTGACGATGATGCGGCTCGCGCCCGACGACAGTTCGAACGACAGGCAGCCGGCATGCGCCTCCTGGCTGACATTCGGCGGCGGCGGCGGACCGGAGTCGATGATGACCGTCGTGGTGCCGGCATCGAGGCGCTGGAAGCCGGTATGCGGCATGTTCGCCATCGGCACGCCGTGGGTGTCGTCATAGGCGAGCAGTGTCGCCACCAGGTCGGAAGGCGCGTTGCTCATGCCGTTGAACAGCGCAAAGCTGCCGTCGCCGTGACGGAAGAAGCGCAGCATCGGCATCATGCGGTCGATTGCATTCAATAGCGCCGGCGGCGGCGCGATGTTGCGGGCGGCAAAGGTCTGGCGCAGCGGCAGCAAATCGCTGAGCAGTTCGACCAGCGCGCCGGGATTGCGCGAGATATGTCCGCCGTCGGGCAGGACCTGGCGCTGCAACTCGTCGGACAGCCGCCGCGTGGCGGTGCGGATGTGACGCGCCTGATTGGCCAGGCACAGCGAGGCATAGCACAGTGCGATCAGGACCTGCAGCCGCGGCACGCCGTCGACGATGTCGAACATCGCATAGCGCAGATACCTGATCTCGCGGGTCAGTCCGCGCAGATATTTGCGATAGAATTTTCCGTCGGTGTCGCCGAGCACCAGCGGCGCCTGCGACAACAGCGAGATGACGCGGCGCGCCAGCACGTCGGGACGGCGCTCGAGCGGCCGCTTGCGCGCGGGATTGGAGATCCAGTCGTCGACCAGCGAGCGCGCATTGGCGCGGGTCAGCGCGGTGTCGGCGGCGCGCAAATGGCGCAGCCAGCCGAAGCCGAGCAGGGCGACTTCCCAGTCTTCCGACGGCGGTTCGAGGTCGAAGATCGAGCGGCCATGGCAGGTCACGATCTTGCCGGCGAACACGAAGCGGCCGGCATAGATCTCGGCGGCGCGGGTGGCGTCGGCGGTACGCAGGTCATGCGGGGCGATGATCAGCCGGTCGGCGCGGCCCGGCCACAGCCGCGACACCGCCACCGTCGCTCCCGTGGCGCGCGCGATCACGGTCCGCGCCGAGCGGCTCATGATAAGCGTCGAGATGCGTCTGCGTTGAGCGACCGACACGCCGTGCCTTGGAAAGGGAGGGAGGGGGTATTCTGGCGAATCCTTTTAATCCGGAAACGCCGGCAACACACCATCTTGCAAAGCGACGAATCACCCGAGGCGTGGGCGATTCAGGCTGAAAATCTGGATTCAGGACTTGACCAGACGCGCCGCGTAAAATCCATCCAGGCCGCCGAGCCGGGGGTCGGAATGGGGCAAATGGCAGGGCAGGGTGCGTAAATCGCCTGATGTGGTGAGGATTTCGCTCAAGTTTGCGACTTCGTCCGCCCCGATCGGGGCGCGGCGCACGTCCGCCTCTGACGCCAGCAGGGCGGCGACCGCCTGCTCGCCTTCCTCCGGCTCCAGCGAACAGGTGCAATAGACCAGCGTTCCGCCGGGCTTGAGCAGGGCGACCGCCCGCTGCAGCAGCCGCTTCTGCAGCGCCGAGAGCGCCGCAATGTCGGCTTCCTGGCGCAGCCAGGCGACGTCGGGGTGACGGCGGATGGTGCCGGTGGAGGTGCAGGGCGCGTCGACCAGCACGCCGTCGTAACCGCCATTGCCGGCGCCGGGCCACTCGGCGGCATCGGTCACGACGTCATCGGCCTGCAACGAAAGCCGCGCCAGATTGTCGCGCAGCCGCGCCATGCGCGCCGGCGAGCGGTCGACCGCGGTGACGCGCGCGCCGGCCTGCGCCAGTTGCGCGGTCTTGCCGCCCGGCGCGGCGCAGAGATCGACGATGGTCTTGCCGGCGACGTCGCCGAACAACCGCGCCGGCAGCGCGGCGGCGGCATCCTGCACCCACCATTGCCCTTCCGCGAAGCCCGGCAGCATCATCACCGAGCCCTGCAGCAGGGTGCGTACGGTGCCGGTCGGCAAGGTTTCGCCGTGCAGGCGGCTCGCCCATTGCGGCGCGTCTGATTTCACGGTGATGTCGAGCGAGGGCTCGTTGCCGATGGCGCGCGCCATCTCCCGCGCGGTGGCCTCGCCATAGGCGGCGATCCAGCGCGCCAGCATCCATGGCGGAATGTCGAGCGTCTGCGATTTGACTTCTTCGATCAGCGGTTGTCCCTCGCGGGCGCAGCGGCGCAGCACGGCGTTGACGAGGCCGGCATATTTGGCGGCGCGCCGGTCGGACTGCACGAGGCGCACCGAGAGGTCGACGGCGGCATGATCGGGCACGTCCATCCAGAGAATCTGCGCCGCGCCGATCAGCAGCGCGCTCTGCGCGCGCGGCGCGTCCGTCGGGACGCCGCGATCGAGCAGGCGTGACAGCAGATGGCCGAGCGTGCCGAGCCGCCGCAAAATGGTTGCCACCAGGCGGCGCATCAGTGCGCGGTCGCGATCGGCAAGCGCCTTCAGTCCGGGATGGGCGCCCGCGCCGTCGAGCTGATCGTCGAGGGTGCGATGCTTGTGCAGCACGCCGTCGAGGATGTCGGCCGCGATCCGCCGCGCAGCGAGGCCGGGCACTTCTGAAGGTACTGCGAATCTTGAAGGTGGCATGAAGCGGGAATGTCTCGGAAGGCGGAAAGGTTTCGGCTCATGCCATGGAAATGAACCAGCCGTGTGCCATGCGAATATGCCAAATGTAAGAATCGCCACAGACAATTTTTTGAATGTGATGTCATCTGTGCGCCTATCCCGTGCTATGGGAGAGTTGCGATGACCGACAATTCTTCATCTTCCCCGTCCGTCGTGGAACGCAAGAAGCTGACGCCTGCGGCCGAGCGCGCGCTCGCCGAGGCCGAGGCGCGCCGCAAGGCCGCCGAAGCCAACGCCGCCACGCTGCAGAAGGAGTTTTCGGGTCCGAAAGGCCCGGAACCGACCCGCTACGGCGACTGGGAGCGGAACGGGATTGCGTCGGACTTCTGAAGGGTACTTTTGAAGCGGCAGACGCTTGCCGGCCCCTTGCCGGATGACCCGACTCAGCCCTTAGTCGGGCATATGCCTCCATATGAGCGAACCAATGCATATCGGCGCCGCGGTTCAGGGCGCCGTTTTGTGTCGGCCGCCCTGCCATGGCTGTTCGTGGCCTGCGTGGTGGCGGCGACCAACCTGCCGCTGCGCCAGTGGATTGGCTGGCCGTGGTCGCGTCCGGCCGACAGCCCGGCGGCGCGCGATGCCGAGACGGTCTGGAAACATGCCGGCAGCGCCGACACGCGCCACGGCGTCGATGTCGTCAGAACCATCGACGGCGATACGTTCGAGGCGCGGGTTCATTTGTCGCCAAGCCTTGAGCCCATCACGCGCGTCCGCCTGCGCGGCATTGACGCGCCCGAACTGAAGGCGTCGTGCCCCAGGGAATTGCAGATGGCGGAAGCAGCGACCGATGCGTTGCGCGCGATGCTCGGCGAAGGCGGCGTCACCATCTCCAATATCGGGCCGGACAAATATGCCGGCCGGGTCGTCGCCGATGTCGCCACGCGGCGCACCGGCAATGTTTCGGCCGCGATGCTCGCGGCCGGTCATGCGCGCAGCTATGGCGGCGGCCACCGCACCGGCTGGTGCGACGGCCGCTAGATATAGCGATGTTCGCTCAGATAGGCGATGACGCGCTCGCAGGCCGCTTCCGCCGACATGTTTGACGTGTCGATGGTGATCTCTGCCGACTCGGGCGCCTCATAGGCCTGGTCGATGCCGGTGAAATTCGGCAGCTCGCCGGCGCGGGCCCGGGCATAGAGGCCCTTGGGATCGCGGCGCTCGCATTCGGCCAGCGAGGTCGCGACGTGAATCTCGATGAACTCGCCGTCGCCGAGCCGCCGCCGCGCCATGTCGCGGTCGCCGCGGAACGGGGAGATCAGCGAGACCAGCGCGATCAGGCCGGCATCGACGAACAGCGCGGCGACCTCGGCGACGCGCCGCATGTTCTCGACGCGCGCTTCGCTGGAGAAGCCGAGGTCGCGGTTGATGCCGTGGCGGAGATTGTCGCCGTCGAGCAGCGCGGCATGGCGTCCGAGCTCGGCAAGGCGGCGGTCCACCAGATTGGCGATGGTCGATTTGCCGGCGCCGCTGAGGCCGGTGAACCACAGCACGCAGGGCCGCTGCTGCTTGAGGCGGGCGCGCACGGATTTGTCGACGTCGAGCACCTGGCGGCGGATATTGGTGGCGCGGCGCAGCGAGAAGTCGATCATGCCGGCCGCTGCCGTGCGGTGGCTGATCGGGTCGATCAGGATGAAGCTGCCGAGCTCGCGGTTGTCGCGATAGGCCTCGCAGACGATCGGGCGGTCGAGGCTGAGATTGACGTAGCCGATGTCGTTGGTGGCCAGCGTGGTCGCGGCCTGATGCTCCATGGTGTCGATCGCCACGCGATATTTCAGCGTCGAGATGACGGCGCCGGTCGAGGCGGTGCCGCATTTGAGCACGTAGCGGCGGCCCGGCAGCATGGTGTCGGCGTCGAACCAGACCAGATGCGCGGCCAATTGATCGGACACCAGCGGTGCGGCGCCCGTGGTCAATACGTCGCCGCGGCTGACGTCGATCTCGTCGGTCAGCGTCAGCGTGATCGATTGTCCGGCAACCGCCTCGTCCTGCTCGCCGGCCGTGGTGATGATGCCGGCGACATGGCTGAGCTGGCCCGACGGCCGCACGCTGATCGCATCGCCGACGCGCACCGTGCCGCTGTCGATCCGTCCGCAAAAGCCGCGAAACTCGGCGTTCGGCCGGTTCACCCACTGTACCGGAAGGCGGAACGGCCGCTGCGCGATGTCGCCGGTCACGTCGACCGTTTCGAGATGCGCCATCACCGTCGGCCCGTCATACCAGGGCATCCGCGTAGAGGCGGTGAAGATGTTGTCGCCGTCGCGCGCCACCACGGGGATACACTGGACCTCGGGGATGCCGAGCCGTTCGGCCATGCCCTGGTATTCGGCGACGATCGCCGTGAAGCGGTCGGCGTCGAAGTCGATCAGGTCCATCTTGTTGACGGCGAGCACGACGTGGCGGACGCCGAGCAGCGCCAGGATATGGCTGTGGCGGCGGGTCTGCGTGATCACGCCCTTGCGCGCGTCGATCAGCACCACCGCGAGATCGGCGGCGGAGGCGCCGGTCGCCATGTTGCGGGTATATTGCGCGTGGCCCGGCGTGTCGGCGACGATGAAGCGGCGGCGCTGGGTGGCGAAGAAACGGTAGGCGACATCGATCGTGATGCCCTGCTCGCGTTCGGCCTGCAGGCCGTCGACCAGCAGCGCAAAGTCGAGATCGCCGCCGGTGGTGCCGGCGACCTTGCTCTCGGAGGCGAGGGCGACGAGCTGGTCGTCGAGCAGCGTCTTGGAATCATAGAGCAGGCGGCCGACCAGCGTGCTCTTGCCATCGTCGACGCTGCCACAGGTGACGAAGCGCAGCGTCGGCCGGTCATCCTGGCCGAGCTGCAGGGCTTCGAGGGCGGCGATCGCGGGCGCCTCATGGTAGGACATCAGAAATAGCCCTCCGCCTTCTTGCGCTCCATCGATGCGGTCGAGTCGCGGTCGATGACGCGGCCTTCCCGTTCCGAGGTTCGAGAGGTCATCATTTCATGGACGATTTCCGGCAGGCTCGCCGCCGTCGATGGCATCGCGCCGGTCAGCGGATAGCAGCCGAGGGTGCGAAACCTCACCGAGCGCGACATCGGCTGCTCACCGGGCTGAAGCGGCATGCGGTCGTCGTCGACCATGATCAGCGCGCCGTCGCGCTCGACCACCGGCCGCCGCGCGGCGAAGTACAGGGGCACGATCGGAATGTTCTCGATCAGGATGTATTCCCAGACGTCGAGCTCGGTCCAGTTCGAGAGCGGAAACACCCGCATGCTCTCGCCGGGCGCGAGCATGGTGTTGTAGAGACTCCAGAGCTCCGGCCGCTGCTGTTTCGGATCCCAGCGGTGGGTGGCGCTCCGGTGCGAGAAGATGCGTTCCTTGGCGCGCGACTTCTCCTCGTCGCGGCGGGCGCCGCCGATCGCGGCGTCGAAGCCGCCGGCTTCCAGCGCCTGCCGCAGCGCCTGCGTCTTCATCACGTCGGTATGACGCGCCGAGCCGTGGCTGAACGGGCCGATGCCCTGCTTCACACCGTCCTCGTTGACATGAACGATCAAGTCGAGCCCGAGGTCGCGCGCGCGCTGGTCGCGAAACTCGATCATCTCGCGGAACTTCCAGGTCGTGTCGACATGCAGCAGGGGAAACGGCGGCTTGCCGGGATGGAACGCCTTCATCGCCAGGTGCAGCAGCACCGAGGAGTCCTTGCCGATCGAATAGAGCATCACGGGCTTGCGGAATCCGGCCGCCACCTCGCGCATGATGTGGATGCTTTCGGATTCCAGGCGCTGCAGATGGCTGGTGGTGGTGCGCCGCTCCTTGACGCCGTCGGCCACGGCAAGGGCCGGGGCGGCGGCCCCGGGATATTCAAGTGTGGTCGTCATGCTGCGACACCGAACAGGCGTGCCGACGTCGCCTTACAGAGGCCGAGATCGCGAATGCACGCGGACACCGAGGCGCGATAGGCCTCATTGACCCCGCAGCGCTCCAGAATGTCCAGCTGGGCTTCGCTCAGCGAGGCTGTTGTGCGGCGCTGGTAGCGGTAGGCGCTGTCTGAAGTGTGCAGATTGGGCACCTTGTAGATCGTCGCTTCGCTCGGGAAGATGACGCGCGCGTTGTTCACCTGCGTTTCTCCCGGCTCCCGCCAGGACGTCACGACATTTTCGGTGAAGCTGCTCGAAAGGCCAAGGCGGTCGAACAGGATGCGGACCGACGATGTCGCCTCCTTGCTCACCTCATAGACGTAGTGCGTGACCGGAACGCCCGCCTGCCTGGCGTATCTTGTCACCTGTACCGCGGTGAGCGCGGCCATGACATAATGCTGCAGCAACGTCGTTGCCGGTGCGCGCGAGATCAGCTTGTCGAGCCACGACGCCAGTGCGCTTGCCGGCTCGCGGTCGAGCGCGATGAGGTGCAGCCGGTGCCGCGGGTAGCCCGCTTCGATCAATAGTTGCAGCGGATTGAACAGGCTCTCGGCGATCACGTAGGGTCCGATCGTCTCCTTGCTGAAGATATCAGGCTCATCGGTTGCCGACGGCACGGCCCAGGGCGTCAGCGGCCGGCCGACGAGCGCATCGCGCAGGATGGCCTTTAGCGGCTGATAATATGAAGGCATCCCGGTCATGCCGAACAGGTTGCTCAGCGCGGTCGATCCGACACGCGCCTTGCCGCATGCGAAATAAAGCATCGGAAAGTCGTGCGCCGGGCGATGACGGAAACTCCTGGCAAGACACTCCGTCACCTCGCGCGTCAGCGTTTCCAGCGTGACGGTCCTGGTCTGGAATTCGCCGACCGGCGAAAGCGGCATGGTGTTGAGAGAATTGTCCTGCTGCCGGATCAGATCGGCGATGCGTTCGAGCGAAACGGCTGAGGCCGCGTCGATGGTCATGTCAGGAGCTCCCGGGAGTTTATCTAAGATTGCCTATTCTATAACGATCAACGTATAGTTGTTATTTCGGCCGGTCAAACCCGTACGATCCCGGGGGCACGCTCTGCGTGTAGAGAGAGAACGCCTAAACCGCACGCGCGACATTGCGCGAGATCAAGCTGCCCGCACGGTGTTGAGGAACTTCTCGACTTCCGCCTTCAAGAGCCCGCTTTCGCTGGACAGCGAGCGCGCCGATGCCAGCACCTGCGCGGAGGCTGAGCCGGTGGAGCTCGCGCCGCTGTTGACCTGGGTGATCTTCTCCGCGACCTCGGCGGTGCCCTTGGCGGCTTCGCTGACATTGCGGGCGATCTCGGAGGTGGCCGCGCCCTGTTCTTCAATGGTGGCGGCGATCGTGGTCGAGATGTCCGAGATCCTCGAGATCGTGGCGCCGATCTCCTTGATGGCGCCGACCGAATCCTCGGTCGCCGCCTGCATGCCCATGATCTGTGCGCCGATCTCGTCGGTCGCCTTGGCGGTCTGCGCCGCCAGCGCCTTCACTTCGCTGGCGACGACGGCAAAGCCACGGCCGGATTCGCCGGCGCGTGCGGCCTCGATGGTCGCGTTCAGGGCCAGCAGGTTGGTCTGTTCGGCGATCGCGGTGATCAGCTTGACGACGTCGCCGATCCGGCCCGCAGCCTTGAGCAGCTCGTTGATGCGCAGGTCGGTTTGCTCGGCCTGCTTGACGGCTTCGTCGGCAATACGGCTCGAATCGTGGACCTGACGGCTGATCTCGACAACCGATGCGCTCATTTCCTCGGCCGCGGAAGCAACCGCGCCGACATTGGTGGAGGCTTCCTCGGAAGCCGCAGCCACCATTCCGGAGAGTTGCTGTGTCTGTTCCGCGGTGCCCGACAGCGTGCCGGCGGCGGCCTCGAGTTGCTGGGAGGCCGCTGATACCGTGCTGACGATACCGCCCACGGCGGCCTCGAAGGAGTCGGCAAGCTTGATCATTTCCGCCTTGCGCCGTGCGGCCGCCATGGCTTCCTGATCCCTCCGCTCGGCTTCCATCTGCTCGATGCGGATCAGATTGTCCTTGAAGGTGTGGGCCGCGCGGGCGTTGTCGCCGACTTCGTCGCCGCGGTCCGTGTAGGGAATCTCGATGGCCTTGTTGCCGCTGGCGAGCTGCAGCAGCACGTCGCCGATACGCCGGATCGGCCGGGCGATGCTGAGCACCGAAAAGACCGATGACGCGATCAGCATCGCCATGACGAATGCGCCGACGATGAATGCAAAACTGGCGACGCGATCCAGTTCCGCCAGCAGTTCGCCTTTGCGTTTTGCCGCGAATTCGTTGGCGACGCTCACCAGGTCGTCGATGCGCTTGCTGACTTCGCGGGCCGCCGGCCGCATCCGCTCGTTGACAACATTGGTCTTCACTGTTTCGGCCGCGGCCTTGGCGCCGGCGTCAGCGCCGATGACGGCCTTTTGCGCCGCCGCCAGCTCGACGGCACTGGCCAGATAGGCCTCCACGAATTTCCTGGCCTCGCGATAGGCATCCTGTGTGACCTTGCGGGTCGCGCGTTCCGTCGCGGCGTCGATTTCCGTTCCGGCTTCGGCCGTGTGGGTGCGGAGTGTCTCGAGGAACTTGTCCACCTCGGCGACGGACGGCGCGGTGCGGATCTCGGCAGCGGCGAGCTGCGCGCGGGCCATCGCCGTCTGCGTCGCCTGTGCATTGCCTTTGTTAAGGTAGTTGATCGTGACCAGACGGTTGGATTCCGCGATCGACCGGTTGCCGATGGTCTGGTTGGTGAGGATGCCGCCGACCAAAACGATGCCGATACCGGCAGTCAGACCCAGCTTGGTGCCGATGCGAAACTTGAACCGACTCATGGTGCCCCCGCTCCCGTAATAGTTGAAGCAGTTGGCAACAGACAACTAAACCAAACGTAAAAGGAAAAGCCCGTACAACTACAGGGGGTGCGGCCGCAAGCTGCGAAGCGCTATAAGAAAAGCTGCGCATCCACCCAGCGCGGCGCGAGGCGTCCTGGTGATGCGCGGACAGAGCCGGCGATCGGACGAGGGCCGATTCGAAAGGCCAATTGCAGCATCGGTCTGCAACGGAACCATCGCTCGAAAAGCCCGGCATCGATATCACCCGCAACAGTGGAAGACCGGCAGGGATTGCTTCTGCAGCACACAGGATTCGCAAAGTTCATAAGAGATCCGCATACCCCGGCTCGGGTGTGGGTGCATC
>Ga0209758_1004598_pt1 | contig 11342 bp, 10 predicted proteins | sample AraplaMF_Col_mMF_FD_184258 | JGI IMG/M metagenome (GOLD analysis project Ga0209758, IMG submission 184258) | Arabidopsis root microbial communities from the University of North Carolina, USA - plate scrape MF_Col_mMF (SPAdes) (version 2) | ecosystem: Host-associated > Plants > Roots > Endosphere... | reverse complement strand
CATCGTCTTCGACCGGGACGGCCGCATCGTCTCCGTCGACCAGAAGGAGCACGAGCAGATCTTCCCCAAGCCGGGCTGGGTCGAGCACAACGCCACCGAGATCTGGACCAACGTCCAGGAGGTCGTCGCCGGAGCCATCGAGAAGGCCGGCATCACCCGGGACGACATCAAGGCCATCGGCATCACCAACCAGCGCGAGACCACCGTGCTGTGGGACAAGAACACCGGTGAGCCCGTCCACAACGCCATCGTCTGGCAGGACACCCGCACGGACGCGCTCTGCAAGGAGCTCGGCCGCAACGTCGGCCAGGACCGCTTCCGCCGCGAGACCGGTCTGCCGCTGGCCTCCTACTTCGCCGGCCCCAAGGCCCGCTGGCTGCTCGACAACGTCGAGGGCCTGCGCGAGCGCGCCGCGGCGGGCGACATCCTCTTCGGCACGATGGACACCTGGGTCATCTGGAACCTGACGGGCGGTGTCGACGGCGGCCGCCACGTCACCGACGTGACCAATGCCTCCCGCACGCTGCTGATGAACCTGCACACCATGCAGTGGGACGAGAAGATCGCCGAGTCCATCGGCGTCCCGCTGACGATGCTGCCCGAGATCCGCTCGTCCGCCGAGGTGTACGGCGAGATCACCGGCGGACGCCTCGGCGAGCTGCTCGGCGGCATCCCGGTCGCCTCCGCGCTCGGCGACCAGCAGGCCGCCCTGTTCGGCCAGACCTGCTTCTCCGAGGGCGAGACCAAGTCCACCTACGGCACCGGCACCTTCATGGTGATGAACACCGGTGACAAGCTCATCAACTCCTACTCGGGCCTGCTGACCACGGTCGGCTACCAGATCGGCGACCAGAAGCCGGTCTACGCCCTGGAGGGCTCGATCGCGGTCACCGGCTCCCTGGTGCAGTGGATGCGCGACCAGATGGGCCTGGTCAAGACCGCCGCCGAGATCGAGACCCTCGCGCTCACGGTCGAGGACAACGGCGGCGCGTACTTCGTCCCGGCCTTCTCCGGCCTGTTCGCCCCGTACTGGCGCTCCGACGCCCGCGGTGTGATCGCCGGCCTGACCCGTTACGTCACCAAGGCGCACCTCGCGCGCGCCGTCCTGGAGGCGACCGCCTGGCAGACCCGCGAGATCGCGGACGCCATGACCAAGGACTCGGGCGTGGAGCTGTCGACCCTGAAGGTCGACGGCGGCATGACCTCCAACAACCTGCTGATGCAGACGCTCGCGGACGTCCTGGACGCGCCGGTGGTGCGCCCGATGGTCGCCGAGACCACCTGCCTCGGCGCCGCCTACGCCGCCGGTCTCGCCGTCGGCTTCTGGAACAGCACCGACGACCTGCGCGCCAACTGGCGCCGCGCCGCCGAGTGGACGCCCCACATGGACGCGGATACCCGCGACCGTGAGTACAAGAACTGGCTCAAGGCCGTCGAGCGGACCATGGGCTGGATCGAACACGAGGAGTAGACAGCGATGACCACCCTGCAGAGTGTCCCGGCTCTGGGGACACACCCGGCCTTCGGCTCCAACCCGAGCCGCGCCGAGACCAGGGAACAATTGTCCAGGGCGACATTCGACCTCCTGGTGATCGGCGGCGGAATCCTGGGCATCTCCACTGCCTGGCATGCCGCGCAGTCGGGCCTGCGGGTGGCGCTGGTGGACGCCGGCGACTTCGCCGGCGCCACCTCGTCCGCCTCCTCCAAGCTTCTCCACGGCGGACTGCGCTATCTGCAGACCGGCGCGGTGAAGCTCGTGGCGGAGAACCACTTCGAGCGCCGTGCGGTCTCCCGTCAGGTGGCCCCCCATCTGGCGAATCCGCTCACGTTCTACCTCCCCGTGTACAAGGGCGGGCCGCACGGCGCGGCGAAGCTCGGGGCGGGCGTCTTCGCCTACTCCGCGCTGTCGGCGTTCGGTGACGGCGTCGGCCACCTGCTGTCGCCGGCCAGGGCGCAGCAGGACGTGCCGGAGCTGCGCACCGAGAACCTCAAGGCCGTCGCCGTCTACGGCGACGACCAGATGAACGACGCGCGCATGGCGCTGATGACCGTCCGTGCGGCCGTCGAGGCGGGTGCCGTCGTCCTCAACCACGCCGAGGTCACCGGACTGCGCTTCACCAAGGGACGGGTCACCGGCGCCGATCTGAGGGACGGCCAGTCCGGCGACGAGTTCGGGGTCGACGCGCGGCTGGTGCTCAACGCGACCGGCCCCTGGGTCGACCACCTGCGCAGGATGGAGGACCCGAAGGCGGCGCCCTCCATACGCCTGTCCAAGGGGGTGCACCTGGTGCTCAAGCGCACCTCCCCCTGGAAGGCGGCACTGGCCACGCCGATCGACAAGTACCGCATCACCTTCGCCCTCCCCTGGGAGGACATGCTGCTGCTCGGCACCACCGACGAGCAGTACGAGGGCGATCCGGCCGAGGTCTCGGTGGGCGAGAAGGACATCGCGCAGATCCTCGACGAGGCGGCCTTCTCGGTCCGCGACCAGCAGCTCCAGCGCGATCTGATCACCTACTCCTTCGCCGGTCTTCGGGTGCTTCCCGGCGGCCCCGGCGACACCGCCAAGGCCAAGCGCGAGACCGTCGTCACCGAGGGCAGGGGCGGCATGCTGTCCGTCGCGGGCGGCAAGTGGACCACGTTCCGGCACATCGGCCGCACGGTCATGAAGAAGCTGGAGGCGCTGCCGGGCCGCCCGCTCGGCGACGACTTCGAGCCGATCTCCACGCTGCCGAAGCGGCTGCCGCTGCCGGGCATCGCCAACCCGCGCGCGGTCGCCCACCGGCTGGTCGTCGACGGTCCCGCGCCCGGTCCGCGCATGGCACCCGACACGGCCAAGCACCTGGCGACCCACTACGGTTCGCTGGCCTTCGACATCGCCCGGCTGGCCAACGAGAACCCGGAGCTGGGCGAGCGCGTGCACCCGGACGCCCCCGAGATCTGGGCGCAGGTCGTCTACGCCCGCGATCACGAGTGGGCCGAGACGGTGGACGATGTGCTGCGCCGGCGCACCACGCTGACGATCCGCGGCCTGGCCACGGACGAGGTGCGCGGGCAGGTCCAGAACCTGCTCGACAAGCGGTAGGCGACCCGAGCCGAGGGGCGGCCCCCGGGGGCCGCCCCTCGCTCATGTCCCGGCATCCCGCTTGCGTACGGTGTCCGGGTGCGCGGTGCGCGCCCGCCGTGCACCGCTCCCCCCGCACCCGCCGACCCGCTGGAGTCGCCTCATGACGCAGACCCTGTCGCCCGTCACCCGCATCCCCAACACCGGGCTGCCGCCGTACGCCGTTCTCGTGGGCGACCCGGCGCGTGCGGCGACGGTCGCCGCGCTGCTCGAGGACGCCGCGGAGGTCTCCCACCACCGTGAGTACCGGGTGTTCACGGGCAGCTGGAAGGGACTTCCGGTGACGGTGGCCTCGCACGGGGTGGGCGCGCCGGGCGCGATCCTGCTCTTCCAGGAACTGACGGACGCCGGGGTCCACACCCTCGTCCGGCTCGGCACGGCGGGCGCGATGAAGGCGGGGATCGCCGACGGGGATCTGGTGATCGCGGAGGCGGCCGTGCGCGACGACGGGGTGACCGGCCAGCTGCTGCCCCCCGAATACCCGGCGGTCGCGGCGCCCGAGGCGGTTCTCGCCCTGCAGCGCGCGGCCCGGGAGGCGGGTGCGCCGCACCACCGCGGGATCGTGTGGACCCGGGCGGCCTTCCAGCCGGGGCTGATCCCCCTGGACGCGTACGAACGGGCCGGTCTCGCGGCGATCGAGATGGAGCTGTCCGCGCTGCTGGTCACCGCCTCCCTGCGTGGGCGGGTCGCGGGTGGCGTGCTGGTCGTGGACGGCGTCAACGCCGATGAACTGACCGACGAGAAGGCTGCTTTCTCCACGGGCGGCTACGACCCGCACCGCGATGTGGTCGCGCGGGGTGTGGAACGCGGGGCGGTCGTGGCGCTGGAGGCGCTGCGGCTGCTCGAGGAGGGGAACGCGCGATGAGCGAGCGCATCGATCTGCTGGTGCACGGCGGCGACGTCCTGACCGTCGACGCCACCGGAACCGTCGTACCCCAGGGCGCCGTCGCCGTGCGCGACGGCGCGATCCTCGAGGTCGGCCCGGCCGAACGGCTGCGGGAGCGCTACAGCGCGGACGAGGACGTCGACTCCGTGGGCTGCCTGGTCCTGCCGGGCCTGGTCAACGCGCACACCCATCTGGCGATGACGCTGCTGCGGGGCCGCGCCGACGACGTCACCCTCCAGGGCTTCCTGGAGCGTGTGCTGCGCTGGGAGGCGGAGCTGCTGTCGCCGGGGAACATCGCGGTGGCGGTGCGCGCGGCGATCGCCGAGAGCGTGCGCGCCGGGGTGACCTCGGCCCTCGACATGTACTGGTTCCACGAGGCGGCGGAGCGGGTGGCGCGGGAGGCGGGCTGGCGGCTGCTGACCGGGCCGACCTTCATGGACGTCCCCGGCTCCCCCGACGGCCGGCCGTACGGGGAGCGCCTGGAGTGGGCGCGCCGTGACCTGGCCGCACGGACAGCGGACCGGCCGGGGACGCGGCCCGTGCTCTTCGCCCACTCGGCGTACACCCTCGGGCCCGAGCAGCTCGTCGAGATCGCCGCGCTCGCGCGTGAGTTCGGGGCGCTGCTGCACATCCACGCGGCGGAGAACGCGGCCGAGGTCGAGACCGTCGAGCAGCGCTACGGCAAGCGCCCGGTGGAACTGCTCGACTCGCTCGGTCTGCTCGGCCCCGATCTGCTGCTGGCCCACGCCGTCGACCTGACCGGTCCGGAGATCACGGCGCTGGGCCGCACGGGTACCTCGGTGGCGCACTGCCCGGTGTCCAACCTCAAGCTGGGCTGCGGGATCGCACCCGTGCCGCGGCTGCTGGACGCGGGGGTGACCGTGGGTCTCGGCACGGACGGGGCGGTGAGCTCGAACACGCTGGACGTGCTCGGCGCGGTACGGCAGGCGGCCCTGGTGCACAAGGCGGCCGGGGACCCGACCGCGGTCGGGGCCGAGCAGGCGGTGCGGATGGCGACCGCCGACGGCGCCCGTGCGCTGGGTCTCGGCGACCTGCTGGGGTCCCTGGAGGCGGGCAAACGGGCCGATCTGATCGTCCTCGACCTCGGCGGACCGCATCTGCGGCCACGGCACGACCCGTGGTCGGCGCTCGCTTACGCGGCGCAGTCCGCCGACGTACGGGACACGGTCGTCGACGGCCGGATCCTCATGCGGAACCGAGTGCTGACGACGCTCGACGAGAAGGCGGCGCTGGCGGAGTTCGAGGCGCTGGACTGAGCCGGGCCCGTCGTGTCGGCACAGGGTCTCCCGCGGTGCCGGGCCCCCTCGACGACATCGGGATTCCTTGCCCCGTTCAGCCTACTGAACCCCCATAATGACCGAGACATCGGATGTCTGAGCGTACAGGGAGGGCCGCCATGGCAGTCACCGATGAGGCGATCGAAAAGATCAAGGGGATGATCGTCTCCGGCGCCCTGCGACCGGGCGACCGCCTGCCGAAGGAGAGCGAGCTCGCCGCCGAGCTCGGTCTCTCCCGCAACTCCCTGCGCGAGGCCGTACGCGCCCTGTCGCTGATCCGGATCCTGGACGTGCGGCAGGGCGACGGCACCTATGTGACGAGCCTCGACCCCCAGCTCCTGCTGGAGGCCCTGAGCTTCGTCGTGGACTTCCACCGCGACGACACCGTGCTGGAGTTCCTCGCGGTGCGCCGCATCCTGGAGCCGGCCGCGACCGCCATGGCGGCGGCCCGTATCAGCGAGCAGCAACTGGACGCGTTGACGGCGCAGTTGGACAAGCTGGGCCCCGAGCCGTCGGTGGAGGAACTGGTCGCCTGCGACCTGGAGTTCCACCGGGGCATCGTGCAGACCTCCGGCAACTCGGTGCTGTGCTCCCTGCTGGACGGGCTCTCCGGACCCACCACCAGGGCCCGGATCTGGCGCGGTCTGACGCAGGAGGACGCGGTCAGCCGCACTCTGCACGAGCACCGGGCGATCCTCGGTGCCCTGCGTGACCGCGACGCGGAGGCGGCCCGCTCATGGGCGACCGTGCACATCGCGTCCGTCGAACAGTGGCTGCGCTCGACGCTGTGACCGTCCGCGGCCCGGACCGGGGACGGGCCGGTCGGAGAGGGCATCCTCCGACGATCATGGGTGTTCGACGACGCCGTAGTGGGCAGTGATCCGTTCACTCCCCTGTGCAAGGGGGCTGCGGGCGTCCCCGCCGCACGCCGTAAGGTTGGGACGTACGCGAGGGCACGTTGGAAGGAGGCACTGGGTGATCGAGCTCGAGGGGGTTCCCGAGCTGATCGACCCGGTCATGGTGGCCGCGTTCGAGGGCTGGAACGATGCCGGCGACGCCGCCTCCACCGCGGTCGCGCATCTGGACAGGGAGTGGAAGGGCGATGTGTTCGCGGCGCTGGACGCCGAGGACTACTACGACTTCCAGGTGAACCGCCCCACTGTGTTCATGGAGGCCGGGGTCCGCAAGATCACCTGGCCCACGACCCGGCTCTCCGTCGTCCGTGTGGGCGGCGAGAAGCCCCGCGACCTGGTACTGGTCCGCGGTATAGAACCGTCGATGCGCTGGCGCTCGTTCTGCAACGAGCTGCTGGGCTTCGCCCACGAACTGGGCGTGGAGCTGGTGGTGATCCTGGGCGCCCTGCTCGGGGACACCCCGCACACGCGTCCGGTCCCGATCAGCGGAACCACGTCCGACGCGGACCTGGCCCGCCGGATGGACCTGGAGGAGACCAAGTACGAGGGTCCCACCGGCATCGTCGGCGTGCTGCAGGAGGCCTGTGCGCACGCGGGAGTCCCGGCCGTGTCCCTGTGGGCGGCGGTGCCGCACTACGTTTCGCAGCCGCCGAACCCGAAGGCCACGCTGGCCCTGCTCAACCGCCTGGAGGACCTGCTGGACCTGCGCATCCCGCTCGGTGAACTGCCGGAGGACGCGCGCGCCTGGCAACTGGGCGTGGACCAGCTCGCCGCCGAGGACAGCGAAGTCGCCGAGTACGTGCAGACGCTGGAGGAGGCCCGGGACACCGCCGAGCTGCCGGAGGCGTCGGGCGAGGCCATCGCCCGCGAGTTCGAGCGCTATCTGCGCCGGCGCGACGTGAGCCCGCCCGGCGGGCACGCCACGGCGGAGGGCGACACCGGTCCGTTCCGCCTCGACAACCCGGGCGGGCGCCAGCGTCCGCCGAAGCCGCCGCGGTCCGGCGGCGAGGACGAGGACTCCTCGGAGGACTAGAGGACGAGAAGGGGGCGGTGCGCCGATGCGCACCGCCCCCTTCTCGTCCTTCGTCGCGCGGCGCCGGAATTCCCGGGCCGCCCCGGTCGACGCGGCACAGGAGAAGGCCGATCGCGGTCCACCCGGCCGGTCCGTCTCCGGCGCCGAGCCGTGAGGGCGTGTGTGCCGGCCGTCGCGGTGCTGCGCGAGCCTCCCCGACTTCCGTCGCGGCTGCGGCCGTTGGACCGGCCCCTCGCGGCGCGGACCCCGCGGTGAACAGGGAGCGGGCCCCCTGCCGAAACCGCCGAGCGGCGCCGGGCGGGGTGATGCCCCGTCCGGCGCCGCTCGCACGGACGGGGGGGACGATTCAGAGCGCCACGCCGAGCAGCGCGTCCACAGCGCGCGAGACGACACCGGGCGCACCGGTGTCCGTGCCCCCGCTCTGCTGCTGGAGCGCCGCCCAGCGGTCGACCGCGGCGAGTGCGGCCGGGGCGTCCAGGTCGCTCGCGAGGGCTTCGCGGATCTCCTCCACCAGCGTCTCGGCGGGCGGCCCGTCGGGCCGCGAGACGGCGGAGCGCCAGCGCTCGAGCCGTGCCTCGGCGTCCCGCAGGACCTGGTCGGTCCACTCCCAGTCGGAGCGGTAGTGGTGGGCGAGCAGCGCCAGCCGGATCGCCGCCGGGTCGACGCCGTCGCGCCGCAGCTGGGACACGAAGACCAGGTTGCCCCTGGACTTCGACATCTTCTCGCCGTCCAGCGCGACCATGCCCGCGTGGACGTACGCCTTGGCCATCGGGTATTCGCCGGTCAGCACCTGGGCGTGCGAGGCGCCCATCTCGTGGTGCGGGAAGGCGAGGTCGGAGCCGCCGCCCTGTACGTCGAAGCCCATGCCCAGGTGGTCCAGGGCGATGGCGACGCACTCGATGTGCCAGCCGGGGCGGCCGTTGCCCAGTGAGCCCCCGTCCCAGCTCGGCTCTCCCGGGCGGGCGGCCATCCAGAGCATCGGGTCGAGCGGGTTCTTCTTGCCCGGGCGGTCCGGGTCCCCGCCGCGTTCGGCGGACAGCAGCCGCATGGCGGCGGCGTCCAGGTTGGACACCTCGCCGAAGTGCGGGTCCGACTCCACGGAGAAGTAGATGTCGCCGTCGAGTTCGTACGCGGCTCCGGCGTCCCGGAGCCGTTCGACGAGCGGCACGATGCCGGGTATCGCCTCCACCGCCCCGATGTAGTGGCGGGGCGGCAGCATCCGCAGGGCGGTCATGTCCTCGCGGAAGAGCGCCGTCTCCTTCTCGGCGAGAGCGACCCAGTCGACGCCGTCGCGCTCCGCCCGCTCCAGCAGCGGGTCGTCGACGTCGGTCACGTTCTGGACGTAGTGAACCTGCCGCTTGGTGTCGAGCCACACGCGCTGAACGAGGTCGAACGCGTTGTAGGTCGCCGCATGACCCATGTGGGTCGCGTCATAGGGGGTGATGCCGCAGACGTAGATGCGGGCGACGGGACCGGGGTCGAGGGTGACGGGACCACCGGTCGCGGTGTCGTGGATCCTCAGGTCGCGGCCCTGACCAGGCAGGGCGGGGACCTCGGAAGCGGGCCAGGCATACATGCCTTGAGCGTAACCGGCCGGAACTTCCCCCTACGAACCGGACCGGGCCGGATGGCCGGGAAGGCGTTCTTGCGCGTCGCCGCCCCGTGTGCCTGCCGTGCGGACGCACCGGCCGCTCCTCACACCGGCGGCCAGGGAATCGCGGGCCACTCCCCGCTGGGTTCCGGATGTCTTCCCGACTCCAGCAGCGCCGCCACCCGCGCACGAGTGGCCTGCACCTCCGCCGGGGTCAGCAGCTCGCCCAGCCGCAGGGCCAGCGCCGCACCCTCCTCCAGGGACTCCTTGAGGCCCTTGAGGACCTCGACGGCCTCCCCGGTCAGCGGCTCGCCCGCCCAGCCCCACAGCAGCGTGCGCAGCTTGTTCTCGGCGTTGAAGGTGACCCCGTGGTCGATGCCGTACAGGCGTCCCTCGCCGCCGGGCAGCAGATGCCCGCCCTTGCGGTCGGCGTTGTTGATGACGGCGTCCAGGACGGCCAGTCGCCGCAGCCGCTCGTCGTCGGCGTGCACGAGCAGGGCTGTCCTGCCCTCGCCCACGTCGGCGAGGCCGATTGCCTTCCAGCCCTCCTCCGCCTCCTCGCCCTCCACCAGGGCGAGCAGCTCGGCATCCGGCTGCCCCTCGATCCACAGCTGGCACATGCCCTGGCCGTAGGGCCCCTCGCGCAGCACGGTGGGCGGGACGAGCCCCCAGCCGGTCGCCTCGGACACCTCGTAGGCCGCGACCTCGCGCTGCGCCAGTGTGCCGTCCGGGAAGTCCCACAGGGGCCGCTCGCCCGCGACGGGCTTGTAGATGCAGGCGGCTTCCCGCCCGTCGTAGGAGACCGTGCAGTACAGCGCCGCGTTGGAGGCGTCACGGATGCGTCCGACCACGGCGAGCTCGCCCTCGGCGAGCAGCTCTGCCGTGGTCACGCTCCGCGGCGGTATCCGTTCTGGCGCGGACATACGTGTCCTTCCGGGTCGAGCGGGAGACTGCACAGCGGGCACGGCGGGCGGCCGGCGTTGACGACGTCGAGGGCGCGTTTGGCGAAGGCCCTGGCCTGGGCGCCGGTGAGCCGGACGCGAAGCATCGGCGGCCCGTTCTCCTCGTCCTGGAGCAGCCGCTCCTCGGCCTCGGCCAGGTCCTCCTCGGAATCGGCGTCGAGCTCGACGAGTGCCTGGGCCTCGACGACCATGCGCTGTTCCTCGCCGTCCCAGGCCAGTGCCATGGTGCCGACGCGGAACTCCTCGTCGATCGGGGTGTCGAGCGGAGCCGTGTCCGAGATCTCCGTGGGGGCCACGGCCGGTACGGACGCGCTGCCGCCGCTACGGCGCACGACTTCGTCGAGAAGCTCGTCCATGCGCTCGGCGAGCGCCGCGACCTGGGTCTTCTCCAGGGCCACGCTGGTCACCCGGGGTCCGGACGTGGCCTGCAGGAAGAAGGTACGGCGCCCGGGCAACCCGACCGTACCGGCCACGAAGCGGTCCGGGGGGTCGTAGAGGAACACCTGACGGGACACGTCCTGTCTCCATTGGATCGGGATCGGGGCCGGCTGACCGCGCCGGTCCGCTTCGGTTGCTGACTACTGCTGCTGACAACTACTGCGCTGGTGCGCCCGCTTCACCCTACTGCGGCCGACGATCACGGGGCGCCCGCGCCGCCCCCGACCGCGGCATCCGAACCGGAGGGTTCCTCACGCGGCACGAGAGAGGTGAAATCGCCGGTGTCCCCGAGACGAACGAGAAATGGCCTCAACCGGGTGTAGCGGATCGCGGTGATGGAACACGGTTCGACGGAGATCCGCTGGAAGAGGTCGAGATGAAGGCCGAGTGCGTCCGCGACGAGGGATTTGATGATGTCACCGTGCGAGCACATGACGTACACGGCGTCGGGACCGTGGTCGCGCTCGATGCGCTCGTTCCACTCGCGCACCGCCTCCGCGGCCCGGGTCTGCATGGCCCGCATCGACTCACCGCCCGGGAAGGCGGCCACCGACGGATGGGCCTGGACGACCTCCATCAACGGCTCGTCCTTCAGCTCGGCGAGCTTGCGTCCGGACCAGTCGCCGTAGTGGCACTCGCCGATGCGGTCGTCGGCGTGCACGGGCAGCCCCGGACGGGCGTCGAGCAGCGGCTGGACGGTCTCCCGGCAGCGTTGCAGAGGGCTGGTGACCACCTCCGCGAGCGGCAGTGCGGCGAGTCGCCCGGGCAGGGCGGCGGCCTGTTCTGTGCCGCGCTCGTCGAGGGCGACGCCGGGCGTCCAGCCGGCGAGGAGTCCCGCGGTGTTGGCGGTGGAGCGTCCGTGCCGGACGAGGATCAACGTGGGCATGACGTCCAGCCTAAAGGGACGCCTCCGAAAGCCGGGCCGGTGGTGGGAGCGGCGGCGGTCGGGGGGAGGCGGGCCCGACGGGGTCCGCCGGGTCGGCGACGGCGCCGGGCGGCGGGAGCCCTCGAAGAGTCCTCGGCATGCGCCGGTGCCCGGCCGACAGGAGAATACGCTCCGTGATCATCGACTGCGCCATCTACCGGGACGGGCGCC
>Ga0209758_1004593_pt1 | contig 11355 bp, 9 predicted proteins | sample AraplaMF_Col_mMF_FD_184258 | JGI IMG/M metagenome (GOLD analysis project Ga0209758, IMG submission 184258) | Arabidopsis root microbial communities from the University of North Carolina, USA - plate scrape MF_Col_mMF (SPAdes) (version 2) | ecosystem: Host-associated > Plants > Roots > Endosphere ... | reverse complement strand
GCGAATTCGGCGATGTCACGTTCTGGCGGCAGCGCATCGCCGTGGCCGAGCGTGCCGGTGCGCACGGCCTCTTCGAGCATGCGGCGCAGCTTGACGTAGAGCGGGCCGGTGCCGGCAGCCTGCAGGCGCTCCAGGGACAGGATGGTAGCGAGGTCGTCGCTCATGCCGCACCTCTCTGCCGATCGTTCAGGAGCTTCACCGCAAGTTCCACCGCGCCGTGCAAGGCATCGTTCTTCGGTCTGGCGACCAGCGGCCTGTAGCGTTCGGAAAGCCAGGGTTCATAAGCTTCAGCAAGACCTCCGAGCAGGCAGATCGACGGGCATTTGGGCCAGAGCAGCGCGTCGAGGCTTTCGCCGATCGCCGTTGCGGCATCCGTGACGATGCCGACCGCGACGGCATCGCCCTTGGCCGCATGTTGGAAGACGATCGGTGCGTAGCCGGCAAAGTCCTTCGGTCTTGCCGAATGCGCGAATTCGACGATGCGCTCCGGGTCATGGCCGTATTCGGCCATGACCGCTTCGGTGATCGACGATGCCGGGCGCACTCTGTCGTGGGCGAGCAGCGATCGTTCCAGGAGGTCGCGGCCGAGGCGGGCGCCGCTTGCCTGGTCGCCGACGACGAAACCCCAGCCGCCGATGCCGTTCAGCCGGCCATCCCTACGGGCGTTATAGACCGAGCCGGTGCCGAAGGCGCCGACGATGCCGTCTGCATCGCCGAGCGCGCCCTGTAGCGCGATCAGCGCATCGGTGACGACGCGGCCTTCGGCAAAGGGCAGGGCCTTTTCGATTCGCCTGCCGTAATCCCCGACATTGGCGCCTGCGACGCCGACGACGGCTGCGACGGAGGAAATGGTTTCTGCAGCAAGCCCGGCATCGCGCAGCGCCTGCCGGGCGGATTCAACGATATTGAGAAGAGAGTTTTCGAGATCCGACAGAATGTTGGCAGGGCCTGATTTGCCGCGGCCGATGATATTGCCGTTTCTGTCCGCGACCGCGGCTCGGCAGCTCGTTCCGCCGCCGTCTATGCCGATTGCAAGCTCCGTCATCGGGCCTCCGAATATGCCGTTCCCCATGTTTTTTAATACAATACCAAAAAAATACCATTTACCAAGTAGGAATGAAGGAGAAAATCAATCTTTTTATCTTATTGATTTTGCTTGATAAAATTTTTTAATGATTTTTTGGCAGCGAAAAAGTTAAATTCGGCTGGACAATTGGTATTTTTTTGGCCTTAATTCGTTCAAAGGGAACAGCGTTTCGAGGCCCACGAAAACCGGCAGTAAAGCCAAGCCGGAACCGCTTCGAGGATGATTGCAAGGACACCTGCCGGCCCGTGTGGCCAGTGGTTGAGTTCAGGCATCCATCGGCTTTCCCTCGTCATTTCGCCACGCCCGGTGCAGGCCACCGGGAAGGCGCGCACTTCCGGCCGCAGGCGATCCGCCTTTGCGTCCACGAGCTTTCGGGGCCGGCAGTCGCTGGCGGTCCTCCAAGGGGCATTGGGGTGTTTCCTCAGACACGCCAATTGCTTGTTTCAGATCGAAAAACGGCGCCTTCGGCGCCTGACAACAGGAGAGGGAAATGAAAAACACTGCTCTGAAAAGCCTGCTGCTTGCCTCCAGTCTGCTGAGTTCAGCGGGCCTCGTCCATGCCGCCGACGTCACGCTGACGCTCGAAAGCTGGCGTAACGACGACCTGCAGATCTGGCAGGAAAAGATCATTCCGGCGTTCGAAGCCAAGAACCCGGGCATCAAGATCGTCTTCTCGCCGACCGCGCCGACCGAATACAATGCTTCGCTGAACGCCAAGCTCGATGCCGGTTCCGCAGGCGACATCATCACCTGCCGTCCGTTCACCTCGCTCGAGCTCTTCAACAAGAAACAGCTTGTCGACATCACCAGTCTGCCGGGTATGGAGAACTTCTCTCCGGTCGCCAAGGCCGCCTGGGCGACGGACGATGGCAAGTCGACCTTCTGCGTGCCGATGGCATCGGTCATCCACGGTTTCATCTACAACAAGGATGCCTTCGATAAGCTCGGCATCTCTGTGCCGAAGACGCAGGACGAGTTCTACGCAGCGCTCGACAAGATCAAGGCCGACGGCACCTACATCCCGCTCGCCATGGGCACCAAGGATCTCTGGGAGGCCGCCACCATGGGCTACCAGAATATCGGCCCGAACTACTGGAAGGGTGAGGAAGGCCGTAAGGCCTTGATCGAAGGCAAGCAGAAGCTGACCGACGCCGAATGGGTCAAGCCCTATGAAGAGCTTGCCAAGTGGAAGCCCTATCTCGGCGACGGTTTCGAAGCCCAGACCTATTCGGACAGCCAGAATCTCTTCACGCTCGGCCGTGCCGCCATCTACCCGGCCGGTTCGTGGGAAATCTCGCTGTTCAACAGCCAGGCGCAGTTCAAGATGGGCGCCTTCCCGCCGCCGGTTCCGAAGGCCGGTGACACCGGCTACATCTCCGACCATCCGGACATCGGCGTCGCCTTGAACGCGAAGAGCACACATGCCGAGGAAGCCAAGAAGTTCCTCAGTTGGGTTGCTTCGCCTGAGTTCGCCGACATCTATGCGAACTCGCTGCCGGGCTTCTTCAGCCTGAACTCCACCCCGGTCAAGATGTCCGATCCGCTCGCTCAGGAATTCGTCTCCTGGCGCGGCCCGTACAAGTCGACCATGCGCTCGACCTATCAGATCCTGTCGCGCGGCACGCCGAACCTCGAAAACGAGACCTGGGTCGAATCGGCCAATGTGATCAACGGCACGGATACGCCTGCGGTTGCTGCCGAAAAGCTCCAGAAGGGCCTCGACAGCTGGTACAAGCCGGCCAAGTGATGTGATCAGGGGCGGCGTTTGCCGCCCCTCGTCCGGCCTGCTGGCCACCTTCTCCCGCTTGCGGGGAGAAGGAGACTCGCAGCGACCTCCCAGCCCGACATGGCATTTCAGCAGGGCACGTTCCTTCTCCCCGCAGCCGGAGAGAAGGGCAGGGTGAGGCGCAATGTTTTCCATCTGTGCTGCGCCTTGCGGCCAGTCGACAAGAACAGGCAAAAGCCATGAGCGAAACCGACAACGCGGTCGATATCGTCCCGATCAGGCGCCCGGTGCGCTGGCACATCTTCGTCTTCATGCTGCCGGCCCTGATCGTCTATTCCGCCGTCATGGTGCTGCCCCTTATCGAAACGCTCCGGTTGTCGCTCTACAATACGGTCGACGGGCAGCCGGCCTTCGTCGGACTGGCGAATTTCAAGGTGCTGTTCGGCGATGCGCGCTGGGCGCGCGATTTCTGGAATGCCCTTGTCAATAACCTGATCTTCTTTGCCATCCACATGTGCGTGCAGAACCCGATAGGCGTGGCGCTTGCCGCCCTGCTTTCGGTGCCGAAGCTGCGCGGCGTTGCCTTCTACCGCACGGCGATGTTTCTGCCGACGCTCTTATCCTTCGTCATCGTTGGCTTCATCTGGAAGCTCATCCTCTCGCCGATCTGGGGTGTGGCGCCCTGGATGCTCGATCTCATCGGCTTGAAATTCCTGTTCGCGCCCTGGCTCGGTAAGTCCGGTTCGGCGCTGATCGCGGTGTCGCTGATCTCGAACTGGCAATATATCGGCATTCCGATGATGCTGATCTATGCCGCACTGCTCAGCATCCCCGAAGAGGTGATCGAGGCGGCCGAATGCGACGGCATCACCGGCTGGGCCCAATTCTGGAAAATCAAGCTGCCGCTCATCCTGCCGGCGATCGGCATTATCTCGATCCTGACTTTCGTCGGCAATTTCAACGCCTTCGACCTGATCTATACCGTGCAGGGGGCGCTTGCCGGGCCAGACATGTCGACCGACATTCTCGGCACGCTGCTCTACCGCACCTTCTTCGGTTTCCAGCTTCAGCTCGGCGACCGCTCGATGGGCGCGACCATCGCCACGGTGATGTTCCTCATCATTCTCGCCGGCGTCTCGCTTTATCTGTTCGTCATCCAGCGGCGCATGCGTCGCTACCAGTTCTGAGGAGCGCGCATGTCCAAGGCACGCACATCTCCCATCCGCACCGGCCTCGTGCATCTGGCGCTGAGCGCCTATACGCTGGTCGCGCTGTTTCCGGTGTTTCTGACCATCGTCAACTCGTTCAAGGATCGTGCCTCGATCTTCCGCGAGCCGCTGATGATCCCGACGCCGTCGACCTTCAGCCTCGTCGGCTATCAGACGGTGCTCGGGCAGGGCGATTTCGCCACTTATTTCCAGAACAGCTTCATCGTCACGATCGTCTCGATCTTGCTGGTGCTGCTCTTCGGCGCCATGGCGGCCTTCGCGCTCTCGGAGTATCGCTTCCGCGGCAATATGCTGCTTGGTCTCTACATGGCGATCGGCATCATGATCCCGATCCGTCTCGGCACGGTGGCGATCCTGCAGGGCATGGTCGCGGCCGGCCTCGTCAATACGCTGACGGCGCTGGTCCTCGTCTATACCGCGCAGGGCATACCGCTGGCGATCTTCATCCTGTCGGAATTCATGCGCACGGTTTCGGACGATCTGAAGAATGCCGGGCGCATCGACGGGCTTTCCGAATATGCGATCTTCTTCCGTCTGGTGCTGCCGCTGGTCCGCCCTGCGATGGCGACGGTCGCGGTGTTCACGATGATCCCGATCTGGAACGACCTCTGGTTCCCGCTGATTCTCGCGCCCTCCGAGGCCACCAAGACGGTCACACTCGGCTCGCAGATCTTTATCGGCCAGTTCGTCACCAACTGGAACGCGGTGCTGGCGGCGCTGTCACTGGCGATCCTGCCTATCCTCGTCCTCTACGTCATCTTCTCGCGGCAGCTGATCCGCGGCATCACGTCAGGAGCCGTCAAGTGACAGTAAAACCGATCCGTGTCCTCGTTGCCGGCCTCGGCAATATGGGTCGCAGCCACGCGCTCGCCTATCACAACAATCCCGGCTTCGAGATCGTCGGTCTCGTCAACCGCTCGACGCCGCAATTGGAGCCTGAGTTGCAGGGCTATACGATCCATCCCGACTTCACGGCGGCGCTGGCCGAGCTGAAGCCGGACCTCTGCTCCATCAACACCTACTCCGACAGTCATGCCGATTATGCCGTCGCCGCCTTCGAGGCCGGCTGCGACGTCTTCGTGGAAAAGCCGCTTGCAACCACCGTCGCCGATGCCGAGCGCGTCGTCGCGGCAGCTAAGAAGGCGGGGCGCAAGCTGGTGATCGGTTATATCCTTCGCCATCATCCTTCCTGGATGAAGCTGATCGAAGAGGCGCGCAAGCTCGGTCCACCTTACGTCTTCCGCATGAACCTCAACCAGCAGTCCAGCGGCCCGACGTGGGCGACGCACAAGTCGCTGATGCGCACCACCTCGCCGATCGTCGACTGCGGCGTGCATTATGTCGACGTCATGTGCCAGATCACCGACGCCAAGGCTGTCGAGGTGCGCGGCATGGGGCTGCGTATGTCGGAAGAGATCGCCGCCGACATGTATAATTACGGTCACCTGCAGGTGCTGTTCGAGGATGGTTCGGTCGGCTGGTACGAGGCCGGCTGGGGCCCGATGATCTCGGAGACCGCCTTCTTCGTGAAGGATGTGATGTCGCCGAAAGGCGCGGTGTCGATCGTCATGGATCCGAACGCCAAGTCCGACGATATCGACACACACACCAAGACCTCGGTGATCCGGCTGCACACTGCCGAGACCGGGCCTGACGGCAAGTTCATCCGACCCGACCAGGACATGACGATGGAAGGCGAACCCGGCCATCAGGCGCTCTGCGACCTGGAACAGGCCTTCATGCTGAGGGCGATCCGCGAGGATCTGGACCTCGACCGCCATATGGCGGATGCGGTGGCGTCGCTGCGCATCTGCCTTGCCGCCGACGAGAGCGTGCGTACCGGCCAGCCGGTCAGATTGTAAGGGAAAAACAGTGGGATCGCTTCAACTCAAATCCATCCGCAAGACCTATGGCACGCATGAGGTGCTGAAAGGCATCGACCTTGAGGTCAAGGACGGCGAATTCGTCATCTTCGTCGGGCCGTCGGGCTGTGGGAAATCGACGCTGCTGCGCAGCATTGCAGGCCTCGAAGACGTCACGTCAGGCGCCGTCGTCATCAATGGTCGCGATGAGACGCTGACGCCGCCGGCCAAGCGCGGCATCGCCATGGTGTTCCAGTCTTACGCGCTCTATCCGCATCTGACGGTCAAGGACAATATGGGGCTTGGTCTCAAGCAGGCCGGCACCGCCAAGGACGAGATCGACAAGCGTGTCGGCAAGGCATCCGGCATGCTTTCGCTGGAACCCTATCTGGCGCGGCGGCCGGCCGAGCTCTCCGGCGGCCAACGCCAGCGCGTCGCCATCGGCCGTGCCATCGTACGCGAACCCGAACTCTTCCTGTTTGACGAACCGCTGTCGAACCTCGATGCGGCGCTGCGCGTCCAGACCCGTCTCGAAATCGCCCGGCTGCACCGCAGTCTGAAGGCGACGATGATCTATGTCACCCACGATCAGGTCGAGGCGATGACGCTTGCCGACAAGATCGTGGTGCTGAATGCCGGGGCGATCGAGCAGATCGGTTCGCCGATGGAACTCTATAAACGACCGGCCAATGTTTTCGTCGCCGGCTTCATCGGCTCGCCGCAGATGAATTTCATCGCGGCCGAGAAGGTTGGCGATCACAGCGCCAAGACGATCGGCGTGCGTCCCGAACACCTGACGTTGTCGCGCGAACAGGGGACTTGGGCTGCGAAGGTCGTGCATGTCGAGCATCTCGGCGCCGACACGATCATCTATCTCGAATCTGATCAATGCGGCCTGTTGACGGCGCGTCTTTTCGGCGAGCACCAGTATGAGCCGGACGAGATCGTCTATGCGACCCCGGACCAGGCGCATGTGCATCGCTTCGATGTAGACGACCAGGCGATCCGCTAAGCGCATGACAGAACGAAAAAGCCCCGCCAGCCAGCCTGGCGGGGCTTTTTCGTTTCCCTTCGTGTGCGGTTCGCTCAGCCGAGCACGGGCCGCATGAAGCTGCGTTCATAGCTGACGATACTGCGGTTGCGTTTGTCGAGTTCGAAAGCGGCCTGACATTCCGGATCGCTCGCCATGCGTGTGCGATAGTCCTCGTAGGTGGCAAGGCTCGGGAAGGAAAACAAGGCAACGGCAATGTTGTTGGCGCCTTCGGACGGCAGGAAATAACCGTGATGGGTGCCGCCCATTCTGTTGACGATCGGAATCCAGAGCTGGGCATATTCCTCGAATTCGGCAAGCTTGTACGGATCGATCACATAACGCAGGTGGCAGGTAATCATTGACATATCCCATCGCGTAAATGCCGGGCGGAGGGCTGCCCGGCTCATTTGGTCTATTCAACTTCTGGCACTGGGCTGGGAGAGTTCAAGTGCTTTACGGTGATGGCTGCATCACGTTTGCTGACAGGTCGGCCGGCCTGAAATGAAAAAAGCGCCGCGTCGGCGGCGCCTTCCAGGCGAGGTCGCGCTACGCTGGTTAGTCGCGGATGATGAGCAGGTCGGCTGCCATGAAGCGCAGCGTTACCGTTTCGCCGGCCTGCGGCGGGGTGGTGCCCGGGCTGTTGAACATATCGAAGGAGATGACGTTGCCGCCAACATTCATGCGGGTGCGGATGACCGACCCCAGAAAATGGGCCGAAACGACCTGACCGGTCAGCGCCGTGTCGCTCTTGACGCTGTCGGAGAGCGAGCCGGCTTCCGGACGCAGGGCTAGCGAAATGGTTTCGCCGGCCTTGTGGGCGGCGACGGACTGCTTCAGCGTTATGCCCTGATCGCCGATCTGGATGCGGTTGGTATCGGGATCGACGACCTTGGCCTCGATGAGGTTCAGCGTGCCGACGAAGGAGGCTACGAAGCGCGTCGCCGGCGTATTGTAGATCTCGAAGGGCGAACCGATTTGGTCGGCCTTACCGGCATTCATGACGACAATGCGGTCGGAGATTGACAGGGCTTCCTCCTGATCGTGGGTGACGAAGACCGTGGTGATGCCGAGTTGCTGCTGGATCTGGCGGATTTCCTCGCGCAGCGACACGCGGATCTTGGCGTCGAGTGCGGAGAGCGGCTCGTCGAGCAGCAGCACCTGCGGCTTGACAGCAAGCGCACGGGCAAGGGCGACACGCTGCTGCTGGCCGCCCGACAGTTGATAGGGGAAGCGGTCGGCCAGGTGATCGAGCTTGATCAGGCCGAGCATTTCCTTGACGCGGGCGTCGATCTCAGGCTTCGGCGCGCCTGCCACCTTGAGGCCGAAGGCGACGTTGTCGTGCACCGTCATGTTGGGGAACAGCGCATAGGCCTGGAACACCATGCCGATATTGCGCTGGTTCGGCTTCAGCGAGCTTTGATCCTTGCCGTTGATGGTCAGCGTGCCGCCGGTCGGCGTTTCAAAGCCGGCGATCATGCGCAGGACGGTCGTCTTGCCGCAGCCCGACGGTCCGAGGAAGGAGATGAACTCACCCTTCTCGATCGTCATGTTGAAGTTCTTGACGACCTGAACCGGGCCGAAGGATTTCTGAATGTTGTTCAGCGTGAGAAAAGACATGAGCCAGATACCTTAAGCCTTTGCCGGGGCGGCTTTGCCGAAGCGGGAAACGAGGTTGAGCAGGCCCATGCTGAGCCAGGTGATCGAGAAGGCGATGACGGCAAGCGCCGAAGGCTCATAGGCCTTGTTGGCGCCGACGAGCTGCAGGTAAGGACCGAAGGCCGGACGGTTGAGAAGTGCGGCAAAGGTGAATTCGCCCATGACGATTGCGAGCGTGATGAAAGCGCCTGAGAGCACGCCGCTCATGACATTCGGGAAAATGCACTTGAACATGATGGTCGTCCATCGGGCGCCGAGGCTTTCGGCCGCTTCCGTCAGCGTGCGGACGTCGATGGCGCGCATGGCGGTGTCGACGGCGCGGTACATATAGGGCAGGGACAGCGTGATATAGGAGAAGACCAGCAGGATGTTGGTCCCGGTCGTCGAACCCGTCAACGGTAGGTAAGAGGACGAATTATACATTCTGAGGTAACCGAAGACGATGACGATCGCCGGAATGACAAGCGGCAGCAGCGTGATGAATTCGACGACCGGACGCATCTGCGGCAGGCGCAGCCGCACCCAATAGGCCGTCGGCACGACGAGCAGCATGCCGAAGACGATGGTCAGAAGCGCCATCAGCATGGAATAGCCGAAGGTCTCGCGGAACTGAATGTCGGAGAATACCGACTCATAAGCATCGAGGCTGTATTCGCCGCGGCGCATGCGCAACGAAAACTCGATTGTGCCGATCAACGGAATGACGAAATAGGATGCACCCAGAATGACAGCGATCCAGGCTCCGAGACGTTGAGCTTTCATTTCTGCCACCGTTCGGCGCGCATGCGCAGCATGAGGTAAAGGACGTTGGAGACGCCGGTGATGACGATCATGCCGAGCGCGATGGCGTAACCGAGATTGGCATTGTGCAGAACGTCGCCGCGGATCTGCGCGTAGAGCAGGATCGGCACGATGTTCAGCGAGCTGCCGGTCAGCGCGAAAGCGGTGGCGATGGCGCCGAAAGCATTGGCGAAGAGCAACAGCGTCGTGCCGAGCAGGCTCGGCCAAAGGATCGGCAGCGCGACCATCGTCCAGTACTGGCGGTTGGTGGCGCCGAGGATCTGCGAGGCTTCACGCCATTCCTTCTTCATGCCGTCGAGGGCCGGCGTCAGGATCAGCACCATCAGCGGTATCTGGAAATACATGTAGGTGATGGTGAGGCCTAAGAAGGACAGCAGATTGAAGCCGGTGCCGTAGAGATTGAAGCCGAACCATTCGCGCAGGAAAATCGTCACAAGCCCGGTGCGGCCGAGCGTTGCGAGAAAGGCGAAGGCAAGCGGCACGCCGGCGAAATTCGAGGCGACACCGGAGAAGGTCAAGAGCGTCGAACGGACGGAGGCGGGCAGGCCACCGAGCACGACGGCCCAGGCGAGGAAGAAGCCGATCAGCGCACCGCCTAGAGCCGACGCCACCGAGACACGGATACTGATCGAGTAGGCGCTCATGATGGATGGGGTAAAGAGATCACCGATATTCTTCAGCGTGAAATCGCCCTCGGGCGTCAGGAATGCGCCCGCCACAAGATAAAGCGTGGGGATGATCAGGAACAGCAGGGAGAAAATGATGAAGGGTGCAATGCCCAGCCAGTCGATCACGCGATCTCTGTTGATCAAGGGGGCACTGCGCACCATAGGCGTTGAAACGGTGCTCATGGACAAGCTCATCCTGGGGCGTCGGAGTGAGAAAACCTCCCCGCCTTGCGGCGGGGAGGCAGGATTAGAGGCTACTTGACGGCGGCGCCGACGACGGAATCCCAGTTCTTGGTGATGGCTTCCTTGCCAGCGGACTGTTCTTCGAGCGTCGGGAAAACGGCCTTTTCATAGGCTGCAGCCGGCGGCAGCTTGTCGAGCAGTTCCTTCGGGATCTTGTTGTTCTTGGCAAGATCGTTGAAGCGGATCGGGTGGCAATAGCCCTTCAGCCAGCCGAGCTGACCTTCGTCGGAATAAAGGTATTCCATCCAGAGCTTGGCAGCGTTCGGGTGCGGAGCGAAGGCGGAGATAGCCTGGACGTAGACACCGGCAACGACGCCCGACTTCGGAACGACGACCTCGAACGGAGGATTGCCCTTGAGGCTTTCTCCCCAGGAGAGGGCGTTGTAATCCCAGGCAACGATGATCGGCGTCGAGCCCTGCGCGAACGGAGCCGCCTTGCCGACGACCGGCACGAAATTGCCGTTCTTGTTCAGTTCGGCGAAGAATTTCAGACCTTCTTCGCCGGCCTTGGCAGCGTCACCGCCGGATGCGGAAAGACCGGCGGCATAGACGCCCTGGACGGCCTGGTTGGCGGTGCGCGGGTCGCCTGCGAGGGCAACGCTATTTGCGTAGTCGCTCTTTTTTAGGTCGGCCCAATCGGCCGGCGATTCCTTGACGAGATCCTTATTCACGAGGAACGAGAGAACGCCGTAGTAGTCGCCGTACCAGTAGCCTTCGGCATCCTTGGCGGTATCCGGGATGGAATCCCAGGTGGAGACCTTGTAAGGCTGGATCAGGCCGTCCTTCTTGGCAGACGGGCCGAAAGAGAGGCCGACGTCGATGACGTCAGGAGCCTGCGGGCCGGTGTTGCCCTTGTTGGCCTTGATGGCTTCGACTTCGTCGCCCGAACCCGCATCCGGGTTGAGCTCGTTGACCTCGAGGCCATACTTGGCCTTAAAGCCGGCAATGACTTCGCCGTAGCCGCACCAGTCGTGCGGAAGAGCGATCGTCGTCAGCGTGCCTTCCTTCTTGGCGGCGGCGATAAGTTCAGCGCTCGGCTCGGCAGCGGCA
>Ga0209758_1004588_pt1 | contig 11382 bp, 13 predicted proteins | sample AraplaMF_Col_mMF_FD_184258 | JGI IMG/M metagenome (GOLD analysis project Ga0209758, IMG submission 184258) | Arabidopsis root microbial communities from the University of North Carolina, USA - plate scrape MF_Col_mMF (SPAdes) (version 2) | ecosystem: Host-associated > Plants > Roots > Endosphere... | reverse complement strand
CGAAGCCACGCCTGGAAGGGAGATGAATGATGAGAAGACAACTTGTCTGTGTGGCTTTGCTTGCCGTTGGTCTTGGCGCGAGCCCGGCGTCCGCCGACCCGTTCAGCGACCTCGCTTCATTGCCGACGTTCTATACGGACGCCACGATGAAGACGATGAAACCGATGGCTGGGTTCAAGAAGGCCTGGCTTGCTCTGTCAAAGCCTGACCGGATCAAAATGACGAAGGCATGCAACGACCCGGCGATGCGCAAGCCCCACGCGCGATTCTGTGCCAACGTCCTCGCTTTGGGCGGAGCCAGCTAGCGACTGTTCCGGGAAGCGTCTGCGGGATGCAGAACCGGCATAGTCTTCATACGCAGATGGCATTGGCGAGTTGGCAGGTGATTGCAGCAAAGTTCATACCAGCAAGGAGGAAGCCAGTAATTCTGAATTGCTGTCAAAATCAATCAAAGGGTTTGTCGATAGGACGACTACCTAACCAGAGAAGGACTTGAAAATGAATCTCAAAGCTATCTGCCTCGGCGCTTTCGCTCTTTCGGTTCTCGGCGGCGTCGCCTTCGCCGGGGCGCTCGACGAACCGTCCAACATGCAGCCCTTCTTTACCGACGCCAGCATGAAGACGATGAAGCCCAAGGCCGAATTCAAAGCCGCCTGGGACGCCATGTCGAAAGACAAGCGGGGCGCGATGATGAAGGAATGCCAGGACGCGGCGATGAGCAAGCCGCACGCCGAATTCTGCGCCAACCTGCAGGCGCTCGGCGGCGCCAACTGAGCTGCCGACCGCTGTTTCGGCACAATCGACATGATGGCGAGCGGCGTGCTCGCCATCATTTTTCACGAAAGCCGACATGTCCGCCGCCGGGCATCATGACCGATCGCTATCGACTTTATAGCCGCAGCGCATTGGCGCGGGGAGCCACTTTGCGGCAGGGTCCAAGACCACGAGAGTATGGTTCGCAATGCGGGACAATCGGCTTGGACATCCATCACATTCGCTACTTCCTGGCCGTCTGCGAGACCCGGAATTTCACGCGCGCGGGCGAAAAGTGCAACGTCACCCAGCCGGCGCTGTCGCGCGCCATTCAGCAGCTCGAGGATGAGGTCGGCGGCCTGTTGTTTCGCCGCGAGCGGAACCTGACGCACCTCACCGATTTGGGCGCTTTGCTCCGCCCCAGATTTCAGCAAATCCTTGATGAGTTGACCGGCGTGCGCCAGGAGGCGTCTAGGTTTTTGTGCCTCGAGAACGCCAACCTCAAGGTTGGGGTGATGTGCACGATCGGCCCGCGGCGATTTACTGGACTGCTAACCGACTTCAACCGGCGCCAGCAGGGCATTCAGCTGCAGCTTGTCGAAGGCGTGCCGGCTTCGCTCTCGCAACTGCTCGAAGCGGGCGAGATCGACGTCGCCATCATGGCGTCCAGCAACAGTTTTCCGGAACGCTTCGACGTCACTCCGCTCTACCGCGAGCGGTTCGTCCTGGCGTTCCCCAATGGCCACCGTCTGGCCCGCAACGACAATGTCGCCATCTCCGAGCTCGACGGCGAGAATTATCTAAGGCGGCTGAATTGCGAGTATCGAGATCATCTCGCGGGCCTTTGCAACGATCGTGGCGTGAAGCTCAGGATCTCATATGCGAGCGAGCGCGAGGACTGGATCCAGAACATGGTTTCGGGGGGACTCGGAATCTGCTTCATCCCGGAATTCAGCGCGGTTATCCCGGGCTTGCAAATCAGGCCCGTCATCGATCCCGAAGTCTGGCGGGAGGTTTCGCTCGTCGTCGTGGCGGGGCGCCGGTTCTCGCCGGCGACGTCGACATTCGTGAACAGCGTCAAGGCGCACAGTTGGCCGGAAAGCGGTATCGATCTGCCGGCCAGGAAGACGGCTGCGTAGCAAATCGAAGTGAAAGCCAAACGCCGCGGTAATTGTCGTGGTGGATGGCAGCGTTGGCCCCATCATCGACGATAGTTTCCAGGTATCGATTTAAGAGCCAGTCAGCATTTCTCTTTCCTCGAGGCTCCCGTCACTCTCCTCTCATGCCCCGCCAATGCGATTGGGCACTGACAAAGGAGAAATAGACATGGCTTCCAAGACTATTGCATTGCGGGTGCCGCTGAAGTTGGCGCTGACACTCGGGCTTCTCACCGCGGCCGCTGCGTTTTCCGTGGCCCCGGTTTTCGCCGGCGACTGCCCTGCCGGACAGGCCGCCACGACCGACATCCAGGAACATCCCAGCAAGCCGGTCGGCGTTACCGACACGGTTCTTTCGGCGATCGATCTGAGCAGCAAGGGCGAAGCCTGGAAAGGCAACATGCTGCGCCTGCGCAAGCTCGTCGTTCAGCCCGGCGGCGTCGTGCCGTGGCACGAGCACAACGTCCGTCCGGCCAACATCATCGTCGTCGAAGGCTCGATTACTGAATATGCCAGCACCTGCAAGGTCGGCATCGAACATCCGGCCGGCGACGTGACCGCCGAATTCGGCCAGCTCGCGCATTGGTGGAAGAACAATGGCAAGGTCCCAGCGGTGCTTTATTCCGCCGACGTTCTGCCGCCCGCGATGCATAACGACCACATGATGTGAGCCGCGCGTCGCGGTGAGCAGATCCCAGCATCAGCAACCAAAAGCGCGTCCTCGGGCGATCGCCTGGGGACGTGCGGTTACGGAGCCTGTCATGACGACCAGTGAGCATACCGAACCGACGCGGCTTCGCATGGTGGCCGCCGACGGCTGGCGTTTCGGCCTGATTGCCCTGATCGCGTTTCTGACGCTCGTCGATCTGTTCGCCACCCAGGCCATCCTGCCTTCGCTGGTGGTAAAATTCGGCGTCAGCCGCGCCACAATGGGCTTTGCCGTCAATGCCAGCACCTTCGGCATGGCGGTGGCCGGTATCGCCGTCGCGCTGTTCGGGCGCGGCATCGATCGCCGTAACGGCATTTGGATCAGCCTGGCCATTTTGGCGATCCCGACGACGCTGCTTTCGCAGACTGACAATATTGTCGTCTTCGCCCTGCTGCGCGTGGCGCAAGGCCTATGCATGTCGACCGCCTTCACGCTGACGATGGCCTACCTGGCCGAGCATTTTTCCGCACGCCAGACGACCAGCGCGCTCGCCGCCTATGTGACCGGCAATGTCGCCAGCAACTTTTTCGGCCGGCTGATGTCGGCCGCCGTCGCCGACACATTCGGCATCTCGACAAACTTCCTGACCTTCGCCGCCCTCAACGTGCTTGGCGCCGCTCTTGTCTGGTTCACGCTGCAGAAGACCTCCGCGATGATGCGCGCCGCCGCGACGGCTGGTCCGGCCCGTGCGGCCTGGAGGGCTCCGCTGCAAAATGCCGAGCTGCGCGCCTGTTTCGCAATCGGCTTCCTGATCCTCTTCGTCTTCATCGGCACCTTCACCTATGTGAATTTCCAGCTTGTCGCGGCACCGCTGTCGCTGACGCCGATGGCCTTGGGCGCGGTCTATTTCGTCTTCCTGCCCTCGATGCTGACCACGCCATTGGCCGGACGCGTTGCCGCGCATCTCGGGCCGAGAAGGGGGATCGGAGCGACGCTCGGCCTGGCGATCGTCGGACTGCTTCTGCTGCTCGCCGCCAGCCTTCCCGTTGTTCTCGTGGGGATGGCCTTGGTCGCCATCGGCACCTTCCTGGCGCAGGCAATAGCCACCGGCCACGTGAGCCGGACCGCCTCGCGCGATCGTGCCGCCGCAAGCGGCATCTACCTTGCCTCCTACTATGCGGGCGGGCTCGCCGGCAGCTTCGTCATCGGGCAGCTCTACGACCGCATTGGGTGGACCGCATGCGTGGTCGTGCTTGCTGCGGTTCTCGCCGGCGCGATCGTGATCGCGCGCGTGCTGCAGCCGCCCAAGGCCTGAGACCTAAAAACGAAACTTAGTTATCCAACCAAGGAGACCGACATGACCAACCATCTGAAAACTCTGCTTGCAGGCGCCGCTATGCTGATGGCGGTTGCCCTCCCGGCCGCCGCTTCGGACGGCGTCGTCACCGTAAAGAGCGACTATTCCGTCTCCGAAACCGTCGCCCGCATCAAGAAGGATGTGCTCAAGAAAGGCATCAAGTTCTTCGGCGTCATCGACCAGGCACAGCTTGGCAAGAATGCCGGCAACGACGTCAGGCCGTCGCGGCTGGTTATGTTCGGCAATCCGGCGCTCGGCACGACCTTCATCACATCCAATCCGGAAGCTGGGCTCGACTGGCCTGTGCGCGTGCTGGTCTACCAGACCGCGGACGGTTCGGTTTACGCCGCCTACAGCGATTTCGATTGGATCGCCAAGCGGCATGGCATCACCGACCGCACCGCGCAGTTCAAGATGGCGACCGAGGTCATCCAGTCCGTGACCTCGACAGTCAGAAAGAACTGAGCGCGGGACATGTGCTGCGGATTCCCGGCCTGTGCATGTGGGGCAGGGGGCTTCGCGCGGCGAGACTACTCGGCGGCGGACAACACCTTCGCCCGCGCGCCGAACCATCTCTTCTGCGTTGCCTCGCGCACCAATGCGCCGACCGCAGGCGAATGCCTGCGGCCGCGAACAGTGACGAGATTGACCTCGCGCCAGAATTCCGGCTCGGTAATCGGTAAGGCCGCCACCCCAGGATGCTTGGCGGTATGCTCGGGCATGAAGCCGAAACCGAGCCCGGCAGCGATCATCGCCAGTGTCCAGTCGTCGCGGTCGCTCCAGTAAACCGGGCTGACCGTGACGCCTTGCTCTGCGAGGATCGCATCCGCGTAGCCCGCAAACTCGCAATTGTTGCGGTGGATGTAGCTTTCGTTGCTCATGTCCTTCACCCGCACCACGCGTTGGTTGGCAAGGCGGTGGGCCAGATGAACGGCCATCACCATCTGCTCGTGAAAAAGCGGCAAGGAGTGCACTTCCTCGTCGGGGACGTTGGAGGGCAACGCATAGATGGCGGCCTCGAGGTCGCCTTCGAGCAGCCTTCGCCGCAAGCTCACGGCATCGGCATCGCAAAGGTGCAGCTCGACGCCAGGGTGATGTGCGCGAACGGCCGCGATGAGCTCGATGATCTCGTCCGGGGCGATCGTGCTCATAATGCCGACCCTGAGCGGCATCTTCTTTAAATTCATATATTGTTCGGCAATCTGCTTTGCCTGGCGGGAGTTCTCGAAGACGCCCTCGAGATAGGTCTCGACCATGCGGCCGAGTTCCGTGAGGTGGGTGAAGCGGCGCTCGCGGTGGAACAATGCGCCGCCGAATTCGTCCTCCAGCAGCTTAATGGCGCGTGACAGCGCGGGCTGCGTGACATTGCACTGCTCGGCCGCCCTGGTGAAATTCAGCTCTTTGGCGACGGCCAAGAAATATCTGACCTGGCTGATCTCCACTGCACGCTCCCTCCTGGACGCGCATACGGCACGGCCCGCGCTGCAAGCCAATCTTACTAGCTGCCCTCGCGTCAAACAACCCGATCAGCCGATCCAGGGATTGAAGCTAACGATCTGACCGTCAGCTATCGAATCCATGTCTCAACGGCATTTCCGCGGCTTGCGGCGGTTCACCATACTAGTCGTCAGAACCAGAGCCAGCCCGCACCATGTCGCCCGTAGCGGCTCAACCAGAAGGACAAGACGATGCTCAACGGCAAGACAGCGCTCATCACCGGTTCGACCAGCGGCATCGGCCAAGGCATCGCCGAAGCCTTCGCGGCGAAGGGCTGCAACATCGTTCTGAACGGCTTTGGCGACGCAGCAGAGATCGAACGCCTGCGGGCCAAGCTCGCGTCCGATCATCAGGTCACCGTTCGATACGACAATGCGGACATGAGCAAGGGCGACGCGATCACAGTTATGATGGACAAGGCGATCGCCGAGTTCGGCGCGGTCGACATCCTCGTCAACAATGCCGGCATCCAGCACGTTGCGCCGATCGACGACTTCCCGATCGAGAAATGGGAAGCGGTCGTGGCGATAGATCTGATGTCGTCGTTCTACACGATCCGGCGTGCCCTGCAGGCAATGAAGCAACGTAACTGGGGCCGCATCATCAACGTCGCCTCGGCGCATGCCTTGGTCGCTTCCCCCTACAAGTCTGCCTATGTCGCCGCCAAGCACGGCGTCGCCGGCCTGACCAAGGCGGTCGCGCTGGAAGTCGCGGAGCAGGGCATCACGGTCAATGCGGTCTGCCCCGGCTACGTGCTCACCCCGCTGGTCGAAAAGCAGATACCGGACACGGCCAAGGCCCGCGGGATCACCGAGCAGCAGGTGATAAAGGATGTGCTGCTGGCCGCGCAGCCGACCAAGCAGTTCGTCACGGTCGAGCAGGTCGCCGCGCTCTGCCTCTTCCTGGCCTCGGACGAAGCAGCCTCGATCACCGGCGCCGTCATGCCGATCGAAGGCGGCTGGACCGCCCATTGAATACGGCACCGAGGAACGAGGAGAGATCATGAACAAGATCACGCGAAATCCGTCCGTCTCCGAGCCGGCACCTCAGGTCGGCTCTCAGAGGGAGTCCAAGCGCCAGACCGTCCTTGTCCTGCAAGGCGGTGGCGCGCTCGGCGCCTATCAGGCCGGCGTCTACCAGGCGCTCGTCGAAGGCGGCATCGAACCGGATTGGGTCATCGGCACGTCGATCGGCGCCATCAACGCCGCGCTGATCGCTGGAAACGAGCCCGGGGATCGCCTGCCGAGACTTCAGGAGTTCTGGGACGGCGTCGGCCGGAGCAGCCCGTTCGACGAGTTCTTCCGGATGATGGTTCCAAGCAACATCTTCGCCAATATGGGCACGGTGATGCGCGGCATTCCAGGTTTCTTCGAACCGAACCCGAGCGCCATGTTTGGGGTCAACCGCGAGGTCGGTGTCGAGAATGCCTCCTACTACACTACGGACCCGCTCAAAAGAACGCTGAACAATCTGATCGACTTCGACTCCTCAACGGCCGCCACACGCGGCTGACGGTGGGCGCGGTCAACGTGAACACCAGCGAGCTCAAATACTTCGACACGCGCGAGATGATCCTGTCGGCGGCGCATATCATGGCATCAGGGGCCTTGCCGCCGGCGTTTCCGGCGGTCTGCATCGACGGCGAGCCCTATTGGGATGGCGGCATCTATTCGAACACGCCGATCGAGGTCGTTCTGGACGAGCGTCCGCGGCGTGACGCGCTGATCTTCGCGGTCAACATGTGGCAGCCCCGCGCCACCGAGCCGAAATCGATCTGGCAGGTCATGGGGCGGCAGAAGGACCTTCAATACGCCAGTCGCGGCCGCAGCCACGTTGCACGGCAGGAGCAACTGCATCGGTTGCGGCATGTCGTGCGCGAAATGGGAAGGCTCGTGCCCGAGGAGCGTCGCGATGATCCTATGTTCAAGGAACTCGCGTCCTATGGCTGCCCGTCGGTCATGCACCTCGTCCGCCTTCTTTCGCCGCGACTCGACGGCGAGGACCACACCAAGGACATCGACTTCACCCGTTCGGGAATCCGCACCCGCTGGCAAGCAGGATACGAGCATGGGCAACGCGTGCTGGCCGACAAGCCTTGGGAATGCGACGTCGACATGCTGCAAGGCATCGTCATTCACGAATCCCAAGAGTGAACCCTGCCAATAAGGAACGGAGAAATCCGATGCAGATCATGACTCCGGGCATGCGGTTAGTTCCGGAAGCCGTGCTTGCGAACAACGCAGCGCTCTTTCGGACGATCCCCGAAACTCCCTCCCATGCGGACAAGTCGCTGCATCGCGTGGTCATCGTCGGTGGTGGCGCGGGAGGGCTGGAGCTGGCGACGCGGCTCGGCCGCAAGTTCGGCAGCCGGCGGCTCTCCGTCACGCTTGTCGACCGAAACCGCACCCATATCTGGAAGCCGCTGTTGCATGAGGTGGCATCCGGCGCCTTGAGCGCATCGCACGACGCGGTGGAATACATCGCCCATGCTAGCCGCCACCGCTACCGCTACCGCATTGGCGAGGTCGTCGGCATCGATCGTGCCAAGCGCCAGGTCTTTGTCGCTCCCAGCTTCGATGACGACGGCAGGCAGATCATACCGCCACGCGTGCTCGGCTATGACACGCTGGTTCTGGCCGTCGGCAGCGTCAGCAACGATTTCGGCACGCCGGGCGCGGCTCGTTACGCCATTGCGCTCGATACGGCCGAGCAGGCCGAGCGCTTCAACAAGCGCATGATCGACGCGTGTCTGCGCGCCAACGCGCAATATGAGCAGCTGTCGCCCGGACAACTTCATTGCGTGATCGTCGGTGCTGGAGCAACCGGCGTCGAGCTCGCCGCGGAACTGCACAAATCGATGCGGGAAATAGCCTCGCACAATCTCGACAATATCGACTTCGAAAGGCTGATCCGCATCACCATCGTCGAGTCCGGTCCGCGCATCCTGCCGGCCCTTCCTGAGCAGATGGCGAGCGCCTCGGCGCAATTGCTGATCAAGCTGGGCGTGCAGATCCGATGCGGCATCAAGGTCACCGAAGTGACGGAGGAGGGCATCCGGCTCGGAGACAAGCTTTTTGTGCCGGCCGAACTGGTGGTTTGGGCCGCCGGGATCAAGGCGCCCGATTTTCTGAAGAGCCTCGACGGTCTCAAGACTGACCGCATCAACCGCCTGATTGTGGAGGAGACCTTGCGTGCCACGGGAGATGACAATGTGTTTGCGATCGGAGACTGCGCGAACTGCGTCCTGCCGGGCGAGGACAGCGCCTTGCCGCCACGAGCCCAGACAGCGCATCAGCAGGCCGATCACGTGGTCAAGGTGATTGCCGCGCGCCTCGCTGGACAGACCCCACCGACTTTCCGCTACCGCGACTATGGTTCCCTCGTCTCGCTCGCCGATTATGGCGCGTTCGGCAACCTCATCGGCGGGCTGAAGATCGAAGGTCTGCTCGCCAGGCTTGCCTATCGCTCGCTTTACAAGATGCATCTGAAGGCAGTGCACGGCCTCGCGAATACGGCATTGGCTTCGGTCGGCGAGATGATAGCGAGGCCAGCCAAGCCTCGGATCAAGCTTCACTAGCGCAGAGGCGGTGCGATGGAAAAGTATGATGTCTTGATCCTGGGCGGCGGCAATGCCGGAATGGGCGTGACGGTCGCGACCCGTGCGGCAGGGCTGTCGGTGGCGATGGTCGAGCCGCGCGACCTTGGCGGCACTTGTCCCAATCGCGGCTGCACCCCGAAGAAGGTGCTCGTCGCTGCGGCTCATGCTCTCGACGAGATCGGCAGGGCCGATCGTCACGCGATAATTGTCGATAAGCCGCGGCTCGACTGGCCGGCACTGATAGAACGGGAAAAGGCGATTATCCGGGACATACCGTCCAGGCTCTCCGGATTGATGGCCAAGCGCGGCGTCGACGTCATCTCCGGCGAGGCGATGTTCATCCGCAGCAATGCCATTCGCGTCAACGATCGGGAGCTTGAAGCCAAAAACATCGTCATCGCCACCGGGTCCAAGCCGCGCCCGCTGCCGATACCAGGCGCCGAACACCTGACGATATCCGACGATGTCCTGAACGATCCTGAGCTACCCCGCGCCGTGGTGTTTGTCGGCGGCGGCGTTATCGCGTTCGAACTAGGCCACGTCTACGCGCGCGCCGGCGTCGACGTCACGATCCTCGAGGCATTGCCGCAACTGCTCGCGGGCTTCGACGAGGACGCCGTTGAGCGGCTTCGCGGAGAAAGCGTGCGGCTGGGTATCGGCATCCATACCAAGGCTTGGGTCAGAAGGATCGATGAGGCTAATGGACGATTGCGGGTGAGTTTCGCAAAGGACGGCGTCGAACGCCTGGTGGAAGCGGACCGGGTCGTCAACTGCGCCGGACGTGTGTCCAATGTCGAGGGCCTCGATCTCGGCGCCGGCGTCATCGTGCACCGCGAAGGCCGCATCGAAATCGACGATTATCTGCGCTCGCGCTCCAACCCTGACATCTATGTCTGTGGCGACGCGGCCTGGAATTCTCCGCAGCTTTCGCCGGTGGCGACCTACGAGGGCGGCATCGTCGGCCGCAACATCGTCGACGGGCCGAAACACCGGCCAAATTACGCTCACATACCGGCGTCCCTCTACACAATCCCGGCCTTGGCCAGCGTTGGGCTAACCGAAGCGAAGGCGAGAGAGCAAGGGCTTCGCGTTAAGGCCCACGTCAATGACATGCAAGACTGGCTGTCCGCGAGGACCTATGCCGAAACCGTTGCTTGGTCGAAGATCATCGTCGAGCAAAGCACGGACAGGGTCGTCGGCGCCCACATTGTGGGCCACGCCGGCGAAGAGCTGATCCATATCTTCGCCCTCGCTATGAAGCACGGCATCACGGCACCGCAGCTGGCTGAAATGGTCTACGGCTTCCCGACTTTTTCGGCAGACATCAGGAACATGATGTAACGCATCGAGGGTAGGCCGCGAACAGGATAGGCACGTTCCACGTGTCGATGCACGGCGTGCATCGAAACCATGCAAGAAAAACATCGCCGTGGCCGGGGGGCTTCGATGATAGGCTGGTGGAAACCGACGAAAGCGCAGACATGGCCGCCGACGACCAGGCAATGACATTCGAAGAATCCGTTCAGGCTGCCATAGAACTCGATGCACCCTTGAACGAACGGTTGGCGGTGATTGCCGCGGCGGTGCGCCGCCTCAACGCCGAATTCGCGGACGCGGTGGACCGTCTGGTGGATCGCCTCGAGAAACAGGAGGCGGGAGCCATGGCACCGGCTCGCGGCGATGCCATGCCGGGCTTCATGCTGCCCGACGACGAGGGCAAGCTTGTCGGCCTGGCCGACATCCTTGCCAAGGGGCCAGCCGTCATCACCTTTCAGCGCGGGCACTGGTGTCCTTATTGCCGCTTGAACGCGATCGGAATTGTCGAGGCGCAGCAGGAAATTGCGTCGCTGGGCGGACAGGTCGCCGTGATCATGCCCGAGCGGCGCAAGTTTGCCAAGGCGATGAAGGCGGCCGTTGGCGCCGAATTTCCATTCCTGACCGACATGGACAATGGCTATGCCCTCTCACTCAACCTAGCGATCTGGATCGGGGCCGAGATGGAACGGCTGATGGGCGTCGCGTATGATCTGCCCAACTACCAGGGCAACGCCAGCTGGTTCCTGCCGATCCCGGCCACCTTCATCGTCGGAACAGATGGCGTCATCTCGGATCGCTTCGTTGATCCGGACTACCGCCGGCGCATGGACATTGACGACCTGATCGCGGCGCTTAAGCGGGCTCGCTGACGCCGAAGGAAGACCAGTCGGTCGACCGCAGCAGGTTGAGCAGGGTCGTGGCGACCGGGGATCTATGCCGGCCGGCAACCGCATAGACGGAAACGATCCGTGAAACATCGAGGTCGCGAAGCTTGAGCCGGCGGGTGTTCGGCGATCGAGGGGCAGTCGGCGAAACGAAGCCAATGCCGGCGTTT
>Ga0209758_1004585_pt1 | contig 11384 bp, 5 predicted proteins | sample AraplaMF_Col_mMF_FD_184258 | JGI IMG/M metagenome (GOLD analysis project Ga0209758, IMG submission 184258) | Arabidopsis root microbial communities from the University of North Carolina, USA - plate scrape MF_Col_mMF (SPAdes) (version 2) | ecosystem: Host-associated > Plants > Roots > Endosphere ... | reverse complement strand
GCAAGGCCTGGACGGCGGCATTGGTCTCGTTGATCGCATAGCTATAGACGCCCGATGCATTGAGCACGAGACTGCCATAGGCGCCGTTCAGCGCTGAGCCGAGCGTGCCTGACGTCGCACCGAAGCTGACCGCGCTCACCGTCTTGGTGTCGCCGGAATCCGGATCGGTGTCGTTGGTCAGAACGTTGCCGCTGGCAACTACGCCACCCGAACCATTGGCGACACCGCCCTTCTCGGTCGCGTCCCCCGCATCGGCGACCGCCGTCGGCGTCGTGTTGCCGGGAACCGACACGGCGATGTTGAAGGTCTCGTTGGCGGCAAGGCCGCCGAGGTCTGTGGCGGTTACCTTGACACCATAGGTCCCGCCTGTCGTCGGCGTGCCGGAGAATGTCCGCGTCGAGGCATTGAAGCTCAGCCAGGCGGGCAGCGCCGTGCCGTCGGCAGCCGTTGCCATGTAGGCCAGCGTCTCGGTGCTGTCGACATCGGTGAAGGTGGTGGTCGGCAGCACGAAGGAGAAGGCCGAGCCGACGGTGGCATTCTGGGTCGTCGTCTGAACGGCGAGCACCGGCGCGTCGTTGGCGCCATGGATGGTGACGGTCAGGTTTGCCGTGGCTGTGGCGCCGGCGGCATCACGCATCGTGTAGCTGAAGACATCGTTCAGCGTGTTGGTCGACAGGCGCAGCGCCTGCACGGCGGCATTGGTCTCGCTGATCGTATAGCTATAGACGCCCGATGCATTGAGAACGAGACTGCCATAGGTGCCGTTCAGCGCTGAGCCGAGCGTGCCTGATGTCGCGCCGAAGCTAACCGCGCTCACCGTCTTGGTGTCGCCGGAATCCGGATCGGTGTCGTTGGTCAGAACGTTGCCGCTGGCAACTACGCCACCCGAACCATTGGCGACACCGCCCTTCTCGGTCGCGTCCCCCGCATCGGCGACCGCCGTCGGCGTCGTGTTGTTCGCATTCGAGGGATTGAACATCACATCGACCCAATAGTTCGTCTGGTCGAAGCTGCTCGTCGGGAACGCGCTATTGCCATAGCGGTAGACGCCGTTGCCGCTTGCCGGCGCCGTCAGCGGACCACTCGTCACATTGGACAGGAAGTAGTTGGCGGTCGTCGAATAGTTGCCGACATTCGTATGGTAAGATGCGGTATAGGTCTGTCCGGCTGTCAAAGTCACCGGGCTCGTGAAAGTCGCGGTCTGCCAGCCGCTGGCAGTCTCGTTGGTGAAGGTGAGGGTCGCAAGCCGCGTACCCGTGCTTGACCAGAGCGACCCGGTGTGTGTGCCCGTATCCAGGCTGCTCTTGTAAAACCGGATACCGCTGACCGTGCCCGCCACGGAGGACTGGAATTTGACCCCTAGCTCGACGGCCGCAGTATCGTTGGTGTTGACGACAGCCGGCGTAGCGGCACCGAAGAGAGATGTATAAGTCGGCCCGGTGACGGTGACAGTGCGCCCCGCCGAGGGTGTCTCGAGATTGATGCTATCGTCCACCGCCCGCGACCGGATCGTATAGGTCCCTACAATCGCGGGCTGCCATGTGTAGGTCCAGTTCTCGTCGCCCGTCGCCGGATGCCAGCTCGCACCATTGTCGGTCGAAACCTCGACGCTGGCGATGACCCCACCGCCCGTATCGGCAGCGGTGCCCGAAATCGTCACGGTGGATCCAGCGGCCACCGTGGCGGGTACGGTGATAACGGAGGTCGGCGCAACATTGTCCGACGAAGCAGTCGAGGCGGCAAGCCCGGATTGCAGCGTCCCCGGCTGAATGCCCATATCGGCAAGCAGATTGACCATTGCCTGCTGCACGCGAGGATCGGTGGGGGTCGCTTCGTTATCGTGATTGTCGCTCAGGCCCCATGTCCAATAGACCGTACCGGCGCCGAACACCAGCGCACCGCTGGGGGCGCGATAAAGGGTTAGATTGTGGGTCGCGGTCGCATTGCCGGTCGTGTTTCCGTAGTCGAGCAAGTAGGTGCTGACGGGCAGCGTCGTCGACGACAGCTTTACGAGTCCGGCCGGATCGAAGCCATTGTCGGGCGCTTCATCCCACTCGTAACCAAGATAATTCTTGGTGAGCGTTGCCGTTTGGCCGGGCTGAAGGTTTGCGACGCTCGTATTGCGCCAGAAGCGCAGGTTGGCATCATCATAGGCAACCTTGATCGAGGCAAGATTGCCGCCGACGTCGTCGACCTTGAACAATTGGCCGGTCAGCGAGTTCTCGGGATTGCCGCCGCCGATAGCAGGTGGGCTGAGGCGCGGATCGCGGAAGGTGCCCGTCCATTCGTTGGTAGGATCGAGGCTGGTACCCGGGGGGCCCCATGTCTCCTTGTAGGAGATCAGGGTGCGATAAGGTGTTCCGTCGGCGCTGTAGGCATTGCCCCAACGGGTACGCCAATAGACCTCGTTACCGCTCCAGAACATCAGATTGACGCCAGCATCGCGTGCGGCTTCGACATTGGTCCTCTGCTGTCCCGACCAGTATTCGTCGTGCCCAGCATCGACATAGGTCTTGTGATTGAGCAACAGACTGCCATAGCGGTCGACGTCGACGCCCGACAGATAGGAGACGTCATAACCGTTCTGTTCCAGCCAGTAGATGCCTGCATATTCGGCGCCGAACAGATAGTCCTGCGGGCCGGCATAGGTGCCGACCCCGTCGCGGGTCGAAATCGGCCTGTTGTAGCTGAGCGCATAGGCGCGGCCTGCCCCCTGCCCCGTCGCCGGGCCGTTGCCGCCATAGAAGTTTGCGCCACCCCAACCGTTGTAAGCTTGCCAGGTCTCGTCTGCGGTCTGGAAGACGATGTCGCTGTGGCTGGCGTCGTCGCGCACGATGAACGGGATTTGATTTTCGCCGAAGGTGCCGTCCTGACGCACGAGCTTGGCGATGTAGACGCCTGAGACGGCATCATCCGGTACGGCCCAGGACGCCGAGACGGCCCAGTTGCCGGCGTCCACGGTGCCGGTCGTGGCATTGCGCAGCGGATTGGGCTGCGTCTGCAATCCGGTATGCTGCAACGTCGTGACCTTGCGGGCGCCCATGCCGCCATAATAGCCGAGCCGATAGATATCGACCCGGTAGTTGGTGGAATTGGTGTTGATCTTGAAGCTGATCGTCTTGCCGTTGTCGACGCTGATGTCGGTCGCAAACCCCTCGATGTTGGTGCTGCCGGAACCGCTGAGGCCCCACTCGCTCTCCGGATTGCCCTGCTTCTGGTTTTCCAGCACGATCGCGTTGCTCGCCACCGCCGCGGCGGCCGCCAGATCTTGCGTTGCCAACGACCGCTGCGCAGAAGGTTGAGGTGGCGTCTTCACCGAGCCGGAAAGGACAGCGATACCCTTGGTGCCGGTTCCCGTTCCCAGCTCTCCGCCGCCGGGCAATGAGATCGCCGAGTTCGTCCACTCAGCGGTTCCGCGCCAGCCCGAGAGAGGGGACAGGTCCCGATCGAGAAGCGGATCGCTGACCGAGGCGCCGATGGCCTTCTTGATCGTCGCCACATAGTCCGGCCCCTCGGTCAGCCTGGTTCCCGGCAACTGACCGTCCTGTTGGAGCAGGCCGCTACCATGGGCCCAATCGAGAATCCGCGTGGGGGAGGTATAGTAGCCGCACCCGCACACACCAAAGGGCATGCCAAATGCCAATGAATTAGCGCCAGCCTGGTGCGCAGTCGCCTGCGCCGTCGGGCTCGATTCGAGAATGACGACTTTGCCCGAGTGAGCACGCTCGCCCGTCACCGCAGCAGAACCTTGCCCCGAAACTGTCGGCGCAGGGCCTTGCGGGAGATACGCAGCGAGTGGATCATCGAGGAGGCTCATTCCAGCGTAGGTGCGATAAAGGGACGATTGAGCCCCAAATGCAACTCCGTTCGCGTTCCGCTCGAAACCTGCAAAACCAGGCGTGTGGGCGGGCAACACAGACGCTGCAGTCTCACCGCTTCGACCCCTCGTCTCGCGATTTGTTGCGAAAGCGTCGGGCAAGGGCGGCGGTGCGCGGGTGATATCGGCCCGAAGGTCCGGATCGTCGATCACGCCCACTCTATGTTCAGCGTCATGTTCGTTGAGCGCCGCGTTGTTGGGGGGATTGTCGACAAGGGTACCGTATTTGATACCATCCGCGGTCTGCACGGATGCCGCAAGTTGAGCACTGTCCTCGTGCCTTTCGGCAGGCTTGCGCGGCCTTCCCTTGCCGCCGACGGTCAGCCATGCGGGAATCAACGAATCCACCAGGAGTGAGCGCGAGGTCCACCGACGAGCGTTGCGATACATGGCAGGCACCTCCCGCGAGATTATCAGGATCGAATCTATGAGGACCGCTCGATACGCGGCCCTGAATTGTAGTCGAAAATTGAGCGAGTATATGCTACGCCTTTCGCTCTACAGGCGGCATCCTTTGGGCAACCGGCCATGTTGCTCGCCCACGTGATCGATGAGACGCGCGAAGATTCGCCACTTGCTGTGCAAGGCTTGAAGCCGCATAGGCCATTGAGATGGCGGCGTCTTCGGTCGTCAAGATCTGGCACGAGAACGGCCTTGTGCCGCACCGCTGGCGCTGCTTCGGGTTGTCGAACAAAAGGCGGCGACGCCGGTCAATATCGTCGTTCGGCAAAATTGGCGATGCGAGCATAAAGGCTCTGCCGCGAGGGATTGCGGTTCTTCAAGGCTAGCGCGCCCGAGGCGATGCCTCTGAGTCGCGCCGAAGATATGTGTTTCTGCTCCATTTAGGCTTAAGCATCCTCCCCACCTCATCAATTGTAATTAGGCAAAGTAAACGACCTCCACCTTCCTCAAGGCTTCGCCAGACTGCACACTAGCGATCTGGTTTCGGGCTTGGCGTCCGGCGTTCGAACAGCGCTTAAGGCATTGGACCAGCGTCCGTTGAAGGATGTTTTGAAGGCGAGACATGTAATGAATCTATCGCACCGTGCCCCTCACCCGTTCTTTCGCGCCACGTTTGTCATCAGTGCGCTCGCCCTTCTTGCCGGAGCTGTGTCGCCGGCTCTCGCCGATAGCGCCCCTTTGGCTCCACAAACGAAAATCCGCCTGACGGTCGTCCAATGGATGCCGTCCAAGGGCCAGTTTGAGCGATGGGATGCGATTGGCGGCGAATATACGGTTTCGGATGCAGGTGAAGTCTCCCTGCCCTTTCTGGGGTCGCAGTCGGTTGGAAATCTGGACAATGCGAGCCTCACCAACGAGATCGCCAAGCGCCTTCAGGCAAAGATGGGTTTGGCCCAGACACCTGCGGTGACCATCGACGTTCTCGACTATCCACCAATCTACGTCGTGGGAGACGTAACCACGCCTGGGCAGTACAGTTTCCGCCCCGGACTTACCGTCCTGCAATCCCTGGCAATGAGTGGCGGGCCGCGTCGCGCTAAAGAGGAGCAGCAAACGCATTCGATCCAGATCGTAGGGGAGTTGCGCGAAATCGATCACTCGATCCTGCGCAGCACCGCGAGGCTGGCGCGGCTCCAGGCGGAGATGGATGGAGCCAACGAGATTACCTTCGATCAGACGACCGACGTCGATCAGCAATTTGCTGCCGGGATATACAACGAGGAAAGGATTATCTTTCGGGCTCGCGCCAATGCGCTGGAGAGGCAGTCAAGGGCATTCACCGAATTACGCGATCTTCTGACCACGGAAATATCGACGTTGGAAGAGAAACTGGCGGGCGCAGACGACAATATCAAATCAGTCGAGGACCAGTTGGTCAGCGTTAAGTCCCTGGTCCAGAAAGGCCTGACGATCTCGTCAAGGCAGATGGATCTGGAACGGTTGCTGACGACTTATCGTTCCGACAAGCTCGACCTTGTCACTGCCGTCATGCGGGGCCGCCAGGCGATCAGCGAGACGACGCGGAACCTCGAGGGACTTTACGACGCACGCCGGAGCGAAGTGGCGACCGAAGCACAATCCGAACGGGCAAGTCTCGATCAATTCAAGCTGAAGCGCGAAACACTACAAAAGCTGCTCATCGCGGACCTTGGGAGCTATGACAGCGTCAAGAGCCTTACCGACGACCTCCCGCTTACCTTTAGCGTGACCCGTCGGAACGCAGGACAGATCAATCAGTTCCAAGCCTCGGAAACGACGGCGCTGGCACCGGGCGATGTGGTGAGAGTCGTTCAGCCGCACATTTTGGACAATTCGCCTCAGGCCGACACAAGCCCATCTTTCGAGACCCAAACGCTCGTCGATCGAGCCGGCCAGTGACCCGCGACGTGCACGTATTCTCAACACACTTGGAGCGGACGTTTAAGCGCCATCAAGGCGCGCAGGCGGCTGAACCCAACCTGACGGCTAGGGTTGAGTGATGACTTTGCGCATGATCCCACCCAGCGGTCAGACTTATACCCAAATCCTCAAGTCGACGATGCTGATGGGCGGTTCCTCGCTGGTCAATGTCGCCCTTAGCATCATTCGCAACAAGGCGCTCGCCGTTCTGCTCGGTCCTGAAGGCGTGGGGCTTCTCGGCCTTTACGGGGCAATCCTCGATATCGCGCAAGCGATAGCTGGTCTGGGCGTCAGCAGCAGCGGTGTGCGCCGGGTCGCCGAGGCGGCGGGCGCCGGCGACGAAGAGAGGATCGCGCGGTCGGCGACAGCGCTCAGACGCATCTCGGTGGTGCTCGGGTTGCTTGGCGGGCTTTTGCTTGCGGCGCTGGCGTTTCCGGTCTCGAAATTCACCTTCGGCGACTACCAGCACGTCAGCGGCATTGTGCTGCTCTCCCTGGCCGTATTCTTTCGGCTCATGTCTGCCGGGCAGGCCGCGTTGATCCAGGGCTTGCGGGGCATTGCAAATCTTGCCCGCATCAACGTGCTTTCAGGGCTCTTCGGCACGCTAGTCAGCATCCCGCTCATCTATCTGTTCGGCGAGCGGGCGATCGCACCGTCTCTCGTGGCGATTGCGGCTGTCTCAGTCCTTCCCACCTGGTGGTACAGCAAGCGAATATCCACGCACCCATCGACAATGTCGGCGCGCCAGTTCGGCCAGGAAGCGACAGCTCTGTTCAGGCTCGGCGTCGCTTTCATGGCAAGCGGGCTTCTGACCTTCGGCGCAGCCTATGCCATCCGTATTATCGTGCTGAATGAAGGGGGCGTCATAGCGGCGGGATTGTATCAGGCAGCCTGGGCGCTTGGAGGGCTGTATGCCGGGTTCATCCTGCAGGCGATGGGAACGGATTTCTATCCGCGCTTGACCGCAATCGCAGACAACCATGCCGAGTGCAACCGGCTGGTCAATGAGCAGGCGGAAATTAGCATATTGCTGGCCGGCCCCGGTCTGATCGCCACGTTGACCCTGGCGCCGCTCGTGATGAGTTTGTTCTATTCCGCGGAGTTTCATGGGGCTGTGGATCTTTTGCGCTGGATCTGTCTTGGGATGATGCTCAGGATTGTCGCCTGGCCGATGGGTTTCATCGTCCTGGCGAAGGGTGCTCAGACGATCTTCTTCTGGACGGAGGTCGCTGCAACGCTGGTGCATGTGGGGCTGGCGTGGCTCTTCGTATCGAAGCTCGGCACGCCAGGGGCCGGCATGGCGTTTTTCGGCCTCTACGTCTGGCATAGCATTCTGATCTACGTGATCGTGCGTCGGCTGACCGGTTTTCGCTGGTCCGCCGCCAATCGTAGACACGCGCTTCTGTTCCTGCCTGCATCGGGTTTGGTCGTCTCGGCCTTTTTGCTCTTGCCGCCATGGTCGGCGATGGTGATTGGCTGCGTCGCCGTGGTCGTGACCGGGCTTTACTCGCTGTGCATGTTGGTCAAACTGCTTCCGCCGGAGTCGGTGCCAGCAAGCGTCAGAGGATGGATCACGAAATCCGCATAAGAAAAGCGCGCATCGGATGATGCGCGCTTTCTTGCTGTTGTATCATGCCACAGCGGTCAGGTATCGCTTCAGGCAGGAATGACGTCCTGCTCGGTCTGACGGACGACGCCGCGGGTGCGGGTCTCAGCAAGTGCTTGGCGCAATGTCTCGACGACTCTGACGATATCCTGCTCCGTCATCTGAGCATAAAGCGGCAGGATGACGGTTTGCTGCTGGGCCGACACGCTTCGTGTCAGGCTGGTGGCGGCGCGATGAGAGCTCTGGCCGGAATAGGCTCCCTCCAGATGAATGTTCATCACACCGCGGCGGGTCGATATACCTTGATCGAGCAGCGCTTGCATGACTGCTCGCTGGTCGATGTCATCAGACAATCTCACGCAGAAACTTTGCCAGTTGCTGCGAGCCCAGCGGGGCTCGGTTGGCATCGACAGACCTGCGGCTGTGGACAGTCCCTCGCAATACTGCGAGGCAAATCGCCGTCGCTGCGCGATCAGCTCCGGCAGACGCCGCAGTTGCACCCGTCCGACCGATGCCTGGAGGTCGGTCATACGGTAGTTGTAGCCCAGCTCATCATAATTCTCAAAGATCACCTGCTTGGACCCGTGGCGGACAGCGTCGGTAACGTTCATACCATGCTGGCGCCATAGCCGGAATTTTCGGTCATATTCCGGGTTCGCCGTCGTCAGCATGCCGCCATCACCTGTCGTGACGACCTTTCGGGGATGGAAGGAGAAGCAGGCAATGTCGCCATGCGGTTTGCCAATCTTTTCCCAACGGCCTTCCCATAGGATTTCGCTTCCCGTGGCACAGGCCGCATCCTCGATAACCGGTATCGAATGGCGCTTGGCGATCTCCATAATCGAAAGGAGATCGCAAGGCATGCCGAGCTGATGCACGCACAGGATGGCCTTAGTGCGAGACGTGATCGCCGTTTCGATCAGGCTGGGATCGATATTGTAACCATCGGGCTCGATGTCGACGAAGACAGGCACCGCATCGCAGTATCGAACAGCATTCGCGGTGGCGATGAAAGAATGACTGACCGTGATGACTTCATCGCCAGCTCTGACGCCGACCGCCATCAAGGCAAGATGAAGCGCCGTCGTGCAGTTGGAAACGGCGCAAGCGTGCTCGGTGCCAACGAATGCCGCAAATTCCTGCTCAAAAGCCGCAACTTCCGGCCCTTGTGTCACCCATCCCGACAGAATGACGCGGCGGGCAGCCTCAGCCTCTTCCTCCCCGAGGACCGGTTTGGCGACCGGAATTGTGGATTGAAATGAGCTCATGCTGCCTGCCCCCCTGCGTCGGTCTGCTTTTGCCACCAGGCAACGAGATCACGAAGCCCTTGCTCCATAGAGATCTCCGCCTTGAAGCCGAGGAGCCGTTCGGCCTTGCTGATATCGGCAAGGCGACGGGTTACGCCGTTGACCGTGCGGGCCTCTTTGTGCTGCGGTTCGAGTGAGGAACCCATAATGTCGCTCAGCATCTTCGCGAGTTCCAGCAGGCTTATTTCCTTGCCGCTCGCGACGTTGAACACTTCGTCCGTGACATCGCTTTTGGCGGCGAGAATGTTTGCGCGGGCGATGTCGCGTGCATCGACGAAGTCCATCGTCTGGCTACCATCCCCATAGATGAGGGGCGGCATTCCGGCCACCAGGCGTTCCATCCAACGGATCAGAACTTCCGTATAGGCGCCGTAAACGTCCATGCGCGGCCCGTAGACGTTGAAATAACGGAGCGCGACATAGCGCAGACCGTACATCTCCGCAAAGCTGCGCATCAGCCCCTCGTTGAATGTTTTCGCCGCGCCGTAGATCGTCCGGTTATTGTAGGGATGATGCTCTTCTGTCGTTGGAAAGCTCTCGGCCAGCCCCAGAACGGAAGCCGAGGAAGCAGCGACGACCTTCGAGACACCTGCCTTGACGGCAGATTCGAGAACGTTGAACGTGCCCTCCGCCAGGACATCGAAAGCCAGTCGTGGCTCTTCCGCGCATTGCGTGATGCGGATGGCGGCCTGATGAAAGACGATGTCGACGCCTTCGAAGAGTTTTGCCAGAAGCGCTCTATCGCGGATATCTCCGTCGACGATCTTGACAGGCGCGCTTGCAATGGCCGAGCTGAGATTGTCCCGGCGCCCGCGCACGAAATTGTCGAGGACGATGATCTCGCGAGGTTTTTCCAAAGCGACAAGATCGGCAATATGCGAGCCGATCAGACCGGCACCGCCGGTAATGAGCACCCGTTTGTCTCTCATGATCTTCCCTCACGCGACATGTTCGTCATCGGATCATTATCCGAACGCCAACGTATGAATTTCGCAGGTACACCTGCGGCGACTGCGAACGGCTCGACGTCGGAAACGACAACTGCCCCCGCTCCAACGATCGCCCCTTTCCCGATGGTCACGCCGGGAAGAATGGTCGCGTTCGTTCCGATATCGGCCTCCGCGCAGATACGTACCGGCTTTATTTCAAGATCCGTGCGAATGATCGGCACATCCAAGGGCAGTGCCGTGTGGGTCGAGCCAAGCACCTTGGCGCCAGGTCCCCACCCGACGGAATCCTCGATCACGAGATCGCGAGCGTCGAAATAGGCCATCGGCCCGATCCAGACATTATCGCCGATCTTGCATCGGCCGTCGAAGCGACCCTGGATATAGGCCTGGGCGCCTATGAACACCCCATTGCCGATGTCGAATGTCTCAGGATGTTTGAAACCGGCACCGCCTGCAACCTGCAATCCGGTGCCACAGCTCCGCGCGATGGCTTGCCAGATGGCTTTTCGCATCAGAGTATCGATGACGCCGTCACCGGTCGCGAAACGACTGTAGAGCTCAATCAGGCCAGCTCGGCCGTATGCCTGCTTGAGTTCTTCGGCCAGCCCCGCCTGATAGGCGGGGTCCGCCGGTCTTTCATGACGACCATGGACCGCCTGCACGATCCGCGCCTCGCCCGCACGATTAGCTGACATAGGCGTTCTCCAGCGCGACAGCCACCTCGTCGACGTGCCACGCCGGCATCTCGGGATAGATCGGCAGCGAGAGAACCTCCCGTGCCGCGGCTTCCGAGATTGGGAAATCGCCGGCCTTGTAACCAAGGTCGGCATGGGCCTTCTGCAGATGAACTGGGATCGGATAGTGCAGCCCCGACTGAATGCCCTCCTCGCTCAGTACGCGCTGAAGCTGGTCGCGATCGCGGCTTCTGATGGCATAGACGTGATAGACGTGGCGCCGGTCGGTGATTTCGACAGGCGTCCTGAAATTCGCCGAACCGCCAAGCAGCAACGAGTAGCGGCGTCCATGGGCGCGCCGCGCTTCGGTCCAGGCTTCGAGATGCCGGAGCTTGATGCGCAGGATCGCACCTTGAATAGCATCCATGCGGTAGTTGAAGCCCTTCAGCAGATGGTGATAGCGCTGTTCCTGACCCCAGTCGCGCAGCATGCGCATGGTCTTGGCCTGATCGTCGCTGTTCGTGACGACGATACCCCCCTCGCCGCAGGCGCCGAGATTTTTGCCGGGATAGAAGCTGAAGCAGCCGGATGTGCCGATACTGCCGGCGC
>Ga0209758_1004580_pt1 | contig 11393 bp, 9 predicted proteins | sample AraplaMF_Col_mMF_FD_184258 | JGI IMG/M metagenome (GOLD analysis project Ga0209758, IMG submission 184258) | Arabidopsis root microbial communities from the University of North Carolina, USA - plate scrape MF_Col_mMF (SPAdes) (version 2) | ecosystem: Host-associated > Plants > Roots > Endosphere ... | reverse complement strand
GGCCCCGGGCAGTGACGACGACCCGTGGACGAGTACGGAGGACGGCTACTCGACGTCTCTCGTGGTGCCTCGGCTGCCGTAGCGCGTCGAGCGCATGCCGGTGTGTGACACGGCGGCACCTCATGTCCCTGTGCCTGTCCGCAGCGGCAGGGCACGGAAGTGCCACCGGCGGGGAGGGGCGGCGGGGTGCCGTCGGGAACGCTAGGAGGCGGCCAGTCGCGCCCGCGCCGCCATCAGTGCGAACCCCAGCAGATTCGGTCCCCGCCAGCGCTCCGGGTCGGCCGCCCGCTCGTCGTCCGCCGCGATCCCTATGCCCCAGACCCGGTCCACCGGGCTCGCCTCGACCAGTACCCGGTCACCGGTGGCCAGCAGGAACGCCCGCAGTTCCTCGTGCGCGGAGAACTTGTGGACGCTGCCCTCGACCACGATCGAGAACCGCTCGCGCGCCCATGTGGCGTCGTCGAAACCGCGCACCAGCCGTCCCACCTTCTTGGCCAGCGCGGGGCTCGACGCCTGAAGCACCTCGCGCTCGGCCCCCGTGTCGCCGAACAGCCGCGCCTTCGACGCCATCATCCAGTGCTCCGCCGTCGCGTACGCGACGGCGTCCACGGTGAACGGAGACGGCCACCACTGGCTGAGACAGCTCGCTCCCATCTGTCCGTCCCGGCGCGGCCGATGCCCCCAGAAGTGCAGATACTTCACCCTCGCCCCGGCCCGGACCGCCCTGACCAGGGACTCCCGGGAATCGATGCTCCCCATGCACGCGAGTGTGGCACGCACCACTGACAATCCGTCCTTCCTTTTCCAGGACGAGTAGACAGCTGGTCGACAGATTCCGTCGCGTAACCAAAAGGCAACAACGGAATCACTTGTTGGAGTCCACTCCCTCTGTCAGGATCGGCACTCAAATCGAGCCGGAGCTACGCCGGTCCCCGCGGTGGACGCCGGCGGGGGCGAAGGAGAGCGACATGCACAACGTGGGCAACGCCGGCCACACCGACACCCCCTCCCGGGACGAGGTGGGGAAACGGTTCTCGAACGGTGCGCAGTACATCGCGGGCCGGCCGGCCACGGGCACCTCGGGACGCAGCCACGCGGTCGTCGACCCGTCGACGGGCGTCGAGGTCCACACGTACGAACTGGCCGGTGCCGAGGACGTGGACCGTGCGGTGGCCGCCGCCCGCGCGGCCTTTCCCGGCTGGTCCACGGCCACCCCCGGTGAGCGTTCCGACGCGCTGCACCGCTTCGCCGCCGTACTCGCCGAGCGCGCCGAGGAGTTCGCCCGCTACGAGTCCCTCCAGTGCGGCAAACCCCTGAAGCTGACGCGGGAGTTCGACGTGCCGGGCACGATCGACAACGCCTCCTTCTTCGCGGGTGCCGCCCGGCATCTCCAGGGGCAGTCCGCGGGTGAGTACTCCGGCGACCACACCTCTTATGTGCGCCGCGAGCCCATCGGCGTCGTCGGTTCCATCGCCCCCTGGAACTACCCCCTCCAGATGGCCGCCTGGAAGATCCTCCCGGCGATCGCCGCGGGCAACACCATCGTGCTGAAGCCCGCCGAGCTCACCCCGCTCACCTCGCTGCTCTTCGCCGAGGCCGCCACCGACGCGGGGATCCCCGACGGTGTCGTCAACATCGTGACGGGGACCGGCAAGGAGGCCGGCGAGCACCTCGTCGGCCACCCCGACGTGGCGATGACGTCCTTCACCGGTTCGACGGCCGTCGGCAGGCGTGTCGCCGAGATCGCCACCTCCACGGTCAAACGCCTCCACCTGGAACTCGGCGGCAAGGCGCCGTTCGTGGTCTTCGACGACGCCGACCTGGAGGCCGCGGTCCACGGCGCGGTCGCGGGCGCGCTCATCAACACCGGCCAGGACTGCACGGCCGCAACGCGCGCGTATGTGCAGCGTCCTCTCTACGAGGAGTTCGTCCGGGGGGCCGCCGCCCTCATGGAGACCGTCAGGCTCGGCGACCCCTTCGCCCCCGGCACCGACCTCGGCCCCCTGATCTCGCACGCGCAGCGGGACCGTGTCGCAGGCTTCGTCGACCGGGCACGTGCGTACGCGCGCGTGGTCACCGGCGGTGCGGCCCCCGGCGGGGAGCTCGAGGGCGGTGCCTACTACCGCCCCACTCTCATCGCCGACGCTCGGCAGGACAGCGAGATCGTCCAGTGCGAGATCTTCGGACCCGTGCTCGTCGTCGTGCCCTTCGACGGCGACGACGAGGGCATCCGGCTCGCCAACGACACTCCGTACGGCCTGGCCGCCTCCGCCTGGAGCCGGGACGTCTACCGGGCGAACCGGGCGACCCGCGAGATCAAGGCGGGCTGTGTGTGGGTCAACGACCACATCCCGATCATCAGCGAGATGCCGCACGGCGGCTACAAGGCCTCCGGCTTCGGCAAAGACATGTCCTCGTACTCGTTCGAGGAGTACACCCAGATCAAGCATGTCATGTTCGACAACACCGCGGTCGCCAGGAAGGACTGGCACCGCACGATCTTCGGGGACCGATAGCAGAAACGGCCGCCCGACCCCCCGGCCGTACACCTCCCGAAAGGGCACCACGCGCATGGAGCAGAACGAGCCCGACCGCCTGACCCCGGCCCAAGTGGCCGCCATGCGGCGCAGCTTCCGCAACGGCAGGGCCTCCCTCACCCGCCGTTCGCTGCTGCGCGCCTCCGCGGGCGGCGCGCTCGCGGTGGGCGGCCTCGGGGCGCTGAGCGCCTGCGGGATTCCCGCGGCCGGCAAGACACAGGGCGGCACCTCCGCCGAGGACCACTCCTCCAAGGAGAAGGTGGTCAACTTCTCCAACTGGCCCGAGTACATCGACGTCGACGACAGCGGGAAGCACCACCCGACGCTCGAGGCGTTCGGCAGGAGGACCGGCATCGCGGTCAAGTACACCGAGGACATCAACGACAACAACGAGTTCTTCGGCAAGATCAAGCCGCAACTCGCCGCGGGCCAGGACACCGGCCGGGATCTGATCGTCCTCACCGACTGGCTGGCCGCGCGGGTGATCCGGCTGGGCTGGGTGCAGAAGCTGGACCCGGCGAACCTCCCGCACGCCTTCGCCAACCTGTCGGGCCAGTTCCGCAGCCCCGACTGGGACCCCGGGCGCGCCTACTCCTACCCGTGGCAGGGCATATCGACCGTCATCGCGTACAACAAGAAGGCGCTCGACGGCGTCGAGGTGAAGTCGGTCTCCGACCTTCTCGACAACCCCAAGCTCAAGGGCCGTGTGGGTTTTCTGTCGGAAATGCGCGACAGCATCGGCATGACCCTGCTCGACATGGGCAAGGACCCCGCGAAGTTCACCGACGACGACTTCGACGCGGTGATCGCCCGTCTGCAGAAGGCCGTCGACAAGGGGCAGATCCGCCGCTTCACCGGCAACGACTACACGTCCGACCTCACCAAGGGCGACCTGGCCGCCTGTGTGGCCTGGGGCGGTGACATCGTCCAGCTCCAGGCGGACAGCCCGGACGTCGCCTACATCATCCCGGACAGCGGCTACATGACCTCGACGGACAACATGCTGGTCCCCAACAAGGCCCGTCACAAGGCGAACGCGGAACGGCTCATCGACTTCTACTACGAGCCCGACCAGGCCGCCGCGCTCGCCGGCTACGTCAACTACGTCAGCCCCGTCGACGGTGTGAAGCCCTACCTCGAGAAGATCGACAAGGACGCGGCGAACAATCCGCTGATCCTTCCCGACAAGGCCATGGCCGCGAAGTCCCACGCCTTCCGCTCGCTGACGCAGAAGGAAGAGACGGCCTACGAAGAGAAGTTCGCGAAGCTGACAGGGGCGTGACGAAGATGACGACGGACAACAGCGGCGATGTCCGCCTCTCCGGGATCGGCAAGACCTACGGCTCCTTCACCGCCGTGCACCCGCTCGACCTGACCGTGCCGCAGGGCTCCTTCTTCGCCCTGCTCGGCGCGTCCGGCTGCGGCAAGACCACCACCCTGCGCATGATCGCCGGTCTGGAGGAGCCTTCCTCCGGGACGGTCCACCTCGGCGACCAGGACGTCACCCGTCTGCCCCCGTACAAGCGGCCGGTGAACACGGTCTTCCAGTCCTACGCCCTCTTCCCGCACCTCGACATCTTCGAGAACGTCGCCTTCGGTCTGCGCCGTCGCGGCATCAAGTCGGTGAAGAAGCAGGTCGAGGACATGCTGGACCTGGTGCAGCTGGGCGAGCAGGCGCGCAAGAAGCCGCACCAGCTCTCCGGCGGCCAGCAGCAGCGCGTCGCGGTGGCCCGCGCACTGATCAACCACCCGAAGGTGCTGCTCCTCGACGAGCCGCTCGGTGCCCTCGACCTCAAGCTGAGGCGCCAGATGCAGCTGGAGCTCAAGCGCATCCAGACCGAGGTGGGCATCACCTTCATCCATGTCACGCACGACCAGGAGGAGGCCATGACGATGGCCGACACCGTCGCCGTGATGAACGCGGGCCGCGTCGAACAGCTCGGCTCGCCCAGCGATCTGTACGAGAACCCGCAGACCACCTTTGTCGCCAACTTCCTCGGCACCTCCAACCTGATCGAGGCCGAGGTGGACTCCAAGAGCGGCGACCGGATCATCCTGAAGGCGGGCGGAGGCAAGCTCACCCTGCCGGAGGCGCGATGTTCCGCGCCGGCGACGGCGGGCGGAAAGGTACTGGTCGGCGTACGGCCGGAGAAGATATCCCTCACCCATGCCGACGACGCGGGCGACATCCCCGAGGGCCGCAACCGCATCTCGGGACGCATCGCCGACTCCAGCTTCATCGGGGTGTCCACCCAGTACGTCGTCGACAGCCCGGTCTGCCCGGAGTTCGAGGTCTACGCCCAGAACATCGACCGCGACCCGCGACTGGTGCCCGGCGCCGAGGTCGTCCTGCACTGGAATCCCGCGCACACCTTCGGACTGGACGCCGCCCAGGACATCGACGCGGGTGTGGAGACGGTAGAGCCCGAGGAAGGAGTGGCCGCCTGATGGCCGCCGTCACCGAGGCGCCCGCGCCACCGGCGCCCGCCACGCCCGCGACGAAGCCCCCGCGCAGGCGGGGCCGCTTCACGCCGTACTGGCTGCTGCTGCCCGGCATCCTGTGGCTGCTGGTCTTCTTCGCGCTGCCGATGATCTACCAGGGCTCCACGTCCGTGCAGACCGGTTCCCTGGAGCAGGGCTACAAGGTCACCTGGCACTTCGCGACCTACTGGGACGCGCTGTCGACGTACTGGCCGCAGTTCCTGCGCTCGGTCCTGTACGCGGCCGCAGCGACGCTGCTGTGCCTCGTCCTCGGCTACCCGCTCGCGTACCTCATCGCGTTCCGGGCCGGCCGCTGGCGGAATCTGGTGATGATCCTGGTCATCGCGCCGTTCTTCACGAGCTTCCTGATCCGTACGCTCGCCTGGAAGACGATCCTCGCGGACAACGGACCGGTCGTCGGCGCCCTCAACACGCTGCACGTGCTGGACGTCACCAACTGGCTCGGCTGGACCGCGGGGGACCGGGTACTCGCCACCCCGCTCGCGGTGGTCTGCGGTCTGACGTACAACTTCCTGCCGTTCATGATCCTGCCGCTCTACACCTCGCTCGAGCGCATCGACGGCCGCCTCCACGAGGCGGCCGGGGACCTGTACGCCACCCCGTTCACGACATTCCGGAAGGTCACCTTCCCGCTGTCGATGCCGGGCGTGGTCTCCGGCACGCTGCTGACCTTCATCCCGGCCGCGGGCGACTACGTCAACGCCGACCTGCTGGGCTCCACCGACACCCGGATGGTCGGCAACGTCATCCAGACACAGTTCCTGCGGATCCTCGACTATCCGACGGCGGCGGCGCTCTCGTTCATCCTCATGGCCGCGATCCTCGCCATGGTCACCTTCTACATCCGCAGGTCCGGCACGGAGGATCTGGTCTAAATGGGATTCGTCAACTGGTTCAAGCGCCATCTCGTCGTCCTCGCCGGACTGGTGACCCTCGGATATCTCCTGCTGCCGAACATCGTCGTGACGGTGTTCTCCTTCAACAAACCGAAGGGGCGCTTCAATTACGAATGGCAGCAGTTCTCGCTGGACGCGTGGAAGGACCCGTGCGGTGTCGCCGACATGTGCGGCTCGCTGTCGGTCAGCCTTCAGATCGCCGTCTGGGCCACGATCGGGGCCACGGTCCTCGGCACGATGATCGCCTTCGCGCTGGTCCGCTACCGCTTCCGGGCGCGCGGCGCGGTGAACTCGCTGATCTTCCTGCCGATGGCCATGCCCGAGGTGGTCATGGCCGCCTCGCTGCTGACCCTGTTCCTCAACATGGGCGCTCAGCTGGGTTTCTGGACGATCCTCATCGCCCACATCATGTTCTGCCTCAGCTTTGTCGTCACCGCGGTCAAGGCACGTGTCATGTCGATGGACCCGAGGCTGGAACAGGCCGCGCAGGACCTGTACGCGGGCCCGCTGCAGACCTTCCTGCGGGTCACCCTGCCGATCGCGGCACCCGGAATCGCCGCGGGCGCGCTGCTCGCCTTCGCGCTCTCCTTCGACGATTTCATCATCACGAACTTCAACGCGGGCTCGACCGTCACCTTCCCCATGTTCGTCTGGGGCTCGGCGCAGCGCGGTACGCCCGTCCAGATCAATGTCATCGGCACGACCATGTTCGTCCTCGCCGTTCTGTTCGTCCTTCTCTCCATGGCCGTGGGCAACCGCCGGAACCGCCGGAAGGCGTAATGCATCTGTAGGGAGTTGACATCATGGCCCCGAGCGCCATGACCCGTTGGACCACATCTCTTTCCGAAGCCCGTCCCGTCCCGTTCTGGCTGGACGACCCGGGCAGGCCCCACCCCGAACCCGCTCTCACCGGCGCCGAGACCTGCGATCTGCTGGTCGTCGGCGGCGGCTACAGCGGACTGTGGACCGCGCTCATCGCCAAGGAGCGCGATCCGCAGCGGGACGTCGTACTGCTCGAGGGCCGCGAGGCGGGCTGGGCCGCCTCGGGCCGCAACGGCGGGTTCTGCGCCGCCTCCCTCACACACGGCCTGGCCAACGGGGTCGCCCGCTGGCCGGACGAGATCCACAAGTTGCAGGAGCTGGGCGCCCGCAATCTCGACGAGATCGAGAAGGCGGTCGCCCGCCACTCCCTGGACTGCGACTTCGAGCGCACCGGTGAGATCGACGTGGCGACCGAGACGTACCAGGCCTTCGAACTCCGTGACTGGTACGAGGAGACGGTGCGCCGGGGCCTTGCCGAGGACACCGAGTTCCTGGACGCGGAGGCGGTGCGGGAGCAGGTCGACTCGCCGACCTTCGTCGCCGGTCTGTACGACCGCCGGGGCGTCGCGTTGGTCCACCCGGCCAAGCTGGCCTGGGGGCTCAAACGAGCCTGCCTCCGGCTGGGCGTCAGGATCTACGAGCACACACCCGCGCTCACACTGAAGCCGTACGGTGCCGGCATGGCCGTGCGCACCCCCTACGGCCGGGTGCGCGCCCGCCGCGTCGCACTCGGCACGAACATCTTCCCGAACCTGGTCAAGCGGGTCCGCTCCTACACCGTGCCGGTCTACGACTACGCGCTGATGACCGAGCCGCTGAGCCCCGACCGTCTTGCGTCCATCGGCTGGAACGAGCGGCAGGGCCTCGGGGACTCGGCCAACCAGTTCCACTACTTCCGGCTCTCCGCCGACAACCGCATCCTGTGGGGCGGCTACGACGCGATCTACTCGTACGGCGGCCGGGTGCGAGCCGAGTACGACGACCGCCCGGAGACCTACGCGAAGCTCGCCGGGCACTTCTTCGGCTGCTTCCCGCAGTTGGAGGGAGTCCGCTTCACGCACGCGTGGGGCGGCGCGATCGACACCTGCTCGCGTTTTTCGGCGTTCTTCGGGACGGCGTACCGGGAGAGGGTGGCGTACGCGGCCGGTTACACGGGCCTCGGTGTCGGGGCCACCCGCTTCGGGGCCGAGGTGATGCTCGATCTGCTGGCGGGGGAGCGCACGGAGCGGACCGAGCTGGAGATGGTCCGCAAGAAGCCCCTGCCGTTCCCGCCGGAGCCCTTCGCCTGGACGGGCATCGCACTGACCAAGTGGTCCCTGGCCCGTGCCGACGCGCACGACGGCCGGCGCAACCTCTGGCTGAAGACGATGGACCGGCTGGGTCTGGGCTTCGACAGCTGACCCGGAACGCGGGCGGGGGCCTGCCGGGGAACTCCCGGCAGGCCCCCGCCCGCGTTCCGTCACCGGCGGAGGTCTTGACAACCGAATTGGTCTGGACCAAGTTGGGCGCGCTCCACCCTCCAATTCCCCCATGCCCGGAGGCACTTGTGGATCGCACCAGACCCTTCGTCCGGCGACGGCTGCTGGCCGTGTGCACGGCAACGGCCCTGGCCCTGCCCGGCCTGGCCGCGCTCGCTCCGGCCGCCCGCGCGGCCGATGTGGACCTCGCGCGCAACGGCGGTTTCGAGTCCGGCCTCGACGGCTGGAGCTGCACCGCCGGCACCACCGTCGGTTCCCCGGTGCACAGTGGAACCTCGGCGCTGCAGGCGACCCCGGCCGGCAGCGACAACGCCCAGTGCAGCCAGACGGTGACGGTACAACCGAACGCGCAGTACACACTCGGCGGACAGGTCCGCGGCAGCTACGTCTACCTGGGCGCGAGCGGCACCGGCACCATCGACGTGTCCACCTGGACCCAGTCGGCGACCGACTGGCAGCAGCTCACGACGGCCTTCCGCACCGGCCCCTCCACCACCAAGGTCACGATCTACACGCACGGCTGGTACGGCACGGGCGCCTACTACGCCGACGACATCTCGCTGGTCGGACCGGGCGCGGTCGCCGGCCAGCCGCCCGCCGCGCCGTCCGGACTGAGGACCGGCGCCGTCACCTCCTCCAGCGTCGCCCTGTCCTGGTCGGCGGTCACGGGCGCCGCGAGCTATGCCGTCTACCGGGACGGCGCGAGGGTCCAGACGGTCGCCGGCACATCGGCCACCGTGACCGGCCTGGCGCCCGCCACGGCATACGGCTTCCAGGTGGCGGCCGTCAACGACGCGGGGGAGTCCGCGAAGTCGGCGACGGTGACCGCGACGACCGCCGCGGGATCGGGGGGCTCCGTCGGCCTTCCGGCACACGCCCTGGTCGGCTACCTCCACGCGAGCTTCGCCAACGGCTCCGGGTACACGCGTCTTGCGGACGTCCCCGACAGCTGGGACGTCATCGACCTCGCCTTCGGTGAACCGACCTCCGTCACCTCGGGCGACATCCGGTTCACCCGGTGCCCGGTCACCGAGTGCTCCGGTGTGGAGAGCGACGCCGACTTCAAGGCGGCCGTCAAGGCCAAGCAGGCGGCCGGCAAGAAGGTGCTGATATCGATCGGCGGCCAGAACGGCCAGGTGCAGCTGACGACCACGGCGGCCCGGGACGCCTTCGTCTCCTCGGTCTCGAAGATCATCGACACATACGGCCTCGACGGCCTGGACATCGACTTCGAGGGCCACTCGCTGTCCCTGAACGCGAACGACACCGACTTCAGGAACCCGACGACCCCGGTGATCGTCAACCTGATCTCGGCCCTGAAGACCCTGAAGGCCAGATACGGCTCCGGGTTCGTGCTGACGATGGCCCCGGAGACGTTCTTCGTCCAGATGGGCTACCAGTACTACGGCACGGGCAAGTGGGGCGGTCAGGATCCCCGGTGCGGGGCGTACCTCCCGGTGATCCACGCCCTGCGCGACGATCTCACGCTGCTCCACGTCCAGGACTACAACTCCGGCCCGATCATGGGCCTGGACAACCAGTACCACTCCATGGGCGGGGCGGACTTCCACATCGCGATGACCGACATGCTCCTCACCGGCTTCCCGGTGGCGGGTGACGCGAACAACGTCTTCCCGCCGCTGCGGCCCGACCAGGTGGCGATCGGCATGCCGGCGTCGACCAACGCGGGCAACGGCTACGTGGCCCCGTCGGAGGTCACGAAGACCCTCGACTGCCTGACCAGAAAGGCGAACTGCGGTTCGTACACCACCCACGGAACCTGGCCCGGCCTGCGCGGCCTGATGACCTGGTCGATCAACTGGGACCGGTTCGGGAGCTGGGAGTTCCAGCGGACGTTCGACGGCTACTTCGGCTGAGGCACAGCCACAGCGAGTACAGCAGCATCGCGCACAGGCACCAACTGCCCAGCACGTCCAGGGGCCAGTGGTAACCGCTGCGGACCAGCCCGAAGGCGACACCCGCGTTCAGGGTGAGCCAGACGGCGAGGAGCTGGAGGCGGGCCTGGGGCGTGTGCAGCCAGGGCGACAGGACCAGGGCCGCCGCGCCGTAGGCGATCATCGCGGTGGCCGTGTGCCCCGAAGGGTAGAAGCCCGTGACCGGGCCCATGAGCGGTGGGCCCGGCCGGGCGAACAGCGTCTTCAAGGCGAGGATGAGCACGGGATAGGCGGCCGTCAGCCCGGCCGCGGCGGCGGGCGGCAGCCACCATCGGTGCGCACCGGCGTCCCGCCCCCGCTGGGCGACCCAGGTCAGCACGATGACCAGCAGCGGAACGGCGATGGTGGCACTGCCCAGGTCGGCGAGGAGTTCCGAGATCCGGCTCGGACGGACCAGGGCCATGCCCAGCCGTTCGTCCACCCGCACCAGCGGCCCGCGGACGGCGACCTGCCAGGAGAGCAGGAGAAAGAGAAGTCCCAGCGGGCCCAGAACGCGAGCAGGCCGCCCCGGGAGCGGTGGCATTCCACCGTGCACCGCAGGCGGGTCCTCCAGCTCTGGCTCCGGGATGCGCGACACGCTGTACAGCTTCGCAGGCAGTGCGGCCGGCAGTACCCGCGGGTGCCCGCGCGTGGCGGACGCGGCATCCCTGAGCGGTACGTCGACACCCGCCGTGCGGTCCAACGCGTGCCGACCTGCCGGCCGGTGACAGGAGAGCGGAACCGGCCGGATTCGAACCGGCGTCCTCGCGATTTTGGAGACCGCGCGCGACGACCTCTGCGCTACGGCTCCGCCCGGCCGACAGGGTGGCCGTGGGCCTGACGGCACGGCGTCCGATTTTCGCCGGGGCGGTGCGCGCGGACCGTCACCCCGACCCGGACCCGGTCCTCACGTCGACGGCACGGCAGTGGGGGCACACGAGTTGAGCGTTGCGGCCGTATCGGCGGGTCAGTCCCTGGCAGCGGGTGCACGGGCCGATCTGTTCCGGGGAGCAGCCCAGCACGAGCGCGGCGGACACCCGGTCCGTCGTGGGGTCGATGCGTCTGGGCGCCTCGTCCATATGTCCGAATGTAGCGACTGTGCCCGCTTCGGTGGATCCGACCCGCCGTGCACCGAACGCCGTACGGCACCCGGCCTGTCGGACGGCCGGGTGGAGTGGGGTTCCCGGCGTGCGATCCGTACGAAGAGGTGCGCCGGGCGCCGGC
>Ga0209758_1004578_pt1 | contig 11395 bp, 10 predicted proteins | sample AraplaMF_Col_mMF_FD_184258 | JGI IMG/M metagenome (GOLD analysis project Ga0209758, IMG submission 184258) | Arabidopsis root microbial communities from the University of North Carolina, USA - plate scrape MF_Col_mMF (SPAdes) (version 2) | ecosystem: Host-associated > Plants > Roots > Endosphere... | reverse complement strand
CGATATGCCGTTGCGCGATCTCGAAGGTGCCGACCAGTGCCGGGGGCACGACGAGATAACCGAGCCTGATATCCGACGTCATCGCCTTCGAGAACGTGCCGACATAGAACACGCGGCCATGGGCGTCGAGCCCCTGCAACGCCGGCACCGGCCGGCTATCATAGTGGAATTCACCGTCGTAATCGTCCTCCACGATCCAGGTCTTGCCCGGCCTGCTCAGGCTGAGAAATTCGGTGCGCCGGGCCAGCGACATCAACCGCCCTGTCGGGTGCTGGTGCGATGGCGTCATGAAGATCAGCGTCGGAGCGACGAGACCCGGCAGCCGCTGCATGCCCTGCCCGTCCAGAGTGATACCGGTGAGTCTCGCACCGGACGCGCGGAAGGCGGCTGCCGCGCCGGGATAGCCGGGATCTTCGACCCAGACCTCGTCGCCGGGCGTGATGACGGCAGCCGCAATCAAGGTCAGCGCCGCCTGTGCACTCGGCAGGATCATGATCTGGTCCGCCGTGGCGCGGACGCCTCTGCTGGTCGCCAGATATTGCGCCAGCGCCTCGCGCAAGCGGAACCGGTTGACCGATCCTAGCTCGCGCCGCGCTGCCTGCACTGCGCCGCGACGGAGGCAACGCGCCCAGACCTCGTTCGGGAACTCCCTGACATCGCCATGCCCCGGACGCAGCGGCTTGAACGGAGCCTGATAGGACATCGGCCAATCGGCCTGCTTGAGCTTTGAGGCCCAGGGTGAGAGCCGCGACTTGCCCGGGCGCGCGCCAGACGCGACGGCGCCGGCCCCTTCGACACGTCCGCCGCCGTCGACCGTGACCACGGGACGACGACCGTGCGACGCCTCAATATATCCCTCGGCGGCGAGCTGCTCAAAGGCATAGGTAACGGTATTGCGCGAGACGCCGAGATCGCTCGCAAGCCGGCGGCTCGAAGGCAGCTCCCGCCCCTTGCCGAGACGGCCGCTAGAGATCAGGCCCCGCAGCTGGCTCGTCAGTTGCGCGACCAGCCCCTCGTCGTCGGTCCGCTTCAGCTCGATCAGGGCGGAGATCACACCTTCCGAAACTGGCACCTTTTTCCTTTCCGATCTGGCACTTTTTCAGGTGCCACTCCGGATGCTATCCGCCTGATAGAACTGCTTCAAGGATCTTGCGATGAACTCCCTGTCACCCCGCGCGGCCGTCGGCCTGTTTCTCATCGTCGTGCTGGCTTGGGGCGTGAACTGGTCGGTGACGAAACAGCTCGTCCAGTTTCTTCCGCCGCTGTGGACTTCGGCGATCCGGAGCTGGATCGCCCTGGCCGGCTTGTTCGTGATCCTCGGGCTAAGCAACAATCTGGTGATCCCGGAGCGCCGCGACATTCCGGTGGTCCTCAGCGTCGCGCTGCTGCACATGACGATATTCTCGGTCCTGGTTGCGGCCGGTGTGCGCTTTCTGCCCGCCAGCAAGGCCATCGTGCTCGGCTATACGACGCCGCTATGGGTCGCGATCGCGGCGCCCCTGCTCGGGAAGGATACGTTGACCGCGCCAAAACTCGCTGGCGCATTGCTCGGGCTGATCGGCCTTGCCGTCATCCTCAACCCGACTTCGATCGACTGGACCAATACCAACGTCGTGATGGGTGCCGGCATGGTCATCCTGGCCGCAATCTCCTGGGCGGCGAACATCATCTATATCCGCGCGCATCACTGGATCGCCTCGCCGCTCCAGCTCTTGATCTGGCAGGTGCTCGTGGCAACCATCGTGTTGACGGCTTCTGCACTCATCACGGAAGGCCTGCCTCACGTGGAATTGTCACGGAACCTCATCCTGCTGTTCCTGTACTCAGGCCTGATCGGAACGGCGCTGGCCTATTGGGCGATGTCGATGGTCAACAAGAGCATCTCGGCGCTGACGACATCGCTCGGCACTACCGGCACGCCACTCGTCGGCATCGCCAGCGCGGCCATCCTGCTGGGTGAACCGATCGACAAGAGCCTCGTCATCGCGGCCGCGCTGATCGTCGCCGGCATCGGCCTTGCGACGCTGGGCGATCGCCTGCTGCGCGGTCAGGCCACCGCGAGGGGCTGAACGCGCAAGCTGCCGCGCAAGCCTGCCGTCGTACCGAGCAGAATTCCGGCGAGCGCAATGAACGACCCCAGCGCCAGCGTCGAGACGCCTGTGAGCCCCTGCCCGACCGAGCAGCCGAACGCCATCACGCCGCCGATCCCCATCAGCGCGGCGCCGCCGGCCGAGCGCAGCATGTGGCGCGGCGAGGAATAGCCCTCGAGATGGAAGCGACCCGTGGCAAGCGCGGTGATCAGACTGCCGGCGAAAACGCCGGCCACCGTCGCGATGCCGAAGTTCAGCGTCAGGCCGGTCGAGAGCATGACGTATTGCAGGGCATCCGCGATCGGCGCGATGAAGGTCAGCGAGGTCACCGGAACCGGGTTGAAGTCGTCAGCACCGAGATAGCCGGTGACGAACCATCCTCCCGCAACGAGCAGCCCAACGACGAGGCCCGCCGCGACCTGGCCCGGCGAGCGACGGAAAGCCGGATGCGCGAAAGCGAACAGGATCAGCGCAACGACGAGCAGGGCAGCGGCCAGCGCACGCGAGACCGCATCGCCGAGACCAAGCGTCGCCAGCAAGGACGGCAGCGAATTGGCGCTCATCGTGGCTTGCGAAGCCTGAACCAGCGCAATGCGCGCCGGCGCAATCAGGCCCTTGAGCGTCATCTGCGCGGCGATGCCAAGCACGATCACGACGACGAAGGAGCGGAGATTGCCGCGGCCGAGCAGCACCAGCGCACGCGAGCCGCAGCCGTTCGACAGCACCATGCCGTAACCGAATAGCAGGCCGCCGATGAACAGCACAGGCGCCGAAAACGATTGTTGCAGATAGATCGACTTGCCGAGATCGACCATTCCGTTGCCGGCGAGGAACTGACTGGCTCCGATCGCAACGGCGATCGCCAGCGCATAAGTCCGCACCAGGCGTCCGTCTCCCCCTGCGAGCCAGCCCCGCATGCTGCTCACCAGGCAGAAACCGCTGAGCAGGCCGACCGCGCCGTAGACAAGCCCGATGACGAGACCGGCGAGGATGACGAGTTGAGTGGACGATTCCATCGATTGTTCTCAGACCTCTCGCCGTTCTCCGTCATTGCGAGCGCCGCGAAGCAATCCAGACTGTCTCCGCAGATGCATTTCTGGATTGCTTCGCGGCGCTCGCAATGACGGTGTGTTACGGCTTCAGGATAACCCGATCGCGAGACGAGCCAGCAACAGCGACATAAGCCTCCTTGGCACGCTCCAGCGGATAGACCGCACTCGCCTTGATCGGAAACGGTTTCAGGTGCCCGCTCGCAAAGCCCGGGCCGAGATCGCGCAGCACCGCGCCCGTTGCCGCCGAAGACAGCCCGAGCGTGTCGATGCCGACATAGGTGTGCTGCCCGCGATAGAATTCGAGAATGTTGAACTGCACGATGCGATCAATCGTGGCGATCAGGATCTGGCGGCCACGAAGTGCCAGCGACTTGTGCGCGGCCTGGAAGTAAGGATCTCCAACCGTGTTGAAAACGATGTCGGCGCCCTTGCCGGCGGTCAATTCGCGCACGCGCAGCGCAACATCTGTCGCGGAGGCGTCGATCACCTCGATCGGCGCATTGGCATGGCCCTCATAGGCTTCGGCCTTGCGCACCACGCCGATGAGACGCGCGCCCTGCCACGTCGCGATCTGCACCGCGGCCTGGCCGACCTTGCCGTTGACGCCGAACACCAGAACTGTCTCGCCACTCTTCGGCACGCCGGCGCGGCGATAGCCTTCCATCGCGGTGACGAAGGGCACGCCGATGCCGGCGGCCTCCTCCCACGACACGGTCTTCGGCTTCTCGACGACAGCGTCGGCCTCGACGACGAGATGGCTGGCATGGGTGCCGTCACGGCGGATACCGAGATCACCGGAGGAGCCGAACACCTCGTTTCCGACCGTGCCGGCCGGACCGTCGATCACCACCCCCGCATAGTCGCGGCCGGGTGTACGTGGGAACACGGCGTAGGGCATCAGCCCGGTCGCGGCCTTCACGTCGGAGGGATTGACGGCCGCTGCCTTGACTTCGATCAGGAGATCATTCGGACCGCGCGTCAGCGCATGACGCTCGACAACCGGTGTAATGGTCGCCGCGTTCTCGGCCTTGGCATTGAGACGCACACAGCGCGCCTCGACGGTTTTGGTATCGGTGGCTGACATCGACTGACCCACGATTGATCGCGGGCCTTGTCGCCCTTGCGGGAGATCAAGTCAATCCGTCAAGTCAGTCCTTGGGCCGCTTGTCGTAGAGCCGCCTCGCCTTGCCGAGCGAGCGCTCCAGAGTGTCGGGAGGCACCACCTGAACCTTTGAGCTGATCCCGATCGTGTTCTTGATGTGGGTCGAAACCCGGTCGGCGTGGTCGACGAGCCCACGGCCGTCCCAGCTCTCCGACCGCGCCTCGGCGATGATCGTCAGCTCGTCCATGCGACCCTCGCGAGTCAGTTCCAGGATGAAGTGCCCGCCGCACCAGTCGGTCGCGAGCAGCACTTCCTCGATCTGGGTGGGGAACAGATTGACGCCGCGCAGGATGATCATGTCGTCGGAGCGGCCCGTCACCTTCTCCATCCGCCGCATGCCCGGCCGCGCTGTGCCCGGCAGCAGCCGCGTCAGGTCGCGGGTGCGATAGCGGATCACTGGAAAGGCTTCCTTGGTGAGCGAGGTGAACACCAGTTCGCCCTTTTCGCCATCCGGCAGCACCGCGCCGGTCTGGGGGTCGATCACTTCGGGATAGAAGTGGTCTTCCCAGATGTGCAGGCCGTCCTTGGTCTCGATGCATTCCTGCGCAACGCCGGGGCCGATCACCTCCGACAGGCCGTAGATGTCGGTCGCATCCATGTCGAAGGCGTCCTCGATCTCGCCGCGCATCGCATTGGTCCAGGGCTCGGCGCCGAAGATGCCGACCTTGAGCGAGCACTGGCGCGGGTCGAGCTTCTGGCGCTTGAACTCGTCGAGGATCGCCAGCATGTAGCTCGGCGTCACCGTGATGATGTCGGGCCGGAAATCGTTGATGAGCTGCACCTGACGCTCGGTCATGCCGCCGGAGATCGGCACCACCGTGCAGCCGAGTTTCTCGGCGCCATAATGCACGCCGAGCCCGCCGGTGAAGAGACCATAGCCATAGGCATTGTGGATGATCATGCCGGTGCGCCCGCCGGCGGCGCGGATCGAGCGCGCCATGACGTCCGACCATGTGTCGATGTCGGATTGCGTATACCCGACCACGATCGGCTTACCCGTCGTGCCGGAGGAGGCATGCACGCGCACCAGCTTTTCGCGCGGCACGGCGAACATGTTGAAGGGATAGTTGTCGCGCAGGTCCGTCTTCACCGTGAACGGAAATCTGGCGAGATCGGACAGTTCGCGAAAGTCGGACGGATGCACGCCGGCCTTGTCGAAGGCCTTCCGGTAATGCGCAACGTTGTCGTAGGCGTGCTTCAGCGACCAGGCCAGCCGCTGCGTCTGGAGCGCCATGATCTCGTCGCGAGAGGCGCGCTCATGCGCGTCCATCTCGGCACGATAGGCGTCGCCACCTTCCTTGAGCCTCGTCAGAGCCATCCTCGTTTCCCCTCAACATTGGTTCGTTCTTTTTCTTGATTTGGTCGCTTTATTGATCTTGCGCGGGCAGCCAGGCGCCGGGAATGACCCGTGAATGCCCGCGGAATTCCGCGATGACGGTGTCGCCTGCGGTGACGCGCACGTCGTAGATGCCGGAGCGGCCGCCGCGGGTGATTTCCTTTGCCTTTGCGACAAGGCGATCGCCAAGCTTGCCCGGCTTGATGAACGTGATCTGGCCCTGCGCCGCGACCACGCGCTCATTGTGCGAATTGCAGGCAAACGCGAAGGCAGAATCCGCCAGCGTAAAGATGAAACCGCCATGGGCGATGCGCTGGCCGTTGACCATCTCCGGCCGGACTGTCATTGCAAGCGTCGCGAAGCCCGGGCCGATCTCGACGATCTCCATCCCGAGCCCCTTGGACGCATCGTCCTCGGCCCACATCGCATCGGCGCAGGCGCTGGCAACATCCTCAGGCGACAAGATGGCTTTGACGTTCACGCGCTTCTCCCGGCCGACTGTTTGCACATGATGTTCTGCTGCCTGGCGCAAGGTGTCAAATAATGCGACGCATTTGCATCGTCGGGGTCTGATAAGCCCGATCAGACATGGTCGTAGTCGACCACGACCCGCTCCGACGCCGGTTTGGCCTGGCAGGTCAGGACGAAGCCAGCCTTCAGTTCCCAGGGCTCCAGCGAATAATTGATGTCCATCGGCGCCTCCCCCTCGACCAGCTTGGCGCGGCAGGTCGAGCACATGCCGCCCTTGCAGGCGAAGGGCAGATCGACGCCTGCGCGCAGCGCGGCATCGAGGATCGCCTCGTCCTCGGCGACCGGCACGTCGCGGCGCTTGCCGTCGATGATCAGAGAGGCGATCGCCTTCGGCGGCGCGTCAGGCGCAACGGTCTTCTTCGGCCGCGGCCTGCCGCCGAATTCGGAGACGAAACGCTCGACGTGGATGCGATCCTCCGCGATGCCGAGATCGCGGCAGGTCGTCTCGATTTCCTCGCTCATGCCAAGGGGACCGCAGATGAAAACGTGATCGATGCTCGCCGCCGGCACCAGCGAGCGCAACAGCACCCTCACCTTGTGGCCGTCGAGCCGACCGTGCAGGATCGGGATGTCCTGCTCCTCACCGGAAATGACGTGGAAGATCGAGAGCCGATCGATGAAGCGGTCCTTGAGCTCCTCGAGCGCCTCGAGGAACATGATGTTGTCGGTCGAGCGGTTGCCGTAAAACAGAAAGAAGCGGCTGCCCGGCTCGCGCGACAGAATTCCCTTCACGATCGACAGGATCGGCGTGATGCCGGAGCCTGCGGCAAAGCCGACATGGATGCGCCCGGCATCATCAGGCGCGACCACGCCGAAGCGCCCGGTCGGCGTCATCACATCGAGCTCGTCGCCGCATTTCAGCTCGTCCGCCGCCCAGCTCGAAAACGCGCCGCCATCGACCTTCTTCACGGCGATGCGAATCTCGCCGTCGTCAGGGCCGGAGCAGATGGAATAGGAGCGGCGCACTTCCTCGCCGTCGAGCATGGTTCGCAGCGTGAGATACTGACCGGGCGTGAAAGCGTAGTCGCGGGCGAGTTCGCCGGGAATGGCGAAGGTCATCGAGACGGCGTCCGACGCCTCGCGGCGGAGGTCGTTGACGGCAAGGCGGTGGAAGCGCGGTGCGGCTGCGGACATGGTCAATGACACTTGAAATAATCGAAGGGTTCGCGGCAGGCCTTGCAGCGCCAGAGCGCCTTGCAGGAGGTCGAGCCGAACTCGGACAACAGCTCGGTCTGCTCCGAGCCGCATTGCGGGCAAGCCACGACCTGCTCGCCGAACAGCGCGCGGCGCGAACTTGACGCTTGCGGCGGCGCGATGCCGTAGGCGCGCAGCTTCTCGCGGCCCTCCTCGCTCATCCAGTCCGTTGTCCAGGCCGGCGACAGCACTGTGCGGATCTTCGGACGATGGAACCCGGCGCGCTCCAGCGCGACCTCGATTTCGAGTGCGATCATGTTCATGGCCGGGCAACCGGAATAGGTCGGCGTGATCGCGACCTCGACATGATCGCCTGCGAGAACGACATCGCGGAGCACCCCGAGATCGGCGATCGTCAGCACGGGGATTTCAGGATCGACCACGCTTGCCGCCGCATCCCAGGCGCGCCGGCGCAGCTCGGCGTCGCTCTCGAGCACCATCACCATGTCAGCCCCGGAAAAGTCCGCTGCATCGATTGCAGCTCGGACAGCAGATGGCCGAGATGCTCGCTGTGCCGGCCGGAGCGGCCGCCCTGCTGCATCCAGTCGTTCTGCGGCAGCACCAGCGTTGCCTCGCTGACGACATCGGAGAGCGTGGTCAGCCAGCGGCCTCGCAAGGCTCCGGGATCGATGGCGATGCCGGCATGGATCAGGGCGCGTTCGCCGTCGTCGACCGCGAACATCTCGCCGGTGAAGGCCCAGAGATGATCGATCGAAGCCTGCACACGCCTGTGACTCTCCTCGGTTCCGTCGCCGAGCCGGATGATCCATTCCGAGGCATGGCGCAGGTGATAGGCGCTCTCCTTCTCCGACTTGGCGGCAATCGCGGCGAGCGTCGTGTCGCGCGAGGTCATCATTGCGCGCCAGTAAAGATCGGCAAAAGCGGAATAGAAGAACTGCCGCACCAACGTCTGGGCGAAGTCACCGTTCGGCTGCTCGACCAGCAGCAGATTGCGGTACTGCCGCACGTCGCGCAAATAGGCGAGCTTGTCCTCGTCGTTGCCATTGCCTTCGGCCTTGGCCGCGTAGGTGTAGAGCTCCCGCGCCTGGCCGATGAGGTCGAGCGCGATGTTGGAGAGCGCCATGTCCTCTTCAAGCATCGGCGCATGCCCGCACCATTCCGACAGCCTGTGGCCGAGGATCAGCGCATCGTCGGCGCGGCGCAGTGCGTAGAGCACCAGGGGCGTTTCGGAGACTTCCGTGTTGGCGATCCTCATCACATGTGCCCCACTTCTTCCGGCACCTCGTAGAAGGTCGGGTGCCGGTAGATCTTCGATTCCGCCGGCTCGAACATCATGCCCTTCTCGGCCGGATCGCTCGCGGTGATCGCGCTGGACGGCACGACCCAGATCGACAGGCCCTCACCGCGCCGGGTGTAGATGTCGCGGGCCGCCTGCAGGGCCATGGTGGCGTCGCTGGCGTGCAGCGAGCCGACGTGCTTGTGCGCAAGCCCGTTGCGGCTGCGGATGAAGACTTCCCACAGCGGCGTATTCGGCGTGGCCATCGTGCTTCTCCTATTCGGCAGCTTGTGCGGTCGGACGTTGCGCGCGCTTTGCGGCATAGGCGGCTGCCGCCTCGCGCACCCAGGCGCCCTCCTCGTGCGCCCTGCGGCGCGCGGCCATGCGATCGCGGTTGCAGGGGCCGTTGCCGGCGAGCACCTGCTTGAATTCGGTCCAGTCGATCTCGCTGTAGCGCCAGTGTCCGTCGGCATCTTGAACCATGCCGGGATCGGGAATGGTGAGACCGAGATATTGCGCCTGTGGCACGGTGGCATCGACGAACTTCTGACGCAGCTCGTCATTGGAGAAGCGCTTGATCTTCCACTTCGTCGAGGTGTCGCTGTGCTGGCTGGTCGCATCGGGCGGGCCGAACATCATCAGCACCGGCCACCACCAGCGGTCCAGCGCATCCTGCGCCATCGCCTTCTGCTCATCCGAGCCGCGGCACAGCGTCACCATGATTTCGTAGCCCTGCCGCTGGTGAAACGATTCTTCCTTGCAGACGCGGATCATCGCGCGCGCATAGGGACCGTAGGAGCAGCGGCACAGCGGGATCTGGTTCATGATCGCCGCGCCGTCGACCAGCCAGCCGATGGTGCCGATATCGGCCCAGGTCAGGGTCGGATAGTTGAAGATCGAGGAATATTTCGCCTTGCCCGCGAGCATCGCATCGACCAGCTCCTCGCGCGAGCTACCGAGTGTCTCGGCGGCAGCGTAGAGATAGAGCCCGTGGCCGCATTCATCCTGCACCTTGGCGAGCAGCGCCGCCTTGCGGCGCAGGGACGGCGCACGCGTGATCCAGTTGCCTTCGGGCAGCATGCCGACGATTTCGGAATGGGCGTGCTGGGAGATCTGGCGGGTGAGCGTCTTGCGATAGGCCTCCGGCATCCAGTCGTTCGGCTCGATGCGCTCCTCGGCATCGATGCGCGCCTGGAACTGCGCAGCCTTGGCCGCGTCCTCGAGACCGCGATCGTCGGTCTCGGCCGTATTCAGCGCCTGGGTGTACATGCGCATCCTCCCGTTTTATTGGGAGACAATATATAACAGAAATTACGTCATGCAAGATATTTCTGTAACATGACGGTCAGGCCCCGAACCGTCTTTCCAGCAGTTTTCGGGCCGGCGGCAGCGGGCCTTTTTCGTTCGTTCCGTGGCCATCAAGCCATTGTTCCGACGGCGCAAGCAACGCCCGATAGATCTCGCCGCAGAGTTCGCGGGCAGCCCTGCCCGGCCAGTCTGCCGGCAGCAGGCTGCCCGGCAGCAGCGGATCGCGCAGCACGACGCGGCGGTAATGGTGGATCAGCAGGATGCGTGCGGTGAACGCGTCGGCCTCGGACAGATCCGTGCCGCGCGCAAGTGCGGCGCGCAGCGGCTCGAACGTCTTCATGAATTTCAGATAGGCATCCGCTGTACGCTTCAGCGGCCAGCTCGCACTGAGCAGACGGCGACCGCTGTCATCCTCGGCCGAGACTTCGAGACGGATCGCAGCCGCGGCTTCGGCGGGCACCGGCACGCCTGACGGCGCGACCCACACGCCCGGCAGCGGACTGCCGAACCCAGCGTTGCGCAGCGCCTCGCGCGAGGCGTCGCGATCCTCGCCGTTGCCGATCAGCAGGAGTTCGAAACGGCCGGTCCAATCCGACGGCGGCGGATCATAGATGTGGCGTGTCGCTGCTTCGAAGGTCTGGCGGCCCTTGTCGGCCAGGCGGTAGAAGCTGTTGCGGCCGACCTTTTCACGCGTCAGCCAGCCGTCGGCAGCAAGCCGCGACATCGCGGTACGCACCACGCCGCTGTCGATATCAAGGCTTTCGAAGAATTCCAGCAGCGTGCCGAGCCACACCACACCGCCACGCGGCACGATGGCGTCGCCGAACACGGTGATGACGATGGAGCCGGTGCGCGACGGCTCGCGCTTGAGCTGGTCGATGATGCGGGAGAGCGGATGCGCCATGCGCGAGGCATAGCGCGTTTGGTGCGGGCGCGACAATGGACGGGAACGACAATGCCTCTACTCCTTCGCCCCGCTTGCGGGGAGGAGGTCGGGATGAGGGGGCGTCTCCGCAGAGTCGGTGAGAGTTGGATTCGCGGACAGTCCCCCTCACCCGGAATTTGCTAATCGCAAATTCCGGCCTCTCCCCGCAAGCGGGGCGAGGCGAAGAAAAATCACCTGTGCGGATCCGGATAAGCCAGGCTGCGCCAACCGCTGCGGTCGAACGGGCGCCACTGGCCTTCCTTCTGCGCGAGCCGATCGGCCACCGCATAGACGACGGCGGGATGGTGGCCCATACCGCAATGGCTGCTGTCGACCTCGATGCTCTCGGTCTCGGCTCCCGTCTTCTCCATGCAGCCCTGCCAGGCGCAGACACCGTCGGTGCGGCTGAAGATGGCGGTGGTCGGTACCGGCGGCGGGACGGCCAGATCGCTGCCGAAGTTCGGATCGACCTGATCGGCACGCTGGCCGCTTGCCCATTCATAGACGCGCCAGGCATTGGTCGATTTGGGATCGCCCGCAAAGGGACTGCCGAGCGTGAT
>Ga0209758_1004575_pt1 | contig 11402 bp, 6 predicted proteins | sample AraplaMF_Col_mMF_FD_184258 | JGI IMG/M metagenome (GOLD analysis project Ga0209758, IMG submission 184258) | Arabidopsis root microbial communities from the University of North Carolina, USA - plate scrape MF_Col_mMF (SPAdes) (version 2) | ecosystem: Host-associated > Plants > Roots > Endosphere ... | reverse complement strand
CGCGCGCTCATGAGCCTGGACGACAAGGTAACGCCCCTGAGGCCGAAGCGGCCATGCCCCGAATGCGGCAAACCGTCTGCGCGCGAGCATTATCCGTTCTGCTCGGCGCGCTGCAAGGATATCGACCTCAATCGCTGGCTGAAGGGCGCCTATGTCATTCCCGGCCGCGACGGCGAAGAGGAAGAAGATGACAGCCCGAAGCCCGGCCCGACGCCCAAGGACGAGCCGTGAGCGCAGCCGGCGACCGGCCGTTTCCCAGCGATTTTTCTTTCCTGACGAAATCAACACCTAGGCGCTGGACAGGCAGGATTCCCGTGCTATAACCCACGCGCTTTCAAGGGGTGCCCGCCTGGCGCCTTCATGAAACCCGGCGGGCGCATCCCGTTAGCCGGCACAGGCCCAGATAGCTCAGTTGGTAGAGCAGCGGACTGAAAATCCGCGTGTCGGTGGTTCGAATCCGCCTCTGGGCACCATTTTTCTTTAAGAAAGTCAAATGACTTAGGAAAAATAGCCGCGGTACTCCGGGGCATGCATGTTTGGCGCATTGCCCTCTGTACCTTTATGGTACCTTTTGGGTTTCGTGCAGGCAGTGCAACGGCTGGTCAACAAATTTGGCGCAAATCGTCGGCAGAATCCGGCACGGAGAGATGTAACTTTCGAGTGGATCGGGTGCCACGTCAGTGCTTGATGGCTGCCTCCAGACACCGAGCATCTGATCGAAACCCGAAAAGGCCGTCCTCCGTGAGATGCGGCCGTCGTCGAGAGATCGGAAAACTCGGATCACTGCTGCCCCATCAGTTCAGCGCGGCCTGCCGAATAAGAGGTTGGACAGTCGACCGTGAACAATGAAGCGCGTCAGGCTTCGAGGGATTTCGGCTGGGCCTGAAGCGCTGCGAGGAGCAGCCACAAAAGCTGCCTGAACCAGTTGAGCAGCAGCGAGAAGTTGTAGCCGGCGGCGGCCAGAGTGGCGTTGACGGCGTCGCCCTGCTCGCCGGCGAGGTAGTTGCGGCCCATCCGGTGTTCGACCTTGATGTGGCCGATCACCGGTTCGATGGCGGAGCGGCGGCGCATCTGACGCTTGATGGCTGGGGTGACGCGGCGCTTCTGGCCGGCGGTGAAGACCCTGAACTTGTGGCTCTCAGGTGCATTGTGGCCCCGATATCCGGCGTCGGCGAGAATGCGGCCGATCTCGTTGCCGATAGTCTTCTCTATGTCGGGGATGATCGCTGCGAGCGTGTGACCGGCGTCGTTTGCTGGGAGAGCGTCCGTCGTGCACGTATCCAGAGAAATACATCCGAGGTCACGCCAATCGACGTGGTGTAGCTGCCAACAACGCAGATCAATCCATTCCGGCTCAGTGTCGGAGACCAAGGCGACCAATGCCGCCAGCTGCACCACGTCGGCGGACACGTTCATGCGGCGGGCCTGCCTTATTATCCTATGGCAGCCGGAGAAAGCCTCTGAACCGAATTGTCTATACCGGCTAGCTCAATCGGCCGATTTGGAGGCGATCTGTTTCGGCTACCATCGAACCGTAGCTTGACGTTAGGGGTCCGTTGGGTGGGTACTCTCGTTATCGAGTGTGCAGGTCGTCAAGCCGGTGTGCGGTTGGGGTTACGGAAGTCGCAACGCGTTTTTGAAGCTCCGTCCCCGGCCGCACCCTTGACCTGGTTGCCAGTGTAAGACTGACAGGCGGCCCAAGGCTCCGATGTCATGTCTCGTTGCTCTCAGGTTGCTTTGCATTGCGCTGCCAATGCTACCTGCGAGGGCAGCTCAAGGCGGCGGGGACCAACCCCAGCCACCCACCCCTGGTCCCCGCTGCTCTGCACGCTCACAGAGCCGCAACAGGATACTTCCGGCTCTCCTCTGCATCCAGCGAGTCATTACTTGGGAAATGAATTGTCGATGACGATCGACCAAATATCTTTGTTGATTTCCTTGATGTCGTCGATCGACGCCTGGATTCGCCCAATCTCCCTGTCGTCCAGCGCTTCGATCTTGCCGTATTTCACATCATCCTTGCCGTCCACGATACGCATGAGCTGCGTGCTTCCGTGCGTTCCGCTTTCGTCGAATGAATAGATGCAATGGCTGTATTTGTTTCGCAACTTTGCCTGGCGCGTCAGCTTGCCAGTGACAGTCAGCACCGCTTCACGACACGCTGTTGGCGTTTTTTTTTGCATTTTGGCGAGGCGCTCGACGAGCTCGATACGTGCCCGGGTCGTGTTCAGGGTCAGGAAAATGATAATCGCGGTCTCCTTGTCGACCTTGGCTAGGCCGGCAATCAAGTAGATCAGCAAGCTTTCAGTGTTGGTCCACGTGTAGTTCAGCTGACCAACAAGCAGCAGAATCTCCTGAAAGCGCGGCATCGTCGGCTCATGCTGCGGAGCGGGCGAGAGCAGCATTTGAGCGCTCCAAGCTGCCGTGGGAGGAATCCTTGCGAGCATGGAACACTGCGGCGGCCTCCGTCCGGTTGTGGACGCCGAGCTTGGTGATGATGTTGTGGAGATGAATCTTTACCGTGTGCTCGGAAAGATGAAGGGCCGCAGCGATGATCTTGTTCTGCAATCCGCGGGCTACCATCTGAAGGATCTGGAACTCGCGATCCGTCAGTCCTCTGATTTCCTCGAAGTCTAACAGTTCGGCGACCGGCTGTTCGATAGATGCGGAACAGTCGCCAGCCCTTTGCTGAAGGCTGCTCGCATATGACCGAAACATCGTCATCGGAAAATATTCGCCGCCGCGAAGCATGAGTCGGATCACCGAGAGCCAGACGTCGAGCTTCAAATCCATGGGCAGGACGCTTCGCACCAGCTTCGCATTGAGGACGTCCTGGATGGAAACCGTGACATGGCTGTCCTGTTGCGCCAGCACGATCGGAGTCGCTGGATGATACCGCATGAGATCGGCGGCGCGGGCGGTGACCGCCGGCAGGGACTCAGCGTCGATGATGATGAGGCAGACGGGATGCTCGAACATCGCGCAAGCCGCTTCCAGGCTGGTAGCCTGCTCAACCGCAATGGAAGGAAACTCCCTCTCGATCGCGTATACGAGACATTCCGGAAAACTATCTGCCGAGCAAATAGTTAGAAGGATTCTGCGCGCCCAACTCTCACCCGCACCGCTACCCACGGTGCTGCGCATACTTACTCTGGACATAGTTGCCACCCACCCTAGACCGAGACTGTCGATTTCGTCCTTTTCTCAGAAGATTATTGAGGGCTGCGCCCCGCGAACAGCTAGCCTTAAGGAGTTATACACCAAATTAGGCACCGCTGATATAGTTCGGACGAGCTATGGTCCTGCCTCCGTTCTCCGGGCCGACCGGGGAAATGCGAAGAGGTTGCTTCGAGCCCGATCCCCGGCGCAATCCCACCTCCTCCGCAGGCGTGCGGCATCAGTCCGGCGCTCCGGCCAAACGGGCTAGCCCGAACTGTCAGCTTTCCATCAGCCGCCGCTGGCCACAGACTTCCCCGGTTCCATGTTGGGATTGGGGTGAATCCAAGACTCGCTTGTTTGAACGACCGGATCCGTAGTGGTTCGGCGCTCGACAATGTGCGCCTTGGCTCGGCTGCCTCTCCCGAAGGCAAAAGGGAGGCGCTCAAGCAAAAAATGACGAAAATACCGGATGTCGGGTTCCAGGTTCCCTAGGTCCGAGATCCTCTCACAGCTTTAAACGCAACGTCCGCGCAACGCCCAAAAGCCGCGTAAGAGAAGAATGCGGTTCGGCAGTCGCGGCTTCAACTGAGGATACGAACCATGTCTGTCGACCTCGACAAGAACAACATCAACGCATTCGGTTTGCAGATCGTCGATAGCGAATTCGGCGACGGCGGCGTCAACGCGAACAGCAATACCAACCAGAACGCCAACAACGCCGACAACACCAGCGACAACGCAAATACGAACGGCAACACGACCACCAACGGAAACGACAATACCGCCTCGAACGAAAACCAAAACGGGAATGAAAACACCGCTTACAACGAAAACACGGCGTCGAACGAGAACGAGAACGAGAACGAGAGCAAGAACGAGAACAAGAACGTCAATGACACCAAGGTCGACGTCAAGGTCGGCGTCAATCTCGAAGGCCAGCTTGGCAACACCGACAATCATTTCTCCGACGTCATCAACAACGGCGGAGAGTTCAAGGACAACACGATCATCAACAACAAGGATGGCAACGTCAGTTATCATACTGGTGATGAGGTCACCTTCAAGGACATCCTGAACGGTTCGATGACCGGTGCGGGCAACAACAGCGCCTCCATCATCAACCAGGTCAACAAGCTGGTCGACAACGACAAGCTCGACAACGCGACCGTCAGCAACACCGGCACGCTCAACCTCAACTTCAATGCCACGGCTGGCGAATCGAAGGCCGGTGACGGCATCTCGACCGGCGGCGGCGGTGGCCATGGCGGCAGCGATGCCGACGCCAATGGCGGCGATGGCGGCAATGGCGGCGACGCCAAGTCGGGAGACGTTGAAGCCGGCGACGGCAAGGGCGGCTTTGCCCTGAGCGCTGCCGTCGGTGGCGACAGCAACAGCCTGAACAAGGCTGACGGAGGCGACTCGAAGGCAAACGGTGATAGCGGCAATGCCAAGGGCGGCGAGGGCGAGAGCGGCAATGCCAAGGGCGGTAGCGGCGATGGCGGCAACGCCAATGGCGGCGATGGCCTCGGCCTCGGCCTCGGGTTCGGCCTCGGGCTGGGCGCGGGCGTGGCCGACGGCGGAGACGCCAAGTCGCAAGGCGGCGACTCCAATGCCGGCAGCGGTGACAACAAGGCGGACGGCGGCCATGCCACGGCCGATGGCGGCAACGCCGGCGACGGCGGCAATGGCGGCGATGCGACTGGCGGCAATGGTAGCCATGCCGGTGACGGCGTCGACGCCAATATTCCGGTCTTGACCTTTGGCCAAGGCGGCGACTCCACGGGCGACGGCGGCGATGCCACGGGCGGCAGCAGTGGCGCTGGCGGTAGCGGCGGCGGTGCCGGTGCCAATGGCGGTAACGCCAACGCTGACGGCGCCAATGCCCATTCGAACGGCGGCGATTCCACGGCAAGTGGTGGCGACGCGCTCGGTTCTGGCTATGGCTCCGGCTCCGGCTCAGGCTCCGGCTCTGGCACGGGCGGCGCCGGCGGCGCAGCTGGCGACGGGACCGGCGGCAGCGGAACGAGCGGCGATGGAACCGGCGGAAGCGCGGCAAGCGGTGCCGCGACCGGCGGCGAAAGCACCGGCGGCTGGGCATCCGCGCTCGGCGGGGACGGTGGCCATGCCTTGAGCGGCGCCTGGGCTGATGGCACCGGCGGCGATGCCCATGGCGGGTTCACCTTGGCCGGCGATGCTGGTCAAGGCGGCGCCGGCGGCACTGCTTATAATGGTGACGGCGGTGCCGGCGGCGACGGCGGAACCTGGGGCTCGAGCAACGGGCACGACGGATATGTGACCGGCGACAGCCACGCTTCGGCGGACGCGCTGATCACTCCCAGCATGTTCAACCAGCAGATCGTCATGGGCGCCAACCTCCAAGAAAACCTGGTCTCCCAGACGGTGGTGGGCGGCGACTACCATCATACCGTCGCGGGTGAAGGCAGTTCCGATCATACGGGTGCATGACCGCGTGCTGGATCTTCCAGCAGATCAGCACAATGGGCTGCGCGGATTTTCCGCGCAGTCCTGCCAATCCGGGAGACATGCCGCTCCGACCGAGCGCGAAATGATCTCAAGATACGGAGGCCACCCGTGTACGCGATGCAACTGGACAAGATCACCGAGGTAATCGCGCATTTTATAGGAATGTTCGAAATCTCGGTCGAGGAGGCACGGCAACTACAGGCCTATGACGATTTCAAGATCGCCGAAGCGGTCAAGGATGATACTTCCGACCTTCCCAATACGAACATCAACGTCAAGGCGCCGTACACGCTTGACGATTTCAATCCCCATGTTTCGTATATGGGCGAGAAGTTGGCTCTTGTGCTCAACACCGTCACTTCAAGCTTCTGGTACACGCCTCCCGCGGTCCACCTGCACGGGCACTTGAGTCCAGGATATCAATATTTTCACCTGCCGCATCTGCCCGGTGTCGGCGGCGGCATGATCCTGCCGCAGGTCGTACCTCCAGGCTCGGTCGCAGTTTACATCAACCAGGAGGCCCATCTGTCCGACAACGACTATGTCGGGGTGGGCGGGCACGGCCTGACGTTGACGCCGACGATCGACGATGGCAGCCAACTGGCCGTCCTGGTGAACCAGGCGGCAGAACTGTCCCCGCTCGACGATCTGGCAATGCCCGGCTCCGATGCGCAGATGGCAGCCACCGTTGTCACGGCGGGCGAGCGGATCGAAGCTTATCCCGACAGCTCGAGTGGCGACGCGAATGTTTTCGTTCTGCACCCACACGCCGCAGCGGGGCCGGTCGAAGGAACATACGTCAACGGGCAACTCGTCAGCGAGGACGCCGCGCCGAAACTGGAGGACCATCTCAATTTCCTGAAGGAGCAAACCAACGGCGGCGCCAACGAGAACGACTACAGCGTTTCGCCAGATTCTCCCAATTTCATGGCCGGCCAAGGCAACGGCACCTTGGCACCGTCCGTCGAAGTTGACACCGGCGGCAACACGATGCTCAATTCCGCTGTGTTGACAAACGACTGGACCGGAGCGCCGGTCATTGCCGTTGTCGGAAACGTCTATGAAGTCAACGCCATCGTCCAGATCAACGAGAGGTGCGACAGCGCGGCGGTCAGCTTGAGCCTGAACGGGTGGAAGCTGGGCAACACCCCTGACGAGAACTTCAATATCGCGACGTTCAAGCATATCGATCCGTCGGCCGGCAGCGCGGCGCCGACACCAGCGGATGGGTTCCCCGCCGCTTGGGTGGTGACGCAGGTCACCGGCGATCTCGTCATCACGAACTGGCTCCAGCAGTACAGCTTCATGACCGACAACGACACCACGGTCCTCTCGTCCTCCGGCGTCAAGACCATGGTCAGCACGGGCGGAAACACAGCGGTAAACGACATTTCGCTCAATGAACTGAGCTACAACTACGACTTGATCATCATCGGCGGGCACATCTATGACGCGAACATCATTCATCAGCTGAACATCCTGGTCAACAACGACCTCATCGGCGCGGTGAATGGCTTCGAGACGTCTGGCGAAGCCTCGTGCTCGACCGCCGGGAACCTGCAATGGAACGATGCCACCATCATCAACGTCGGTGGAAAGCAATTCGACTCGCTGCCGGACTCCTACCTGAAGGCGGCCCAGGATCTGGCGGCAGGCAAAGGCGCCAGCCCCGGCGATATCCTGCACGATCCAGCGTTCGCCGGTACAGGCGCGCTGCGGGTTCTTTACCTCTCGGGCGACCTGCTAAACATCAACTACGTCTCCCAGACCAACGTGCTTGGCGACAGCGACCAGGTCGTTATGGCGATGAATCAGTTCATCGCCCATCCCGAGGCGCAATGGACGATCACCACCGGCGGCAACCAGATGGCCAATTTCGCCGGCATCGTCGATGTCGACGGGACCGGAAAGACCTATGTCGGCGGCCAGCACTATTCGGATGAGATCCTGATCCAGGCAAACCTCGTTTCGAGCGAACCGGACCTTGGTGGGCACAATCCCGATGCGCTGGCCAGCGAAGCGGTCGCCTTCCTGACCGACGACACCTCGCACGACGCCGCCCACCCCGACCATCAAATCGCGCCGACACCAGACCACGCCCAGGCTGACGGCGTGCACGCTCTGTTGGGTTGATACGGACCCCGAGGGGACATGATGACCGACGATCGAGAACTTTGTTGGGATCCGTTTGCCGATGAACTGGAAGCAGTCCTCGAGGCCGAACGGGAATCCCCGAAGCCAAGATCCGCCACGCCTCGCAGTACGCAGTCGGATGTCTTGCAGCGGCCTGAGCGAGCGGTCGACCGGACCGTTGAGGCGATCGACACCATCTTCGGCCAACTGCATGACATAGCATCCCAAGCAGCGGCAAAGGCCGGGCAGGACCAGCCTCTGTCCGAGGCTCATAGGCAACGCGCCGAGCCCACCCAGCCCATCGGCAGACCCGCGCTGGAGCAAGCCCCCCCGCCGCTGCCGACGCGCGAGGTCAATGTAGCAGCATCACAGGGAACTCCTGCATCGGGAGCCCGCGCTGGGCAGGCGCCGGGGAGCGACGCGCTCACGCCAGCCGTCGCGCCTGCCGCGACGACGAATCCCACTGCAGCGAAGACACCTGCTGCCAGCATCGTCGAGTTCGCTCCTGTTTCCCCTGAAAGTCGGGCCGCGGAAAGGGCGAACCCAGAGAAACAAACGACGCCTCACGCAGGTTGGCTGCCGAACCGGCAGAGCGAGCTGCGTACGGACGCCGGACATCTCCCGGCGTCATCGCCCAAATCCGCTGCCGTGTCGGAAATGCTGACCTTGACGACGCAGCACCAACTGTCCGGGCCGGAGGCGCAGCCGGCGCGGGAGCCAGGAGCAGCTCCGACAACCGAGAAACTACTCAGTGCCTCACCCTCACCCATCGCCGCAAAAGCTGAGCCGGTGACTGCTGAGCCCACCATCAAGGTAGCGCCGACGATCGACAAGCAAAGCAGGCCAGCCGACTTGGCATCGCCAAGGCCGCAGCCTGCGCCGCAAGGGCCAACCGAAAACGCGCCCAGGCCAGCGCCAACGGCGGAGAAGCAGAGCGCCCCGACCGACCCAGTTTCGTCAAGGCCACAGCCTCCGCCACAACAGCCCGCCGAACCGCAGGCCAAGGTGGCGCCCGACGCGCCGACCAAGCCGCCTGGAACCGAGGCAAAGGACACACCAAAGTCGCCGGGCATGATCACCATCGAAGGCGACGCAGGCCCTGTGAAGGCGCATCAGGGTGGATCCCCGCCCGGTGGCGGAGACGAAAACGGCCGGCGTGGCGGCGGTGGCGGTGGTGGCGGCGTCTTCCATAAGCGACTTGGCCCGGTCGACTTCGGCGCCGCACTCAAAGCGGGAATGGGAGCAGTCAGGAAGAACCTGCTCATCGTGATGATGTTCACCGTGGCGTGCAACGTGCTGGTCCTCGCGATCCCGATCTATCTGTTCCAGATTTCCGATCGCGTGCTTACCAGCCGATCCCCCGACACTTTGATCATGCTGACCGTGGTGATCGTCGGCGCGGTGGTCTTGCAGTCAATGTTCGATGCGCTCCGTCGCTTCATCCTGATGCGCACGGCCGTCGAGGTTGCAGCGCAACTCGGTGCGCCGATCCTGAGCGCCGCGGCGAGAGCCTCGCTCACCAGCAACGGCAAGGAGTATCAGGTCCTGGGCGATCTGCAGCAGTTGAGGACCTTCCTGACATCGGGCACGCTGCTGTCGTTCCTCGACGCACCGATGGCTCCCGTCATGATGCTCGCGGTTTTTCTCATCCATCCGCATCAGGGCTTCATCGTTGCGGCCTCGGCTTTGCTTCTGCTCGCGATCACCCTTATCAATCAGCGTGCCACAGCCGGTGCTTTCAGCGAGGCAAATGCTCATCAAAGCAAGGCCAACATCCATCTCGATTCGATGGCGCGCAATTCCCAAATCATAAACGCGCTCGCCATGATTCCCGAGGCGGTGAAGATCTGGGGTAAGGATACCGCAAATTCCCTTCGCGCGCAGGTGATAGCGCAAGATCGCAACATCGTCTTTGCCTCTTTGTCAAAGGGTGTACGGCTCCTGACCCAAGTGACGATGCTGGGCTGGGGCGCGCATCTGTCGATCGACGGCCAGTTGACCGGCGGCATGGTCATCGCCGCGTCGATCATCGCTGGCCGGGCGCTGGGTCCGATCGAAGGCGCCATCGAGGGCTGGAACCACGTCGTGCATGTCCGCGCCGCCTATGGCCGCATAGTTTCATTGCTACAAACATCGCCGCTCAATTTCGAACGGCTGAATCTGCCCCGCCCAGAGGGCCGGCTCGACGTTGAACGCCTTCTCTTCGTGCCTCAGGGGACCAAGCGCGTCGTGCTGAACGGCATCTCGTTCGCGCTCTCGCCAGGCGACTCGCTGGCCATCATCGGCAATTCGGGCGCCGGCAAGACGACCCTTGGCAAGATGCTGGTCGGCTCGATCCTGCCCACATCTGGCAACGTTCGGCTCGACCTGATGGATCTGCGCAATTGGGATCCGCGCCAGTTCGGCGAAAACATCGGCTACCTGCCCCAAGACGTTCAGTTGTTCCCCGCATCGATCAAAGCCAATATCGCTCGCATGCGCGACGACGTGACGGATGCCGAGATCTACCAGGCGGCAGAACTTGCGGACGTCCATGAGATGATCTCCACCTTGCCGCATGGTTACGAAACCTTCGTTGCCGCCGACGGAAGCCCGCTTTCTGGTGGACAGAAGCAGCGCGTCGCGCTCGCCCGTGCGTTCTTCGGCAATCCGCGCCTGGTGGTGCTTGATGAGCCGAACTCGAACCTCGACATGGCGGGCGACGCCGCGCTCGAACGCGCGCTTCAGCATGCCAAGGAAAACAAGATCACGGTGATCACGATCACGCAGCGACCGTCCCTGCTGAAGAGCGTCGACAAGATACTTCTCCTGGTAAACGGCACCGTCGCCCTGTTCGGCATGCGCCCGGATGTCCTTCAGGCGCTGGCGAACCGGGGGCTCAGCATTGAGGGTGGCTCATTCGGCCATCAGATCCAATAGGGATGGATGACGATGACAGCCGACATCGCAAAAGTTCATGACATCCAGTGGTATTCGGAAGTGCCGCGCTCGATTTGGAAGCAGACCGCGTTCGGCCTCCTGCTGATCGCGGTGACCTTCGGTGGCTTCGGCACCTGGGCGGCGACGGCCCCGCTGGCATCTGCCATCATCGCTCAGGGCAGTTTCGTCGCCACCGGGCAGAACAAGATCATTCAGCATCTCGAAGGCGGCATCATCAAGGAAATCTTGGTCAACGAAGGCGATCATGTCAGCCTCGGCCAGCCGCTGATCAAGCTCGACGAAACGGCCGCCCAGACGAATGCGCGGCAATTGTTCTTGAAGATGGCCAGGCTCGAGGCGATGTCGGCCCGATTGAACGCCGAAGTGCAAGGTAGTGGCAAAATCCAGTTCCCATCGATCATCCTTGACAATCGCTACGACCCGGAAGTCTCGCCGATCTTGGAAAGCCAGGCGCTCAACTTCAGCGCGGCCGAAAGCAAGCGCGACAGCGATATCGCGCTCTTCGATCAAAACAAAAAGGCGATGGAATTTCGAAATGCGGGGATCAATGAACAGGCGGCATCCATGCGACGCCAGTTGGAATTCCTGAGGGAGGAATATCTGGGCAAGAAAAGGCTTCTCGATCAGGGTCTTATCCGCGGAACCGAGGTGAAGGCGATCCAGCGGGCGATGGCGGATGCCGAGGG
>Ga0209758_1004571_pt1 | contig 11411 bp, 11 predicted proteins | sample AraplaMF_Col_mMF_FD_184258 | JGI IMG/M metagenome (GOLD analysis project Ga0209758, IMG submission 184258) | Arabidopsis root microbial communities from the University of North Carolina, USA - plate scrape MF_Col_mMF (SPAdes) (version 2) | ecosystem: Host-associated > Plants > Roots > Endosphere... | reverse complement strand
CCGATGTCGAAGGTCAGTTCGCCGGCGGCTTCCACGACGATGCGCTCGGCGCCCGCCCGGCGGCGGGTCTCCAGTTCGGCGACCCACAGGGCGGCCTCGCGGGCCAGGGCGCGTTCGCGGGCCAGGGCGGCGGCCGGCATGCCGGCCTTTTCCAGCTCGCCCAGATAGAGGCCGGCGAAGATCTCGGCGGCGTCGGCGGGCACGGGGCCGGGATGCTCGAGGGCGAAGGTCTCGAACGCCGCGTGGATCGCCGTGCCGCGCGCCCGGGCCTCGACCGGCTCGTCGGGACGGTCCAGCGGATAGAGCTTGAGGATGTCGCGCGCCCAGACGGCGTAGGGGTCGCGGGTCAGGGCCTCGACTCGGGTGACGGCCAGCTTGCGCGGTCGGTCGGCGACCGGCGGGGTCGGGGCCGGGCGCTTGATCGGATCGTAGGGGCCCGGCGCGTCGAGGTCGCGGGCCCAGGCCAGTACGTCGGGGCGTTCGGTCAGGCGCAGGTCCGCCCCGCGCGCCAGGGTCTTCAGCCGCCACAGCCAGCGGCTCTCGACGGCCGGCGCCCCGCCCCGTCGCTCGCTGTGGACCAGGACCACGTCGGGCGCGCAGGCGGCCTGGGCGAAGTCGTGGGCGGTCAGGCCGATGCGGCGCTCGGGTGGCGGCAGGTTCAGCTTGGCGCGCATGGGCCGCGACAGGAACGGGTCGATCGGCGCGCCGCGCGGCCAGATTCCTTCCTCGAGGCCGGCCAGGATCAGCCGGTCGGCCCGCACCATCCGCGCCTCGATGGCCCCGAAGATCCGCAGGCGCGGGTGGGTGGCGCCGCCGGTGCGCAGGGTCTCCTCGTTGACCAGCCGGTCCAGCAGGTCGGCGAAGCCCTGGGCCGAGGCCGGCGGCAGGGCGACCCCGTCGGTGATCAGCGACGACAGCAGGCCCGCCAGGCTCTCGCCGGCCGAGCCGGCCCACAGGTCGGCCGGATCGGCCAGGGCCTCCAACGCCTCGACCAGGGCGCGGGCGGCGGCGGCCGGAGCGCCCGCCCTGGGGTCGGCGACATAGGGTGCGGCGACCCGATGGGCGGCGGCCAGCACGCGCTCGACCAGGGCCTTGGCCTCGGGATAGTCGGCGAGCCGTTCCAGCAACCGGGCGGCGTCGCGCGGGGCGGGGCCGCGCAGGCCCTTCAGCTCCAGGTCGCGCGCGGCCTGGGCGTCGGCCCGCAGCAGCGGATGCTTGGCCACGGCCAGCAGGCGCACGGGGGCCAGCGGATCCACGGCCAGGCCGGCGACATGCTGGGCCAGGATCGCCGCGGCGCTGGCCGCCAGGGGCGCGCCGGCCGAGCTGTCGGGGACCACGCCCCAGCGCATGAGGCGGGCGCCGACCCGCCGGGCCAGTTCCTGGTCGGGCGTGACCAGGGCGGCGGTCAGGCCGGGGGTCTCCAGGGCCTCGCGCAGCAGCAGGGCGCAGGCCACGGCCGCCTCCTCCTCGGTGCGGGCGCTGACCAGGGACAGGCCCTTCAGCCCCTCCTCGATCGGGTCCAGGCCCGGCGCCTCGGCGCGCAGCCGGTCGATCTGGGCCAGCCAGTCGGCGGTGGCCTCGGCCGGGCGCAGGGCCTCGTTGATCAGGCGACGGCGCCAGCGGCCCCGGCTGTCGGCCTCGGGCCACCAGGGCCGGACGTCGGCGCGGGTCGCCCCGGCCCCGACCAGCAGGCGCTTCATCGCCCCCTGCGGATGCTGTTCGCCCGGCAGGCCCTCGATCTTGTCCCAGGCGTCGTCGGCCAGGCCGTCGTCCAGGCCGGGCAGCACCACTGCGCCCCGCGGCAGGCCGGCGATCACCCGCAGCAGGCGGGCCGTGGCTGGCGCCGTGCCGGTCGAGCCGGCGGCGACCAGCACCCCTTGGGGCGGGCTTTGCTCCCATTGGTCCGAAAGCGCGTTCAGCAACCGCACCCGCCGGTCGCTGACGTCGATCAGCCCCATCTCGTCCAGGCGCTTCGGCCAGGCCGTCAGCACCGCCTTCAGGAACCGCGCCGAGACCTGCCAGTGCTGGGCCAGGTCGCCCTCGGCCAGGCCGTCCAGCCGGCCGTCGTCGGCGACGACCTCCTCGATCTGGCAGCTGTCGAGGAACTCGGCCAGGGCCTTGGCCATCTCCAAGGCCTGGCCCGCCTGCGGCTGGAACGACAGCAGATGGGCGTGCTCGGCCACCAGCCGGGCCAGTTCGAACCGGCGGCGGCGCGAGGAGACGGCGGGGGGCAGGTCCAGGCTCAGGTCGCCGGGCTCGAACGGCGGCTCGCCCTCGTCCAGGTCGCCCAGCGGGCGGATCTGCGGCAGCAGCAGGGCCCTGCCGCCGCCTGCCGCCCCCTCGACACACTGGATGAAGGCGTCGGCCAGGGCGCGGGCCCCGCGCCGGGTGGGGGTCAGGACGGTGGCGGCGGCCAGGGCCTCGGGACCCAGCGGCGCCAGGGCGTCCAGCAGCCCGCGCGCCAGGTCCTCGACGAAGGGCCGGTGGGCGGGGATCGAGAACCAGCGCGGCCCCGGGCTGTCGAAGGGGCCGGCCATGGTCAGGCGCTTCCGGCCAGCCGGGCCTCGGCGATGTCCCGCGCTTCGGGATCGCCGACGTGCATCCACACCCCGGACGGCGCGACGCCATGCACCCGGCCCTCCGTGGCCAGGGCCTTCCAGATCGGCGTCAGCGAGAACGGGCCCTCGGGACCGTCGGCCACCACCTGGGGCTTGCAGATGTGGACGCCGACATAGACCAGGGGCGCGATCTCGCCGGGGGCCTTGAAGCGCACCACGCCGTCGTCGCCGAGGAACACGTCGCCGGAGTCATGGAAGCCCAGGGATCCGGTGGTCGAGGCCAGCATCAGGCAGACATCCATCCTGGACGGATCCCAGGCCCGGGCCACCGCCTCGATGGCCGAGGCGTCCTCGATCCACACGGAGTCGATATTGGCCACCCAGATCGGGTCGTCGCCCAGCAGCGGCAGGGCGTGCTTGACGCCGCCGCCGGTCTCCAGGGCCTGGGGGCGCTCGTCGGAAATGACGATATGGGGCAGCGGATGGGTCTCGGCGCGGCGGACCAGATGGGCTTCCAGCCGGTCGGCGAAATAGTGGACGTTGACCACGGCGGTCTCGACCCCGGCGGCGGCCAGGCGGTCCAGCATGTGGTCGATCAGCGCCCGGCCGCCCACCTCGACCAGGGCCTTGGGCCGGTCGTCGGTCAGGGGCCGCATGCGGGTGCCCAGGCCCGCGGCCAGGACCATGGCGACTTTCGGGGTCTGGGGCGCGGCGCTCATCGGCGGAACTCCGAGGGCACGCGCCGATCGAACCAGGCCTTCAGCCCCGCCATGGCCGGGTCCTGCAGGTTGCGCTCCAGATAGCGCCAGGTGCGCGGCATGTAGGCCTCGTACTGCGGTCGACCCAGCAGGGCCTGGCGGGCGAACACCCGACCCAGGATCCGCGCGGCGTTGGAGGCGGCCAGGGCCCGGTAATCGGCGATGAAGGCGGCGCGATCGACCTCCGGCCGGGCGGCCAGGTAGCGGTCGAGCATGGCCTGTTCCAGGTCCGGCGAGACGTCGCGCCGGGCGTCCTGCAGCAGGTGGGTCAGGTCCCAGGCCGGGTGGGCGCGCAGGGCGTCCTGGAAGTCCAGCAGGCCCACGCGGGCCACGCCCTGGCGATCCGGCAGCCACAGCAGGTTCTGGGCGTGGTAGTCGCGATGGGTGAAGACGCTGGCGCCGGCTTCGCCGCGTACCCAGACAGGGGCCCACAAGGCGTCCCACTCGCCCACGGCCTCGGCGTCGAACGCCGGCAGGCCCGAGAACTTCGGCCACCATTCCAGGAAGGTGTCGGTGGCGATCTTCAGGGCCAGGGTGTCGTAGGTCAGCAGGGGCCAGGCCACGCCGCCCTCCGCCGTCAGCACGTCGGGCGGGGTTTCGGCGTGCAGGGCCACCTGGACGTCGACGGCGGTCTCGTACAGCGGGACCTCGTCCTGGCCCTGGGCGATCAGGGTGGCGTAGAGGCCGTCGCCCAGGTCCTCCAGCACCGCCAGCCCGGCCTCGATGTCGTGGGCCAGGATGGCCGGGGCCGACAGGCCGCGCGTCCGCAGGTAGGCGGCCGTGGCCACGAAGGCGGCGACCGAGCCGGCGGCCAGGCGGGCGGCGGCGTTGTAGCCCAGGGCCACGCGTTCGGCGTCACTGGCGCCCGGCGGGCAGACCACGCTCTCCACGGCCGGCGGCTGGTCCATGAAGATGAAGCGCTGCTCGCCCCGGTGCAGGCGCTCGTAGGCGCGGGTCGAGGCGTCGCCGCCCAGCGGTTCGCGGCGGGCGTCGCCGAAACCGGCTTGGGCCAGGAAGGCCGCCTTGAGGGTTTCGCGATCAGAGCTCAAGCATTCGTCCTTCGAAGGTTCCGTGCGGCGTGAGGACGGCGCGGCGCGCCGATCCGTCTTCGCCCATGGGGGTGATGTCTATAGCGAGTCGGTCGGCCGGCAGGCGGCCTTGCAGGCGCTGGGGCCACTCGATCAGCACCGCGCCGTCCTCCAGCGCCTCCTCCAGCCCGATCTCGTAGGCCTCGTCCGGGTCGGTCAGGCGGTAGAGGTCGAAATGGGCGACCGGGAAGTCGGGGCCATCATAGAACTGCACCAGGGTGAAGGTCGGGCTGGGCACCTCCTCGTCGGGCGAGGTCAGGGCGCGGACCAGGGCCCGGGCCAGGGTCGACTTGCCCGCCCCCAGGGGGCCGGTCAGGCAGACGGCGTCGCCGGGCCGCAAGGCCAAGGCCAGCCGGCGGCCCAGGGCCTGGGTGGCCGCTTCGTCGGGCAGGAAGATCTCGGTCATCGCAGCACCGCGTCGGGATGGGTGGGCAGCACGCGCTCGACGAAATGCTTCAGCGCCCCGGCGGCCATGGCCGCGTCGGGGTCCAGCGCCCCGGCGGGGATCGGCTTGCCGACGATCAGGGAGAAGCGCCGCCCGCGCTTGTTGAGCATCTCGTGGAACAGGGTGATGTCGCGCAGCTCCTGGAACCGGCCGTCGAACAGGTGGAACAGGGTGGACCAGGGGCCGGTCAGGTGCATGGGGACGATCGGGGCGCCGCTCCAGCGGGCGATCGACACGGCCGAGGCCTGCCAGGGCTTGTCCGTGAGCCGCCCCTGGACCTTGGTCGCCAAACGCCCGGCGGGAAAGATCACCAGGGCCTGTCCGGCCTTGAGCGCCGCGCGGGTGCGCTCCAGCACGCCGCGCGTCTGGGCCAGGGTGCGCTTGGCCTCGACCCATTCGACCGGGATCAGCGCCTCGCCCAGGCGCGGGCAGACCCGCAGGGCGTCGGCGTTGGCGTAGAAGAGGATGTCGGGCCGCCGGGCCTTCAGGGCGTCGTAGACCGCCACCCCGTCGGCGATGCCGGTGGGGTGGTTGCAGACGGCCAGGGCCGCGCCCTTGGCCGGCAGGTTGTCCAGGCCCCGGACCGTGATGTCGATGCTCAGCAGGCCGGACACGTAGTCCAGCGCCTCGCGGCCGCCCATCGGGGCGACGGCCTCGGCCAGGGCGCGGGCCTTGCCGTAGCTGAGCAGGGTGTGCAGCGGCCCGCGCGCCAGCGGCCAGACCGGCGAGCCGCACAGCTTCGGCGCCCGCTCGGCGATCAGGGTGTCGATGATGTGGGGGCCGGCCGGGATCGCGGCCTGCGGCATGGTCATCCGCCGAGTCTAGAGAAGCCGCCGCGCGGTTCCAAGGGAGGCCAGACATTTGACGGATCGGCCGCGACATCGGAGGTTGGGCCGGAAGAGGGGAGTTTCCTGGTATGAAGCGTTTTGGCCGCTGGCTCGTCGCCATCGTCGTGATCGCCGCCGTCGGGGCGGGCCTGTGGACCTACTGGAACGTCGAGCTGCGCTGGCGGCCCAAGACCATCACCAAGAACCAGGCCGAGATCGCCAGGATCCTGGAGACCGCCGGCTGGGTGTCGCCGGGGCTGAAGGGACAGAAGCTCTACATGGTCAGCTTCCGCACCTGCCCCGACTGCGTGCGGTTCAAGCATGAGGAATATCCGGGCCTGCACAAGGCGGGGGTCGACACCCGGCTGATCGAGATCGCCCGCGCCGACCGCAACGGCGTGCCCAAGTCCACCCCGGCCGAGCGGGCGACCGTGGCCGAGCTGTGGGTCAACCGCAGCTGGGCCCTGTCGGAAAAGTGGGACGCCACCCCGGTCGAGGCCTGGACGGCCAAGGGGATCGCCCCCGCCGACGGCGATGTCGCCCGCACCGCCGTGATCGAGGCCGGCCGCAAGACCGTCGAGGACTTGCGGCCGCTACTCAAGGCCAATGGCGTCAACTTCGCCTATCCGCTGCTGGTCTGGTGGACCCCGGACGGCAAGATGAAGGCCTGCGCCTGCGAGCGGCGCGAGACCTACCGGTTCGTGCGGAAGGACCTGGGGGTCTAGGTGCAAGGCGGGATCGGCATTGCTGACGGGGACATGCCCTCGCGGCATGTCCCCCGCAAAGGTCGGCGCGCCGGGAGGGGACACGCCGCAAGGGCATGTCCCCGGTGAATCACACCGGCCGGTTGCTGATCTCGGCCTTGCGGGCCTGGCGGGTCTTGGTTCCGGGTCGGTGGTCGAGGTCGCCGTCGTGGGGCGCGGCGCCGGCGTCGAGGTCCAGGTTGTCGTCGGCGTCGTACAGCGCCGCCGTCGCGCCTTCGGGCGCGAGGTCCGAGGGAATCGCGCGGTCTTCGGGCTGGGCCATGTCGGTCTCCTTCTGACGTGTCAGGGAAACTAACGACCTCGCCCCCGGCCACGTTTCATGGCCGGTTCGCGACCCTCGCGAACCTTTGGGGACTTTCCCCGTCGCCCCCGGCGCGCTAACCCCCGTGGCGATGCCTACATCCGTCCGCACCGCCTACCGAGAACGCCTGGCCCAGGGCGAGATCAAGCCCGACGTCGCCCAGGCCGCCGCGGTCGACGCCCTGTCGCGGCTGGAAGCCGACCTCGACAACGCCGGCGAGCCCGGCTTCTCGCTGTTCGGCCGCAAGCCCAAGGGCCAGAGGGGGGTCTATCTGTGGGGGCCGGTCGGGCGCGGCAAGTCCATGCTGATGGACCTGTTCTTCGACAGCGCCCCGGTGACCAGAAAGCGCCGGGTGCACTTCCACGTGTTCATGGCGCAGGTGCACGAGCACATCAACGCCTGGCGCAAGGGCGACGCGGGCGAGCGCAAGGCGCGCTTCGGCCAGCACAAGGGCGACGACCCGATCGCCCCGACCGCCGACCTGATCGCCGCCGACGCCCGCCTGCTGTGCTTCGACGAGCTGCAGGTCACCGATATCGCGGACGCGATGATCCTGGGGCGGCTGTTCGAGGCCCTGTTCGCCCAGGGCGTGACCCTGGTGGCCACCTCCAACCGCCCGCCCGACGACCTCTACAAGGACGGCCTCAACCGCCAGCTCTTCACGCCGTTCATCGAGATGCTGAAGGAGAGGCTGGAGGTCGTGGCCGTGCGGGGGCCGGTGGACTTCCGGCTGGATCGCCTGCGCGCCGCTCGCACCTGGCTGGCGCCCGACGACAAGGCCAACGCCGCCGCGTTCGACGCCCTGTGGATCGACATGCTGGACGGGGCCGAGGAAACCGGCGCCAAGCTGGAGGTGCTGGGCCGCAAGATGCACTTCCCCCGCGCCGCAGGCGGCCTGCTGCGCGCCTCGTTCGCCAGCCTGTGCCAGCAGGCCCTGGGGCCGCAGGACTACCTGGCGATCGCCGAGCGTTTCCACACCCTGTTCCTCGAGGACGTGCCGCTGCTGACCCCCGAGCGGCGCGACGCGGCCAAGCGGTTCAACACCCTGGTGGACGCCCTCTACGAGGCCGACGCCAAGCTGGTGGCCCTGGCCCGCGGCGAGCCCGAGGCGCTGTACCCGGCCGGCGACGGGGCGTTCGAGTTCGAGCGGACGGTGTCGCGCCTGCAGGAGATGCGCTCGGCCGACTATGTGGCCCGGGTGCGGGACTAAGGCTGATCGCGCATCAGGAGCAATATCCGCTCATCTCGGCGCTGTAGGTTGAAAAGGGCCTCATGTTCATGGCCGCGCGCCGCGCCTCGATCTTGTCGACGTCTCGAATGGGCATCGGGCGCCACGTTCCCTTTCCATCGGTCGTGACGCATTCACCCTGTGTGCCGTAGGACTGTGCGTGCCCGGCGTTTACTTCGATGCGATCCGAGAGATAGGCGTATCGGACGGGATCAGCCCGCCCGCTCTGCATCGCGATTTTCAGTCGGGCCAGAATCCAGTTTTGGAACGCCGGATCATCGTCGAGATGCTGCGCCAGCAGAAAAGCGTCGCCTTCGATGAACGGCCCCCAGGCGACCGCGTCGATCCAATCCTGACTGGATAGCGCCGTCACAAGCTCTTCACGCCCCAGACGCTGGATCTCAAGGGAAAGGCGCACGAGACCCCGGTTGCAAGCGCCTTGCTCTAAAGGGAGGAGCGCGCCGCAGGCGTTGGCCGTTCGCAACATCTGATCAGCCTCCACGACCGCCTCTATCCGCCCAGCCAGGCAGACGCGCCGCTGGCCCGGGCAGGCGCTGTCGCGCAACGCGGCCCTGGTCAGGTCGATGAACGTCTCGATGTCAGCGGCCCGAAGGGTCCTCCCCGCGCGTTCCGGCGCGTTTCTCCACGCCGTCGCCCCGGCCCATGCCGTCTGACCTTTGACCTCTTCCGCCCGCGCCGCCAGCGTTTCCATGCGCGAGGCCACGACCGCCGACTCCTGGCAGGCCGGGGGCGCGGCCTCGGTCGCGCGGGCGCAAAATTCGTGAAGCTTCGTCGGTACCGACACGGCCGACTGCGCCAACCCCATCCGGCCGAGCGCGCAAATGCGATCGTTGCCATTGCAATCGGCGCCTTTGGCTTCTTCCAGGAGCTTGTCGGCGTGCGAAAACGCCTCCGACCAGGTTCGCGGCAGATGACGAGGCGCGACGGCTTCCTCGGCCCACACGCCGTTCGCCAAGCCCGCCACCAGGGTCGCCACGAGACAAGCCATACGGACGCCGCTCATCTATATCTCCCAGCGCGGTACGCGCTTGGCCTCCAGTATGGGTGTCTCCAACATCCCTGGGTAGGATCTTCGGCGGCGACTGGCCGACAATCCGGAGCGCCGATAGAAGTCGTACGGTGCCTGGCCAAGGCGCACGCGGGCCGCGTGCGCCAGGCCGCGCATCACGAAGGGGAGCAGCCGAATGAGCGTCAAGGATCGCGTTCGCGTCCACGAGACCCGGCTGCTGTCGGACAACTGGTACGTCCTGAAGACGACCACCTTCGACTGGAAACGCCGCGACGGGACCTGGCAGACCCAGTCCCGCGAGCATTATGACCGCGGCAATGGGGCGGTGCTGCTGCCCTACGACCTGGCCCGGCGCACGGTGCTGCTGGTCCGCCAGTTCCGCTATCCGGCCTTCGTCAACGGCCATGACGACCTGCTGATCGAGGCCGCCGCCGGCCTGCTGGACGACGCCGAGCCGGAAGTCCGCGTCCGCGCCGAGGTCGAGGAGGAGCTGGGCTATCGCCTCGGCGCGGTGACGCCGGTGTTCCAGGCCTTCATGAGCCCGGGCTCGGTGACCGAGATCCTGCACTTCTTCGTCGCCCCGTACGACGCCGGGATGCGGATCGGCGACGGCGGCGGCCATCCGGACGAGGGCGAGGACATCGAGGTGCTGGAGCTGGATATCGACGAGGCCCTGGCCATGATCGCCGACGGCCGCATCCGCGACGCCAAGACCATCATGCTGCTGCAGCACGCGGCGCTGAATCTGTTTCGGCCGTAAGTCCGCGATCCACCAAGGTCCAATGCAGTGTCATCCCGGACAAGCGCGGCGAAGCCGGGCGCCGATCCGGGATCGCCGGAAGCGCCGCGTTCACGCGTCGGTCCCGGATCCGCGCGCTGCGCGCTTGTCCGGGATGACAATGTAGAGAGAGCGTGGATTTTCTCGAGGGCCATGGACCGTCGGACAACGCCCTGCCGATGAAGCGCTGAGAACGTTTCTCAACAAGGGCGGCCGCGTTGACACCCCCGGCGTCGCGCTTAAAAGCATCCCGCAACGCACAAAGCCAAAGGTTGGACGCAACCATGACCGACACCCGCGGGGGTCTTCCCGAGCGCCCCCTGTCGCCGCACCTGCAGGTCTGGCGCTGGCACATCACCATGGCCTGCTCGATCCTGCACCGGGCCTGCGTGTTCGCGCTGTATGTCGGCGTCCTGCTGCTGGCCGGCTGGGCCGTCGCCCTGGCCTCCGGTCCCGAGGCCTACGCCTGCTACACCGGGGCCCTGGGCTCGCCGCTCGGCAAGCTGGTGCTGTTCGGCCTGACCGTCGCCGTGCTCTACAACATCGCCTACACCGTGCGTCAAACCTTCTGGGACGCCGGCAAGGGCTTCACGCCGAAGACCGCCGACATGACCGGCGCCGGCGCCATCGCCTTCGCGGTGGTCGGCGCGATCGTCGTCTGGGTCATCGCCGCCCAAACCGGAGCGCTCTGATCATGGCTGGTCCTTCCTCCTCCGCCCGCTTCCGCACGCCGATGTCCCGGGCCCGCGGCCTGGGCGCCTCGCACCACGGCGTCGGCCATTTCGTCACCGAGCGCGTGTCGGGCATCGCCCTGATTCCGCTGGCTCTGTGGGGCCTGTTCGCCGGCCTGCGCCTGGCGGGCCTGGGCTTCGACGGCGCCGCCGAATGGGTGGCCATCCCACACAACACCGTCCTGCTCAGCCTGCTGATCGTCGTCGCCCTGATCCACCTGAAGGGCGCGGTGCAGGTGGTGATCGAGGACTACATCCCGGACTTCACGACCAAGACCGTGCTGGTCCTCGCCAATCTTTTCGTCTGCGTCCTCGGCGGCGCTCTTGGGGTCGTGGCGATCCTCAAGGTCGCCTTCACCGGAGCCCTCTGATGTCGGCCTACAAGTTCATCGACCACAAGTTCGACGTCGTCGTCGTCGGCGCCGGCGGCTCGGGCCTGCGCGCCGCGCTCGGCTGCGCCCAGGCGGGCCTGAAGACCGCCTGCGTGACCAAGGTGTTCCCGACCCGCAGCCACACGGTCGCCGCCCAGGGCGGGATCTCGGCCTCGCTGGGCAACATGGGCCAGGACGACTGGCGCTGGCACATGTTCGACACCGTCAAGGGCTCGGACTGGCTGGGCGACCAGGACGCCATCGAGTACCTGACCCGCAACGCCCCGGCCGCGGTCTACGAGCTGGAGCACTGGGGCGTGCCGTTCTCGCGCACCGTGGACGGCAAGATCTACCAGCGCGCCTTCGGCGGCATGACCAAAAACTTCGGCGAAGGCCCGATCCAGCGCACCTGCGCGGCGGCCGACCGCACCGGTCACGCCATGCTGCACACGATGTACGGCCAGTCCCTGGCCCACGACACCGAGTTCTTCATCGAGTACTTCGCCCTCGACCTGATCATGGAGGACGGCGT
>Ga0209758_1004565_pt1 | contig 11416 bp, 12 predicted proteins | sample AraplaMF_Col_mMF_FD_184258 | JGI IMG/M metagenome (GOLD analysis project Ga0209758, IMG submission 184258) | Arabidopsis root microbial communities from the University of North Carolina, USA - plate scrape MF_Col_mMF (SPAdes) (version 2) | ecosystem: Host-associated > Plants > Roots > Endosphere... | reverse complement strand
TTCGAGGATGCGGCAAGGCTGGCAGCGGCGCAGGCTGATTTCGACCGCAAGCTGGTGGCTTTCTGCGATAATCTGTCCGAGGCCGATCTCGACCGCCATGTCGTCACCGACCGGCGCGAGGACGGCATGATCCCGGAAAAGATCGGCGATATCCTTGCCCACGTCTTCCTGCACGACATCCACCACCGGGGCCAAGTACATACAATGCTTTCCAGCACCTCGGTAGCGCCGCCGCAATTGGATGAGTTCCTGCTGGACTACGACATCAAGCTCAGGAAGGACGAAGTTGAGAGGCTGGGGCTGAAAGATCAGAACAGCGCAACATCATAGGCGGTGAACTGCCGACCCGCGGTGACCAAGGTTAGGCCTTCGATTTGAGCCTGTGCGATGAGCAGGCGGTCGAAGGGATCGCGATGGTGGAGCGGCAAATGCTCAAGTCGCGCGGCGTGCTGTTCATTCACGCTCAGGATTGGAATTCCGTTCGACCGCAGGATATCGACGATGTTACCTGACAGCGTGATTTTGCCGAGCGATTTTTTGATGGCGATTTCGGCCACCGAGATTGCGCTGACGGTCACATCCTTGCCGGCGAGAAAGATGTCGCGGTGCTGATCCGAAAGACGGGAGTCAGCATTAAGCACCCAAAGCAGAATGTGGGTGTCGACCAGATATCCAGAGCTCATTTAACGTATTCGTCCCATTCGGGACCGAGCTCATCAAAATCGTCCGCTATCCAAATTTGACCCTTCAGAGCTCCGAACAATCCTTTACTTCCGCCGGCGCGGGTGGGAGCGCTCAAGGTTGCGACAACCTCGCCGTGCTTCGTCAGATGGATTTCTTCACCCGCCTGGGCACGTTTCACCAACTCGGAGAGCTGAGCCTTCGCTTTTGCCATCGGGATATTCATTCTCGACCTCTTATGACTATAATTTAGGTCATAAGAGGTCGAGCTGCAAGCGTCTACGCCGCCCTGCCGTCCAGTTTGATCACGCCGCGCTTGATCTGGTCCTGCTCGATCGATTCGAACAGCGCCCGGAAATTGCCCTCGCCAAAGCCTTCGTCGCCCTTGCGCTGGATGAACTCGAAGAAGATCGGGCCGATCACGGTCTTCGAAAAGATCTGCAGCAGGATCTTGGTCATGCCGCCGTCGACGACGCCTTCGCCGTCGATGAGGATGCCGTGCTTCTTCATCCGTTCGATCGGCTCGTCATGGCCATGCACGCGCTCATGCGACATCTCATAATAAGTGTCGGGCGGGCCGGGCATGAATTTCAGCCCGTTGGCGGCGAGCTTGTCGGTGGCCTCATAGATCGCGTCGGTGCCGACCGCGATGTGCTGGATGCCTTCGCCATTATACTTCTTCAGATACTCGGCGATCTGGCTGGTCTCGTCCTTGGATTCGTTCAGCGGAATGCGGATCTTGCCGCAGGGCGAGGTAATCGCCCGGCTGACCAGGCCGGTGATCTTGCCGTCGATGTCGAAGAAATGGATCTGCCTGAATCCGAACAGGTCGCGATAGAAATCCCACCATTTGTCCATGTTGCCGCGATAGACATTGTGGGTGAGGTGGTCGAGGAAATAGAAGCCGACGCCTTCCGGCTTCGGGTCGCGCTCGCCCAGCCATTCGAACTCGGCGTCATAGGCCGAGCCTTTCTCGCCATAGGCCTCGATGAAATAGAGAAGCGACCCGCCGATGCCGACGATGGCCGGCACGTCTAGCGCCTTGTCGGCGCCGTCATAGGGCGTCGCGCCCTTCGAGACGGCATGGTCGAAAGCGTGCTTGGCGTCGACCACGCGCCACGCCATCGAGGCGGCGCAGGGGCCGTGCTTTTCGACGAACTTCATCGCATGCGAGCCGGGCTCGGCATTGACGACATAATTGATGTCGCCCTGGCGCCAGACGGTGATGTCCTTGCTGCGATGCTTAGCCACCGCAGTATAGCCCATACGGGTGAACAGCTCGGCAAGCTTGGCGGGTTCCGAATGCGCGAACTCGACGAACTCGAAACCGTCGGTGCCGGCCGGGTTTTGCTTGCTGATCCTGGCGGGCGGGGCGTCGTGCGGGAAGGGGCCCATGGCAGTCCTCCGAAAGCTGTTTTGGCCGGGCTTGGCCATGCTTCACCATGATAGCGCGAAGCCGCCGCACGGTGCTTGCATTCGAGTGCCTGAAATGCGCATCATGTGCGTAAATTGTGCATGAATGGAGGAATATCCATGGATGATGCGCGCATTGATCAATTTGACCGCAAGATAATGGCGCTTTTGCAGGACGATGCGCGCTACACCAACAACGACCTGGCGGAGCGCGTGAACCTGTCGCCCTCGCAATGCTCGCGCCGCCGCCTGAGGCTCGAGGAGGACGGCTATATCAAGGGGTACCGCGCCGTGCTCGACCGCGATCGTCTCGGCTTTTCGCTGGTCAACGTCATCTCGGTGACTTTAGCCACCCACAACCGCGACAATGCACGCCGTTTCGGCGAGCTGGTCGCGCGGCTACCGGAAGTGCAGGAGGCGCACGCGCTGACCGGCGAGATGGATTACATCCTGAAGGTGGTGACGCCCGATCTCAAGTCACTGTCGGAGTTCGTCAACGGCGTGCTCCTGCCGCACGAATCCGTGCAGCACGTGAAGACGGCGATCGTGCTGGAGACGCTCAAGGAAACCGGCGCGCTACCGATTTAGCCCCGCCGCTGCTGGATCAGCCCATAAAGATTGGTGCAGCGCGCGCCGGAACGGCAGTACGCGAACACCGGGCCTTCGAGTTCATCGAGCGCGGCCGCCTGGTCCTCGACATTGTCCATGGTGATCTGGCCGCTGATCACCGGGATGTAGCGGAAGGAAAGCCCAGCCGCCTCAGCCGCGGCCTGAACGCTCTCGGCCGAAGGTTGGCCAGGCTGCTCATCGTCCGGCCGGTTGCAGATCACACTTTTGAAGCCGGCGTCCTTGATGGCGGCGATGTCCTGCGGCTGGATCTGGCCGGAGACCGAATAGTCGTCGCTGATCTGGCGGTATTCCATGGTGTCGTCCTCGCGATCTCTTTGGCGGCAGTCTTGCCACTCCCGGAGAGGAGCGGCAATCCGCGTTGAAGGAATTCTCTGCCAAATAGCGACGACCGGCCGAAAAATCCAACCGGGCCGATCTTGACCCGGTTGGATGCTGCGCCGCTCAGCTTCCCAGGATCGCGCCTTTGATCTGCGTGATGTTGTTGTGCATCATGTCGATATAGGTCGACGCGGGGCCATCGGACGCCGACAGCGCATCCGAATAGAGCGTGCCGCCGACCTTGATGCCGGTCTCGCCGGCGATCTGCTCGATCAGCCGCGGATTGGTGATGTTTTCCACGAAGATCGCCGCCGCCTTGTCCTGCTTCACCTGTTCCACCAGCTTGGCGACATCGGCGGCTGACGGTTCGGAATCGGTCGAGATGCCCTGCGGTGCCAGGAAGGTCAGGCCGTATTCGTGCTCGAAATAGCCGAAGGCGTCATGCGAGGTGATGACGACGCGCTTGGCTTCCGGGATCGACTGGATCGCCGCCTTCACTTCGCCTTCCAGCGCATCGAGCTTGGTGGCGTAGGCGGCCGCATTGGCCTTGTAGCTGTCGCAGCCTTCCGCGTCGGCTACGCAGAACGCCTCGGCGATGTTCTTCACATAGATCTTGGCGTTGGCGATCGACTGGAAGGCGTGCGGATCCGTGACGGTCTTGCCGCCGCCAGTGCCCGCGCCTTCGGCGGCATCGGCATCGGCGAATTCCGGCTTGAAGTCGATCGGCGTCACGCCCTTGGTCAGCGTCACGATCGCGGCCTTGGTGGCGCTGGCGTCGACCAGGCGCTGCAGGAAGCCCTCGAAATGCAAGCCGTTGACCAGCACAACGTCGGCCTTGGCCATCGCCACCGCGTCGGCCGGGCTCGGCTCATAGACATGCGCGTCGCCGTCCGGCCCGACGATGGTGGTAATGTTGACGCGGTCTCCGCCGACATTTTTCGCGAAGTCGGCAATGACGGTGAAGCTCGCCACCACTTTCAGCGGCGCCGCGAAGGCCGATGATGTCGCGAAGGCGCTTAATGTTATAACACTCAGAGCCAGGGCGGCACGGAAGGATTTCAGCATTGATGGTCTCCTTGCTTGGGGTCAGGCGGTCCGGTGTCGGTGATGGACGATGCGGGCACGCAGCACGCCGCGCGTGCCGAACAGGATCGAGCAGAAATAAACGACGCCGGCCGAAAGGATGATCGCCGGGCCGGAGGGCAGCGAGGCATGGTAGGACAGAAGCAGCCCGGCGATGCAGGAGGCAAAGCCGATCAGCACCGCCAGCACGCACATCGGCTCCACGCGCACCGTCCAGAAGCGGGCCGCTGCTGCGGGCAGCATCATCAAGCCGACCGAGAGCAGCGTGCCCAAAGCCTGAAAGCCGCCGACGAGGTTGAGCACGACGAGGCCCAAGAAGATGAAATGCACCGGGCTGCCCATGCGGCTCACCGAGCGCAGGAACAGCGGATCGAGGCACTCGGCGACCAGAGCACGCCAGAAGATGGCGAGGCAGGCAAGAGTCACCACCACGATGCCGCCGATCAGGATCAACGCCTCATTGTTGAGCGCCAGCACGGTACCGAAGAGCACATGCATCAGGTCGACGCTGGAGCCGCGGATCGACACCATCAGCACGCCGACGGCGAGCGAGATGAGGTAGAAGGCCGCCATCGAAGCGTCCTCGCGCTGGATGGTGAAGCGCGAGACCGCGCCAGCGCCGAGCGCCACGATGATGCCGGCGATCAGTCCGCCGACGGTCATCGGCAGGATTTCGAGGCCATAGAGCAGGAAGCCTGCCGCCGCGCCCGGCAGGATGGCATGCGCCATCGCGTCGCCCGACAGGCTCATGCGCCGCAGCATCAGGAAGACGCCGACCGGACAGGCGCCGAGCGACAGCATCAGCGAGCCGAAGAGTGCTCGCTGCATGAAGGCGAAATCGGCGAAAGGCGCGATGAACAGGCCATAGAGCAACTCCATCACGCCCCCCTCGGTCCGGAACCATGCTGATGGTCGTGGTGGTGATCATGCGCATGATCATTGTGATCATGGTCGTGATCGTCCGGCTCGCACCAAGGCGCGTTCTCTTCCCACGCCTCGTGGAAGCGCCTCGCCTTGAGCAGATTTTCCGGCCGCAGCGTATCCTTGGTGTCGCCCCAGGCGACGGGCTGGCGCGCGAGCAGCAGCGTCTCCGGAAAATTCTGCCGCACAAGATCGAGGTCGTGCACCACGACCATGATCGTGCGCTCCTCGCCGTGCCAGCGCTTTATCAGCTGGATGAGATCGCCCACCGTCTTGGCGTCGACCGCGTTGAACGGCTCGTCGAGCAGGATGAGATCGGCGTCCTGCAAAAGCACGCGGGCAAACAGCGTGCGCTGCAGCTGGCCGCCGGACAGCGTGTCGATCGGCCGCTTCTCGAAGCCGCCGAGCCCGACCGCCATCAGCGCCTTGCTGACGGAGTCGCGGTCTTCCCTGGTGTAGCGGCCGAGCATGCCCCGCTTCGGCCAGAGCCCAAGCGAGACGAGGTCGACGACGCGCGCCGGAAAGGAGCGGTCGAGCTCCGACTGCTGCGGCAGGTAAGCGGTGCGCACGCCGGACATGCGGGCCACCGCGCCTTCCATCGGCTTCAGCACCCCGACGATGCCCTTCATCAGTGTCGACTTGCCCGAACCGTTGGCGCCGACCACGGCGGTCAGCGAACCTTTGCGAACGGTGCCGTTCAAATGATGGATGGCCGGGTGGCTGTTGTAGCCCAGCGTCAGGTCGCGGAAGGTCAGGCAGGCAGTGGTCATCAGACGGCGGTCCGCGAAATCGAGTGCGTTGTCGATATGTGATGTTATTACATTAGTCAACACGCCAGCTCGGCGGAATTGTGTCACGACCGGTCAACTCGCCGTGTATGCGGATGGGCAGAGACCAGACAATTGGCTCAATTGGTTTCGCGCCCGGTGACCTTGCCCCAAGTCGGCCCGGACTCTAAAGAGCAGCGACTCCCACAACGAAGGAACCTCCAATGAGCATTCGTCGCATCGATGTCGGCCCGCGCATGAGCCAGATTGTCATCCACGGCAACACCGTCTATCTGGCCGGCCAGGTCGGCGAGCCCGGCGGCAACGTTGCTTCCCAGACCCGCGACATCCTGAAGACCATCGACGAATTGCTGGCCAAGGCCGGTACCGACAAGACCAAGATCGTGCAGACGATCATCTGGCTGGCCGACATGGGCACCTTCGCCGAGATGAATTCGGAGTGGGACAAGTGGGTGCCGCAGGGCCATACTCCGGCGCGCGCCACCGGCGAAGCCAAGCTGGCTGGGCCGGAGTATCTGGTCGAGATTATTGTGACGGCGGCGCTGTAGGGCGCAGCGCCGGAACCGCCAATCTCCCCCCTTGAGGGGGAGATGCCCGGCAGGGCAGAGGGGGGCGCGAAGGATCGCGAACCTGTCGATTTCGGCACATAGTCCAGGCAGACCAATTGACGGTTGCGCTCTACGGCGCCCCCTCTGGCCCGCCGGCCATCTCCCCCACGAGGGGGGAGATTACTCAGCCCTGCGAAGGCGTAAACCTAGCCACCAGCGTATGGCTCTCCGCGGGATAGATGAACCGCACATGGGTTACCGGGTGCTCGGCGCTCCAGGTGCGGCGCTCGACCACCAGGCAAGGCGCGCTCGCGTCGATGTCGAGCGCATCGGCGATCGTCTCGTCGGCGGCCATGGCGCGGATGCGGTGCTCGGCCTCGCTCCAAGGCACGCGGCCGATCAGCCAGGGGCCGGGCGCGATGTCGAGAAACTCCTCCTCGCCGGCCTCGGCGACCGCTGAAAGGTTGATCAGCCGCTGCTCCAGCGCGAACGGCCGCTCGCCGGCGAAATGCATGCCTTCCAGCGCAAGCACCGGACCCGGTGCGGAAAGCCCGAGCAGCGCGCGGTCCTCGGCGCTGCTGCGCCGCTTCAGGCGTTCCAGCCTCTCGTAGCGATAGGGCAGGCCGAGCGCCTCGACCTCGATCCTGATGTCGTGAAGCTCCAGCACGGCCGCTTGCGATTGCGGCTGGCGCACGAAGCTGCCCGAACGGCGGCGGCGCTCGATCAGTCCGGCCTTGGCGAGCTGCGACAGCGCCTTGTTCACCGTCATGCGCGAGCAATTATAGTGAGCCGTCAGCTCGTGCTCGAAAGGGATGCGATGTCCAGGCGCCCAGGCGCCCGACAGGATCTTTTCGCGGATGTCGGACAGGATGCGCTGATGCAGCGAGAGGATCTCGCCGACCTCGATGTCATCTGTCTCGACAAGGCTCATAGGATGTTCCTGTTCAGCCTTGCGACAATGCGTTCATGACTTCGCGGAACTGCCCGGCGATGGCGTCGCGCTTGGCATGCCTGCCGCGGCTGACCTGCTTCTTGCCATGCACCCAGACGCAATCGACCTTGCTGCCATTGGCAAAAATCCAGGCGTCGAGAATCGCGTCGCCCGTCTTGCCGGCCAGCGATGGATGGTTTTGGTCGAGCGAGACGAGATCGGCAGGGCCCCCGGCGGCAATCCCCGACGGGCCGGCGCCGAGCGCTTGGCTGCCGCCGTCGATCGACGCGTCGAACAGCGCACGCCCGGTCGATCCGCCGGCGCGGGCCAGCACGTTGCGGGCGCGGTGGGCGAGACGCTGCGAATATTCGAGCTGCCTCAGCTCGTCCGGCAGGCCGATCAGCACGTTGGAATCGGAGCCGACGCCGAAGCGGCCGCCATGCTCGATGAACAGCGGCGCGGCAAAGGTGCCGTCGCCGAGATTGGCCTCGGTGATGGGGCAGAGCCCGGCGATGGCGCCGCTCTTGGCCATGGCAATTGTTTCGGCCTCGGTCATATGCGTCGCGTGGATCAGGCACCAGCGTTTGTCCATCGTGGCGTGGGCGAGCAGGAATTCGACTGGACGCTTGCCCGACCAGGCGACGCAGTCCTCGACTTCCTTCACCTGCTCGGCGACATGGATATGGACTGGCCCGTTCGGCGCCATCGCGGCGATCGCATTGAGCTCGTCCGGTGTCGCCGCGCGTAGGCTATGCGGCGCGACGCCGACGACGGCCTGCTCCAGCGAACGAACGCCCTCACGGCTTTTCTCAAGCAGACGTCCGAAGCGTTCGACATCATTGATGAATCGCCGCTGGCCTTCGTTCGGCGCCGCACCGCCGAAGGCGGAATGGGCATAGAAAACCGGCAGCAGCGTCAGGCCGATACCGGCGTCGGCGGCCGCGGCGGCGATCCGATCAGCCATCTCGGCGATATTGGTGTAGGGTTGCCCGTCGCGATCATGGTGGAGATAGTGGAACTCGCCGACACGCGAGAAGCCGGCCTCCAGCATTTCGATATAGAGCTGCGCCGCGACCGCCTCGACCTGGTCCGGTGTCATCGACAGCGCGAAGCGGTACATCACCTCGCGCCAGCTCCAGAAACTGTCGGCCGAAGGGCCGCGCAACTCGGCAAGCCCTGCCATGCCGCGCTGGAAGGCGTGGCTGTGCAGATTGGGCATGCCGGGCACGACAATGGCATGGCGCTCGTCGCCGGCTCGCGCGGAGGCGCCGGCCTCGACCGTCGAGATGCGGCCGCCGTCGAAAGCGATCCTCACATTGCCCTGCCAACCGCCGGGCAGCAGCGCCTGTTCCGCAAAGATCGCCGTCACTTTCCTCTCCGAATCTGAATGCGCCAGCGACGATACTACTTGCGTCGCGTTTCGATATGTATATACATAATCGCCATCCAATCAAATGGAAAAGATGATGGGTGGAGCAAACACGAAGAGCGGCCATCGGGTCTGGCGCAATGCGCGCCTGGCGACCATGGCTGCGGGTGCGGCCGGTCTCGGCATCGTCGAGAAAGGAGCGGTCGCGACGCGCGACGGGCTTATTGTCTATGCCGGCCCCGAGGCCGACATGCCGGCTGCGGCCGGGCAGGGCGCCGAGACCGTCGATTGTGCTGGCCGCTGGATCACGCCCGGCCTGATCGATTGCCATACGCATCTTGTCTATGCGGGCAACCGCGCCAACGAGTTCGAGATGCGGCTTGCCGGCGCTACCTATGAAGAAGTAGCTCGCGCCGGCGGCGGCATAGTCTCCTCGGTCAAGTCGCTGCGCACTGCCAGCGAAGACGAGCTGGTTACTCAGACGCTGCCGCGCCTCGACGCGCTGATGGCCGAAGGCGTCACCACCGTCGAGGTGAAATCGGGCTACGGTCTCGACCTCGAGAACGAGAAGAAGTCGCTGCGCGCCGCCCGCCGTCTTGGCGATCAGCGTCCCGTCACCATCCGCGCCACCTGTCTGGCCGCCCACGCGCTGCCGCCCGAAGCCAACGGCGACAAGGATGCGTTCATCGATCTTGTCGCCGGCACCATCCTGCCGGAAGTTGCCGCCGAAAGGCTCGCCGACGCCGTCGACGGTTTTTGCGAGGGCATAGCCTTCTCGCCGGAGCAGATGATGCGCGTCTTCGACAAGGCCAAGGCGCTCGGCCTGCCCGTAAAACTCCATGCCGACCAGCTCTCCAACCTGCATGGCGCGGCCCTTGCCGCCCGCTATGGCGCATTGTCGGCCGACCACCTCGAATATACGGACGAGGAAGGCGCCGAAGCGATGGCCAAAGCCGGCACCGTGGCGACAATCCTGCCCGGCGCCTACTACTTCATCCGCGAGACGAAGAAGCCGCCGGTCGATCTCTTCCGCCGCCACGGCGTGAAGATGGCCGTCGCCACCGACTCCAATCCCGGCACCTCGCCGCTGACCTCGCTGCTGCTCACCATGAACATGGCCGCGACGCTGTTCGGCATGACTGTCGACGAATGCCTTGCCGGCGTCACCCGCGAGGCCGCGCGGGCGCTCGGCCTGCTGGACAAGACCGGCACGCTGGAAGCCGGCAAATCGGCCGACCTCGCCATCTGGGACATCGAGCGCCCGGCCGAACTCGTCTACCGCATGGGCTTCAACCCGCTGCATGCCCGTATCTGGAGAGGACAATGACGGAACTTACCCTGACGCCCGGCAACGCGACGCTTGCCGACTGGCGCGCCATCTATCGCGGCGCTGTGCCGAAGCTCGACGCCGCCTGCCGGCCCAAGATCAAGGCCAGCGCCGAGGCTGTCGCGCGCATCGTCGCCAAGGGCGAGCCGGTCTATGGCATCAACACCGGCTTCGGTAAGCTCGCCAGCGTCCGCATCCCGGCCAACGATCTCGAAACCCTCCAGCGCAACATCGTGCTCTCGCATGCCGCCGGCGTCGGCGAACCGATGCCTGTCGCCGTGGTGCGGCTGATGATGGCGCTGAAGCTCGCCAGCCTTGCCCAGGGCGCCTCCGGCGTACGGCCTCAGACCATCGAATTGCTGGAAGCCATGCTCGCCAACGACGTCATCCCCGTCGTGCCCGCGCAAGGCTCGGTCGGTGCTTCGGGCGATCTCGCACCGCTTTCCCACATGACGGCCGTTATGATCGGCGTCGGCGAATGTTTCACGCCGCATGGCCGGTTCCCGGCCAAGGTGGCCTTCGTCTCGCATGGGCTCGAGCCGGTGACGCTCGGCGCCAAGGAAGGCTTGGCGCTGCTCAACGGCACGCAGTTCTCGACGGCTTTCGCGCTCGCCGGCCTGTTCGAGGCCGAGACGCTCTACCAGTCGGCGCTGGTCGCCGGCGCGCTGTCGACCGACGCCGCCAGGGGCTCTGACGCGCCCTTCGATCCCCGCATTCACGTGTTGCGCAAACATCGCAGCCAGATCGAGACGGCGGATGCGCTCCGCAATCTGATGGCCGGCAGCGCGATCCGTGAATCGCACCGCGTCGGCGACGAGCGCGTGCAGGATCCATATTGCCTGCGCTGTCAGCCGCAAGTGATGGGTGCCGCGCTCGACGTGCTGCGCAAGGCGGCCGATACGCTTCAGACCGAGGCCAATGGCGTCACCGACAATCCGCTGATCTTCGCCGAGGACGACACCGCGCTTTCGGGCGGCAATTTCCACGCCGAGCCGGTGGCCTTCGCCGCCGATATGATCGCGCTGGCCGTCTGCGAGATCGGCTCGCTGTCGGAACGGCGCATCGCCATGCTGGTCGATCCGGCACTGTCCGGCATGCCGGCCTTCCTGACGCCGAAGCCGGGCCTGAATTCCGGTTTCATGATCCCTCAGGTGACGGCGGCGGCGCTTGTTTCGGAAAACAAGCAGAAGGCCTACCCGGCAAGCGTGGATTCGATCCCGACCTCAGCCAACCAGGAAGACCACGTCTCGATGGCCGCCCACGGCGCGCGCCGGCTGCTCGGCATGATCGAGAACGCGACCGCCGTAATCGGCATCGAATTGCTGGCAGCCGCGCAAGGCTGCGACTTCCACCAGCCGCTTGTATCCAGCGAGGCGCTGGAAGCGGTGCGCAAGCTGGTGCGGGCCG
>Ga0209758_1004564_pt1 | contig 11423 bp, 13 predicted proteins | sample AraplaMF_Col_mMF_FD_184258 | JGI IMG/M metagenome (GOLD analysis project Ga0209758, IMG submission 184258) | Arabidopsis root microbial communities from the University of North Carolina, USA - plate scrape MF_Col_mMF (SPAdes) (version 2) | ecosystem: Host-associated > Plants > Roots > Endosphere... | reverse complement strand
ACATGGTGGACGGCAATTTCTTCGCCACGCAGTTTTATGCCGACGTCGACGGCCATCCGGAGGATCGCGGGCTGAAATTCGCGCTGGAGGAGCTGAAGTTCTTCTCCAAGGAGTTCCGCATCGTCGGCGTGTATCCGGGGCATCCGTTCCGGGCGACGTTCAGCGAGGCCGCGGATTAGTCAGTCGTCCCGGGCTTGACCCGGGACCCAAAACCCCTGGCGTTGCTGTGAGGCAAAGAAAGCAAGGCAACTGCCACACTGCCTCAATTGAAACGACACGGCGTCTGGGTCCCGGGTCAAGCCCGGGACGACGGGGATAGGGTGGTGTGCGAGGCCATCCTGCGGTTGCTGGATGCGCAAGGGGCGATGCGATAACGGTTTGTCATGCCGCGCCGACAACCGGAGAAACGAAAATGACGAAACTCAGCCGCCGGTCGTTCGGCATCGGCCTGACATCGGCGGGCCTGGCGCTGGCCGCCCGCCCCGCCTTCGCGCAGGCCTATCCCACGCGGCTGATCCGGATCTTCGTGCCGTTCACCGCCGGCGGCTCGTCGGACACGCTGGCGCGGATCATGGGCGAGGCGCTGCAGGGGCCGCTCGGCCAGCCGGTCATCGTCGAGAACCGGCCCGGCGGCAACAGCACGGTCGGCATGCTGGCGGCGGCGGGCGCCGCGCCGGACGGCTACACCATGATCCAGGGCCACATCGGCACCCACGCGATCACCCCGGCGATCACGCCGCCGACCGCCTACGACGTCGGCAAGACGTTTGCGACGGTGGCCGTTCCCGCCACCTCGTCGAACCTGCTGGTGGTGCGCGTCGGCGGCCCGATCGACAGCATGAAAACCTTCCTGGAGATGGCGAAGGCCAAACCCGGCACGCTCAACTACGGCTCGCCCGGCGTCGGCTCGCCGTCGCACATCTCGGTGCTGCAGCTCGCCGCGCAGACCGGCATCAACGTGGTGCATGTCGCCTATCGCGGCAATTCGGCTGCGATCACCGACATGCTCAACGGCACGCTGGATTTCATGTTCGCGAGCCCGGCCGAATGCATCGAGCAGGTGCGCGCCGGCAAGCTCAAGGCGCTCGGCGCCAGCGCGGCGGAGCGCTCGGCGGGCGCGCCGGACATCGCGCCGCTGGCTGAACTCGGCGTGCCCGGATTCAATTTCCGCACCTGGCACGTGCTGTCGATGCGCGCCGACACCCCGCCGGAGATTATTGCGAAGATGCGCGGCGAGATCGCCAAGGTGATGGCCGGCGAGGCCTATCGCAAGCGGCTGGCCGAGCTCAGCCTCGATCCCGGCATCGGCGACGGCGTCGAAGCCGAAAAATACGTGCAGTCCGAAATCGAACACTGGCGAAAATTCGTCAAGGACAACGGCATCCAGCCCGGCTGATCACACCCACGAGAAGGTTTTTGCCATGACGTCGAAACGACCAAGCCGCCCGATCACCGATGCGCTGCGCCAGACCGTGCGCGAGGATTTGCCGGAGATCGCCTGGATCAAGAGCGCCGAGCTGCAGGGCCTGGTCGTCGAGGCGTGGGCGTTCGCGCTGGCGGAATCCAGCTTTGGCCGGATCACCGATTTGCCGGGCGAAGCCAATCCCGGCACGTTCCTGCTCAAGCGCGGCTCGCAGGCCGATCATCTGCGCGGCGTGACGCGGATCGCCGCCTCGATCGCCGACGACTTCCTCACCGCCTATCCCGAAGCCGACATCGACCGCGACGTCGTGGTCGCCGGCGGCCTCGTCCACGATGTCGGCAAGCCGTGGGAGTTCGATCCGGTCAACCGCGAGAAGTGGACCAAGGATCCGTCCCGCACCGGCCTGCCGTCGCTGCGCCACCCGGTCTACGGCATCCACGTCGCCGCCACGGTCGGGCTGCCGGAAGAGGTGATGCACATCGTGCTGGCGCATTCGTTCGAAGGGGATCTTTTGATCCGCAGCCTGGAAGCCATCATCGTGCACCGCGCGGATTCGCTGTGGTGGGCGGTGGCGGGGGGCTCGGGGCTGCTCAATCCGCGCAGCAAGGCGATACTGGATGAGCGGAAGATTTCGGCAAGGGCGTTGAAGGGGTCGTAACGAAGCTATCAACGCGTCGTCCCGGCCTTGAGCCGGGACCCAGAACCCCTGGCCTTGGTTGTGGAAGCAAGGCAACTGCCACACTGCGTAAAAGGATACGACACGGCGTATGGGTCCCGGCTCGGGGGCCGGGACGACGGGTGGAGAGCCTGTGCTACGCCGCCGCGCGCTTGCCCAAACCGAACGCGTCCGCCAGCAGGCTGTAGCTCTTTTTCCGCGCGTCGTGATCGTACACCGCGGTGATGATCATCAACTCGTCCGGCTGCCCCGCCGCGAGCAGCGGCTGCAGTTTTTGCATCACCGTCGCGGGACTGCCGGCGAACAGTTTGGAGCGGTTGCGGCGGAGCGAGGCGCGTTCGGCGTCGGAGTAGGGATAGGCCTCGGCTTCCTCGACGCTGGGCAGCGGCAGGTACTGGCCGCGGTCGCGGCGCAGGCGGTTGAGGTCGTAGGACGACGCGAGGCGCTCGGCCTCGGCGTCGGTGTCGGCGGCGATGGCGGCGACGGCCAGGATGGCGTGGGGCTTGTCGCGCCAGCGCGACGGGGTGAAGCGGGCGCGGTAGTGCACCAGGGCGTCGACGGCGTCGTGGCTGGCGAAGTGGTGGGCGAACGCGAAGCCCATGCCGATCTGCGCCGACAGATCCGAGGAGTAGTCGCTACTGCCGAGCAGCCAGATCGGCGGCAGCGGCGTGTCATCGGGCATCGCCACCACGTTGTTGTAGGGATGGTTGGGCGGAAACTCGCGGGTCTCCCACAAGGTCAATTCGTGCAGCCGCTCCAGGAAATCGTCGCCGTCGCGCTTCTCGAGCCGGCTGCGCAGCGCATGCGCGGTGGCGCCGTCGGTGCCGGGCGCGCGGCCGAGGCCGAGGTCGATGCGGCCGGGGAACAGCGCCTCCAGCATCTTGAAGCGCTCGGCGACCACCAGCGGCGCATGGTTCGGCAGCATCACGCCGCCGGAGCCGACCCGGATGCGGTTCGTCACCGCGGCGATCTGGCCGATCATGAGGTCCGGCGCCGGCGAGGCCACCGAGGAGAGGTTGTGATGCTCGGCGAGCCAGTAGCGGACGTAGCCCAGCGCATCGGCATGACACGCGAGGTCGATGCTGTTGCGCAGCGCGGCGGCGGGCCGGGTGCCGGTGGTGACGACGGAGAGGTCGAGGACGGACAACGGGATCATCGGCAGAAGCTAGCGTGTCGGCGGGCGATCTCAAGGGGCGTCGGGTGCATGCCCCCTCCCCCCAAAGCAAAGCTGCCCGCCGATGCCCGCCCTGCCGGCCCCGGCCAGCCGGCGACGCGGCGGCGGTCAGCCGGGCCCGCGCCCCCTGGTTCGCTGCTCCTCGAGCGGCTCGACCTCGACGGTGGCGCTTTCGGTGGCGCGGTCGCGCGCGATGGTCAGCCGCACCTGGCGGCCGACCGGCGTCAGCCCGACCAGGTTGCGCATCTGGGTGGCGCTGCGGATCGGGATGTCGTCGGCTTTCAGGATGATGTCGCCGCGGCGCAGCCCGGCGCGTTCCGCCGGCGAGGCGGGGCTGACCTCCTTGATGCGGGCGCCCTGCGCCGCGCCTTCGAGATCCTCCAGCGCAATGCCGATCCGGCCGCGCGCGACGCGGCCGGTCGCCGCCAGTTGCTCCATCACCTTGCGCGCCATGTTGATCGGCACCGCAAAGCCGATGCCGACATTGCCGCCGCCCGGCGAGATGATCGCGGTGTTGATGCCGACCAGTTCGCCGCGCAGGTTGATCAGCCCGCCGCCGGAATTGCCGGGATTGATCGCCGCGTCGGTCTGGATGAAATCCTCATAGCCGTGCTTGCCGAGCCCGGTGCGCCCGAGCGCGCTGACCAGGCCCGAGGTGACGGTCTGGCCGAGGCCGAACGGATTGCCGACCGCGATGACGAAGTCGCCGACCTGCAGCGCGTCGCTGTCGCCGAATGCAATGGCCTTGAGCCCGCTCGGCTCCTTGATCTGCAGCAGGGCGATATCGGTCGGCGCGTCGCGGCCGACCACCCGGGCGCTGAACTTGCGGCCGTCCTTGGTCCTGATCTGCAGCGCGGTGGCATTGGCCACCACATGGTTCGCGGTCAGCACATAGCCGCGCGCGGCGTCGACGATCACGCCGGAGCCGGTGGCGCTGACCTCCTTTTCGAGCTGCTTCGGCACCTCGAAGAATTCGCGGAACAGCGGATCCTGGTAGAGCGGATTGTCCTCGCGCACCCGCCCCTGCACCGAAATGTTGACCACGGCGGGCGTCACCTCGCGCACCAGCGGCGCCAGGGTCGGCACGCGGCCGCCGTTCAGATCCGGAATCTGGGCGGCGGCCGGCGCGCCGCACAGCCCCCACAGCAACCCCGACAGGACGCCAAGACGTCCCAGCAAACGCAAAACCTGCATCGATGTCTCTCTCCGAATGGATGCGGCCGGAAGGTCGGCCACGGCATCAGCTCGTCCACCTGCGTCATGCGCGGGCTTGACCCGCGCATCCATCCCACTTCGCAAGAGTCTCGGAGAGGATGGCTCACCGGGTCGAGCCCGGTGACGACGCGGAAAATGCAGCCCGCCCATTCTGACGCGGGATAAGCTGGGAGAGGCCACTTCGCCGTTCAAGAGGCGCGCTGGCACTCGCCCGCATCGGGTGACAAAAATTTTCGAAGACCCCCTTGAAGGCCTCTTGAAAGCCCCTTGCGCTTGCCTAAGTCGTTGTCCGCCCGGGGGCCGGTTGCGGACCCGGATTTTTGACATCGCTGACCTGACAAGGAGGATGTGCATGCATTTTCGTCCATTGCACGACCGCGTGCTCGTGCGCCGTATCGATGCCGAGGAGAAGACCGCCGGCGGCATCATCATTCCCGACACCGCCAAGGAGAAGCCGCAGGAGGGCGAGATCGTCGCCGCGGGTCCCGGCGCGCGGAATGAGCAGGGCCAATTGACCCCGGTCGACGTCAAGCCGGGGGACCGGGTGCTGTTCGGCAAATGGTCGGGCACCGAGGTGAAGCTCGACGGCAAGGACTACCTGATCATGAAAGAGAGCGATCTTCTCGGCGTGCTCGACGATGCCGGCACGCTGCGGAAGGCGGCCTGAAACAACCGACAGTCATAGAGAGAAAGGAGCAGGCAACATGGCTGCCAAGGACGTGAAATTCTCCACCGAAGCCCGCGAGCGGATGCTGCGCGGCGTCGACACCCTGGCCAACGCGGTCAAGGTCACGCTCGGCCCCAAGGGCCGCAACGTCGTGATCGACAAATCGTTCGGCGCGCCGCGGATCACCAAGGACGGCGTCACCGTCGCCAAGGAGATCGAGCTGGAGGACAAGTTCGAGAACATGGGCGCGCAGATGGTGCGCGAAGTCGCCTCCAAAACCAACGACCTCGCCGGTGACGGCACCACCACCGCGACGGTGCTGGCCCAGGCCATCGTCAAGGAAGGCGCCAAATCCGTCGCCGCCGGCATGAACCCGATGGACCTCAAGCGCGGCATCGACCTCGCCGTCGAGGCCATCGTGCAGGACCTCAAGTCCCATGCCAAGAAGGTGACATCGAATGCGGAGATCGCCCAGGTCGGCACCATCTCGGCCAACGGCGACAGCGAGATCGGCCGCTTCCTCGCCGAGGCGATGCAGAAGGTCGGCAACGAGGGCGTCATCACCGTCGAGGAGGCCAAGAGCCTCGACACCGAGCTCGAAGTGGTCGAGGGCATGCAGTTCGACCGCGGCTACCTCTCGCCGTATTTCGTCACCAACACCGAGAAGATGCGGGTCGAGCTCGAGGATCCCTACATCCTGATCCACGAGAAGAAGCTGAGCGGCCTGCAGGCCATGCTGCCGCTGCTGGAATCGGTGGTGCAGTCCGGCAAGCCGCTGGTGATCGTCGCCGAGGACGTCGAGGGCGAAGCGCTGGCGACGCTGGTGGTCAACCGGCTGCGCGGCGGATTGAAGGTCGCCGCGGTCAAGGCGCCGGGCTTCGGCGACCGCCGCAAGGCCATGCTGGAGGACATCGCGATCCTGACCGGCGGCCAGGCGATCTCGGAGGATCTCGGCATCAAGCTCGAGAACGTCACGCTGAAGATGCTCGGCCGCGCCAAGAAGGTGGTGATCGACAAGGAGAACACCACCATCGTCAACGGCGCCGGGGCGAAGAAGGACATCGACGCCCGGGTCGGCCAGATCAAGCTGCAGATCGAGGAGACCACCTCCGACTACGATCGCGAGAAGCTGCAGGAGCGCCTGGCCAAGCTCGCCGGCGGCGTCGCGGTGATCCGCGTCGGCGGCGCCACCGAGGTCGAGGTCAAGGAGAAGAAGGACCGGGTCGACGACGCCATGCATGCGACCCGTGCCGCGGTCGAGGAAGGCATCCTGCCGGGCGGCGGCGTCGCGCTGCTGCGGGCGCTGAAGGCGCTCGACGGCGTCAAGACCGCCAATGCCGACCAGAAGGCCGGCGTCGACATCGTGCGCCGCGCAGTGCAGGTGCCGGCGCGGCAGATCGTGCAGAACGCCGGCGAGGACGGCTCGCTGGTGGTCGGCAAGCTCTTGGAGACCCCGCAGTACAACTGGGGCTTCAACGCCGCCACCGGCGAGTACCAGGACCTGGTCAAGGCCGGGGTGATCGATCCCGCCAAGGTGGTCCGCACCGCCCTGCAGGATGCGGCCTCGGTCGCGGCCCTGCTGATCACCACGGAAGCGCTGGTGGCCGACAAGCCGAAGAAGGCCGAACCGGCCGCCGCCGCGCCGCCGATGGATTTCTGAGCACGCACGGGCCCGGCCGGAGACGGCCGGGCCCTCCCCCATCACGAGAAAGGACACCACGCACCAAGGACACCCGGATGAGCACCCGCATTCACACCCGATCGCGCAGGCGCGGGGCGACGGCAATGCACTGGCTCATGTTCGCCCTCAGCCTCGTCACGATCGCATGGATCAGTTTTCCAACGACAGGAGGATGAGATGACCACACTTCAATCCATCAGCTCCGCTCGGGCGGAGACATTCAGAATTCGGACGCGCAGGTTGCTCGCGGCCCTCGGCGCCGTGGCCGCCATGCTGCTGCCGGCCGCCGCCGCGGCCACCAATGGCGCGTTGAACGGCTCGTTCACGCCCGGGAGCGACCGCGCCGGCCAGCTGCTGCCGCTGCCGCCGATTCCGTATCTGGAATCGATGCAGTGGATGGACTGGCGGCCGAGCCAGCCGTTGCCGAAGATCGACACGCTGCTCGCGCCGGGCGCGCCGGACAGCATCTTCCAGGTGCCGTCCGCCGATCATCGCGCGCTGCAAACCACGAGCTGACCTCTTCCGGCAGGCAAGCGATCGCCTATGACGCGAAGGCTTCTCTGCTCCCCTCCCCACCGCAAGAGCGGGTGGGAGGGGAGAAGAGCTGCGGCTGCAAGCTTTCGGAGATGCGGTTGCGCTGCCTCGCAGGGCTGCCCTGGCAAAACGTCTCGCAAGGCCTGACCAGCATGCTCGATCATGTCTCACCGATGATGTCGCCGGCGCGGCTGCGGCACGCGCCGGCTATGCCCGACGAAGTGCGCGGCTTCCTGATCAAAAGCAACCGGCGCATCGTCGGGCATTGCCAAACGCTGCTCGCCGCCGCGGATCTGCCTGACGAGCAGCGGCAGCGATTGGCTGCTCTGCTGGCCTCGGCAACCGATCAATTGCACCAGGCGGAGCGCCACGAAAAATTTTGAACGCCGCTCTTGAAACCGACCGGCGTTGTCCCAGTTTTTTATCGCCGCGCGAGCGGCGTGCCGGATGCCAGTTCGGGTCCGGTACGGGCGCCGGGCCGGGGGACATCCGTCTGTACCCAGGCTTTGCTGTCACCCAGCCTTGCGTCCCTTGTATCCATCTTGCTCTCAGGAGGACTTGGTTATGAGGACTTGGCTATGAGGACAGCTTTTGACTTTGCGCCGCTGTGGCGCTCCAGCATCGGCTTCGATCGCCTGGCCGATCTCGTCGACAGCACGTTGCGGCAGTCGCACGAGGACAATTACCCGCCCTGCAACATCGAGCGTTCCGGCGAGGACCACTACCGGATCTCGCTTGCGGTGGCGGGCTTCGGCGTCGACGACATCGCGGTGACGGCGGAGCAGAACGCGCTGACCATCGAGGGCCGCAAGCCCGACGGCGCGGCGCGCGACTACCTGCACCAGGGCATCGCGGCGCGTCCGTTCCGGCGGGTGTTCAATCTCGCCGATTACGTCCAGGTGACGCAGGCCAGATTCCAGGACGGCTTGCTGATCATCGACCTGGTCCGGGACATCCCGGAGGCCATGAAGCCGCGCCGGATCGAGATCGGCACCGCGCCGTCCCCGTCGCGGATCGAGCAGCAACAGGCAGCTTGAGCAGGACATCGCGGATCAGCGGCGGACCAGGTGGTCCGCCCGGTTCGGACAGCACAGACATGAAGGAGAACAGAGATGGCTTTTCGTGACTTGATACCCTGGACCAGAAACCAGGAGCTCGCGCCCGCGCGGGACGGTTTCGATCCTTTCGTGACCCTGCACCGGGAGATGAACCGTCTTTTCGACGACGTCTTTCGCGGCTTCGGCACCACGAGCCTGTCGCCGATGCTGGAGGGACGGTTCGGCTGGCCCAAGCTCGAGCTCGGCGAGACCGAGACCGCGCTGGTCGTTTCGGCCGAACTGCCCGGCATGACGGAAAAGGACGTGCAGGTGGAAATCGCCAACGGCGTGCTGACGCTGCGCGGCGAGAAGAAATCCGAACGCGGCGAAGGAAAATACGTCACCGAGCGCACCTACGGCGCCTTCGAGCGCCAGATCCCGCTCGATAATGTGCAGGAGGACAAGGCGGAGGCGTCGTTCCGGAACGGCGTCCTGACGATCACGCTGCCGAAATCCGAGCGGGCCAGACAGGAGGTCAAGCGGATCGCGATCAACAGCAATTGACCGACGGGCCGGGGCGGCGGCGGTCGCGCCGCCCCGGCTTTGCAAAACCTTCCGATGAAAGGAGCAAGCAGGAGGGACCCATGGCCAAGATCAACGCCCGATCCAATCAACACCCGCTCTTCCATCCCGCCGCCCATTACGATTCGCCGGCCGAGGTGCTCGGCGACGGCCTGCTCTCGACGCCGGAAAAGCGCGTCATCCTGTCGTCCTGGGCCTGCGACATGTACGCCGTCGAATCCTGTCCCGGCTTGCGCGAGATCCCGGGCATCGGCCATCCGATCCGGCTCGCCGACATCCTGGCCGCCCTGCGCCGGCTCGACGGCGAGGACGACGCGCCGCCGCGGCGGAGCCGGGCATGCTGACCCAGGCGGTGATCGGGCTGGTGTGGATCAACCAGATCGCCGCCGGTTGGCTGGTGCCGGTCTGGGCGGCGCAGGTGGGGGCGGCCGGGGCACGGCCGTAAGGCTGGTCGCTCGCGCCAGCGGTTCGCCGCTCGATCGCCGACCTGAGGGTGGGACGATTGTTGCCATATTGACAGCATAGCAACTCTGCCCACCCGGCGGCGCCTTTCCGCGCGTCATGCCCGGGCTTGTCCCGGGCATCCACGTCTTTGCGGCAGGCACTGTAAGGAAGGCGTGGATGGCCGGGACAAGCCCGGCCATGACGGTTTTTCGGGGCGGGGCGCGCCGAGACATATCTGCCCAACCTTGATATGGTGCAATGCACTTTTTGGGGTACATAGACGATAGTGGGCCACTTCCCACTGAAATCTGACCCTTTCCGGCCTATATCGGTGGGCCGGTTGACCCTAATTTAGCGGTCTGCCGACAGGGTGCCTCGGGCACCCGTGCAGTGCACCATGTGGAGTTTTGACGCGCCATGACCGAGACGACGCCGACAGCGCCGAAGTCGCCCGCGATCTCCTTCGAGTTCTTTCCGCCAAAGACCGCGGAGATGGAGAAGAGCCTGTGGGAGACCATCAACCGGCTGGCCCCCCTCGCCCCGAACTTCGTCTCGGTGACCTACGGCGCCGGCGGCTCGACCCGGGAGCGGACGCACGCGACCATCGCGCGGATCCTCAATGAGACCAGCCTGGTGCCGGCGGCGCATCTGACCTGCGTCGGCGCCGCCAAGGGCGAGATCGACGACGTGGTGGCGCAGTATCACCAAGTCGGCGTGCGCCACATCGTGGCGCTGCGCGGCGATCCGTCGGGCGGCATCGGCACCGCGTACCAGGCGCATCCGGACGGCTACCAGAGCTCGGCCGATCTCGTCGCCGGCATCAAGACGCGTTATCCCGATATCGAGGTGTCGGTGTCGGCCTATCCGGAAAAACATCCGGAGAGCCGCGACTTCGATGCCGACATCGACATGCTCGCCGCCAAGGTCGACGCCGGCGCGACCCGCGCCATCACGCAAGTGTTCTTCGATAACGAGCTGTATCTGCGCTACCTCGAGCGGGTGCGGGCGCGCGGCATCACCATTCCGATCGTGCCGGGCATCATGCCGATGCACAATTTCAAGCAGGCCCGCGGCTTCGTCACCAAGGCCGGCACCACCGTGCCGGACTGGCTGGCGGAGAAATTCGACGGCCTCGATGACGACGCCGAGACCCGCAAGCTGGTCGCCGCGACGGTGGCGGCCGGCCAGGTGCAGAAGCTGGCCAAGCACGGCGTCGACACCTTTCACTTCTACACCATGAACCGCGCCGACCTGGTGTTTGCCATCAGCCATTTGCTGGGCATCCGGCCGAACGGCGCGCGGAAAGCAGCGTAATGACGATTGCCCCCTCCCCGAAGCGAACCGAACTCGAGGCGCTGGCGCGCGAGCGCATCCTGGTGCTGGACGGCGCCATGGGCACCATGATCCAGGCGCTGGAGTATGACGAGGCCGCGTTCCGCGGCGAACGCTACAAGGATTTTCACCGCGACCTGCGCGGCAACAACGACCTGTTGATCCTCACCCAGCCGCAGGCGATCGAGGACATCCACGCCGCTTACCTGCGCGCCGGCGCCGACATCGTCGCCACCAACACGTTTTCCTCGACCTCGATCGCGCAGGCCGACTACGACCTCAGTGATATCGCCTACGAGATGAGCCGCGAGGGCGCCCGCCTCGCCCGCAATGCCGCGCAGCGCGTGACCGCCGAGGACGGCAAGCCGCGCTTCGTCGCCGGCGCCATCGGCCCGACCAACCGCACCGCCTCGATCTCGCCTGACGTCGCCAACCCCGGTTTTCGCGCGGTGACCTTCGACGATTTGCGCATCGCCTATTCCGAGCAGATCAACGGCCTGCTCGACGGCGGCGCCGACCTCCTGCTGGTCGAAACCATCTTCGACACCCTGAACGCCAAGGCGGCGCTCTATGCCATCGCCGAGATCACCGAGGCGCGCGGCATCGACGTGCCTGTCATGATCTCCGGCACCATCACCGACAAGAGCGGCCGCCTCCT
>Ga0209758_1004563_pt1 | contig 11425 bp, 10 predicted proteins | sample AraplaMF_Col_mMF_FD_184258 | JGI IMG/M metagenome (GOLD analysis project Ga0209758, IMG submission 184258) | Arabidopsis root microbial communities from the University of North Carolina, USA - plate scrape MF_Col_mMF (SPAdes) (version 2) | ecosystem: Host-associated > Plants > Roots > Endosphere... | reverse complement strand
CATGCCGGAGCTCTGCGAGAGCTTTTCCCAACGCCAGGCGACCGCCTATATGAACCAGGGCAAGGTGGTCATCTTCGCCGGCGGCACCGGCAATCCGTTCTTCACCACCGATTCGGCCGCGGCCCTTCGCGCCGCCGAGATCGGCGCCGATGCGCTGTTCAAGGGCACGCAGGTCGACGGGGTCTATTCGGCCGATCCCAAGAAGGATCCGGACGCCGTCCGCTTCGACCGCATCAGCCACGCGGAAGTCATCAAACGCGGGCTTGCGATCATGGATACGGCAGCGATTGCACTTGCGCGCGAAAACAACATTCCGATAATCGTCTATTCGATCCACGAAAAAGGTGGTTTCGGCGATATTCTGAGGGGCGGCGGCCATTGCACGGTCGTCGCAGACAAATAACCGGGGCCGGGATCCGCTAAACGGGACCGCGCACGGGACGACGCACAAGCAGTGAACCCGGCGAACGGGTCGAGGAGATGATCATGAGTGGCGAATTCGAAGACCTGAAGCGACGCATGGACGGGGCGATCGCCGCCTTCAAGCACGATCTGGCTTCGCTGCGCACTGGTCGGGCATCCAGCAACCTGCTCGACGCCGTCCAGGTGCAGGCCTACGGCACGGCGATGCCGATCAACCAGGTGGCCAATGTGACGGTGCCGGAGCCGCGCATGATTTCGGTCTCGGTCTGGGACAAGTCGATGGTCAGCGCCGTCGACCGCGCCATCCGCGAAGCCAATCTGGGCTTCAATCCGATCGTTGACGGGACTAATCTGAGGATTCCGCTGCCCGAGCTCAACGAGCAGCGCCGCAAGGAACTGGTCAAGATCTCGCATGGCTATGCCGAGAACGCCCGCGTCGCGGTCCGCCATGTCCGCCGCGACGGCATGGATTTCCTCAAGAAGGCTGAGAAGGACGGCACCATCAGCGAGGACGATCAGCACAAGCGGTCCGACCAGGTTCAGAAGCTGACCGACGAGATGATCAGCACCATCGATCACCTGCTTTCCGATAAGGAAGCTGAAATCATGCAGGTTTAGGGTCGGGATTTTCCGGCTCGAAAGCGAGACCATGGCAACGCCCTCGCATGTCGCGATCATCATGGATGGAAACGGACGCTGGGCCAAGGCGCGCGGATTGCCGCGCCTTGCCGGACACCGCGCCGGCGTCGAGGCCCTGCGTAAGACGGTCCGCGCCGCGCCCGAGCTCGGCATCTCCTATCTGACCGTCTACGCCTTTTCCTCGGAGAACTGGTCGCGGCCGAAATCCGAAGTCAGCGACCTTATGGGTCTCTTGAAGCTGTTCATCCGCCGCGATCTCGCCGAACTGCATCAGAACGGCGTGCGGGTGCGAGTGATCGGCGACAGGCATGGGTTGCAGCCCGACATCCGTGGCCTGCTGCAGGACGCCGAATCGCTGACCGCAGGCAACGAGGCGCTGACGCTGGTGATCGCCTTCAACTATGGCGGCCGCGACGAGATCGTGCGGACAGCGCGCAAGCTGGCGGAGGCCGTCGCGCGCGGCGACATGGCGAGCGACGCGATCACGGCGGAAAGCTTTGCCGCGTCGCTCGACACAAAGGGCATTCCCGATCCCGAGCTGGTGATCCGGACCAGCGGTGAGCTCCGGCTGTCGAACTTCCTTCTCTGGCAGGCCGCCTATAGCGAGCTCGTCTTCCTGCCTTGCTATTGGCCGGACTTCAGCCGCGAGCATCTGGCCGACGCCTTGCGCGACTTTGCCGGTCGCGAACGACGCTTTGGCGGGCTCGCCGCCCGCGATGTCGCGCTCTAGGCGCCGGCGCGAATGAGCAACCTCCAGCAGCGCGTCATCTCGGCAATCGTGATGGCGGCGCTGACGCTTGCGCTCACCTGGCTCGGCGGGTTGCCGTTCCGGCTGTTCTGCGCGGCGATCGCAGCGCTGATCTTCTATGAATGGACGCGCATGGCGCGCCCTGGGAACGGTGCTGCTCTCGGCTTCCTGCCGGAAGCGCTGATTCTGGTCTTCATCGGCGCGCTGATCGCCGGGTTGCCGGCCTTGTGGTTGTTGCGCCTGGTCGCGATCCTTGTGGCGGTCGCGGCCATTGCCGCCCGGATCAAGGGGGCTGCGCCGTGGGAAGCCTCGGGACTGGCCTACGCAGCACTATCCGGCTTTTCGCTCGCCTATCTTCGTGACGACAATCATTCCGGGCTGATTGCGATTCTCTTCCTGTTCGCCGTGGTCTGGGCGACCGACATTGCGGCCTATTTCGTCGGCCGCGCGGTCGGCGGCCCGAAGCTCGCGCCGTCGATCTCGCCCGGCAAGACGCAGAGCGGCGCGCTGGGGGGCGCGGCCGGCGGCGTTATCGCCGGATTGCTGCTGGCAGTTGCGTCAGGGGCCGGCAATCTCGCCCAGCTTGGCCTCGTCGCCCTGGCTCTGTCGATCGTTTCGCAAATCGGCGACCTGTTCGAATCATGGGTCAAGCGCCGGCACGGTGCCAAGGATTCCAGCAATCTCATTCCCGGCCATGGCGGCGTCATGGACAGGGTGGACGGGCTTGTCGCGGCCGCGTTCGCGCTGTACGTCATGGGCTGGATCGCGGCGGGCGCCGAGCATCCGGCATTGGGGCTGTTTCCGAACTGAACGGCAAGGCGAAAAATGGCGCGCGCCACCGATTCGCCCGGATTGATGCCACAGTCGCGGTGGAATGTCGCGCGCGGGCGAATTTGAGGGCATGACTTGAACGACATCTTTCACGCGGTCTTCAGCACACAAGGCTTCGTCCTTGGTACGCTCGTGCCGTTCCTGTTCGTGCTGACCGTGGTCGTCTTCGTCCACGAGATGGGCCACTATCTGATCGGCCGCTGGTGCGGCATCGGCGTGAAGGCCTTCTCCATCGGCTTCGGCCCCGAGCTCTTTGGTTTTTACGACCGCCGCGGCACACGCTGGAAGCTTTGCGCCATACCGCTTGGCGGCTACGTCAAATTCGTCGGCGACATGAACGCGACGTCGAGCCAGCCGAGCACGGAAGAGCTCGAATCGCTGACGGAAGCCGAGCGCGCGGTCGCGTTCCACACGCAACCCATCTGGAAGCGCGCCGCTACCGTCGTCGCGGGGCCGCTGTTCAATTTCCTGCTGACGATTGCCGTGTTTGCGGTGCTGTTTTCCCTGTATGGCCGTCCGGTCCTGGAGCCGACGGTGGCCGAAGTCACCGCGGGCAGCCCGGCGCAAAAGGCCGGAATCCAGCCGGGCGACCGATTCGTCAAAGTCGACGGCAGCAAGGTGGAGACCTTCGCCGACGTGCAACGGCTGGTTTCGGGCCGGGCAGGCGACGCCATCACCTTCACCATGCTGCGCGACGGCAAGGAAATCGACGTTACGGCCACGCCGGAGCCCATGGAGCAGCAGGATGCGCTGGGCAACAAGGTCAAGGTCGCGGTTATCGGCGTCGTCAACAACGCCGAGCTCGGCCAGCCGCGCCTGATCTCCTACACGCCGGCCGGCGCCGTGGTGGCGGCGCTCGAGGAAACCGGGCACGTGATCGAGCGCACCGGCCAGTTCCTGCAGCGCTTTGCGCTTGGACGCGAGGACAAATGTCAGCTGGGCGGTCCGATCAAGATCGCGAAAATGTCGGGTCAGGCAGCTAAGCTCGGCTTCGAGTGGCTGGTGCAGCTTGTTGCATTTCTGTCAGTCGGAATAGGATTTCTCAATCTCCTGCCGATTCCCCCTCTCGACGGCGGCCACCTGTTGTTCTACGGCGTGGAGGCCGTCATAAGGCGACCCGTTTCGGAGCGAACGATGGAGATGGCCTATCGGACCGGGCTGTTCCTGGTGCTCGGGTTCATGGGCTTCGTTTTTTGGAATGATCTGTTTGGGTGCTGAAATCATGAAGAAATTTGGCTTCAGACCCGGCCATATTGAGATGCCGTTTACCATGCGTGGGGATATGCGTGACGCGAAAGCCACGCGGTACGGTTAAGTAAATACAAATTAACCGGGAGCCTTGCGTGTAGGGAAAATCCGGTTAATACGGTAAGGGAAATACCGCACGTCCGGTTTTCTCGCCGTGGGGACTACGAGAAAAAGGTACAAAAGCCCGATGAAGGCAGCATCCAAGTTTCTGAGCGCCGCTTCCGCGGCGGCTTTGTCCGCCGCTCTGGTCGTACCAGGCGCGCTCGCAGTGCAGTTGGCCGCCACATCCTTGGCCGAGGCCGCGGTCATTTCGCGTGTCGAGGTCAGCGGCAACCAGCGCGTCGATGCCGAGACGATCCGCAATTACATCTCGATCAAGCCGGGCAAACCCTTCTCGAGCTCCGATATCGACGACGCCGTCAAGGCGCTGTTCGGCACCGGTCTGTTCTCGGACGTCCAGATCAACCAGGTCGGTTCGAGCCTGGTCGTCAAGGTTTCCGAGTACAAGGTCGTCAACCAGGTCCTGTTCCAGGGCAACAAGAAGTTGAAGGACAACGCGCTTCAGATGGGTATCCAACTGAAGCCGCGCGCGACCTTCTCGCAGCAGGCGCTCGACGCCGATGTCGAGGCCATCAAGACGGCCTACAAGCGCATCGGCCGCGACGACGCCGCCGTGACCACGCAGATCATGGATCTCGGCGACAACCGCGTGAACGTGGTCTTCAACATCAACGAAGGCGGCCGTACCCAGATCGCGGCGATCAATTTCGTCGGCAACCACGCCTATTCCAGCCGCCGCCTGTCGGACGTCATCAACACCAAGCGTTCATCCTGGCTGTCCTTCGTGTTGCGCGACGACGTCTATGACGAGGACAAGCTGCGCGCTGACCAGGAGCTGCTGCGCCGCTTCTACTACAATCACGGCTACGCCGACTTCCAGGTCGTATCGGCCGTCGGCGAGCTTGACGACACCACCAACAAATACACGGTCACCATCACCGTGCAGGAAGGCGATCGCTATACGTTCGGCGACGTCAGCGTGGAAAGCACCATCCCCGAAGTCGACTCGAAATCGCTGGAATCGGCGGTCGAGACCCACAAGGGCGATGTCTACAACGCCAAGGATGTCGAGGATTCGATCGTCGCCTTGACCGAGAAGGTCGCGGGTTCGGGCTATGCCTTTGCCCAGGTGACGCCGCGCGGCGACCGTAATTTCGAGAACCACACCATTTCGGTCGTCTACACCATCGACCAGGGCACCAAGGCCTATGTCGAGCGCATCGAGATCCGCGGCAACGACCGCACGCGCGACTATGTCATCCGTCGCGAATTCGATGTCAGCGAAGGCGACGCCTTCAACCAGGTCCTCATCCAGCGCGCGAAGAAGCGGCTGGAAAACCTTGATTACTTTCAGTCTGTCGATATTTCGACGGTTCCGGGCTCGGCGCCTGACCAGGTCGTTCTGGTGGTTACCGTGGTCGAGAAGTCGACCGGCGAGTTCTCGGTTGGCGCCGGTTATTCGACCGGTGGCGACACGCCCGGCCCATCCATCGAAGGTTCGATCACGGAGCGCAACTTCCTCGGCCGTGGCCAGTACATCAAGGTGTCGGCCGGCGGCGGCAAGAATTCGCGCGATTACGCCCTCTCGTTCACCGAGCCATATTTCCTCGGCCGGCGCATCGCCGCAGGCTTCGACATCTACAAGTCGACCCGCGAATACGATCACTACAATACGGACACCACCGGTGCGACCGTTCGGTTCGGCCTGCCGATTACCGACAACATTTCGACGCAGCTGGCCTACAACATCTCGCAGGAAAAGTACGAGTTCAACAATTGCGACAACAACAATGACGGCATCGAGGGTGACTGCAATCTTTCGCAGGCCATCATAGAAGCCATCGATGAAGGCTCGTGGCTGAAGTCGTCAGTCAGCGTCGGTCTTACCTACAACACCATCGACGACATGAAGAACCCGCACGAAGGTCTCTTCGTCACAGGTGCGACAGAGTTTGCCGGTCTCGGCGGCGACGCCAAATGGGTGAAGGTTACCGGGCGTGCGAGCGTCTATCAGACGTTGTCGGAGCAGCTTGACCTGGTCGGTCTCGTCTCGGGCGGCGCCGGTTACATTGCAGGTTACGGCGATAATGGCTTGCGTATCTTCGATCAGTTCCAAAGCAACGATCGCATGATCCGCGGTTTTGAATATGGCGGCATTGGTCCCGTTGATACCGCAACCGGAGACCATCTCGGCGGCACGACCTATTTCAATGCCTCGGCCGAAGCCCAGTTCCCGTTGCCGGTCATCCCGGAAAGCTTCGGTTTGCGCGGTGCCGTTTTCGCTGATGCCGCAACTCTGTACGGCAGCAAGGTCGACACCCCCGGTGTCGTTCAAGGATCGGTTGATATGAAACTCCGTGCTTCGGTCGGTATCGGCCTGATGTGGGCTTCGCCGTTCGGCCCGATCCGCATCGATTATGCGATCCCGGTCAAGAAAGAGTCGACCGACGACGTGCAGGAATTCAACTTCGGTATCGCGACGCGATTCTAATTTCGTGGTTGCGATGGTTCCGGGCCGGCTGACGGCCCGGAGTGGACTGATCCGACCCAGCTGGATATAGCTTCTGGAATGACCGATCCGGTGTTCTTCGCGCCTTCACGCCGGTATACGGCTGGCGAGGTCGCGAATCTGACCGGCGCCAGCCTGTTCGATTCCGATCAGGCCGAAATTGCCATCGAGGCGCTGGCTCCCGCCAACGAGGGTGGCAACGGCGCGCTCGTCTTTGTCGACGGCAAGCGCAATTTCGCCTTGATGCCGTCGCTCAGGGCGGCTGCGGTTCTGTGCCCTGCCGATTTCGCCAGCAAGGCGCCGCCGGGCATCGCAGTGCTCATGCATCCACGCCCGCAGCAGGCTTTCGCGATGGTCGGGCGCCTGTTGTTTCCGCAGGCCGCGACCCCCGGGCCAATGACCGGGGAAACCGGCATATCGCCCCATGCGTTCATCGATCCATCCGCGCATGTCGAGGACGGGGCGATCGTAGAGGCGGGCGCCGTGATCGGTCCCGGCGTATCCATCGGCAGCGGCACGGTCGTTGCGCCCCACGCCGTTATCGGCCGTTCCTGCCAGATCGGCCGCGACGGGTTCATCGGCCCCGGCACCAGCATTCAATATGCGCTTGTCGGCAACCGCGTCATCATCCATGGCGGCGCCAGGATCGGTCAGGACGGTTTCGGCTTCGTTGGCGGCGCCAAGGGACCTGAACGCGTGCCGCAGATCGGCCGCGTCATCATCCAGGACGATGTCGAGATCGGCTCCAATTCGACCGTCGACCGCGGTGCCATGTCCGACACAATCATCGGTCAAGGCACCAAGATCGACAATCTGGTGCAGATCGCCCACAATGTTCGCATCGGCCGCAATTGCATTATAGCCGGGCTTTCGGGTATTTCCGGTTCCGTCGTCGTCGGCGACAACGTCACCATGGGCGGCGGTGTCGGCCTCGCCGATCATCTGACCATCGGACCGGGGGCCAAGCTTGCTGCGAGAAGTGGATTCATGAACAACGTGCCGGCAGGCGAGGTCTGGGGAGGTTACCCGGCGCAGCCCATGGCGGAAGCCATGCGCGAGATAGCGATGCTGCGCAGGATGGCCAGGACGCGCAAGCAAGGCGACGGAAATGGCTGATATGGTGGCAACGACACTCGACGCGGTCGACATCATGGGGCTTATGAAGCTCCTGCCGCACCGCTATCCGTTCCTGCTGATCGACCGCATCGTCGAGATAGACGGCGACGAGTCCGCGGTCGGCATCAAGAACGTGACCATCAACGAGCCGCATTTCCAGGGCCATTTTCCCCAGCAGCCGGTCATGCCCGGTGTGCTTATCATCGAGGCCATGGCCCAGACCGCGGGCGCGATCTGCATTCGCAGCCTCAATACCGAGAAGCCGTCGCTGGTTTATTTCATGACCATCGACAACGCGAAATTCCGCAAGCCGGTCGTTCCGGGCGATCAGCTCAGGATCCACGTCAAAAAGATCAAGAAACGCGGCAACCTGCTGAAATTCGCCTGCGAGGCGATGGTTGACGGCGCGAAAGCCGCCGAAGCCGAGGTTTCGGCCATGATGGTTACCGGCTGACGGTTCGAAATGCTCATGAAAGTCAAGACATCCATCCATCCTTCCTCGGTCATCGAAGAAGGAGCCCGGCTCGGCGAAGGCGTCCGCATCGGACCCTTCTGCCATATCAGCGCCGATTCGATCATCGGCGACCGCGTCGAGCTGGTCAGCCATGTGTCGGTGATGGGCGCCACGACCATCGGGGCCGGGACAAAGGTCTATCCGATGGCGACGCTCGGCGCGCCGCCGCAGAACACCAAGCACAAGGGCGGACGCACCACTCTGGTCATCGGTGAGAACTGCACCATTCGTGAAGGCGTCACCATGCATGTCGGCACGGATTCCTCCCGTGGCGAGACAATCGTCGGCGACAACGGCAACTTCCTCGCCTACGCCCACATCGCCCATGATTGCGTCGTCGGCAAGAACGCCACCTTCGCCAATGGCGCGACGCTCGGCGGACATTGCGAGATTGGCGACAACGTCTATATCGGCGGCCTAAGCGCGGTTCACCAATTCGTGCGCGTCGGCGACAACGCCTTTCTCGGCGGCTGCTCGGCTTTTGTCGGCGATGTCATCCCCTACGCCATTGCCGTCGGCAACCGGGCCAGCCTGCGAGGCTTGAACATCGTTGGCCTCAAACGCGCCGGCCTGCCGCGTTCCGAAATCTACATGCTGCGCAAGGCCTATCGGACGATCTTCGATCGTTCCCGCACCGTCGGCGAGAATGTGGAGCTCGCCAAAGCCGAGTTCGCCGGGTCGCCAACGGCCATGAAGATCATCGATTTCATCGCCAGTCGCGGCAAACGGCACTTTGCCGTCCCATCGCTCAAGGGTGACGGCGACGATGACAATGGCGATGACGAGGGCTGAGCCTGCCAAGGCAGGGCTTGTACTCGCGCCGGGCTCCAGGGTCGGCATCATCGCCGGTGGGGGAAGCCTGCCCGTCGAAGTTGCAGACGGCCTGGTCAAGCACGGTTTTGTGCCTTTCGTGATCATCGCCGAGGGTGAGGTCGACCGCGAGGCGGACTTTTCCGCCTACGATCGGGAAAAGCTCGCGCTGGAAGACATCGGGCTGCTGGTTCCGTTGCTGAGGCGCCAGGGCATCACCCATCTTGTCCTCGCCGGCGAGATCAAGCGCAGACCGCGGCTGAGCAGGATAAGGCCGACATTTGGTCTGCTGGCGATAATTCCCTCCGTAGTTAGAGCATTGCGACGCGGTGACGACGGGTTGCTGAAGGTCTTGACACGAGCCCTCGAAAAGCGAGGCGTCAAGGTCCTCGGCGCGCATGAGGTCGTTCCTGAACTGACGGCCGGCGAAGGCCCATTGACGACGGCCGAGCCAAATCAGTCTGACTGGCGCGATATCGAGGCCGCCCGCGTTGCGGCCAAGGCCATCGGTGCCCTCGATATCGGCCAGGCGGCGATTGCGATCGGAGGCCGAGCCGTCGCGCTGGAAGGCATTGAAGGCACTGCCGGGCTGCTAGACAGGATGCGCGAATTGCGCGGCCACGGCAGGCTGGCCGGCAAGGCGCGCGGCGTGCTGGTCAAATGCGCCAAGCCTGGCCAGGAATTGCGCGCCGACCTGCCCACCATCGGCCCGCAGACAATCGAGGCTGCGCATGCGGCCGGCCTTGCCGGCATAGCCGTCGAGGCCGGCCGTTCGCTCATTCTCGAAGGCCCAAGCACGCTGGCGCGCGCCAATGCGCTTGGTCTGTTCATCGTCGGTCTGCCGGCGGCTGAGCTGGCCAATGGGGAGCCGGCTAATGGCCGCTGACAAGCCGCTCAAGATCGCGATCGTCGCCGGCGAGGAATCCGGCGATCTGCTCGGCGCCGACATCGTGCGGGCGCTCGAACGGGCGACCGGCCGCAAGGTGCAGCTCGTCGGCATTGGCGGCCGCCACCTTGAGCAGTTGGGGCTGACCCCGCTCTTCGACGGCGGCGAGATCGCGTTGATGGGTTTTAGCGCGGTGCTGCGCGACCTGCCGCGGCTGATGCGCCGCATCAGCCAGACGGCGGCGATGATCGCGGCCGAGCGGCCTGATTGCCTGGTTACCATCGACAGTCCGGACTTTTCGCTGCGCGTCGCGAAGAAGGTCCGCGCGACTGCGCCGGCCATTCCGATCGTCCACTATGTCTGCCCGAGCGTGTGGGCCTGGCGGCCGGGCAGGGCGGTGGCGATGAAGCCATATGTCGATCATATCCTGTGCATCCTGCCGTTCGAGGTGAAGGCGCTTGCTCGTCTTGGCGGTCCGCCGGGCACTTATGTCGGTCACCGGTTGACGCAGGATCCGGGCGTGCTTGGCGCTGCCAAGGCGCAAAGCCAGCCGCGCGACCTCGCCGACGATCGGGTCAAGACGGTGCTGGTGCTGCCGGGCTCGCGCCGCGGCGAGGTGAGCCGGCTTGTCGTTCCGTTCGGCGAGACAGTGTCGGTCCTGCGCGCGCGCGGACACCGCTTGCGCCTGCTTTTGCCGACGGTGCCGCATGTCGCCGATCTGGTTAGGACCTCGGTTGCGCGCTGGGACGAAAAGCCGGAGGTCATCCTCGATGCCGAGCGCAAATGGCAGGCCTTCGGCAAGGCCGATGCGGCGCTGATCGCATCGGGAACCGTGTCGCTCGAGCTTGCGCTTTCGGGCGTGCCAATGATCTCTTGCTACAAATTCGATCCGATCATGCTGATGGTCCAGCGTCTGATCACAGTGTGGAGCGCAGCGTTGCCCAATCTCATCGCCGATCGGCCTGTCGTGCCGGAAAGCTACAACCAGTATGTGCGGCCGCACTATCTGGCGCGGCAGCTCGAGGCGCTGTTTGCCGACACCGCCTATCGCGCCTGGCAAAAGGACGGATTTGCCGAAGTGTCGCGGCGCATGGCGACCGAAAGGCCGTCAGGCGAGATCGCCGCGGAGGTGGTGATGGGGTGTATTCGAAAGGCAGTAGGCAGTAGGCAGTAGGCTCCATTTCCTACTGCCTACTCACTATTCCCTATCTCTTCGCAATCGGCACGTAATCGCGTTCCGTGGCGCCGGTGTAGAGCTGGCGCGGGCGGCCGATCTTCTGGTGCGGATCCTCGATCATTTCCTTCCACTGCGCGATCCAGCCGACGGTGCGCGCGACCGCGAAGAGAACGGTGAACATGGTGGTGGGGAAGCCCAGCGCCTTCAGCGTGATGCCGGAATAGAAGTCGACATTCGGGTAGAGCTTCTTTTCGATGAAGTACTCGTCGGTCAGCGCGATCTTTTCCAGCTCCATCGCGATGTCGAGCAGCGGATCGTCCTTGATGCCGAGCTCGCCCAGCACCTCATGCGCGGTCTTCTGCATGATCTTGGCGCGCGGATCGTAGTTCTTGTAGACGCGGTGGCCGAAGCCCATCAGCCGGAACGGATCGTTCTTGTCCTTGGCGCGGGCGATGAACTCGGGG